>Ga0209564_1000290_pt1 | contig 101964 bp, 112 predicted proteins | sample AraplaCol_mMF_r2_FD_184272 | JGI IMG/M metagenome (GOLD analysis project Ga0209564, IMG submission 184272) | Arabidopsis root microbial communities from North Carolina, USA - plate scrape MF_Col_mMF_r2 (SPAdes) (version 3) | ecosystem: Host-associated > Plants > Roots > Endosphere | place... | reverse complement strand
CACGCTCAGCGATGTTGCCGTGGACGATCTCAATGCGGTCATGCGGGGCGGGGGTGCGATTATGGCACAAGGCACGGATGCGGGCATTCTGCCATTTCGGATCCTGCAGGATGTCGGCGATGAGATCCTTGCCGAGCACGATCTGCCGGTAGAGCGGCCCGCCGACCTTGAGCTCGCCGGCTTGTTTACGAGCGAGGATCAAATCGTTGATGTAGCCGGTGACGATCACCCAATCCGGTTTTGCAGCACGAAGCTGCGTCAGCGCTGACGAATGGTCGAGCGTACCGATCGGATATTTTTCGAAGAATACGACTTCGAGACCGCGTTTCTTCGCGCTCTTCTCGAATTCGTTGGCCAGCGACAGCGGATAGAGATCATTGCGGGCGAGGATGGCGACACGCCTGACGTTGGGCAGCTTGGCTTTCACAAGATCGGCCAGCGGCTCGCTGAACGTGCTGTTGTCGGTATAGAGACCGAAAAGATTCTTGTAGCCCTGATCGAACACTTCAGCCGACGACGCACTCGATGCCAGGAGCGGCACGCCGGCCTTCTCGGCAACAGTACTGACCGCTTTCGCCGCGCCCGAACCGAAAGGCGAGAACAGAAAGTCGACCTTGTCGTCGCTGATGAGCTTCTCGGCAAGCTGTACGGCTTTTGGTGTGGTCGACTGATAGTCGTGATAGACGAGCTCGACTTTGAGCTTCTTGTCACCAACCTTGATCCCACCGGCGGCATTCACCTTTTCTAACCAGAGTTCGTAGCCCTGTCGAAGCTTGGCGCCTTCCGGCGCCAGCGCCCCGGTAAGCGGAAGCGGCGCGCCGATCTTGAGTGCCTCCTGCGCCTGCACGAGATTCACCTGCAATGCGATAACAGCACTTGCAATTGTGAGTAGCGAACGTCCGAAAATCATGACCGTCTCCTAAATTCAGGACGGCATGTCTTCGAACACAGGAACCCGCGTCAACACTTCACCCGAAATAAGAATTTCCTGCCTCGGTGACTACCTGCGAAAACGCGTCGCTTCCACGGATCGCGCTTGGACGACTGTCTCCTTCTATAGCTTTTCTACAAAGGTAGATTACAGACCATGACCTCCCGTTCGTTCCGACGGAGCGTCCGCGCCCCGTGCGTGTCGGCTATGATCGACGGAACCCAGGCGCGCAGGTTTGGTCATTGACACGCCCACAAAGCACATTTGCGCTTGCCACATGACGACACGCGTGACCTGCCGCAGCCGGACCTGTTGATCTCGACCAAACAAAAATGCCTGAAACCGGAGCAACGTAGAAATCTCCACCGTTAATCGAATCGCCGACAGTGCAGGTATCGCTATTTTCACCGACCGCTTGAAGCAGCTGCAAAACTCTCTTCAGATGCCTGCATGAGCGACTGGAGAACCACAATGCGAGAACTGTCTGCGGAAGCACGGCTGCATTTGCGTGCCCGCCGGCTTGGGCGTCTCGCGTCATCCCAATTGCACAGGGTTGCCGTGTTCAGCTCGCTGGCACTCATCGCGGCCATCGTATTCGGTGCCGTATCGGCGCGCCCGTTCTAGTTCGGCATCGCCGCCTGCAACGACCGTCGGGTCCGAGAGACTCTGCAATGACTGATCAATCCCCCATTCTACGGGGTACGTCGCCGGGCTGGGCCGCGCTGTTACCGGGCTTGATTCCCGCCGCGTTGTTCGTTGCGATCCATGGGACGCGACGCAGCTATGAATTGCTACAGGCCATCATCATCGCGGCATCGCGCGACAACATGTTTCCGTTGGTGACGTCGTTCGATGATGCCTTGCTGCTCGGACTCCCCATGCCCCTCATCGCCGGTTCGCTTGCTTTATGGGTCAGACGACATCTTCGGCAGCGCGCGGGCGTGGCGCGCTTACGTGCACAAATCGCAACAAAGCCTTCAACCGCTTTTCCTCCCTGCAGGAACGTCTAGGAACTTGCAATGACCGCTCAGCCGTCGATCGCAAGCGAGCCCCCAATCGATACCGCCCTCGTGTTCGGTGAACCGAATGCGCATCGCATCCAGTCGGACCAGGAAGCCATCTCCATTGCCCGCGAGCTGGCGGCAGATTTCGTCAAGGAAGCGGCCGAGCGGGATCGAGACCGGCGGCTGCCTTTCGCCGAGATCGAACGTTTCTCGCAAAGCGGCCTGTGGGCGGTGACGATTCCGAAAGCCTATGGCGGCGCCGGTGTCTCCTTCGCCACGGTGGCAGACATCTTCAAGATCATATCCGCTGCGGACCCGTCGCTTGGCCAGTTGCCGCAGAACCATTTCGCGGCGATCGATGCGATCCGCGTCAGTGCATCCGAAGAGCAGAAGCGCCTGTGGTTCGGCCGCGTTTTGCAGGGCTGTCGGCTGGGCAATGCCTTCTCCGAGGCGGGAAGCAAGCATGTCGGCGCATTCGAGACACGCCTGATCAAGGATGGTGACGGCTACCGCATCAAGGGCGAGAAATTCTATGCGACGGGCGCGCTGTTTGCGCATTTCGTGCATATCGGCGCCGTTGACAAAGATGGCAAAGTCAATCTCGCCATCGCGCGCCGCGATGCGCCGGGGCTGACCGTCATCGACGATTGGTCCGGTTTCGGCCAGCGCACCACCGCGAGCGGTAAGGTGACCATCGACAATGTCAGGGTCGGCACTGAAGACGTCATTTCCGTGCATCGCCGCGGCGACCAGCCATCGTCGAATGGTTCGATCTCGCAGATTATCCAGGCCGCCATCGATGCCGGCATCGCGCGCGCAGCCGTCGAGGAGACCATTCGCTTCGTCAAGACCCACGCCCGGCCATGGATCGATAGCGGTCAGGATCACGGCTATGAGGACGTTTTCTCCATCGCACAGATCGGCGATCTTCGCGTACGCCTGAGTGCCGCTGAAGCTTTGCTCGATCGCGCAGGACGCCTGATCGACGGCATCCTCGACGATCCCAGCCCGCGCGAGGTGGCCGAAGTCGTGGTCGCTGTGGCCGAGGCCAAGATACTCAGCACCGAGATCGCATTACTCGCGACCAACAAGCTGCACGAACTCGGCGGCACGCGAACGGTGCTGAACCGCCATAATCTCGACCGTCACTGGCGCAATGCGCGCACCCACACACTCCACGATCCGGTGCGATGGAAATATTTCCACGTCGGCAATTTCACGCTGAACGACGTCTATCCGCCCAATCACGCCTGGAGCTAGTCGATGCGTACAGCAGCGCCGGCGATGACGTCAGCGCTGCGGCGCATCGGGACCGATGGGTAATGTGGTCGATGACTTCAGCGTCTCGGTGACATATTGCGGCCGTGCGGATTTGATTCGCACACGCGCCGACAGGCGTCGCTGGAAATCCTCGAATTCAGAAATGTCGCCCACCACAATGCGTAGACAATAGTCGACGTTGCCGGCCATGCGATAACACGCGACGATCTCAGGCATCGACTTCACGGCCGATGAAAATGCAGCGAGCCACGCATTCGAGTGGTCGTCGCTCTGGACATCGAGAAAGATCGTCGTCGCCAGACCGACCATGGATGGATCCACCAGCGCGACCCTGCCGGGGATGATCCCGTCCTCCTCAAGCCGCTTGATCCGCTTCCAGCACGGTGTCGCAGACAACCCGACGTGATCGCCGATATCTGCGACGGAGAGGGTCGCGTTCTCCTGCACGATCGTCAGGATCTTGCGATCGATCGCGTCAAGGCGACGGCTGACCGGCGGCGTGACGATGGTATCGGTCATATGGCCTCTTCTGTTCAGCTGCAAATGTCTCGTTCGCGTGAATATCGTCTGGTCATGCCGACGCGCGCAGGCGTCCCGGCGCGGCGAGGCGGATCAATGCGCGTGCGGCGACGTCGAGCAGAAAGCCGAGCAAGCCGATCATCAGCACCATGGCCATCAGTTCGGAGTAAGCGAGCCGGTCGCGCGTATCGAGAATGAAATAGCCGACGCCTGCGGACACGCCGAGCATTTCGCACGGCACCAGCACGATCCACACCACGCCGATCGCCAGCCGCAGACCGGCGAGGATGTGCCCGAGCACGCCGGGAATGATCACGTGGCGCAGCATCTCCCAGCGCGTCGCCGACAGGCTGCTCGCGAGGCGCAGCCAGCTCGGCTCCAGCCGTCGAACACCCTCCGCGGTGTTCAGCAGGATCGGCCAGAGGGCAGCAAAAGCGAGCAGGAAATAGATCGGCCGGTCGCCAATCCCCAACACCATCACCGCAATCGGCATCCAGGACAGCGGCGAGATCATGCGCAGGAACTGAAACGCCGGCGATGTCGCGGCATCGAGCCGTTGCGAGCGCCCGACGGCGAGCCCGATCGGCACGCCGATCGAAAGCGCGAGGCCGAGACCGACCAGCACACGACGCAGACTCACAAATACATGGACCGACAGGTCGGATTGCGTCAGCAGCTTCAACAGGCTCGCAAATGCCGTGCCGGGTGCGAAGTGGCGGACGAAACTGCCTTTCGGCGGCAGCAGGTCGGTCCCGATCCACCACAGCACGATCAGCACTGCCAATCCGCCGGCGCCGAGCAAAGCCGTCGATAGCCGCGCAACCCAGCGCGAGCGCGCCGCGCGGGCTGGCCGACGCAGCGCACTGGCTTCACTGCGTTGCACCTCGTGTCCGGCCGGCGCGATGCCGGCCTCCAGACTGTGCGTCACGCGACGACGACCTCCTTGCGCGTAAAGGATTCCGGCAGGCCGAAAGCGGCCATACCGCCGGCCGCCGTCACCGCGGCCTTGACGAAACGGTCATCCGCCAGTTCGCGCGCGGCTGCGGCAGGATCGAGCCTGTCGAGGAAAGCGCGGTCCCCCTCGATCAGCGTATCCTTCAACCGGCGCACCAGTTCCTCGGTGTAGCTCGGATAGGGATAAGGCTGGAAATCGATCCGCCGCTCGCGCCAATCGGCATGTTTGATCGCCCCAGACTTAAGATAAGCCGCATTGTCCGTCTCCGGGGGCGACAGCACTTTTTCCAGCACCGCGGTCGCATGCGGCGTGTATTTCTGCCCGCCTTCCTTGGACAACAGCGCCGCCGTCTCGGCGCGATTCTCGCGCGTCCACAGCTGCGCCTTGACCATCGCATTCACGACCTTCTGCGACCATTCCGGCCGCTGCTGCAGGTCGCGCTCATGCATGAACACCACGCAGCAGGCGTGATCCTTCCAGACATCGCCGGTGAAGCGCAGGATCTTGCCGACACCGAGCGTCTCCGCCGTGGCATTGAACGGCTCAGCCACGATGAAGCCGGCAATCTGGTTGGAAGCGAGCGCCGGGACCATGTCGGCCGGCGCCATCACCACGAGATTGACCTCGTTGGCCTGCGGCTGCCCCGTGCGCTTGCTCACCGGCGTCAGGCCGTTGTCGCGCAGCAGCGCCTGCAGCACGACATTATGAATCGAGTACCAGAACGGAATCGCGACAGTCTTGCCGCCAAGCTCCTTGACGCTGTTGATCTGCGGCCCGACGCTGAGGCCGGAGCCACCGGTATGGTTCCAAGCCACGACCTTGGCCGGCGCCTGGCTGCCGAACCGCGCCCACACCGTCATCGGCGACAGCAGGTGGACCACATTCACCTGCCCCGAAATAAAGGCCTCCAGCACCTGCGCCCAGCTGCGCAGCATTACCGGCTTCTCGGCTTTGAGGCCTTCGGCTTCGAAATAGCCCTTGCCATGCGCCACCAGCAGCGGCGTTGCATCGGTGATCGGCAGATAGCCGATGCGAACGGGCGCGTCCGCTTCCTGCGCCCGCGCCTCATAGGCCCGCAGCAGCGGCAACGCGCCCGCGGCGGTGAACAAGGCCGACAGCTTGATGAGCTCGCGGCGCGATGGATGATCGAACGACATGAGAGGACCTCGGTTCAGTTGCGGCGTGATGCGCCCTTCAGGGCTTTGAGAATGTCGATCCGGATCGCGCCAAGTTCGGCGACGAATTCATCGCGCGGCTTCGGTAGGTCGATCGTCCAGTCGGCGACCGGCCGCGCCGGCGCGCCACCGAGCAAGATGATGCGGTCGGAGAGCAGCAGCGCCTCGTCGATGTCGTGGGTGATGAGCACCGCCGCGGTCCGGTAATCGCGGACGACTTTCAGCAATAGATGCTGCATCTCCTCCCGTGTCACCTCGTCGAGCGCACCGAACGGCTCGTCCAGCAGCAAGATCTCCGGCGTCCGCGCGAGGCAGCGCGCCAGCGCCGCCCGCTGCGCCATGCCGCCGGACAGTTGATCGGGATAGAAGCGCCGGGCATGACCGAGGCCAACCTCTTCGATGGCCGCATCGACGCGCGCACGGCGATCCGCGCTCGAGAGTTGCGGCTGATGCTTGAAGTCGAGCCCGAAGGCGACATTGCGCTCCAACGACAGCCACGGCAGCAGGCTCGGATCCTGAAACGCCATGGCGACGCGCGGATGCGTGCTCCCTAGCAGCCCGCCATGCACCTGCACGGTGCCGCTGGTCGGCGGCATCAGGCCCGCGAGCACCCGCAACAGGCTGGACTTCCCCACCCCGCTCGGCCCGAGAATGCTGACGGTCTCGCCGGCATGGAGCGACAGGTTGAAGTCGTGCAGCACGGGCTCGCCTGCCGACGCATAGCGCAGCGCCACGTCCACAGCTTGCATCAGGATCGACCTCATGCGATTTCGACGCTCGCCTGGCGCCGCTCATGCTCGCGCAGGACTGTCTTGAGCTGCACCACGCTCGGCGTGATGATCGGCACGAAAGCGGCCTCCCGCAGTCGCCGCTGAAATGCCCGCCCCGGCTCGGACAGATAGGCCTGCCCGCCCGATGCCGCGAGTTCGAGCTGCACCGCAGTAGCCACGATGTCCGCGAACTGCAGCCGGAGCCGGAACAATGGCGCCGGTGCCGCGATGAAGCGGGCATCGAGCAGTCCTGCCGTGAGCAGCCCTTCGGCGATATCGAGATCGCACGAGAGCGTATCAACCTCCGCAGCCAGCACGTCACGGTTCTTGTTCAGCTTGGCCTCAGTCTCCGCCAACGCGCGCCGCGCGAGACCGATCGACATCGCGCATTGCAGCCCGAGAAAGGCGGGTCGTACCTGCGGCAACCATTGGCCGGCATCGGGATGGATGATGTCGTCATCGCTCACGCGGACATGCGCGAGATCGACCGCCGCCGTGCTGCTCGCCCGCATCCCCATCAAGGCCAGATCAGGCGAACGCAGCACGCCCTCGCTGTCCGACGACAGGCTGGCAATGAACGGCGTCGACCCGCCTTCGCCCTGGATCGCCGCTGCGACGTCGAAGCCGGCCGCGCGCAGATTGGTGACCCATGGCAGTTTGCCCGTAACCTTGCGCACACCATCCTGCACCGTCGCCCGGATCTGCAGCGCCTCCACGCCGGCAAGATATTTCATCGCATTGGAGAGCCCTGTTGCGCCTGCGCGGCGCCCGGCCAGCAGATCGGGCAGAAGCCGATCGCGCAGCGCGTCATTGGGGCTCTGCAACAGATATTCGATGAAGGTCCGGTGCCCCCCAGAACACGAAACCGCTTGCGAGCGAATGGCCGGAGACCGCGGCGATCGCTGCCACGGCATCATTGACACCACCACCGAGGCCGCCCAACGCGCGTGGCACGCCGATGCGCAGCACATCCGCATCAGCAAGCCGGGGCAGAATGGTCGCAGCGCCATCGGCGCGCTCATCGAGATCATCGCCCGCAGCGATGATCCAGCGCGTCAGTTCGGTTGGAAGATGCGCCATCGATGCGCGCCCGGCCGGCTATTCCGCCGCGGCGGCCGACGCATTGGTCCACGCATAGGGACGCAACTCGTCGTTCAGCGGGGGCTGTCCGAGATTGTTGGCGAAATTGCACAGCGTCGCGAGACTGACGCCCAGCACCACTTCGAGCGCATTGGCATCGCTGAAGCCGGCGGCACGAAACGCCGCCGCTTCGGTCTCCGTGACCGCGCCGCGGCTGGAGATCACCGCACGTGTGAAATCGGCGACGGCATTCAGGCGATGATCCGGCACCTCGCGGCTCTCGCGCAACGCCTCCACCACGGCTTCCGTCAGGCCCGCTTTCTTGTAGGACACAGCCGTGTGCCCGGCGACGCAGAAGCCGCAGCCATGGGTGGCTGCTGCCGTGATCTGTACGGCCTCGCGTTCGGCAAGGCTCAGGCCGTTCCGCGCATTGATCGCGGAGACCGTCTGATAGGTCTCGAGCGCGGTCGGCGCGTTGGCGAGCAGGCGTACGAGATTGGGCAGAAAGCCGTTATTCGCTTGCGCCGCCTGCAGGCCTGCTTTCGCAGCCTCCGGCGCAGTGTCGATGGTCTGCAATGGAAGTCGGGACATCTCATGGCTCCGCTTGCATGACACCGGATCATGCCGCTCGATTGTTCATCATCTGGCGTCATTTGTAGCGGCTTCGCCTGCGAAGCAAAGGCGCTGGCGAAAAAGAGTAAGTCTTGATCGCATCCGCGACATTGCGGAAAGAGACGCATCGTCATCCGCCGGGCGGCGCGTCATTCGAACTCTTCAGCAATGCGTGCCCTGCGCGATTTCACGCATGCAGGGCGCCGCGCGCGAACAGACGACAGGACTTCACCCGCTGATATCAAATCGAATCGACGATGCCGCTCGTGCTCATTCACGTCGATGCGATCGCACCGCCCCGCAGGCGCCATCCGTTATGATAGCTGCATTTCCAATATCACGGAGACATCCGCGATCCCGCCGTCGACCCTGCCGTCTTCTTGGATGAAAGCGACGAACTCATTCATTCTCCAATTGAATGAGGAGCCAGCACGTTTAGTCTCCACATCGAAAGCAGGATAGATTGTTTCTGCTGAACGCCTTGGAGGACGACCATGAACGCAGCAATGCAGATGATGCCGATGCCCATGATTATGGGCGGCATGATGAATCCGATGATGTCGGGTGGAATGATGAACCCGATGATGGCCGGCAACATGATGAGCCCGATGATGATGGGCGGCATGCCGATGATGGCCTGTCAGATGAAGTGCACCATGACGGCCGATGGCATGATTTGCGAGATGATGCCGATGGATCCGGCCATGAAGGACATGTTCATGAAGTGCTGCGAAGACATGATGGGCATGATGCAGATGGGCATGCCGATGATGATGAACTGCGGCGGCATGATGATGATGATGTGCATGCCGATGAAGGCTGCCGCCTGATCGCGATCGCGTCGCTGAAGACGAATGATGGCGAGCCGGCGTCGCCAGCTCGCCATTTTCCTGTATGCCACCGGCCCGCTACGACGCGACGTCCGCATAGGTCATGACGAGATAGAGCACCGCCTCGCTCGCGACCAGGTTTCGATAGATGTGCGGCACGTCCGCATCGAACAGGATGGCATCGCCTTCGGTCAGCGTCTGCGGCTTTTCCGAACCAACGGTCAGTTCGACCACACCCTGCACCACAATCAGGTTTTCGCGCGTTCCCGCCGCATGGGCATCCGCCGCCTCGCGATGCAGGGGCCCGATCCTCAGCTCGTAAAATTCGACATCGTGCTGCCCCTCGAAGGGAAACAGCGCCCGCGAGCTGAACTGTCCCTGGCTCGATGTGAGCAGCTTCGCCTCCCCGCGCCGCAGTACCACCGAGCCGCGTGGCGCCTGGGTATGCAGCAGGTTAGCGAAGGGCACGTTTAGCGCATTCGCGACCTTCCACAACAGCCCGATCGTCGGCACGCTCTTGCCGGTCTCGATCTGGCCGAGCATGGCGCGGCTCACCCCCGATTGTTTCGCGAGCCGTTCCAGGGAATCGCCGCGCCGCGTGCGCAGCCGTCGAACATTCCGGCCGACAATGGCCGGGATGTCGGTCGGCACGTCGGATGCGGCCAGATGAGCAATTTTGTCGCCTGCGAGCGAACCGAACTGCCCGTCGCTCACAAAGCGTCCCGTTGGACCAAGGGGGCAACGAAGACGGGCACCGGCATCCACACCATGACCGGCCAGAAACAGTAGAACGAATTCGGATAAGGATGGCTCTGGGGCGACGCCCCCGTCGGCCCGCTGGCTGCAAGCCGGCGCGCCCGATAGGCACCTAGATCGATTACATTCGCCGAATGATCTGCCACGTCACGTTCCATATCTTCGTTCACGCGGTGAATAAAGTACCGACCGGGCGCTGCGAAACAAGCGGCCGACGAAGAAAACAATAGACGTGTCCCCGAGCACACTAGAGCAGCAAGTTATGCCAGAAAACTCTCGGGATTTGGTGTCGAACTGTCAAACCCGCTCAATGTCTCGAGGCCAATGTGAGACTTGCGATGCTCCCGCGCCACGAGCGACGGCAGATCTGCCTCGCTAACGGCTTCTGTACCGCCCCTCTGTAAGCGGCCCAGGCGACCCTGCCCGCTTTGCGCCATAAGGAGACATAGGCGAGCTGCTGCCTTATCGGAGCAGGACAATTATAGCGGCCATGGGAAGCCCGACGAGCGGCAGGAGCGCTACCGTTGGATTTGCTGCGAGCAGACTAATTAGCGCCGAGCACGACATTGTCAGAATGCCAAACCACGCCGTCGTCCCGTTCTGCCAGCCCCATGCTTGTGCGATCACAGGCGCTACAACGAGAGCGATGGTCCCGATGCAGCGTAGCGTGACGATGATCGGCTGAATGAAAGGTCGAGCTTCAGTGCGCGACATCATTGCTCGGAACGAAGCCTAATCCTCACTGTTCTACCGCCACACAAGCCAAGGAGGCTAAAATGGCAGAACGTGAAACCGGCACTCTCATCGGCACCGACAAGGTCGAAGGCACTGCGGTATATAGCCCAGACCGTGAGAAGATTGGCTCGATTGAGCGCGTGATGCTGGAAAAGGTCAGCGGCAAGGCATCATATGCCGTGCTCAGCTTCGGCGGCTTTCTGGGTATCGGCGACGACCATTACCCGATCCCGTGGCAGAACCTTAAATATGACACCGAGCTGGGTGGCTACCTGACCAACGTCACGAAGGATCAGCTCGAAGGCGCCCCAAAGTACAACAACGAGGCGGATTGGGACTGGCAGGACACCGGTCGATACCGCAAGGTGGACGACTATTACGGAACGCCATTCGTCTAAGGCAGTTGGCCCCGGTTCGCTGGGGCCAATTTCTTTTGGAAGATACGATGACTGGAAAAGATCAAGGCTGCGCCCCCATGATGGGACGGCCCGAGATATGCAGAAGAAGGGCCTGGCGCCGAAGGTGACCGAAACCTCCCCGCCCGTAAAAGAAACCTCAACCGGCAAATTCACAGACGGTGAGCAGAGTCAGGCCGATCCTGCAAGTAAGACCTGAACCTTGAATGCCGTCCGAGCGGGTCTACCTTACGTTGGTAGAGAACCCGCCTTTGATGTTGGCTTCGGACCAATCATAAAAACGCTTTACGACGGCAGTGCCCAGCGACTGCAACGGTGCGTACATCGCTGGCAATCAAATTCACGTTCTATGTTAGTCCAACATCCAGTTTTTGGACGGCTACATGGCAAGGATTATGGACAAAGCCCGACAAGATTGGATGCACGTCGAAGCAGCCGTGTCGCGTTTGGACGGCCCGAAGAAATACGAGGAGTGGGACAGGACCCGCATTCGCATGAGAGACCTCGGCGACAAGGTGCTGAATTACTGCCCGCCGGACGGCTCCAAGCTGGGTCAGGCTGTAGACATCTTGTGCAAGTCGATACGTGAGAACACAGCCGACCGACACAAGACGGCCGCGCATCTGGCCCGCGAAGCATTAAAGGCCGTCTGGCCCGAACTGAACGGCCCCCCTGAGCTGGGACGGGCTGCGACAGTCCGTCAAGCCGAGGCAAAGGTCGAAATGCTCAAGGGGGGAACGGCTTAGTCCGCTCCTGCCTATCAGCCGCATCCAACTGTCGGTCCGCCTCTTCGAAACGCCGGAGGGTGTCTTCGTCGGAAATCCGGACGTCATGTTGGGTGTGGTGCTGGCTGCGAAATAGTGTGAAAAGCAGCATGGCGAGCCCTATCGCAGCGGCGCCCCAAAGGATCGCCATCGGGAACGACATCTGCGCTTGTAGCGTCTCATTCTCCCAGGGCACGTAAATGTGCAGGCCAATCGCCGCGGCGGCTACGAGCAAGGCCGCGAACATGGCCGCGCCGACATTCCGCTCAAACCGCGATTCAGTCATGAGTTCTCCTGTTGGGTTCAACAGTGGTTCTTCATCCCTGTTCCTTAGTCAAATAGGAGAGTATCTAGAGCGTATGCCCCAGCCCACGTGGCATCCGCCTCATCTTGCCTCAACGAAACGTCCCAGCGAGCCTGAGCGGTAGCCTGCATCTCGTGCTTCTTTGCGTTGCCCTTCCCGGTCGCGTGCCTCTTCAGTAGAGCGAGATGGACTGCCGACCACGGGAGCCCCTCCAGCTCGCAGGCGAGGATGGCAGCTCCAAGCATTGGAAAGAGTGCTTTGACGCTGGAGAACTGGCCGGAGAATGGCTCTTCGATGCAGACGCCGATGCAGTCAGGCCCGGCGAAGCGTTTGACGATCCCGGCGACGCCGACTGTGCGAGCGCCGATTGTTGCTTCAAGCCGAACTGTCTGCGCATCGATCTCTCCGTCAGTGAACACCCGTGCAACGCCGAGAGACGTTCCAAGATCCAAACCGAGGACGTACTTACGCCCCACTCACGGGCGCATTCCATTGGTGCATATCAATGAGAGGAAGCTTGCGCGGGCCAAGCTCTAAGAGGCGGCGCACGGCAGCAAGCAAGCTCACAGGGACTTGAACAGGAACCGTATGCTCACCGTAGCGACCGCTGCCAGGACGACGGCCAGCGCCAGGGCGAATTCCACCTCTAGCCTTCGGTCCTGCGTGTCTGTCCACCATGTTTGGATTCTGGCCCACATAGCAGCACCTGGCAATGCTTACGCGCCGATAGTGTGAAACAGCGCTGGCAGGCTGATGACGAGAAGAGCAAGCATCACCAAACCCAGAACTAGCCCTTCAGATTCGTCGTCGGCTGGAGGGGGCTCCGGTCCGACCTGTTTGGCAAATGAACTAAACATTTCTCAGCCTCACAACGTGCGAGCCATACGTCCAAAAGCCAGCCAATCCCCGTTGGGTTTCTCTTGGTAACTTGTGTTTTGCCGCCCATTACCATCGACATCAGCTTGCAGCCTTCAGGTCGCGGGAGGCTTTGAATTGCATGTATCTGGAGATCGCCCTGTTGGACAGAAGCAGGCGGCTACGCACACCCTGTCGGACCATCGTCTCGACATCATAGAGCAGGATTTGACTGCACACTTCGCCGTCGTCGATCTCCCCGGTCAGCTCCAGATAATCCCACGCGATCTGAATGGCCTCTTCCATGAGGACCGCCGTGTCTGGTTGCTGGCCGTACGTGTAGTGCATGCAAAACCAAGATGGATCTCCGTGCTTCATTCCTCCTTCCGGAACGTATGCGACGAAGGCCTGTTGAGGTCGTGAGTTAGCCGGGAGACAGCCATGAAGAATGTCGAAGACAACAGCCCAAGCGACAAGGTCAAACCCGATCAGCGTACGGAGCAGGATAAAGGCTCCCTCGCCCAGAGCGACAAGCCTTGGGAAAAGAACCCGCAGAACACAACGGACTCGGGTTCGGCAGATACCCCGAAGCCGGACCTCGAGAAGTGGCAGAAAGCCAAAACGCAGTGAGGATTTCTCGCCACAGCCGGCATATAGTTACGGGCGTCGGGAACTCCGGCGCCCTTTCTGCTTCTCTTGGTCGGGAATGAGCCAACGGGGGTTAAGATGGCTGATAGATCTTGTCCGAAATGCACATCGTCGCTGTTTCTGCAGCGGATCGAGCCCGGCATGAAGGGGTACGTCAACCGCGTGTATGAGTGCCGCCAGTGCGGGACGGAAAAGACATTTCCCGGCCGAGCCCAGCCGGGCGTAGCGTCTTGGCCCCGCGACGAGGTCGCTTAGAGCCTACACGTAGGTGCCGTCGTTTCGGCGCTGTCCGGGCCGGAGGCTTTCTTCCTCCCGTCGCAGCATCTCGCGGCGTTGCGCCTTCAGTTCACGCACACCAGCCAGCTCTCCGCCGAGCTGACGTGCAGTCTTCTTTACTGAAGAGGCCGAGCGATTGAGGGCGGCAGCACACCTGGCGGCTGAGGCTCCTTGAGACATCAGCAGCCGCAGCTTCTGCAGGTCTTGCTCAGTCCAACGCCGAACAAGCGGCTTCATGCCGCCAACTCCTTGCGAACGGCGGCAGCCGAGTTGCCGACCTTATCGACGACCTTCTGCAGCTGATCTTTCGTCACGCCAAGCTGATGCGTCCAGTATTTGACCTCATCAGCCTCGTGCATGTTGATCTTGCTGCGATCCGGCTGGCCACGGTTTGACAGATTGTCCACGGCTTCCTCCTGTCATGATTTAGGAAAACGTGCGCGGAACCGCGTTGATCCGGATCGGTCAATAAGGTGGGCGCCTGAGCAAGTCCGGCAGCCGGGAGATAGCCTTGGCGATCCGCCTTGCCTCCTCCTTGCTCAGATGCTCCCCGGCGTACTGATAGTTACGGGCGTGAAGATCCTCGCGGTGTGAGACACAGAGGATGAATAACCCGCTGGCGTCGTAGACCCGAAAGCACTGGTCCTGCCCCTCTTCCATCCGCCATGGCGCCGGAAACCGCCGAAGGTTGTCCATCACATCCTGCGGGATGCCGGGACGCCGCGGATAGCTTTGCCGCTGGAGTAGGTATGCTGGTCGGCGACCCGCGCCTCACCCGTAAGCCGGTTTCGCTCGCCGATCAGTTCGTCGGTCTTGTTCCGCATGCTCTCCAGCAAGGCAATCGCCGACGACGTCGGGATACCCGCCCGCTGGAGATCGAGGATGTCACGCTGTTGCCGTTTGATCTGCACGCGCATGCGGGCGATCTCGGCCTTGATGTGGTCGAGTGTCATGAGCCAAATCCTGAAGATGGCCCACAGAACAAAAAGAGAACGCCATAGTCAATGGGCTCGTGCGGCCCGATCAACTGCGCCCAGCATGTCGATAGACAGATACGGCTTGGCCAGAAAGACCGCGTGCTCGGGCATTTCCGAAACGGCGGGGCGATGCTTCCCGCTCGCTATAATGATGGGGACAGGTGGCCAGCGGTCACGGACTGCCGCCGCCAGACGAAGGCCATCCATCGACCCCGGCATGTCGATATCGGTAAAAAGCACGTTGATGGAACTATCGGTCTCCAAAACCTTTATCGCCGCATCAGCATCGCATGCGGTGGCTACCTCGTAGCCCGCATCGAGCAGGGCGTCCTCGACCCAGATGATGATGAGGGGCTCGTCTTCTACAACCAATACTTTTGCCAAAACATTTCTCCTGCAACGGTCGAAACGGCAGGTTTGTTGACTCGTTCCCCTGACTACAACCATCGGTAAGAATTCTTTCGCGGAGCAGCGAACGTATGCAGCCTGGCGAAAGTGCTGCAAATTAGCGCGTCGGCCACCGGACATTTGGCTTGCATGTTGTTTCCCCCCGCAGATGATAACCCCATCACCGCACGGACCGTGGCAAACATCGGTGATGAGAGTCGATTGCTCCCGCCCGTTAACAAACGAGGAGCGCGTCGATGCTTCCCAACACATCGTATATTCCCCGTCCCGATTGCCCCAAGTGCCACACGCGCATGGGCTTGATGCGTATCTCTCCCCGCTCCGCCGGGATGGAGAAGCGGATGTTCGAGTGCCCCAAGTGCGGGCACATTGTTGAAGAGATAGCTGGAAGCCATCATGAAGCCGCGCAGGCGTGGGCGAACAGCGCCGGTTTGCAGCGTCCGACCTAAAGCAGCTTTGCCAGGAGGCGCTGCCGCTCCAGCACATCCGATCCTATCGCGAGCTTCACATCCGCAATGAAGACGGCGAGGCTGGGCAGCCTTTCCCTGCTAACGACTGTCCACTTTGCCGCTTTACGAATGGCCTACAGCGGATAATCCTCCAAGTACTGGCACCATTCGCAAACCTGCAGCGACAGCTTGGCCTGGTCGCCCGTGAAGACATTCATCGCCGCCATCAAGCCGCCGACAGCCTTTTCCAGTTCGGGACCGCGCTCACGAGCCGGTTGCAGGAAATCAGAAAGGGATTTCACCGACTGGCAGACGATCTCGCGTTCCTCCGCCGTCAGCACCGGCATCGCCGGAGCTTTGCCCCCACTGACTGAGCCACCAGACTGTGTTGCTCCGTTGCGTGCAAGAAAGCTTGAACGCATGGCGGCAGCGAGGTTCCCACTAGCGCCAGAGCTTGAGCCTCCGCCTCGGCGGCTGTCCGAGGCGAAGCGACGACAGTGAGAGCGCCAGGTTGCGGGCCAGTCGGATTTGAGGCCACCGCCCTTTGCGTTTCCGCTGGTCCAGTAGTCGTGGAAGTCTGACCATTCGAAGCTGATACGCTTGTCGTCCCATCCGAATTGCTGGTGAGCCCATTCTCCCCACTCGACAGCCGGGAAGCCTCCACTGTTTTGCAGAAGCTGTTCAAGACGGATTTGAGTTGTTGTTCCACGACGAGATGCTTTCGTTTGTTTGCTCGGAACTCCTTCAGGAGATGGATTCAGGATAGGGGAAATGGAAATGGATTCAGCCGGAGTGCTCACGATTTGGTTCGAGCGCTCGCCCCTTGCAGCGAGTTGGCTGTTTTCCGCCGAGAATGCGGGTAGATCGGAAGCAACCTCGTTCCGGTGCGGGTTCTGATGTTTCATGAAACCGGGAATGTAGATGCACCTCTTCCCGAGCGCTTCGTACCTGATCGCGAACTCTCGCGAGTGCAACTCGCCAAGGAGCGAGTCCACGTCGATGTCTTCGCAGGGGAAGATGTGAACCTTGATGTGTTTGGGCCTGTCTTCGAGGCGACCTTCACGGTCAGCGAGGAGCCAAAGGCCAATAAAAAGCAGCCGCGCATGGGGGCTGCATTCTGCTAGTTCGGGGTTAGTGAAAAACCCAGGCTTAATATTGCGGGCGCGAGCCACATTCTGATGCTTTCATTGTTCTCCACTGATGCGAGTTAGTTTGGAGGGCCGTAGCGCATCAGAACCACGGCCTTGAAGCCAAGGTGAGTCACGCTAGGAATCTCGTCAATCGAGTTTCCTTGCCACAAGCAGATGCGAAATTGTCACAAACCCGCGAGTCGCGCGTGGAACGCGCAAGTTTAACTTGCGAACAATCCGCGCCGGAATACCGTGAGCACGCCCAATTGGCCCATTGAAGCGCCATCACAAGGGCGCAGGGGTGGGACATGAGGAATACTAACCGGGTGCCTGACGACGAGGCATTACGCCTAGTCTCGGCTTTTCTTCAGATTCATGAGCCAGAACGGCGCCGCAAGCTTCTGGACATTGCCGAGCGCATGGCGCGCCGCAGCATTAAGCCTGTCGGCACCCTTCCCATCGTCTCCCAAGACAACGAGATGTGATTTAGACCTGCTCCTGACGTTGGCGCAGCTGTTCGACGGCGGCCATGCCAGCAGACACCATTCCTGCGAAAGTCCGCTCGCCCCCGCCCACCCGAGCGAGGATGCTGCGGGCAATGAAACATCGGTGATCGTGGCTATCAAGTTCGGGCGGGAGAATTTGGCAGGCTTTCTGTAAAGCCAGCTCCATCTCGAAAACAGCGCGATTGCCGAACGCCTCTGTCACGAGCGGGGGTGCTTCGGCAGCCGGTAATTCGACAGCTACTTCTTCAATCGACATATCGACCCTCCCTCAATTTTTCTGCTCAATGCGGTTATAGAGGTTGAGTTCCTGAGCGGTTAATAGAATTCATTGATGCACCGCAGTGCCGCTAGACGCCCTCTAAAATAGGGTGCGGTATACGATTTCCTGACTCATGCTGATTGTCTCACTCACAACAGAGACATCATCATGCTTGAACGCATCAGCTTTCAGCTTGCGAACAACCGTGGCCGTTAGACGATGATGCAAACCTTTGGCTTCCATACCTGCGTGAAGCCATAGCCACCCCCTCCCCAGTAGTCCCAAGTGCTGCGGCGGAGGATGTGGCGCGTGAGATTGACGCTTACCATCCTGTGTTTATCAAAGGTGAAAGTGATGAAGCTTTCCAACAAAGATATATTGCAGAAACTGCCGCCATCATCCAGCGCGCCATGGATGGAGCTGGCTGGCAGTCGATCGAAACTGCACCGAAGGATGGGCGGAAAATACTTGCTTGGGAAAAATGGCCGTTCCAGAACCAACCACGGCAGCGCATCATCTACTGGAGCCATGAAGGCAACTGCGTCATTCCCGCTTATCTCAACACATGGATGTGCGATGTGACAACGACGAGCCAACCGGAGAGATACATCCTCGGCTGGCAACACCTCCCGACCCCGCCATCTGATCGGGCGCCGGCAAACGATAACCGCAAAGAAAGTGCGGCGGCGTAATCACGCCCGCCGCACCCATGCGAGCACGCCCACGATTGCAACGGCGGCAGTGATGGCAAGCCAACCGTCGGCGCTGATACTCGCGCCCCATAAGCTCATCGATAACCTATCCGACATGACACACCTTTCCCGAAGCGAGAAACGACATCTCGCAGCCGATTGACAGTGGGCCTGGGGAGAGTGAACATCTCGGTTGTTCAGGCAGAGATATCCAGATTCTCTTCCAGGCAGTCGGGTGGTGCTTCCTAGGGCACTGCCCGACAACCTGAACCTAGCGCGGTTTCAGCCGTCCGCTGCGGAATCAATACCGCCTGTCCACGGTTATCCCCCTAAATCGACCGGGCAGCTTGTGGAAAAGCCAATTTCCGGAAAAATCTCGACGCCAGTACAAGGCGTTAGCCTGTGCGTACTTTTCCAGACTTGGCATTGACTTTGAATAACTTTCTGTGGGTATCCGGTTGATATCAGACTGCGGACTCCATCCCTCACCTCAAATGCCGAACCAACCGCTCCGAATCGACGTAGCGCCGCCAGCTTGACGCCGAATCGGCAAATCAGATTCAGTCGCCCCCAGCGATGGAGGCGACCATGCGCGACGACCGGCTTCTGCTCGACTACTTCAGCAACGAGAATACGAACCCGATTGCCCATCAGGAAAAATGGTGGGTGACCGGCGCTGTCATACTGGTGGCGGCCCAAGTTGCGTTCGCCAGTGCGGTGATCTGGTTTATCTAAGCCCGTCCGCCTTCGGCGAACCTCCCCACGTCCTCCCGCCCTTGGGGCTTTAAAGGCCGCTTGGAGACACTGTGCTTCATCGAGAGAGCGGAGTTGCTGGACGGGTGCCTGCGCCATCCAGTGACCTTTATTCAGGCTGGAGACTCGCCTTAAGCTGGGATAACTTTCGGTGGACTCGTTACCTGCCCCGCTTCGGCGGGGCTCTTTTTTGACAGCCGGATCATCCATCCAGTCGTCTGGCGAACCCAAGGGCCTCCCTGACGTCCAGGATCGCCATGCGCAGCAGGGCCGAAGTCGTTTCCAGCCCAGCCTCCACCGCACGCTCCTGGAGTTCGCACAGGCCGTCTTCCAAGGCCAACAGCTTGTCCCGCTTTTCTAGGTCGTCATCGCCCATGACCGGCTCCGCTCCCGTGTCACTACGATTCCGCAGGCAGCCGGTTTCGGGGATGTAGCAATTTGCCGCAAATGCTCGGAATGCGGGAACGCGGGCCGAAAGGCGTCATTGCCAAAAGGGTGGAGTCGCTTCTGCCCCGGAAGCCCTGTTCGTCTTTAACAACCCCGGAGGCGGCGGGGTTTCCGTTGAACCATTCCCGAGATCGCGCGTCTGTGAGTTGAGCGGTCCCCAACCCGCTCATCCCAAACCTCAGACGGCAAAAGCCTCGTCCTCCCCCGGCGGGGCTTTTGTTTGTCAGGATAGCCGTCTCTGGCGAGAGCGGATCATCGACACGGTCGACTGCGCAACACCGAAACGTGCCGCAAGAACGTTCCCCGGTTCCGGACTACGTAGGATCTCGGCCACCTGTTCGTCAGTCAGTTTCGCCCTGCCATTCTTCTCGCCCCGCGCAAAATGACATCGCCCCCGCGCCACCATGTCGGCGGCGTTGTCTTTCGCCGTTCCGGCGCGCAGGTGGTACGGATTGCAGCAAGGACGGTTATCGCAGGAATGAAGTATTAGCGCGTCCGGCGGGATTGGCCCTTTTGCAAGCGAATAAGCCACCCTGTGCGCTTTCTCGTGCCAGATGATGCCGTAGCCGCCCTCGTTCGTGCGACCTATCCACGGCCAGCATAACCACTTCTGAGATACTTCGACCTGAGACCAAAATTCCGCAGCATCAAACCAATCCACAAACCTCGCTTTCGTTGTGTGAAGAGTCTCTCACGTCGAGTGAATCACGGCAAAGAAAAAGGCGCCCTGGGGAAGGCGCCTTGCAACTTGGAGGGTTGATGCAGCGGGCATGCTGCGAGTTGTCAGCTCCGCGCGCCTCTTCAGGGCGCTACGGCTCACCAGAGGGCACTGGCGCAAACTGGCGCGAACCGTACACCTCTTCGTGCATTTTGGTTCGCTTTTCGTCCCCGTCGCGCCACTTGGTGTGACGCTAAGTGACTGTGATTGTTATCAGAGGCAATAGAGAATTTGGTCGGTCCAGAAACGCTCGACATCAATTGTTGGATGGCCTTCAATCGCGATGTCCGCTTTGCGCCATGAGCGGACGTCAAGCAATCACGGGTAACGTACTAAGAAGTGCGTCGCCGCCGACCTTCGCTGTTCTTGCGCAGCTTCGCCAAATTCCCGATCGCTCGGTGCTCGGCCTCAGTCAAGCCCGCCATCTCCGAGGGCTTGAGGATCGTGCAGCCGAGCACGCGCAAATTCCTGTTCGTGTCACAGGATTGTTGTTCCTACTTCTTACAGCAGGGATCCTCCTCCTACCTGGAATCAATCCAACTCGCCGCCGCCCTAGCCCGGCACCTCAGCAACAACTACCGCACGTCGGGCGGCGCCTTGACCGCAGGCTGCTGCTCGCGATCCTGCGCGGCAGCTTCGCCGGCGACCATGGCGAACGGCGTCATGCATAGCATCATGAATTTCATCGATATTCTCCAAAGGAATGAAGCCACCGTCGCGCGGGACGACGGTGACTCTGGCCGAAGGCGTCAGGCCGCCGGCATGTGCTCGAGGAGTTTGTCCAGTGTAATAGGATAGTCGCGCACACGGATGCCGGTTGCGTTGTAGATCGCGTTGGCCAGCGCCGCGCCGACGCCGCAGATGCCGAGTTCTCCAACGCCCTTGGCCTTCATAGGCGAGGAGAAGGGATCGGTTTCGTCTAGGAAGATCACTTCCTGATGCGGGATGTCCGCATGGACAGGAACCTCATAGCCGGCAAGGTCGTGATTAACGAAAAATCCGCGTCGGGTATCGACGGCCAGTTCCTCGGTCAACGCCGCGCCAACGCCCATCGTCATGGCACCGATCACCTGACTACGCGCGGATTTCGGATTGAGGATACGGCCGGCCGCGCAGACAGCGAGCATCCGCCTCACGCGGCTCTCCCCGGTGAAACGGTCCACCGCTACTTCGGCGAAATGACCGGCGAATGTTGATTGCTGATACGTCTTCGAAAGATCGCCGTATTCGATCGCGTCTTCCGCAGAAAGATCCCCATCCTGTGTTGCGTCGGCGAGACCGGCGCTGCGATTGCCGGCTTTTACTTGGCCGTCCGAGAACGTCGCGTCGGCCGAGTTAAAGCCAAGCTTCTGCGCCACCGCCTCCCTCAATTTAACGCAGGCGGCATATACGCCGGCAGTTGAGTTGTTCGCTCCCCATTGACCACCAGATCCGGCAGATACAGGGAAATCGGAATCGCCGAGCTTGACGACAACGCGATCGAAGCCGACGCCCATCATCTCGGCGGCCGTTTGTGCGATGATGGTGTAGGTGCCCGTGCCGATGTCGGTCATGTCGGTCTCGACTGTCACGATGCCCCGCTTGTCGAGGCGCACGCGCGCGCCGGATTTGGTGAGCTGGTTGTTCCGGAAGCCGGCCGCCATGCCGATGCCGACCAGCCACTGTCCGTCGCGCACGGATCCCGGCTTCGGGTTGCGTTGGCTCCAGCCGAAACGCTCGGCTCCGAGCCTCAGGCACTCGACGAGCTGACGCTGCGAGAACTTGCGCCCCGGCTTTTGCGGGTCTTCCTGCGTGTCGTTGAGGATCCGGAATTCGATCGGATCCATCTTCAGCTTTTCCGCCATCTCGTCCATGGCGATTTCCAGCGCCAGGAGACCGGGCGCCTCGCCCGGCGCGCGCATGGCGTTGCCTTCCGGAAGATCGATTTCCGCAAGCCGCATGGCCGTCAGGCGGTTCGCTCCGGCGTAGAGGAGTTTTGTCTGATTGACCGCGGTCTCCGGCTTACCTTTCGGCAAGTTGCCCGACGTGCTTTCATGAGCGATCGCCGAGATCTTCCGTCCGGCGTGGCGCCGATCCGGATGCGCTGGATGGTCGCCGGGCGGTGCGTTGTGTTGTTGGCGATCAGGGCACGGCTGAACACGACCTTTACCGGCCTCCTGGCAGCGCGGGCACCCAGTGCCGCGAGAACCATGTCCGCGCGCACGAACAGCTTGCCGCCGAATCCGCCGCCGATATATGGCGAGTCCACGCGGACATTTTCCGGCTTCAGACCGAGCGCCTTGGAGATGTCGCGCTTGGCCCAGGCGATCATCTGGTTGCTCGTCCAGATCGTCAGCTTCTCGCCCTGCCAGGACGCGATCGACGCGAACGGCTCCATCATCGCGTGGCTTTCGTCGGCCGTCGTGTAGGTCTCGTCGAGGTTGACGGACGCTGCGGCGAAGGCACCTTCGAATTCGCCGATCCGTTGCTCGCTTCCCTTGACGATCGGCGCCCCAGGCGCTGCCTCGGCGAGATCGAACTTGCCGGGCGCGGCGCTGTATTTCACCCGGACCAGTGCCGCCGCCGCACGCGCCTGTTCGAATGTCTCCGCCACGACCAGCGCGACAGCCTGATGGTAGTGCTGAATGTCAGCGCCACCGAACAGGCTGGCGGTGTTCATCGGTCCGTTCGGGAGCGGAGACGCATCGAGGGTCGTCACCACCGCGACGACGCCGGGCGCGGCCTTCGCTGCCGAAACGTCGATCGCCTCGATGCGTCCTTTGGCGATCGCGCTGCCGACGACGTGGCCGTAGGCCTGATTTGGCGCGACGTCATGGCGCTCGGCGGCATATGGGGCCCGTCCCGTCGTCTTCAGCGGTCCGTCGATGCGGTCAGTGGCGCGACCGACGACCTTGAGCTGGTCGATGGGATTGGTGGTGGCTGGAGTATCGAACTTCATGGCTCAGCCTTTCGCTTCGGCGAGGACGGACGCAAGCGTGCGCTCGACGAGCCCCAGCTTGAACTTGTTGTCGTGAGCGGGCTTGGCACCATCCATCAGCCGGGCCGCGGTCGCCCTTGCACCGCGCGGCAATTCGGCTTCTGCCGCTTCCACGCGCCAGGGCTTGTGCGCAACGCCGCCGACCGCAACACGTCCGGTGCCGTCCGGCTGCACGATCGCGCCGACCGATACCAGCGCAAATGCATACGACGCGCGGTCGCGGACCTTCCGATAGATCTGCTTGCCGCCGACCGGCTTGGGCAGCGTCACCGATGTGATGAGTTCGTTGGGCGTGAGCGCCGTTTCGATATGCGGCGTGTCGCCCGGCAGACGATGGAAGTCGGCAATCGGGATCGAACGCGTCTTTCCGGAGGGATCGACGGTGTCGACGGCCGCATCGAGCGCGCGCATGGCGATCGCCATGTCGCTCGGATGGGTCGCGATGCAGGAATCGCTGATGCCGATGACACCGAGCGTACGCGTCACCCCGCCGATCGCCGAGCAGCCGCTGCCAGGCGTGCGTTTGTTGCAAGGCATGTTGGTGTCGTAGAAATAGGGACAGCGCGTCCGCTGCAGCAGGTTGCCAGCGGTCGTCGCCTTGTTTCGTAACTGGCCCGACGCGCCAGCGAGCAATGCCCGCGACAGCAGGCCGTAGTCGCGGCGCACCCTCTCGTCGGCAGCGAGAGCCGTGTTGCGGACCAGTGCGCCGATTCGGAGGCCGCCTTCCGCGGTAGGCTCGACCTTGTCGAAACCAAGCCCGTTGACATCGACCAGGTGGGCGGGCGTCTCGATTTCGAGCTTCATCAGGTCGAGAAGATTGGTACCGCCAGCGATGAACTTCGCATTCGGCTTGGTGGCCGCGGCCTGGGCGGCTTCGGCCGGGCCTTTGGCCTTTTCGTAGGTGAAGGATCTCATGCGCGCCTCCCGGCGACTTCCGTGACAGCTTCGACAATGTTCGAATAGGCGCCGCAACGGCAGATGTTGCCACTCAGGCGCTCACGCAGTTCGGCTTTGCTGATCTGGGGCGCGTCGGTCAGGCTGGCGCTGACATGGCTCGGGATGCCGGCCTTGATCTCCTCGAGCACCGCAACGGACGAGCAGATCTGACCGGGCGTGCAGTAGCCGCACTGATAGCCGTCGTGCTTGATGAAAGCGGCCTGCATCGGATGAAGGTTCTCCGGGGAGCCGAGCCCTTCGATGGTGGTGATCTTGCTGCCTTCATGCATGACGGCGAGCGTCAGGCAGGAGTTGATGCGCTGACCATCGACCATGACGGTGCACGCGCCGCACTGTCCGTGGTCGCAGCCCTTCTTCGTGCCAGTCAGGTGGATATGCTCGCGCAGCGCGTCGAGAAGCGTGGTCCGGTTGTCGAGCGCCAGATCCCGCGCCTGGCCGTTGACCTCGAAGGACACTTTGGTGGGTGAAGCGAGCGTTTCGGTCGGGATCGGTTGGGAAGGCTGAGCGCCGGCGCGAGACGGTACTGTGGAGGCGACGGCTGATGCGCCGGCTACGATCATCAGATCGCGCCTGGACATCTCCAGGACGGATTTCTGCATATCTGGACCTTTCATCGAACGGTGCGCTTACGGCGCCGGGTTAGAACCGTTTGAAGGCCAGATTAGTTTCGCGCTGCAGCAGCCGAATAGCCGCCGCACGCGGCATGAACTTATATCGCTATGTTACCAATACTGCGCGCTTCTGTCGCGGGCATCTATGGGCCGCGGTAACGTAATGCATTCGACCAGCAAGGAAAACGCCGCCGTCTGCTGTCTTCGGCTCGGATAATTAAGAGAGCAGCCGTCGAACGGCATGCACCAATCGTGGAGCACCGTGACGAGACTGCCGTCGCGGAGATGATTCTTCCGAGTCCTCCATCACGAAACCGAGACCGAAACCGGTTGCGGCCGCCTTGGTGATCATCGCCGTATTGCTGAAAACGAGAGAGCCATCGACCCGCACCCTCGTCTCGCGCTGTCGCGGCTTCCTTCAATAGATCAGCCCGCCCATTGAACGATTGTTCTTTATTTGTTCAAACGCAAAGGGTGAATCACTGTCCTTTCGGCGCCGTCTGGTTGAGCCACAACGGTATGATCGGAAGAACCGCCCAAGATGCTGCGAGGGTTCCGCTCGGACATTATTTCGATGCAACCGCGGTTCCTCGAGCGAAGCCGTCATACGATCTGCGACGTCTGCTTCGATGGTGGAGAGCTTTGCCCGGCGAAGCGTTGAGCTGACGAAACAAAAAAGGACACAAGTGCCGATACGTCTTTTGAACGCGTTGCAGGATTACAAGGCCAATCCCGACCCACTCGCAGCACTCGCCAACACGATCGCACTCGTCATCGCGGGCAACCAGCCTTTCTATCCATTGTATCTTCATGCCATCGTCGGGAATTCCGCTTGGCCAGCGTGGATTACCCTCATCACGATGCCGATCTTCGCGATTGTCCCTGCGCTCTCCCGGCGCCATTCGCTAATGGGCCGCGCCCTTTTGCCGACGATCGGAACGCTCAACGGGATACTTGCCGTCAAATTGATTGGAACGGACACCGGCGTCGAACTTTTCCTGCTGCCATGCGTCTTGCTGGCAGCGCTTCTGTTCCGCCCCGGCGAGCGACACGTGATGCTCGCTGTCCTAACCCTGCCGTTTGGCGCATACTTTCTGTTGGATCCCGCCGTCTCACCGCCGCTCGCGACTTACAGCGCGGCCGAATATCGATCCATCATCTCAATGCACGGTTTCAGCGTGGCCTGTCTGTTCGCATTGATCGGCTACAGCTTTCAATCCGGAAAAACCGGTTAACGCAATCGAGTTCGTCCCGGATGCCAGCGACCGACGGCGAAGATCGACCGATTTCGGCTCAGTCCCGCAAGATCATTCATATCGACATGGACGCGTTTTACGCGTCGGTCGAGCAGCGTGACAATCAGGAGCTCGCCGCAAGCCCGTGGCGGTCGGCGGGTCACGGGAGCGCGGCGTCGTGGCTGCAGCAAGGCACGACCGGGGACCGGAATTCCATGCAGGTGGCCGAGAGCGATGAGCCTGTCCGGACGACGCTGGTTGAAAACAATTTCAGGATATGCCGCAAAGCGCCGGTCACCACCGCCGCGGCGAGCAGATGGTTGCCAGCGATCCGCGCGTGTCTGTCGTCCTGACGCGAGACGATCCAGTTGGTCATGGCAGCTGCAATGAGAACATGCTCATCGGCTCCCCATGTCAGCCCTTCGGCCGTCTTCTCGCGAAAGGGCTGCGCGTGTTCAACGACACGTCCAGCGATTTCTCGATCGATGCATGTTGGCGGTACCCGTATCGGCTTCATGACGCCTCGTACGGTCAGATGACAGCGATCGAACAGCTATCATCAGGCCGTGTTCCCTCCGCGTGACTGGGCACGTCGCAATGCCCATTGGTGTCGCATTTTATCGGCTGAACCACGGAAGGCAACGCGGAGGAACAAACAACCTTTGGTTCAATTGGAATTCTGTTCTGACGGCGATTCCGGGAAGATCTGAAATGACCGACATTCACTGCGACGTGGCCGTCATTGGTGCCGGCACTGCTGGTCTGGCTGCGGAGAGAGCCGCGCGCAAAGCCGGTGCGAAGACCGTGCTGATCGACGAGCACTTCGCCGGCACGACCTGCGCCGCCGTTGGATGCATGCCTTCAAAGCTTCTCATTGCAGCCGCCACCGCCGCCCACAACGTGGGACAAGCGCACATCTTTGGAATCCGTGCGTCCGCGCCCGAGATCGATGGACGATCCGTGATGAAGCGTCTGCAGAAGGAGCGGGATGCATTCGTCGAAACGACCTTGAAGACAATCAATGACATTCCTGCTGGAATCTGCGTGAAGCAACGCGCGGCATTCATCGACCAGACAACCTTGTCCCTCGATGATGGCCGCAAGGTCATCGCAAAGGCGACGGTCGTGGCCACCGGCGCCAGACCGAGCATCCCCACGATGTTCGAGGCACTCGGCGACATCGTGCAAACCAACGAGACCATTTTCGAGATGGCCTCGCTGCCTCGCTCGATCGCGGTGATCGGCGCCGGGCCGCTCGGCCTCGAACTCGCGCAGGCATTCGCGCGATTAGGGGTGGAGACGGCGATCTTCGAAAAGAGCGACCATCTGGCGGCACTCCGTGAGCCCGACATTGCATCCGAGCTGAAAAAGATATTGGCCGCTGAACTTTCGGTGCACACGAATGTCGAAATCAATGTCACGAAAGTCGAAGGTGGAGCGCGCCTGCAGTGGTCGGGGGCGACGTCGGGCCATCAGGTTTTCGAATCTGTCCTGGTCGCCACAGGTAGACCGCCTGAACTACGCGGCTTGAAGCTCGGCGTGACCGGCGTGTCTCTCGATGATCGCGGCACACCGAATTTTGACAGCGAGACTCTTCAGTGTGGCGACGCGCCGATCTTCATCGCCGGTGACGCAGATGGAAAGCGACCGGTTTTGCATGAAGCATCATTTGAAGGCACGGTTGCCGGGCGGAACGCAGCGCTATTCCCGAATGTACAAAAAAGCAGGCGAGGCCCTCCGTTCTCCATCATGTTCACCGACCCTCCCCTTGCCGTGATCGGTCGGCCCAAATCGCCCCACAGCGTGGTTGGTTCAGCTTCCTTTGAAAACCAGGGGCGTGCGAAAGTGGACGCAAGAAATGTGGGCGCGGTCCGGGTCTATGCGGATCCAGAAAACGGGCGGCTTACAGGTGCCGTGTTATTGGGTCCAAGCATGGACCATGCGGCCCATCTGTTCGCGTGGGCGATCGAACGGAATGAGACAGCCGGCCAGTTGCTGAGGCTTCCCTTTTACCACCCGACGGTCGAGGAAGGTCTAAAGCCCGCTCTCCGGCAGATTTGCAAGGCGAGCGATCAATCGTCGTTGCTCGATCTCGACGACGGAGCGCCATCTGGAGCGTAGAAATCCGTTCGCCGTCGCGACTGCATCAGGCCAACGGTAAGCTGCGAGGCCCAAACAATGCAGAACTGGTTGGGATTTTGTCGAATAAGCATTGCACTGTCACGCCAAGTCTCATCTCCGCTCATGAAAGCGTGAACTGTCCGTCTGTCTTAGAAACCTTCTTAAATACTCGACGTTTGCTCACCAGAATGCGCGCCTTTCGGCTCGCCAGATGGAGAGCCAGATGCCCCTGCACCCACCCGTCCGTTTTGCCACCAATGTCGAAACCGTCACGCCGGACGAGCAGGAAACCGTTCAGGGCCTGATCGATGCCTTCGATGTCATTCTTGAACGCACGTCGAAGGACTATGGTCACGCGGTGCGCTCGGTCCATGCCAAGGGACACGGAATTCTGGTTGGCGAGATGATCATCGATGACGATCTTGCTCCGGAATTGGCTCAGGGATTGTTTGCGACTGCCGGGACGCACCAAGTCTACATGCGCCTTTCGACGAATGCGGGGGACATTCTCCCCGACGACATCAGCCTGCCGCGTGGACTTGCATTGAAGGTCCTCGACGTGGCCGGTGACCGCCTCCCTGACGCAGATGGCACGACCCAGGACTTTGTAATGGTCAATGGTCCGGTATTTCAGGCGCCGACCGCCGACAAGTTTCTCGGCAATCTCAAATTGCTCGCTAAAACCACCGATCGCCTCGAAGGCACCAAACAGACACTCTCGGCATTGCTGCGCGGCGTGAGTTCGGCTTTGGGCGCCGTGGGCATCGAAAGCCCTGCGGTCAACTCGCTAGGCGGTGCGCCGAATGTCGATCCGCTGGGCGAGACCTATTATAGCACCACGCCATTTCGCTATGGCGAATACATCGCCAAGTTTTCCATCGCTCCCGTTTCCCCATCGCTGACCAAACTTTCCGGCCAGATCATCGACGCATCGGATCGCCCGAACGCCATCCGCGAGACGGTGCAAGAGGAAATGCGGGCCATCGACGGCCTCTGGGAGTTTCGCGTGCAGCTGTGCCGTGACCTCGACAAACAGCCGGTCGAGGACCCGACCGTGAAATGGGACGAAGAGGACGCACCCTTTCAACGTGTGGCAACGATCCAGGCAAGGCCGCAGGACAGTTGGAGTCCGGAGGTCGTGCAGGCGGTAGACGAAGAGATGCGCTTCAGTGTCTGGACCGGGGTCGCCGCACACCAGCCACTCGGAAACATCAACCGCGCCCGGCGGGCACCATATCGCCATTCCGCCGAATATCGCGCGCGCTTCAACGGCTGTCCTTTCCATGAGCCGACTGCGTCGCCTTCCCCGAGGCCGGAGCGCGGCATGGCGCAACAGGATGAGCAAGCGCCTAGCCTCGGTCGCAGACGCTAGAGCAGGGGCCGGCCTATGAAAGATGATCGGCCGAGGGAAATCGGCTATGACGGGCCCGCCGGCGGGTGGGGCTCGCTGCGCGGCATCGCCAGCGTTTTCGGCAAGGAATGGGCGACGCCCGCCGCCCTGGAAACGCTGGCACGCCAGAACAAGCCCGGCGGCTTCATGTGCGTCTCCTGCGCATGGACCAAGCCGGAACACCCCCACCCCCTCGAATTCTGCGAAAATGGCGCGAAAGCCACGCTATGGGAGCTAACGTCGCGCCGGTGCGATCCGGACTTCTTCGCACAACATACGGTGCAAGAATTACGCGGCTGGAGCGATTTCGATCTCGAACAGAGCGGACGCCTCACCCATCCCATGCGCTACGACGCCGCGATCGACCGATATGTGCCGGTCGGATGGGACGAAGCGTTTACCGCCATAGGCAGTGAGCTCAAGACACTCGATCCGAAATCGACGATCTTTTACGCGTCTGGCCGCGCCAGCCTTGAGACGGCCTATCTGTACGCTTTGTTTGCGCGCCTTTATGGCCACAACAATCTGCCAGACAGCTCGAACATGTGTCACGAGACCACGTCGGTAGGCCTTAAGAAGGTCATCGGCTCGCCTGTCGGCACCTGCGTCCTGAAGGATTTCGAGGACTGCGACGCGCTGTTCTTCTTCGGCCAGAACACCGGATCGAACAGCCCGCGTTTCCTGCACACGCTGAAGGATGCCGTCGCGCGTGGCTGCAAGATCGTGACCTTCAATCCGGTGCGAGAGCGAGGCTTGATTGAGTTTGTCGATCCGCAGAACCCGATCCAGATGACCATCGGCGAGCCGACCAAACTCTCCAGCCTGTATTTTCAGGTGCGCCCAGGCGGTGACATCGCCGCGATCATGGGAATGATCAAACATGTTCTCGCTGCGGACGAACGTATCAAAGCGACCGGTCAGCGCGTGCTCGATATGGAGTTCATCGCGGAGCACACCCATGGCTTCGACGATTTTCTCAAGCAGGCCCACAAGACCGAATGGGCTGATATCGAGCATGAATCCGGCCTGAGCCGCGACAATCTCGCCGAAGCCGCCGAGATCTATTGCAACGCCAAGAACGTCATCGGCATCTATGGCATGGGCGTGACCCAGCATGTCCATGGGGCCGAGACGATCGGCATGCTGGTGAATCTTCTGATGTTGCGCGGCAATCTCGGGCGCCCCGGCGCTGGCATCTCGCCAGTGCGCGGCCATTCCAATGTGCAGGGACAGCGCACTGTCGGCATTTCAGAAAAACCCGAGCTGGTCCCACTCGACCATCTCGAACAACGCTTCGCCTTCAAGGCGCCACGCGACAAGGGCCGCAACACCGTCGAGGCCTGCGAGGGCATTCTCGATGGCACCGTTCAGGCGTTCATCGGGCTTGGCGGCAACTTCCTGCGCGCCATTCCGGAGCGCGAACGGATGGAGGCGGCATGGCCGAACATGCAGCTGACCGTCCAGATCGCCACCAAGCTCAATCGCAGCCATCTGATCAACGGCCGTGCCGCCTATCTCCTGCCCTGCCTGGGCCGCTCGGAGATCGACGAACAGGCCGCCGGTCCGCAAACCGTGACCATGGAGGACTCGCTCAGCTGTGTCCACGGCTCGCGCGGCCATCGTGTCCCCGCGAGCGACATGCTGCGCTCCGAACTCTCCATCGTCGCCGGGATAGCCAAAGCGACCCTGGCGGCCAATGACGCCGTCAGATGGGACGACTGGATCGCCGACTACGCCAAAGTGCGCGACCTCATCGAGGAGACCTATCCTGACCAGTTCAAGGACTTCAACGCCCGCATGTTTACGCCCGGCGGCTTTTACCGTGGCAACAAGGTGCGTGACCGCATCTGGCAGACCAAAACCGGCAAGGCCGATTTTACCCTGCCGCAATCGCTGACATCGGTGGGCGTGGCAGACAAACATGGTCGTTTCCGCCTCATCACCATGCGTTCCAACGATCAGTTCAACACCACGGTCTACGGTTTGTCGGATCGGCTGCGCGGCATTGAAGGCACGCGCGACGTGCTCCTGATGTGCCGCGACGACATCTCGCGCCATGGGCTGACATCGGGACAGAAGGTGTCGCTGCTGTCCGACGCCGAGGACGGCATGGAACGGCGTCTGGATGGCCTCGTCGTCACGCCGTTCGATCTGCCGAGCGGCTGCCTGGGAGCCTATTATCCCGAGGCCAATCCACTCATCCCGCTCTGGTATCACGATCGCATGTCGAAGACGCCGGCTGCGAAAGGCGTGCCGGTCCGCATTTCACCGATGGAGGCCGCAGCCTAGCTGCAAGCAGGCCGCCGGACGGCCCCGCCACCTTATATGAATCCTCTTCAATCATGTCAGGGAATTCAGAATGTCCAACCGTGCACAGCAAATTTTTAAACCCGAATTTCGCTTTGGCCTCGGCGGCGTCTCGCTTGGTAACGAGTTCAATAAGCATACCGACAAGGAAGCCGAAGCAACGCTCGAAGCAGCGTGGGACATTGGCGTCCGCTATTTCGATGTCGCACCGTGGTACGGCTTCGGCCTTTCCGAGCGCCGCTTCGGCCATTTCCTGCACAACAAGAATAGAAGCGATTACGTTCTGTCGTCCAAGGTCGGAAAGCTTTTCAAGGCGTCCAAGAACAACAAGCATGCGGAGATATTCCCGCTCTCCGACTCACCCAATGATGTGGTATTCGACTACACCGCCGATGGCGTTCGTCGGTCCATCGAGGACAGCCTGCAACGGCTTGGCGTGGACAGCCTCGATATCGCCTTCGTGCACGACATCTCGCCAGATTTCGCGTATTTCCCGAATGGTTGGGAGGAGCAATATGAGATCGCGCGCAAGGGCGCGTTTCCAGCTCTCTCCAAGATGCGCGATGAAGGGATCATCCGGGCTTGGGGTATCGGCGTGAACACTCCGGAGCCGATCCTGAAAGTCATCAGGGACGCCGACCCAGATGTCTGCCTCTGTGCGCGGCAATATTCCCTGATCGACCATGAGTTCTCCGTCAACGAGCTTTTTCCAGCTGTCCGTGAGGCCAAGGTTTCGCTGGTCATTGGCTCTGCGCTAAATGCCGGCTTTATTTCCGGAAGCCCGCGCTTCAATTACGGGCAGGATAATTTCAAGATCCCGGCTGCCGTCATCGAAAAGCGCCAGAAGTTGACGGCGGTCGCTGAGCGTTACGGCGTGGACCTTCGCAGCGCAGCGTTGCAGTTCTCGTCAGCGCCTGATGTCGCCGTTGCTCTCGTTGTAGGTGCGCGCAGTGCCGCCCAGATCTCCGAGGACTACAACTCGCTACAAGCCAAAATTCCGAATGAATTCTGGGCCGACCTCAAGCGCGACGGGTTGGTGGCGAAGGATGCTGCTCTTCCTCGACCGCCCTCATAAACACCTGAGGGCTCCTCCACTTTCACTTACCGACATCCCTCGACGTGGAGCTTTACCAAGGAATGGTTATCGCGCCACTGGAGGGGCCGACGCACGGTCAGCAAGATATTTTGCGGTTCGGCTTTCGGCGGCTAGAGCAACGATCTCCGGCGTCCCGACGACCACGACCTTGCCTCCTTCGTCCCCGGCTCCCGGTCCGATATCGATGACCCAGTCACTCGCCGCCACGATGTCCATGTCGTGCTCGATCACCACGACGGAATTGTTGGCCGCCACCAGACCATCGAGCTGGGACAACAGCCTGACAACATCAGACGGGTGGAGGCCCGTCGTGGGCTCATCGAGCACGTAGAGGGTTCCTCCCCGCTGCACCCGTTGCAGCTCGGTCGCCAGCTTGATGCGCTGCGCCTCTCCCCCGGACAGCTCGGTGGCCGATTGCCCGAGCCGGATATAACCGAGGCCGACCTCCCGGATGACGCCCAGCGATCTCCGCAAGGTTTCGTCGTCGCCGAAGAAAGCGAAGGCATCATCCACCGTCATGGCAAGCACGTCTGCGATCGACTTCTCCCTAAACTTCACCTCGAGTGTCTTGTCGTTGTATCGCGCACCATGGCAGTCAGGGCATGGCGAATAGACGCTTGGAAGAAACAGGAGCTCGACGCAAACGAAGCCCTCGCCTTCGCATGTCGCACACCGCCCCTTGGCAACGTTGAATGAAAACCGACCGGCATCGTAGCGCCGGGCCTTCGCCTGTTTTGTCGAGGCAAACAGTTTCCGGACATGATCGAACAAGCCGGTATAGGTCGCTAAATTGGATCTCGGCGTGCGGCCTATCGGCTTTTGGTCCACAACGACAAGTCGCCGGACGTTTTCCATTCCGGCAACGATCTCACCGCCGGCGGTCTCGATCACTGCTTCAAGAGGACCGTCTTCGTGATCCGCATCCTGTACCGCTCGGTCGTATCCCAGGTTGTCTGAGATCGTATCGACCAGAAACTGACCGATCAGACTCGACTTTCCCGACCCGGATACGCCGGTGACCGCGGTGAGGACACCCAGCGGGATATCGACGTCGAGCGCTTGAAGGTTGTTGCGCGTCACGTTCCTTAACTTCAGGTGCCCTGTTGGCGAACGCCGCTCGCGCGCAACCGGAGCCTTGGAAGGAAACAGATATTGCCGCGTTTGCGAATCTCCGACGTCAGCGAGCCCTGCAGGCTTGCCACTATAAAGGACTTGGCCACCATGGACGCCAGCAGCGGGCCCCACATCAACGATCCAGTCAGCATGCCGGATGACATCAAGCTCGTGCTCGACAACGAACAGGGAATTTCCTGATTCTTTTAACCGATCGAGAGCCCTGAGCAGCGCTTCGGTATCCGCGGGATGCAGTCCTGCGGACGGTTCATCGAGAACATAAACGACTCCGAACAGATTGGACCTGACCTGCGTCGCAAGCCGGAGACGTTGCAATTCGCCAGGCGACAGCGTTGGCGTATTGCGATCGAGGGTGAGGTAGCCAAGGCCGAGGTCGAGCAGAACTGCGAGTCGGGCAACCAGGTCTTCGACAATGCGATGGATGACGACCGCCTTCTCCGGATGTGCGGCAGATCGGGTCGCCTGATCCGTGATAAACGGGCGCAACAGCTTATCGAGCATTTTCAAGGGCAGCTGCGTGATCTCGGCGATGTCGTATCCCGCGAATGAGACCGAGAGCGGCTCGGGCTTGAGCCGTTTGCCATGACAGACGGGGCAATCGCTGCTGAGGAGAAAGCGGGAGACACGGCGCTTCATCATCGCGCTCTGGGTCATCGCAAAGGTCTGAAGGACATATTTGCGGGCGCCCGTGAACGTGCCCTGGTAACTCGGTTCTTCCTTCCGCCTGAGTGCCCGCTTGACTTCGGCGGCATCATACCCGGCATAGACAGGAACCGTCGGTTGTTCGTCGGTGAACAGAATCCAGTCCCGCGTCTTTTTCGGCAGCTTGCGCCAAGGCGTATCGACGTCATGTCCCAGCGTGACCAGGATGTCGCGCAAGTTTTGCCCCTGCCAGGCGGTCGGCCAGGCTGCCACCGCGCGTTCACGGATCGTCAGATTTGCATCCGGAACCATCGAACGTTCCGTGACATCGTGAGTTCGACCGATGCCGTGGCAGTGGGGACAAGCTCCTTCCGGCGTGTTCGGCGAAAACGCTTCGGCATACAGCAGAGGTTGGCCACGAGGATAATCGCCTGCGCGGGAATAGAGCATCCGGAGAAGATTTGAGAGTGTTGTGACGCTTCCAACCGATGAACGGGTTGTTGGCGCTCCCCGCTGTTGTTGCAGCGCCACGGCGGGCGGCAGACCTTCGATGTCATCGACCTCCGGAACAGACATCTGATTGAACAGCCGCCGGGCGTACGGTGACACCGACTCCAGGTACCGGCGCTGGGCTTCCGCATACAATGTTCCGAACGCAAGCGACGATTTTCCCGATCCCGATACGCCAGTGAAGACCACCAAGGCGTTTCGGGGGATGTCGAGGGATATGTTCTTGAGATTGTGCTCCCGTGCGCCACGGACCCGGACGAACTCACCGGGAAGGCACACAGGCAGATCGGCCGCATCGATCGGATGCTTCAAGTCGGAATCTCACTGTTTTCGCGAAGTTGCTCTAGAACCTTGGAATTGCGGCCACGTTCCAAGTTGATACCGCTGTGGTCCAACTCGTGAGCCGAAGCTTTAAGGAGCCATCATTTGGAGCCCCAAACCACCGATCGTTTCGATCTGCAACGCTTCGTAATCGCCCAGCAGCCCGTCTACGCCACTGCCCTCGCTGAACTAAAGGACGGCGCAAAGCGAAGCCACTGGATGTGGTTCATTTTCCCGCAAGCTGAAGGCCTCGGACATAGCGCGATGGCACAACGCTATGCGATCAGATCCATGGACGAGGCGGTGGCGTATCTCGCCCACCCATTACTCGGACTACGGCTTTTGGAATCGACAAATGCCGTGCTCAGCGTGACCGGACGGTCCGCGCATCAGATCTTCGGCTCACCCGACGATGCGAAGTTCAGGTCGTCCATGACGCTGTTCGATCGTGCAGATGGCCGCGGCCCGTACAGAGAAGCCTTGGATCGCTATTATGATGGCGAGGAGGATGCGGCGTCGGTGCGGATCATCGACGGCTGGCAGCGATCCTGAGCCGGCGAGCACAACGGGCGCACCAGCCTTGCGGAGCGTCACCGCATGGCGGTTAAACCGTCTCAGCCAGGCGAGCTTGTAGTCGAATTTCGGTCCGGGGCGCGGATTGCCATTAGGAGCATAGAGGCAAACAACGATGATCCCGTCGATGACGGCCTCGAGATAGCGGCTCTGCACGTCCTTCGCGTCGCCGGGCAGCTTTCGGCGAGTAACGACGATCTCCGAATGGCGGGACAGAATTGCGACGCCATTCCAGGTCCGCTGTCCGACCCATGCGGCCGAATAGCCGGCCTTGCGCAGGGCGAGTTCGGGAAAGTCAGCCCGATCCGCCTTAAGCTCCTGCAGGCAGACGATGTCAGGCTTCGACGACTTCAACCAGGCGATCAGGTTCGGAAGGCGCTTGTTGATGTTGTTAACGTTGAACGTCGCGATCTTCACGCTACCCGCCCCCCGCGCGACGTCGCAATCCAGCAAACCAGTCGGCGTTGCGTGCCACCAGCCCCCTGCAACTCTGTTCAACCGGCAGCGTTCCGTTCCCAAGACGGGAATGCGGAACAGGTCGAGCGTTCTGCGGTTGAGCCGCCACGGAGGATCAATGCATTACGCCATCGTCTATTTGAGCACGCTCGCCATTCTGCTTCCCCTCGACTTTGCGTTTCTCGGCACCGTTGGCAAGGAGATGTACCAATCGCACATAGGCGACATGATGCTCGGTACACCGAGGTTATCGGCAGCGCTCTTGTTTTACGCTCTCTACCTCGCTGGAATCGTCGTGTTCGTGAATGGAAACAATCCTGCCAATTGGTCGTCCAATCTGGCGTTTGGCGCCCTCTTCGGCCTTTTCTGCTATTCCACCTTCGCACTTACCAACATGGCGATCCTCAAGGCGTGGCAGTGGACTCTTGTGATCCCCGACATCGCTTGGGGCATGGTCGTCACAGCCGCGGCCGCATCGCTCGGCGGACTGATCGCAGGCTTCATCATTTCCCGCATCTGAAGGCGCGCTAGATGTCCGACCCTTTTGACTATTTCCTGTCCCACGCGATCGAGGCCACCCGGAAGGCGAGGAACTTGCCGCGTGGGCGCATCCGCGATAAGCAAAGGACGGTCGCGCGGATGTACCACCTTTTGGCGAAGGAGGCCGCGTTTGATCCCAATGTCCAGCATCCAGACACCTATCGTGCCGTCTGCTCCGCAGAACGTCAGACCCAAGGGCAATAATTCAACTTTGGTGGTTACGCTGCGCCAATGATGCTGACGGCATGCCGCGTATCAGGCGGAAAAGCCGGTACCCCGATCATTCTTCCCACCGACTCTTCCGAATCTCGTGTGTCGCTGTACTAGTTTCTATCTCTTGATCGCCACAGGCGATGACGGAGTTAGCTTTCTATTCGCCTATGTGCTGTAACCGCGGCGCCATGATCTGGCGAAAAGAGAAACGATCCGAGCATCGAATGCGACGAAGAACGTTCGCATGGGTGCATCTCGCTTCAGGAAGGATTCTCCAGCTTCCTGTATTCGACGTCAGTGCGAACGGCGTCCGCGTCACCATCGGCGACAACTTCATCTCACCGCTGGTGCAGATACGCCTCATCCCAACGGAACCGCCTCGCCCGGCAAAGGTCGTCTGGTGCAAATGGGGCATGGCGGGAATTGAGTTTGTGGAGGACTGAGGCGTCTCGCACGGCCGCTCCATTTAGCCGTCTTTGCGGCACGCTGCCGCTGCTTCGAGCGCGGCACGCGCCAATTCCTCAATCCGATGCTGCGGAAAATTCGTGCGCAGCAACGACTGGAACCCGCCGTCATACCCGTCGAGCATGCCGGTCAGGATCACTTCCGCGGCAGCAGCGATTTCCGCCTGAGATATCTCGCCATGGGTTTTGGACGAGTTATTCCCTGCGGCTTCGGCCGATGCCGGACTTCCGGCCACCGCATCAGCTAGAATATTACCGAGTTTGACCTGCAATGCTGCAAGGTCAACGAGACCATCGACCAATTCTTTTGCAACGTTGCTCAATACGTTCTTTCATAGGCTGCATCCAGCCAAGTAAAACGGGCCACGCTCCCAAACTGTTCCGGTATGGACGCACGTCCGTTGTACACATGGCTTCCGGCCCGGGCCGGACCTAAACCCTGACTTCGAACTCTTCGCGACCTTTCCAGCAAGTCACGCGCCTGGCCTTGACCCTGATCAGGACCAGATCGGGAGTATCAACTCCCCTCTCAAACCATTTATCCAAATCCGGATTCCAATGCTGCTGAAACGCGGCCTTGTCCCGGATCAGATCAGCCAGCCCTTCCACCGCGACATAGATGCCGTCAGAGAAGATTCCCGCTTCGGAGGAGAAGCCGAGAGCGACCTTTGGATCTCGTTCGATATCGGAAATCACGCGGGTCGTTTGAAGCGCGAAGTAATATGACGTGCCGTCATAGGCGACATCGCCGTTGTTGCTCATCGGGCGGTTGGCGATTTCACCACCCTCGGTGTGCGTCGAGAGGATCGCAATGTCGATCCCGGCCATATCCTTTGCGATGTCCGCGAGCGTTTTGGTCATGTCGATCTCCTTATCGGTGACGAGCAACCGCGCTGGCGGGATAACGTTCCTTGGCCACGGAGGCAGCTATCGCATGCAGCAAACTCACTCCGGCATAGGTTTGGGATTTTCATCTGTGGGCGCTGGTTCGTTGCCGGGTTCGTCGGCTTCAAGTTCGCTTTTCGCTTGATGCCAAAACTCCTCGTGTCTGCCGTCCGGGCGTCCTGACTTCTCCCAGAGGATGTGAGCGTATTCCCGGATTTGATCTTCGGAATAAATCGGCATGTCGCTCTCCGTAAGTCAGTGTCGTTTTGCCACGAGCGTGCAAGCTCGTTCGCCCGATTAAGTTCCCGCCTGTCTCTTGCGTGAGAGTTTTAGGCCTCGTCCATGATACCTTGGATTTTTGTGGCCAGCGCTTCCATCGCGAACGGCTTGGTCAACAATGCCATGTTCGGCAAAAGCTGACCGCTTCCGATGACTGCATTCTCGGCGAACCCGGTGATGAACAGCACCTTCAATGCCGGAATTTTGCCGAGCATCGCATCAGCGATTTGCCGACCGTTCATGCCACCCGGCAAACCTACGTCGGTTATGAGAAGGTCGAGTGCAGGCGTGGCTTCCATGAGGCGCATCGCACTAGGTCCGTCGATCGCTTCAATCACCTCGTAGCCGAGCTCCTGTGCAACCTCGACGACAAGCATGCGGACAGTCGGTTCATCATCGACCACCATGACGCGCCCCGCGCCTGAAGAGGGTCTCAACGAATGCAAGAACGATTCGTCACGCCCCCCGGCGAACTCGACAGCGTCACCTTGGGATTGATGCCGCGGCAGGTAGATGCACATCGTCGTGCCCAGACCGATCTCGGTGTAAATCCTGACCTGGCCGCCAGATTGGCGCGCGAAACCATAGATCATCGACAGTCCGAGCCCTGTGCCCTCTCCCATCGGTTTCGTCGTGAAAAATGGCTCGAACGCGTGGGCGACGACGTCCTCACTCATTCCCGTTCCAGTATCGGTGACGCAGATCGAGACATACTGACCGGCCTCGAGGTCGCGCTCCCGCGCCGCGCGCTCGTCGAGCCACTTGTTGGCCGTCTCGATCGTGATTCGGCCGCCTTGAGGCATTGCGTCACGGGCGTTGATGCAAAGATTGAGAAGCGCATTTTCAAGCTGATTGGGATCGACCAGCGTGGTCCAAATTCCGGCGTTGCCGACGGTCTCCACCTCTATTTGCGGCCCGACCGTTCGACGGATCAACTCTTCGATTCCGAACATCAACCGGTTAACGTCGGTCGGCTTCGGATCGAGCGTTTGTCGCCGTGCGAACGCCAGCAGGCGGTGCGTCAGAGCCGCTGCGCGTCGAACTGCGCCTTGGGCGGCGACCGAGTAGCGTTCGAGTTCGTTCACCCGCCCTTGGGCTACGCGTAACTGGATCATCTCCAGTGCGCCAGAAATTCCAGCCAGAAGATTGTTGAAGTCATGGGCAAGACCGCCGGTCAATTGTCCGACGGCTTCCATCTTCTGGGATTGCCGCAATGCTTCCTCTGCCCGGTCACGTTCGGCCGCCGTTTCCTCGACTGCCTCGGCAAGCCTCTCGCGGTCCTTTTGAAGCTGACGCTCGACCGCCTTTCTGGCGGATACGTCAAGCATGGCGCCAACCATCCGGATGGGGGCACCGCTCTCTTCCCGCAAAACATAGCCACGGTCCAGGACGTCCGCGTAACTTCCGTCAGCTCTGGCGAAGCGATACTCATCGCTCCAATCGCTGTTGCGGCCTTCGATGACGGAATGAATGCTGACATCGATCCTCCCCCGATCATCGGGATGGATATGTTCGATCCACCATTCCCCGGTCGGTTCAACATCTGCAAAAGCGTATCCGTAGACGTCCGCCAAAGCGGCGTTCCACGTCACGTGGTTTGACCGGAAGTCCCAATCCCACACGGCGTCGTTCGTCGCGCGTCCAGCGAGCCTCAGCCGTTCTTCGACCTCACGCATGGCGGTCTGCGCCTTTCGGTCAGCCGTTACGTCCTGTACCGTGCCGATCAGGCGGGTTGGCACATCGCCGTCGAAGACCACGCTTCCTCGAGCATGGATATGGCGCTCGATCCGGTCCTCGATCCCGATCGTTCGATATTCCGTGTCGAAGATGCGAGGGCCGTTGGGATCACGAGCTGCGCTGACGGCGGCGTCGGCATCCGCACGGTCGTCGGGATGAAGACCCGCCAGGTAGGCGGTCTCGTAACTGACGGGAGCCCCCGGGTGGAGACCAAACAGTTCACGGCAGCGATCATCCCAATCGAGGCGTCCGGTCCGGGGCCAAAAATCGAATTGCCCGAGCCTTGCGGCACGCGTCGCCAGTTCGAGCTTCTCGCGGCTTGCGGCCAACGATGCCCGCGCCTCGTGCGCCTGCGTGACGTCCGAAGCCGTTCCGAACCACTCCACGATCGCGCCATCCGCGTCGATGATGGGTACGGCGCGAGACGCCGTCCAGCCGATGCTGCCATCAGCCCTAATGACGCGATGCTCAAGAACGAACGGCGTCTTGCCCGTGACAGCTTCGGCAATCGCTCTCAGAACCGTCGGCTGCTCGTCTTCCGGAATGCGCTTCTCAAGCCAACGAACCGACGGCTGGTCGTCATCTGCGAGGAACCCCCGCCCATCCAGTGGCTGTGATTCCTGCCAATCAGCACTCATCCGATAGATGACGTCTGATGTCGCGCCGATCAACGCACGGAATCGGGCCTCACTCTCCGAGAGCCTCTCGGCCTCCCGCCTGAGTCGTTCGGCATCGACGAACTTCCGCGTTGTATCCACGGCAATATCAAGCATGCCGACGATTTCGCCCGCGTCGTTGCGCAGCGGATTATACGAGAAGCTCCAATAGGTGTCCTCTGGATAGCCGTTCCGGGTCATGACCAGATGGAGGTCTTCCATCGCAACGGTTTCGCCGGCAAGAACCCGATCGACCATCGGCTCCAGTTCGTCCCAGATCTCCGGCCAGACCTCCTTCATCGGTCTGCCGAGCGCGGACGGATGCCGCGCGCCAAGGAAAGGCGCGTAGGCGTCGTTGTACAGAAAAGTTTGTTCAGGCCCCCATGTGGCGCACATGGCAAACCGCGAAGACAGCATCAAATCCACTGCCGTGCGAAGCGAGACGGGCCATTCGCGGCGGTCGGCGAGCGGCGTCGAAGCCCAGTCGAAAGCTTCGAAGGCCGCCGTCATCGAACCGGAGGTTTGGGGATCGCCTGAGAAAATCGAGTTCATCGAAGACGACTATTTCGTCGCCACCGCAAAGTCACGGCCGACCTTTGGCAGATACCGTTCGGCACGGTGAGGCGCTCTCAGTGGGCAAACTGCCCCGCAGATTCTCGCGCGAATTTCAGGCCCTCGACCGCCAACTTGTTGGTGTCCGTTTCCTGGCTGGTAGCCAAGTAAGCGGTAACCGCGTCTCGGAGATCGCTTTCAGCTTGCGGGCTTAGTCGCGCGATCATGCCATAGGTCACCATTACGCGATCGATAGCTTCTTTCATTGCATGCCCCCAAACACCTTAAACTTCGCCGTTTCGTGATGGTTCCATCGCAAGGTTCGAAGGGCGCAAGGTTCGCGGGGCACCATGGGAAAACTGGTTTCTCAATGTGCAATTGAGAAGCCATGAGCTCAAGCCGGCCGCCGTATACAAGCTCTTTCCGGTGACGAATGGCCTCACGGGCAACCTCACACCCCTGCCCGGCATTCCCGAACAGGACGGGCCTTATCATCCGGACGACCGATGGCGGCCGGAAACTTAGGATGACCCGGTTGCAGAGTCGCCAAAGCGACTGATGGGAAGCCGACCGTCCGCCCGAGCTTCATGCCGATTGTCGTCGGCGCTTTTGCCGACCCGACCTTCACCGAGGCGACGCAGACCTAGTTTTCGCGGACCGGCGGCATGTACGAAATTCGCCTGGTGGCAACTGATCCCAAACAGCCGTCAAGCGAGCAGCAGCGGCAAAGCCGCGACGACGATCCCCAGGACGAACATGCCGAGCAACAGTCCGCCAATCTCGTCAGCATCTCTAGGCGGTTCTGGCTTCACTACCGTCGCAATCGTCAGGTCGCATCAGGAAACGTCGCGCAGGCAAAGAGCGTAACGGGTTGGAGATAGACGGGAACGCTCCCAGCTTTGCGGAAAGCGCTTTCGGCGGACTGTGGCTAGATCGGAGGATCCGAGATCACACCGGATCGGAATTCTCAACGTCTGCAACCGTCAGATCGTCCATATCGGCCTCGCGAAGGAGTCTGACAAATTCGGCGAGAGCGGACTTATCGACGAGCGGAGAGATCAGGCTTGTGTCGGTGACATCAGGCCTCGCCCACAATTCCAATAGCCATCGCCACATCAAAAGTCTCCCGATATGAAAAACGACAAATCGGGAATGGTTCCGAAAATATAAGCCCGACCCAAGGGTGGACACTTGAGGCTCGCGGGCGTCTATTGGGTCATCACCGCGAGACGCTGGGTAACCATCGGTGATGAGAACGCTGCTTGCGCTCCCGCCTCCTCCAACAGGAAAGGGAGTCGCTCATGTCATGGCGCTTCACTCTGCCGCAAGATCAGTCCCGCGAAATCCTGATTGACCAAGCGAAGGCCTTACTGGCTGAAGCCCAGCGCATGATGCCTGGTCCCGATAGAGATCAGGCAATGAAGCATGCCCGCTCCATCGAAGCGCAAGCCAATGCCGACAAATGGGCCAGCTCGACCGGTCTGCAGGCGCCAGATTGAATCAAGTGACAGAAAGATCCCGAGCGTTTCGAGCCGAATCTGGACGGATGCTGACATCGCGCACCGGAAGGGATTGTCCATCGCAGTTGCGACCGTCATGCGCGCCGCCGCGGCTCTCAATCGAAAAAAGCGATGCCGTGAAGACGTTCACCCGCAAACAGATATTCAGCTTGTCGTAGACATTGCCAACCCGCAGTTCAGCGAGTTTGGTTCAGCGTCGCTGCGGCGACCCGCCCCGCTTCGGTCAGCTTCGTCAAAGTACGGTGACCTTGCAGCGCCGCTTGCAATATTCCCTCAGCTATCACAAATCTGATCTCGTGCAATGCCGCCTTGTCTGCAGCAATCGCAGAGCATGCTCTCTCTAACGCAACCTCCATATTCGCCCGAGTAGACTCGTCGAACTGATCCAGAAACATTTTCCCGCTCCAACCTGAAATGAGGCGGTACATTCTGGCGACGGCGAAGACAGTCGTAAATTCGCTGGAAGGAGGAGCGGCTGAAATATATCGCCCCGGGAGTTTAACATAGTTAGTTGTGAGATCGTCGTTTCCATTGTGAGCGGTTCGACGATCGAAACGATCAGTCAGCGACATTCTGCGCTGCCTCACCTGAAAACATGACGACGATCTTGAAGCGGTGCAGCCGCAGACCGAAGATCGGCAGGCTACGCAATAACTTAGGTTAAGCGCCGCCGAAAATATTTCCGCGCTTGCCGACAATAACATAGGTTAAGGCAACATAGCCGCCGATGACTGATGGCTTCGGTATTGCAACGCGGCACTCACCAATGAAATTGAACCCCTTCATTTCGAAATTGCGGAACGGTTCCAACCTGACCGCTCAAGATGAGGCGGCGCTGAGCCAACTGATCGGTTCAACGCGGCGGCTCGGAGCCAATGCAGATATCATGCTGGAACACGAGCGGCCGCGCTCCCTGGTTGTCGTCCTCGACGGCTGGGCTTGCCGCTATAAGCAGCTGGCGAACGGAAAGAGGCAAATCATCTCGTTTTTTCTGCCAGGCGACCTCTGCGAACCATATGGCATGCTGCCGACCTTATGGATCACTCGTTCGGCTCACTAACGCCCATCTCCTTTTCAACAATCGCTCCGCTTCAAATTCGGGAGGTGGCTCGCTCGCATCCACGCGTCGAAGAGGCCCTGTGGTGGGACGTCCTCTCCGCTATGGCAATGATGCATGAACGGGTCGTCAGTCTGGGCCGCCGAAGCGCCGTTGAACGCATAGGTCACCTGTTCTGCGAATTACATCTTCGCCTGGAAATGGTGGGCCTCGCCGACGATACCGGTTTTGATCTTCCGATCACACAAGGAGATCTTGCAGACGCGCTGGGTCTTTCGGTCGTTCATGTCAATCGCTCCTTGCAGGACCTTAGAGCGGCAAAACTTGTTAGGCTTCAGGGGCGCCGCTTGACGATTCTGGATCCTGACGAGCTGAAGGCCGCATCATTCTTCGATCCTTCTTTCCTTCATATTCGACCGAATGGGAAAGATTGACCGTCCCGATCTTTCGCACGAACCGAAAGGCGCTCCATGTCTCAAGAAAAGGAAACATCGGTCCTCGCCCGGCTTGAGGCAGACAACAGGCGCCTGCGTGCCCTGCTTGACGCGCGAGATGCCCCCGGCGAACTCAGGCATCGGTTGCGTAGCACGGTCTCACTGATGCGCTCGATCATCAAAAGATCGGCGGAAACCGATAGGGACTTGGCATCTTACGTCGCCCATCTGGAAGACAGGATGGATTCCATCACGCGGGCGCAAGCGGCTGCCGACGCGCAAGACGCGGTCGATTTGCACCTCATGCTGTCCGAAGAACTCCTGCACTACAACGCAAAAGAGGGAGAGAAAGTGCGGTTCTCCGGGCCGCCAACGAGCTTCCTGCCGCGTGCCGGCCAACTCATGGCGTTGGCCATTCATGAGTTGGCCGTGAACGCGATAGAACATGGTGCATTGGGTCTCAAGGGACACCTGGACGTGGATTGGTCGCTGACACCGGGACCACCCGAAGACATTTTCACGATGGTCTGGAAAGAGCATGGCGGCGCAGGCGTCGGCACGCCCTCGTCTCAGGCCTTCGGGACCGAGGTTCTGACTCAGATGCTGTCCTACGAACTCGCCGCCAATACTCTCATAGAGTTTGAGGAAGATGGACTGCGTTGCACCATCAGCTTCCCGATGACCGAACGCATCGGGATCGTCGAGGCAAATTCCCGCGGCTCCTCGCAATCGGATGCACTGGCGTGAACGACGCGGAAACGATCGAAGCGCTGAAACGACGACTAGCTGCTGCAGAGGCAGCCTTGCGCGAAAGCGAAGCGCGACACCGCGTCCTGATTGGCAGCTTTGCACAGGCGGTATGGGAAACCGACGCTGCGGGCGTCGTCGTCAAGGACAGCCCAAGCTGGCGTGCCTATACCGGCCAAACCATGGAAGAATGGCTCGGTTACGGTTGGCTGGACGCGATCCACCCCGACGATCGGGCCTATGCCGAGCGGCAATGGCGGGAGGCAATGGCGGTTCGCGGGCTGGTGAATGCCGAATTCCGCCTTGCTGCCCCCGATGGCGGCTGGCGCTGGAGCAATGTGCGTGCCGTGGCGGTCCTCGATGAGATGGGTAACATCGAAAAGTGGGCCGGGATGAACATCGACATCGATGACCGCAAACACGCCGAGACGACCCTGCGCGAGAGCGAAGGCCGACTGAGGACGCTCTTCGATTCGATCGATGAAGGGTACGCCGAGTTCGACGTAATCCTTGGCCAAGACGGTCAGGTTATTGATTGGCGCTACGTGGCTTTGAATGCGGCGTTCACGCGGTTGACTGGCATGGAAGCCGTCGACGTCATCGGACGGCTGATCAGCGAGATCGTGCCGACACTAGAACCGGAATGGGGCCAGCTTTACACGCGCATCCTCAAAACCGGCGAGCCCATACGGTTCGAGCAGCAAGCCGCTTCCCTCGGCCAATGGTACGAGGTTTACGCCTCTCGCTCCGGCGGGCCGGACAGCCTGCGCATTGTCGTTGTCTACAACGACATTTCCGCGCGCAAGCGCGCAGAACTGGCATTGCGCGAGAGCGAAGAGCGGCAGTCGTTCCTGCTCAAGCTCAGTGACCGGTTCCGATCGTTGAGCGATCCCGACGCCATCCGCAGCGCCGCCGTCCGCATTATGGCGGAAGAGCTCGACGTCAATCGCGCAGCCTATGTCGATCTGCTGGCACCAGAGCGCGACACCTCGATGCGGATTGCACATATCTACGAAAAGGATGTCACGCCCTGGATCGGCGATATGAGCGTCGCGGATTACGGCGCCTCGCTAGGCGCCGCGTTCACTGCGGGGCAAACGGCCGTCGTCACGGATATCGAGACCGAGCCGCGGTTTGCCGACGCCATCGACACCTACCGGAAATTTGAAATCCGCTCAGCGGTCGCGGTCCCGATCGTGAAGGAAGGAAAACTGGTCGGCGCGATGGGCGTCCATTACACCAAGCCCCGGAACTGGACTGCCAAAGAAATTAAGTTGCTCGAGGACATCGCCGATCGAACATGGGACGCGGTCAATCGCGCGCAAGCCGAAGCAGCACTCCGGGTCAGCGAAGAACGCTTCGCGCAATTTGCCAAGGCCTCCTCGGACGCGCTCTGGATCCGGAATGCTGATACACTAGCGATGGAATATGTCAGCCCGGCGATGCGAGCAATCTATGGCATCGAGTCTGACGCGTTTCTTGGCGACGTGAAGAAATGGGCGGCTCACGTCGTTCCGGATGATCGCGACCTTGCTCTTGCCCACCTCGCGCGAGCGAAAGGGGGCGAAAGCGTCGTTCATGAATTCCGCATTCAACGTCCTGCCGACGGGAGTTTTCGGTGGATAAGAGACACTGATTTTCCTCTGCTCGATGCTCATGGCCACATACAACGCATCGGTGGGATCGCTCAGGACGTCTCCGAAGCGAAATTGGCTGCGGAGCATCAGGGCGTGCTGCTGGCCGAACTGCAGCACCGAGTACGCAACATCATGGCCATGATCCGCTCCGTGGTCGCCCGCACCGGCGAACGAGCTGAATCTGTCGCTGACTACGCCGAGGTCATGATGGGGCGTCTTCTGGCGTTGGCGCGTGTGCAGGCTCTCCTCACCAGGGGAGCCAATGTCGAGGTCAGCATCGCCGCCATGGTCCGAGATGAGGTGAGCGCGCAGGCACAGCATCAAGGTCAGTATCAGCTTGAAGGTCCGGACATCGCGCTCGCTCCCAAGGCGGCAGAAGTGCTTACGCTCGCGGTCCACGAGCTCGCCACGAACGCGCTCAAATATGGAGCGCTCTCCGTTCCCGACGGCAAAGTGACGGTGCGATGGTCGGTCTTCGAGAAGCGCGACCTCAGCTGGCTGTCGTTCGATTGGTCGGAACAAGGAGCGCCACGGCGGGCGACAACCCCATCGGATGAGCCGCGACGCCGCGGCTTCGGTAGCGAACTGGTCGAGGGACGGATCCCCTACGAATTGAAAGGCACCGGTAAGGTCTCGATCGGGCTCGATGGTGCCCGCTGTCATCTGGAATTCCCTTTGCGCGCGGGCGCGTCCATTCTGGAAACCGGCGCGCCGCAGAGAGCAATCGTATTCGGAGGAGCGTTGGACATGACGGGCGAAGCGGATCTTCGCGGCCATCGAATCCTGGTCGTCGAAGACGACTACTATCTCGCGACAGACGCCGCACGCGCATTGGCCGGTGCCGGCGCTGACGTGATGGGTCCATGTGCGACTGAGGAAGACGCTCGATTGGAGATCGAGGAACATCGACCTGCCGCCGTTGTCCTCGACGTCAATCTCGGACGAGGACCATCGTTCAAGTTGGCCGAGACCCTCAAGGATTTGGGCATCCCGTTCGTGTTCATTACCGGCTACGACCAGGAGGTCATTCCCGTGGAATTCGAGGGCATCGAGCGCCTGCAAAAGCCCGTCCAGCTTCGCCAGATCGTCGGTGGTGTGGCGCGATTGATCGAGGCGAATTCCTAGCACGGGCATTTGGAAGCGTTGGTCCGACGTCAATTCGCCGCCCCTGTAGATAACCTATGATAAGGCCGGGCTTGCATTTCCACATTACGATATGGACCGAATGACCGAGATCTGTCGGGAACCGCAAAATTGAAATCGCCGGATCAGGAAGCCGAAATGTCGGCAGACGTACATACGCTCCACCCTTCGCGTTCCCCCCCGGATCTAACTCCAGAAGATCGCCGGACTTCGCAAGAATGGCGCGAACGCGAACGTTGGGTCGTCGGACAACGTCGCGCCTTCGAAGCGGCCCTTGGTGATGCTCCGCTGGCATATTCGCTGGGTATCCTTGCAGACACTGTGGCGGAAATCTTCGGCTACGGCGTTCGGGCGGCGTTCTATCTGGCAGAGGACGGACGGAGCACGCTCCACCACGTCGTGGGCATGTCCACCCGGTATGCGGAGGCTATCGACGGTTTCCGGGGCGGTCCGGAGTCATTGTCGTCTGGTCATGCCGCCGAACCGAGTTTGACAGCGGACGTCCGGCAGGACCCGCGCTGGAATGCCTGGTTGGGGTTGGCCGACGAACATGGATATCGCGGCTGTTGGACCTTTCCCGTGCGTACCGCTGGCGGTCGGCCAGTCGGGACATTCGCAATCTATTGGCCCGAACCGCGCGAGGCGTGCCCGGAAGATGTCGAGCACGTCGAGATTATTCTTCCGACAGCCGCAATCATCATCTCACGCCAAGAGGAAGCCACGCGGCGACGGATCGCCGAGGGACTGCTGCAGGCCGAGCTGCAAGACAGTGAACTGCTTCGGCAGATCAGCCTTGAGCTCGCGGACGAAGACGACCCGGAGGCAATCTACGAAAAGCTGGTCAAGACCGGCGCCAAGATTATGCGTTCCGAGATCTGTACCATGCAGGTCTTTCATCCTGAACGAGGTCCGACCGGCGAACTCCAGATGCTGGCGTCGATCGGCCTCCCCCCGGATGGCAAGCAGTTCTGGGTTGGGTTCGCGGCGACTCCGGTTGCACCTGCGGCGAGGTGCTGCGGACCGGTCGGCGCGCCGTGGCCGAGGATGTCGAAACTTGTGCCTTCATGGCCGGAAAGCCCGACCGCGAGGCTCTGCTTCGGAATGGAATTCGCGCGGGCCAGAGCACGCCGTTGATCACCCGAAGCGGCAAGCTGATTGGCATGATCTCGACGCATTGGGCCAAACCGCATCGTCCACTGGACCGGTCTCTCCGGATGCTGGACATTCTCGCGCGGTCAACCGCAGATCTTATCGAACGCCGCCGCTCCGCCGAGACCCAACGGCTTCTTCTCAATGAACTGAACCATCGCGTGAAGAACACTCTCGCCGTCGTTCAGGCTATGGCGCAGCGGACGCTTGCGAAGTCAAACGATCCGAAGGCATTTGCCAAGAGCTTCGGTGGACGCATCGAGGCTCTTGCACGCGCGCACAACATGCTGAGTGCGAAAAGCTGGCAGTCGGCCGATCTTCGCGAAATGATCGGCGATCAGCTTCTTCTGGGCGCCGTCGATGCCTCGCGCCTGGCAATGTCAGGTCCCGACGTGCGGCTCGACGCCCAGTCGGCCCTGCACATGGCGCTTGTGCTGCACGAACTCGGCACGAACGCAACCAAGTATGGCGGGCTTTCATTGCCGGACGGCCGCGTCTCGATCGATCGGAAAGCGGACGACCGTCTCCGGATCGTTTGGATGGAGCGTGGCGGCCCGCACGTTGCGCCTTGTTCTGCCAAGGGTTTCGGCACGACATTGATCGCCCAAAGCGTCAAGGGCCAAGGCGGCGACGCGCAAATGATTATCGAACCGACAGGCATCATATGGCGGATCGATCTGCCGCTCGGCTCGTGTACGGTCAGCGAAAATCCCGCTGTACTACCTAGGGTCCGGCCGGACACCTCTTGGGCACCAGGCGATGCGAGTTCCCTCGCCGGTCGTCGCTTCCTCGTTGTCGAAGATGAACCGTTGATTGGTTTGGACATTGTTGCGGCACTCGAAGACGCCGGCGTTGTTGTCGAGGGGCCGGTCGGCACGGTCGATGAGGCCTGCGACCTGATCGAGCGTCTTCGCTTCGATGGAGCGTTGCTCGATGTAAGTCTGTACGGCCGCCCGGTCGATGCGATCGCTGCAGCGCTGACGTATCGGAAAGTGCCCTTCGCTTTTGTCACCGGCCACAATAGCGACGGCTTGCCAGAAGGGTTTCAAGCCGTGCCAATCATTGGCAAGCCTTGCCGGCCCGAAGCGATCATCGGGGCGTCGGCGCGCATGATGAAGTGAGCCCGCACATGAACGCCAACATCGAGGCGGGATATATCACTTTCGGCGCGCAATCCCCCACTTGAGGAGCGACTATGAGGCAACTCTCGACGCGAGCTTGGACAGATGCGGACATAATGCGCCTCAAGAAACTTTCCGACGAAGGCGCAACCGTCAACCGCGCCGCAGCAGCCCTGAACAGGAAGACCGAAGCGGTGAAAAAGGTTTGCCGCGTCCACGGCCTCACGCTGATTGGTACCCGCCAATCCAAGGCCGCGATCCGCGCGCTTGACGAGCGCCGAAGCGAAAGTTCATCGCAGGAAACATCGCGATAGCTGTTTCGCCAAGTCGCAATCGTGCCGGGTCGCGGGAATTTGTCGCTCCTGCAACAAAGCGGTCATCACTCTTTTCAAATAGCCTTTGTCCGATGCCGGACTTTTCTGAAACAACCGTTGTGGTACCGGAGCGCATGTCCGACCAAGTTAGTTTTCTGAAAGCTCGTTATTGCTTGTCCGTTATGCAAACCGCTGGCAGCAGCCCGCAGGAGGAAGCCCGACATCTCATCGCCTGCTTGAGCACGGAGCTTCCAACCAGCCAAACATCTCGAACCGTTGCCATCGTTGAGCGCGATGCCCTCGCCGCCGTGCTTACGCTGCACGAGCGATTTTCTGATCGAAGCGCATCCGCAGTTGCCGGTGAGTGGAAATCCGCAGTGGACGCAATGATGCGTTGGGTCTCCGCCGCGTCGCAAGATGCTCTTTCCATGTCTGCTTTGCGCCAATAGCGCCCGCTCCGCTAACGAGAAAGTCAAAACCCATTGCTTGCTGCGGCCTAAACGTCTTCTTCGCCGTTCCCGAATACTGACGGAGCGCGAGCGAGATTCTCAACCGTGAGGGATCCTGAATGATCCAACGTGACGATGGTCTTGTGGCATGTGCGCTTGCTCTCCGTACCCACTAGCGAAGATGAACGGCATGCCGAGCTCCATCAGCCGGTTGGCCACCGGCAAACTGTTCATGTCGCCAGGGTTGATATCGAGGATTGCGTCCGAAGGTCTTGTCCTCTCAAGCGCGTCTATAGCTCCCTGAACCGTTGCGTATGTCAGCACTTCGTCGGCGCCAAGGCGCGTCAAGATGTCCTTAGCGGCGAGCGCGATGATCAAGCTGTTCTCGACGAGCAGCACCGTCTTATCCAACAAGATGCCGGGCGACGGCAGCTTCTTGTGAGAGCCGTGCTTGTCGTGGTTAGCGGTTGTCAGGCTGATCCTTGGCCCACATGGTTATTCGGCTCTCGGCCATCGGTCTGCCGATCAACTCAGTATGCCCATGTCCAATGAAATCACCGACATTCGTCGAGGCACGCACGATGATCCAGTCGATCGAAGCCGCGATAAAAAAAGCCAGTAGGCTGGATACCGCCCAGAAGATGAATGGGTTCACGATCGCAACTTGTAAGATCGACCTGAGAGCCTGGCCTGTTCAACGTTCTGCTTTCAAGGACTTGGGATAAATGTCAGTAACATCGTTGTCGTCCGAGTCATTAGGCAATATTAGTTTACCAACTTTTCCCGATGCCGTAAGCGGCGCTGAAGTGTCCTGTAACCGACATCCATAAGTTGCGTTGGTCAAAATTGACCTATCCATTCGGCCGCATGGGTTGATCGTCCCATTCCAGGCCTCAGGTACTGAAGGGCACAAATGTCGCGGCGTCCACTTTCCAGGGTTTGGACGGAAGGCGATCTTGCCAAGCTGCTCCGTCTAAGTGAAGCCGGTGCGACCCTGATGCGCGCCTCGGCCGCTCTCGATCGACCATCGTCATCGGTTCAGCGAAAGGCGCGTGAGCTCGGTTTCAAATTGCCAGGTCTTCGTGACGTGCGTTCAGACTTACGGGCCAGCAATCCCGCAAACCCCACCCCACGGCAAAAACGATGAATACCGTTGACGCAAAAATCGGCGATGATGAGGATGCTCATCGAAAGTGCCGGAAATGCGGTGGCTCGATGGTCCACTATCGAAGTGGCCCTCATCCGAGCAAAACGGCGTCCGAGGTCCAACGCTTTCAATGTCTGGATTGCAGGTCTCAATTTGCGAGGACGGTTCTGCGGTCGGCCTCGTCTTTGAAGGCTGGTCATAGAAGCTCATGTACTTGAGTACAATCCTCATTCTTCTCGCGGGACTGACCTCGTTCGCCGCAGCCGCAGGCCTGCTGCTCTGTCACAACGCAACATCAAGCAATCCGCCGTCGTCACCAAGAGACGCTACCGCGCCGGACCGGAACCCAGCGGTTCCATGAAGGCTTCCTTCAGTTTTCGTTCATTAGGCAATGAATATGGAGACGCAAACGACGGCATGTAGGTGAGGATAATGACCTTTGACCCGATGGCCGCTGCAATCGATTGGCTTGACGCTTACCGTGAGGAAGATCTTGATCTGATCATCGCCATGTATGCCGATGATGCCACGGTCCACTGCAATTGCGTGGATTCAACAATCGTCAGCGGAGCAAACGAATTGCGCCACTACTGGATGGTCCGCTTGCGAGACCACCCTGCTTCCGAATTGCTGGATCTCAACCCAATGGAGAACGGAGCCCGAATCTCGTTCGCCACACGCCTCGGAGCGATGAGCACTCTACTGAGTTTCGATTCAAACGGCCGAATCGTCGAACAGAACTTCGAGCCGTCGAAGTAAGAATGGAACGTGCGCTGTGCGAATGTTTCACACAGCGCACGACGCGTTTAATTAGTGGTGCAGACCTTGACAGTCTTCATCCCGGCGTCCGCTTCCGCCCGCGTCTTGTAGACGGTGTCGCCGCTCACCACCGTCGTTTCGGTCGTCGTCGGCTTCGTCTCTGTGACTGTGCATTTTTTGGTCTTCACGTCCTGCACAACGTAGAAGGACTGAGCGAATGCCGGAGCGGCAAGCGACGTCAGAGCCGCGGCAATGGCAAGAGTCTTGGCTTTCATCGTTTCCTCCTCATAAACAGCCCCTCTGTGTGGGCGTGCAGAAAACATGGTCAATTGCCACTTGTTCCCGATTTAATTTCCATTCCCTCCACCGGATCCGAACCATCTCCCTGGCAAGACGTTGTCGCGTCGCAAAGGGGAGGCATTTATGAAATCGATACGAACTCTGGCGGTGCCTGTGGCGCTGGTGATGATGACAATCTCCGCTGCGGCCGATCCTGCCGCTTCCACTGCACCTAGCACGGAGCAAGCGCCCCAAAGCCGCCCGGTGAGGGTTATTTTGCCCGCGCCTTGGGAAACAAGGGCTCCCACCGAGGCGCCCCCGGCCGACACGCGGCAGATACGAGCCGACAATCAGCCAAGATAAAACCTTCTAGACTGCCGAAGGCCTTACTTTCCATTTGACCACCCCATAACGAAAAACGGCCGCGGAGACCGCGGCCGTTCGTCATACTGGGCTAGTTCTTACTTCGGATACTTAAACTCTGGCGCAGCCTTCAACGCTTCCTTGGTCGTATTCATCTTCGCGACCCACTTATCCGCTTTGGCATCATGGGCGATCGCAACCGATGAAGGTGAGACCGCCACATAGCGCTCACCGACGCCCAGGAAGCCACCCACGGACAGGATCAGGGCATCGATGCGTTCTCCCTTGAGGGCGACGTCGGAAATCTCACCGACCGTTTCGTCCTTCTGGTTCGTGATGTTCAGGCCCTTGAGCTTGGACGAGAACATCTCATCCTTCGAAACCGTGGAGAACTTTGCTTCGGCGGGAGCCGCGCCCGTCGTTTTCGCGGTTTGCGCGAACGCAGCGGTCGAGAGGACGGCGGCGGCGACGATCGGCAAAATCATCTTCATTGGGAATCTCCCTGTTTGAGGTTCCTTTCAATTCTCCGGATTGCAACAAGTTCCCGACCGTTCTGAAGGGTCATTGGAATTGGTCATCGGGTCAGCAAGCCTTGGCTCTCGCCTCGCGCTTGATAGGGCGACGATGGCTTGGTGCCGATCCGTTCGAGGCACGAGAGGTCAACCGGCCTGTCGGCAAGATCGGTTACCTCAATCTGGGTTGCGCCTTCCCGCCTGAGCCTCGACGCGGCCGCCGCAGCTTCATTTAGCGTCCCGACCAGCAACCCTGACGTGGAATCGCCGATAATGCCTCTAACTTTGTAGGACAGAACTGTCACCCATTCCTGTTACCCGCGCCCGGCGGATAAAAATGCCCCGGCATGCAGCCGGGGCAAGGGAAAGTGGAGCTTGTCGATCCAGATCGCGCAAGCACCCAACGATTGCCAGTTTTTCCTGCTTTTGCAAGATCCAATTGGAACAGATTGCCGAAAGATCCGTTGTGCCCTGCAATCGCCGAGGAGTGGCTCGCCAAAAATTTTGGCCCACTCCGGCGAAACAGGGGCTTCCGCATGCCAGTCGGCCGATATTTTCTTTTCGTAGGAAGCGCCCTGCTCTCCCTTCTATTTTTGGCGGACGCCTATCTTCCGAAGCCTCCCGCGAGCCCGACAAGAGCGGAGATCGACAAATCAAGCATCAGAATTAAGTCCGCGAACACCGGTCCCGTGCCGGTGGTGATTGAGGCTGCCGGCGGTGGCCGGTCTGGACTGTAGCGACCGAATTTCGGATTGGCTGGATCATCCCCATTGCCCGATCCAGTCAGCCGAATAGCGGATCGATTGCCGAACTCCGGCAATCGATCCGCTCCAATTCCACCCGCGCTAGACTCAAATGATTTGCCGTAACGCAAGCAAAACGGCGAAAAACACGAGGACTACGCATCCTTGCCATAAGGTGGCAGATACAACATCGCTCATGCTCTTTGGCCTCCAAGGCTCTCAATGAGCCGACGGCCTAATTGATCTGAAATATGTTAGTTCCAGTAATCGGGAAAGATGAGCAATCTGGTCAGCCAGCTAGTGGCAATTCGCATGTGATTCTTGCGCCTGTAGCGTTGCGATGGAGCGCGAATTTCCCGCCCAAAGCCTTCACGCGCTCGGACATCCCGCTCAATCCTCGTCCGACCGACAGATCGTCAGGGAATCCGACTCCGTTGTCGGAAATCGAGACCAAAATGGTGTCGCTACCGGATGTTCCCGGATTGACGGCAACGGAAACCTCGGCCTCTGTGGCGTGTGAGTGCCGCTGAATGTTGAGAATTGCTTCCTGAACCAGTCGATAGACAGTCCGTGCCACCGCTTCCGCTGCTTTATCCAGACCTGCTTGTGTGTTCAACGAAATCCTGAGGCCTGGATCCACGTTGGCAGAACGCTCAACCAATGCCGCAATGCTTCGGGTGAGCCCGACTTCCCGGATTTCCATGGGACGCAAGCGGTCAAGGATCTGGCGATGAGCGCCTTGCAGAGCCGCAATGGAGTTTTCCATTTCGACGGCTCGGTTTCTACATCCTTCAATCGACGCGGTTTGCTGAAGGGAGATCGCATTGGCACGTAAACCGAATAGCATCGGTCCGAGTTCATCATGCAGGTCGCGAGAGACTTCGTCCCGTTCACGATCCTGGAGAGCAACCATCGACCTCAACAATTCATTATTCTCTCGCCGAAGCCCGGACATCGCGACACCAATCTCGTTTGTTTTCTCGATAAGTCTGTTGATCTCCGGCGGTCCGTGCCTGATGTGAGCACCGGGTAATGCTCCTCGCCCGATGGCCTCAAGGCCCTCTTCCAAGCTTCCCAGTGGACGAAGCATCGTTCCGAGACCAAAGTAGATGATCACCAATGATCCTGTGCCGAACACAAAAAAGATGACGACCACGGTCAAAAAGGTCAGCCATTTCTCGTAGACATCCGGGTACAAATCTTGAAAGAAGGTCAGATATCCCAACGTTCTTCCTCCGGCCTCAACCGGGTACGACCGCGACCCGTGTTCTTGAAGCGGCAACATATGCAGAAACCACGATGGAACGCGAGGCATCTTCCGCCGCACGTCGTTTGTCGCTCGATCGGTTTGGAACGTGATTGCACCACTCGACGTTTCCAGCGATGCGACGAAGGCGTTTAGAACGCGATCGGGATTGTTAGAGGCATTGATGACGGCATTGAGTGATGCAGCGACTTGTGCGCTTTGGCGCTCGAACGGCTCTCGTTCCGCCGTGATATCTTCATCGTTCGCGATCCAAAGCCCGGCCATGGTGGCCAGGAAGACACCCGCTAGAAGTGCCCCAAGCAGCATTGCGATACGCTTGCGCAATGTCATGGACGACCACATTATACTGACCCGCTTTTGCCGAATTGACCCGAAATATTGACAGGACAGACCAGGTGGCTCGCAGTCAAGAGATAAAGGTTCTGGTCGTGGATGACCATCCAGTCGTGGTCTCAGGGTGCAAAGCCATGCTGGAGGCGGACGACCAGTACGTCGTCGGCGCGGATAGTGCCAAAAGCGGTCTCAAGGCGTATCTGAAAACGAAGCCCGATGTTGTCCTCCTCGACATTACCCTCCCCGATGTATCCGGATTTGAACTGCTCCGTCGCATTTTGAAAGCCGACCCAGATGCGCACGTCGTCATGTTCAGCATGAACACCGATCCCACGGTTGTGGTGCGTGCAATCGAACTCGGCGCCAAGGGATACTTGGCCAAGAATGGCGACCCACGGGAACTGTCGGCAGCAATAAAATCAGTCGCAAAAGGTGAGGCATATATAAGCCCTGCGATAGCTACGTCGGTGGCATTCGACACCGCGAACGCCCGGGCTAAACCACTCTCCAGGTTAAATAAACGGGAGTTGGAAATCATTCGGTTATTGGCGAAGGGGCGAAAAATCGCGGAAATCGCGGACGCGCTCGATATCTCCTACAAGACGGTGGCCAACACGACCTCGCTTCTCAAAAAGAAAATGAGTGCTCGGAGCCACTCGGACCTGATACGACTCGCGATCGAGATCAATGTTTGACAGTTCATCCGCAACACACACGCAGCTTCGTCGCAACAGGCCGTCCGGTTGTTTCTCACCCTGCCCGCCTCACGCGTGCATGGCTTGAACAAAAAACCGTTTCGACCCAGTTCCGGGCCAACATTTATGCTCGGCGCAATGGACCGCATATCGATGTTGATACCCGCCCATCAGGCGCGAAAGAGAATGACGCTTCGACAACTCCGTCACCGGCGCAGTATGTGACGACGACATTGTCCCCTGATGTACGCAAATCGATTAACTCGCCCGCAGGCAACTCCTGAAGCCGACCGCGCCAATACTTTTCGACCGCCAACTTCCCGCGCAAGGTCTCGCCTGTGCAGCGGCATCTAATCTCGGCTTCGTCAACGTACAAATCGACGATCAAGCCAAGATCGCGGTCTCGATAGGCGTCTAGCCAGTCGATCATGATGCCCAAGTGATCATGTGACGTCATTAAGCATGTGACCTCGGAAAAACCAGAGTTCACATACGTCTAGAATTTCCAAAAGCAACATGAAAGGAAGGAGTGCGCTCGAGCTGCCATAGTCACGAGCACCTGCCCGAAATACGAAAGGCCCTCTTGCGAGGGCCCTCCAAACGATCCGGAGTTTTGCTTAGTGCCGGTGGCGATTCTTGATAATCACGACCTTCTTGGACGGACCGTGGCGATGCCACCCGCCGTGATGGTGATGGCCCCCGCTCTTCTTGATGATGACGGTTTTGGCTTCGGCCTGGGTCGTGGTGGCCATGGGCATAACGAAGCCGACGGTGGCAAGGGCGGCTAGTCCGAGAACGATCTTTCGCATTTCCATCTCCTTGGGAACTTACATCGGGAAAATGCGGTAATAGGTCTGGCGTTCCGCGGCATAAACGCTGAATTTTCTGAATGTTCGTTCAGAAACTTTCCTGCGTTCTGATCCAAAAGTAGCACTCGCCCATCATTGCCTGGGCTCCAATTGAGAAAAAGTGTTCGGGCATAAATGCGCGGCGAACGCAGACGATCTTGTGAGGTGAGCCGTATTCCGGCGAATGAAAAATGAGCAGTTACGTTAGTTTTCTAAAAGCGCGCTACGCTGGAGCGCTCATGAATACCGCGTTAATCGGGACAGATGGCGAGGCGCACCAGTTGGTCCGCGCGCTCTCAACCGAGACACCCACACCGCGCGTCAGCGAAAGTCTGGCCTCTGTTGAACGGGCCGCGCTTGTGTCCATCTTGGCGCTTTCGACAGCGATGGGTGGCCGTGGCATTTCATCCGCTTCCAGCGAATGGATTCGAGCCAAGAAAGCGGTCGATCATTGGGTATCGGCCGCCTCCAATGAGGTTGGCCTGGATCGTTGACGGGAAACCGTGGCAAGGGGCTCAATTTTCGATCGCAACCTTCCCCGGCTTTGAACGGAACATTTTGTCGCACCCGCACTTAGGATCCCGGGCAATACATGCATCTGGAGGATTGAATGTCTGCATACTTCAAAGGTTTCGTTGTTGCCGCTACCGTGGTCGCTTCCACTTCGTTCGCCATGGCGCAGGGTGTCCCTGGCGGGATCGAGCGCGGGGCTCATGAGGGCGCACGTGCAGCAGGCCCGGTCGGCGCCGTGGTCGGCGCTACGGTTGGTGGCGTCGTGGGCGGAGTGGCTGGCGTCTTGGGTGTCGATGACCGTCCGCGCTTTCACCGTTACGTGGCCGATCGCCACATCCACTCCTACACCTATGCGGAGCCGGTCGCCGTGGGCACCGTTCTCCCGTCGGACGGCGTGACCTATTACGACGTTCCGGACGACTACGCTTCGGCCCGCGAATATCGGTACACCGTCGTGAACGATCGCACGGTGCTTGTCGATCCGCGGTCGCGACGGGTTGTCCAGATCATCGAATAATCGAGCTATCAGCTCGTGAACAGCGGCCCATCGAAAGGCGGGCCGCTGTTTGCGTTGCGGTGCTCTGAAATCGCAAAGCTCACCGCCTCCTTCGCTGACAGGTGATCCATGATTGACGATCTCTGGTACAAGAACGCGGTCTTCTACTGCTTATCCGTCGGAAGTTTCATGGATTCCAACGGCGATGGTATAGGCGACTTTCGCGGTCTCACGCGACGTCTTGACTACTTGCACGGCCTCGGCATCACGGCGATTTGGCTCATGCCGTTTCAGGCCTCGCCCGGCAAGGACGACGGATACGACATTTCGGACTATTACAGCGTCGATCAGCGCTATGGCACTCTTGGCGACTTCGTTGAATTTACGCACGGCTGCCATCAACGCGGCATACGCGTCATTATCGACCTCGTCGTCAACCACACCTCAGATCACCATCCGTGGTTCAAGGAAGCGCGCTCGTCCAAGAATTCTTCCTACCGCGATTGGTATGTCTGGTCAGAAAAAAAGCCCGCCAATGCCAACAAAGGGATGGTGTTTCCTGGTGTCCAGAAGGCGACTTGGACGCACGATAAGGCTTCGAAGTCCTGGTATTTCCACCGCTTCTACGACTTCCAACCCGACCTAAACACCTCAAACCCACACGTCCAGGCCGAAATCCTCAAAATCATGGGATTCTGGCTACAGCTCGGGGTCTCCGGATTTCGCATGGATGCGGTCCCGTTCGTGATCGCTACCAAGGGACCGAAGGTCAACAAACCGGTCGAGCAGTATGACATGCTGCGCACGTTCCGTGAATTTCTGCAGTGGCGCAAGGGTGACGCGATCGTGCTTGCAGAAGCCAACGTGTTACCGGAAACGGACATGGAGTATTTCGGCGACGACGGCGACCGGATGCACATGATGTTCAATTTCCACGTCAACCAGCATCTCTTCTATGCCATGGCCTCCGGCGATGCGCGGCCGCTCGCTGCCGCAATGAAGGTCACGAAGCCCCGACCCGCCACAGCACAGTGGGGGCTGTTCCTGCGAAATCACGATGAACTCGATCTTGGCCGATTGACTGAGAAGCAGCGAGCGAAAGTCTTTGAGGCATTCGGTCCGGAAAAGTCGATGCAACTCTATGACCGCGGCATTCGCCGTCGTCTTGCGCCTATGCTGGGCGGTGACCGCAGACGGCTCGAACTTGCCTACAGTCTCATGTACACCCTGCCCGGCACGCCAGTCTTGAGATATGGCGATGAAATCGCGATGGGCGACAACCTCGCCCTTCCGGAACGCAACTGCGCGCGAACACCTATGCAGTGGTCCACTGAACTACACGCAGGCTTTACCAAGAGCGCGAGCCTAAAGAACCCGGTGATCGACAAGGGGCCCTATGGCTACGATCACGTGAACGTTGCGATGCAACGACGCGATCCAGATTCGATGTTGAACTGGACCGAGCGCATGATACGAATGCGTAAGGAAGTGCCAGAGATCGGATGGGGGGATTTTTCGATTATCCCGACCCGCGATCCGTCAGTGCTGGCCATCCGATACGACTGGCGCAACAATTCCGCTCTCTTTGTCCACAACTTTGACGAAAGCCCACGCGAAGTGACATTCGTGGTCGGTCTGGACGATGACCGCGACCTGCACCTCATCAACCTACTCTCCGAAAGCCACAGTCGCGCCGATGATCGCGGTAGGCACCATCTCATGCTGGAGGGTTTCGGTTATAGATGGTTTAGGACGGGAGGATTGGATTATTTGCTTCGGCGCAGCGACATTGACGTTTCCCCGCCTGGCCAAAAATGACGATCTGTGAGCCGAATGCTCCTGGTGCCGTAGGCGGCAAGCGAGAGCATCGTATCGAAGCGCGCCGCTTCACCGATCCTTACGGCCAATTTCCTTCCGGACCGCTGCCGCTGAGGGACCCACCGTGGACACTGCCCGTTCGATTTCTTCCTTTGTGGCGCGAAGATGCCGACACCAGCATTTCATGGCTTCCGCGTCGGCGATGTCTATCTCGCGCCGAGCAGGTTGAGGTCGAAGGCTCTGCGTGTTCATCGGGGTTCTCCGTCGTACATCTCGAACTTACTTAATCGGCTTTAAGTTCCGGGGCCGGGATGAAGTGGCAATGCCGGTAGTTGGCCGCCTTCGAATATTCTTACGTGAAAAGCCTAAGTTGATCGCAGCGAACTACGTGACGGATGGAACGATTGCATGTTTTTCCCGTTTTTCTGGCATTAACAGGAGAATCCAGATGAAGCGCATATCATGCTTGGTCGCCGCGGTTTCCGCGATGACAATTCTTGGTCCCCTCACCGCCAGCGCACAGGATGTACGCATACGCGTAGGCGACGACCGGGGCTACGTTCGCCATCACGACCATGGATTTCGCGGTTCACGCGCGGAGTATTTCGCCGGGCATGATCGCGGTTGGCATCGCGGCTGGCGCAATCGGGATCGTACCGTGATCATCAAGGAGCGGCGTCACCGCCACTGGGATTAATACGAGCTAGTCGCCGGGGCCAATAAATGGCCCCGGCGACTATTGGCTTCAAATGCACTTCGTTCAGCACGCAGGCTTCACCATGCGAACCGACAGATGTATTTGCGCGATCGAAACTCGCCCCCCGAGATAGGAGACGAACATGATCAAGACTGCCCTCGCCGCAATAACCTTCGTCTTCACATTGTTCTGTAGCCCAGCATTCTCGATGACGCCCGCGCCGATTGGCCAGTCTCAACAGGTTGACACTGTCCTCGTGAAAGGCCGGCATGGTCATGGTCACATGCGTCGAAGCGGTCGCGGTCATCACTACGGATGGTATCGCGGTCGTGGACATCATCGGGGGCACTATCGCCAATGACCGCTGACCCGTGATTCGCAGATATTGCCGAAACGATTTTCGTCTTCGCGCCCTCAGCGAATTTGCCGCGGCACCACACAATGCGTGGTCTGGAGTTCCCCTTGTTTAGACTCCATCAATGCCGCGACAAGATCCAGATGAGCCATCGAATGGTGAACTGGCTCTTGGGATTATCGCATTGTTCATTTTGACCATCAGCCTTCCGTTTCTCTGGTGACCGGACGCAAGACGAAAATGGACGAGACAATCAACGATTTTCCTGATCCTGCATCATTTAAGGCAACGGCGGACGTCGTTGATGGCCTCTGGCACAGACAGGTATGGTTCGAGGTTTCTAGGCTCCGACGATCCAGCACCTCCTCCGGGCGAACCATCATTGTCGATCGCAGGGGCGCTACAATCGTTGGCGCGACGATTTGCGATCGTGACCGATAACGGGCAGGATCGACTCTAACTTCCCGCACAGTGGTTCAAAGGCAAGATCAGCCAGTGCCCCGACCCAGAAGAGCTGCCGAAACAAGATGGAACACAGGTGTCAATACCTCTTCTGAACGCGCTATAGGATTACAAGGCCGACCCAGACCCACTCGCAGCACTCGCCAACACGGTCGCACTCGTCATCGCGGGCAACCAGCCGTTCTATCCATTGTATCTTCATGCCATCGTCGGGAACCCCGCTTGGCCAGCGTGGATTACCCTCATCACGATGCCGATCTTCGCGATTATCCCCTCGCTCTCCCGGCGCAATTCGCTGATGGGCCGCGCCTTGCTACCAACGATTGGAACGGTGAACGGGGTACTTGCCGTCAAACTGATTGGAATCGACACCGGCGTCGAGCTCTTCTTGCTACCATGCGTCTTGCTAGCAACGCTTCTGTTCAGACCCAGCGAGCGACACGTAATGCTGGCTGTCCTAGCATTGCCGTTTGCGGCATATTTCCTGCTGGACCCCGCTGTCGCGCCGCCGCTCGCGACTTACAGCGCGGCAGAATATCGATCCATTATCTCGATGCACGGGTTCAGTGTGGCTTGTCTGTTCGCATTGATCGGCTTCAGCTTCCCATCTGGGAAAGCTGTGTAAACAAATCGAGCTCATCAGGGATGCCGACGACCGACAGCGACGATCGACCGATTTTGGCCCAATCTCGCAAGATCATTCATATCGACATGGACGCATTTTACGCGTCAGTCGAGCAACGTGACAATCAGGAGCTTCGCGGCAAGCCCGTGGCGGTCGGCGGGTCACGGGAGCGCGGCGTCGTGGCTGCAGCAAGCTACGAAGCGCGCAAATTCGGTGTCCGGTCGGCAATGCCGTCAATCACCGCCAAGCGTCAGTGCCCGGACCTCATCTTCGTGAAGCCGCGTTTCGAAGTCTACAAGGAGATCAGCCAGCAGATCCGCACGATCTTCGCCAAGCACACACCGATCATCGAACCACTTTCGCTGGACGAAGCTTATCTGGACGTGACCGAGAACCTGCAGGACATCCCACTTGCCCGCGACATCGCCTTCAAGATCCGCGCCGAGATCAAGCAACAAACCGGCCTCAACGCTTCGGCGGGGATTTCCTACAACAAATTTCTTGCCAAGCTCGCCTCGGATCACCGAAAGCCGAACGGCCAGTATGTGATCTCTCCAAACATGGGTCCGGCGTTCGTCGAGAGCCTGCCCGTCGGCAAATTCCACGGCATTGGTCCTGCGACCGCGGCAAAGTTCAACTCGCTTGGCATTCAAACTGGCCTCGACATCCGAAATCAGACCCTCGCTTTTCTCGAAGCGCACTTCGGCAAATCCGGTACTTACTATTACTGGATTTCACGAGGGATCGACGAACGGCCGGTTCGCGCCAATAGGATCCGAAAGTCGGTCGGTGCCGAAAACACATTTTTCGAGGACTTAACTGACTTCGAGGCCATGGACGCCGCGCTAACGCCGTTGATCGATAAAGTCTGGCGACATTGCGAGGCCACTGGCGACCGCGGACGGACGATCACACTGAAGATCAAGTTCTTTGACTTTGAGATCATGTCACGAAGCCGGACGGTCGAGGGGTCCATTGGCAGCCATAACGAGCTTGGTCGCCTCGCTATTCAATTATTGAGAAGCGTCATGCCGCTACCAAAAGCCGTCAGGTTGCTCGGTGTGTCCCTGTCGTCGCTCCAACAGAGCGGCAACGAGGGACAACAACTCGGATTACCAATCTAGCAGGGGACTGGCTGCGAGCGCTTGAAACAGATCGAGCCATCAGATTCGAACAGACCGGACGCGCCTGTATTCCTCCCGTATCACGTCTAAGAAGGCCAAAACGAAGCAATCGGCCAAGTAGGTAGCCATTAAACGAGGCAGGTGCGCTCAGCATCCGCCTTGTCTTAAATGAATGTCCCGTCGTTCCGTTGCTGGCCTGGTCGCAAGACCTTCTCCGCCTCCGCCAACTTTTTCCGTCGGTCAGCTTTCAATTCTCGAACTCCTAAGAGTTCGCCACCTAGACTCCGAGCCATTTTCTTTACCGACGACACAGATCGGTTTAGGGCCGCGCTGCAACGAACTGCCGAAGCCCCCTTCGACATGAGATCCTTGAGCTTCCGAACATCGCTCTCCATCCACGGACGAACCAGCGGTTTCATGCTGCCAACTGCTTGCGAACGGCCGAGGCTGAGTTGCCAACCTTATCTACGGCGTGTTGCAGCTCCTCCTTGGTGACGTTGAGTTGCTTCGTCCAATACTTTACCTCGTGAGCTTCGTGCATATTGATCTTGCTACGATCCTGCTGACCTTTTTTGCTTAGATCGTCCATGTCGTCCTCCAGTGCTAAGTGACGCCAGAACGTTGAGAAACCCGCCAAGTTCCCGAGCATAGGTAGCTAGCGCGTTTTCGGAACGCTTTTAACTCCTCCGCTTTTTGTTGCGGCGCGGAGGACAAATGCCCAGGTTTTACTTTCCCATTATCGACGGCACCCGCCTGGATGATCCGACGGGGATCGAGCTTCCTGATACAGATGCAGCCAAATAACATGCACACCGCATCGCGATTTTCATGCCGACCGACCATCGCAGACACATCGCCGTATTGGATGACATCGGAAACGAGGTGCACATCGTCCAAGTCGGAGAACCGGATTAGCGCTGTCACATTCCTCGATCGCTTCTGCCCCGCTACTTGCCAACAATGCACCGCCAGCAAATGGGGACAGAAAGGGTCTGCGGGATCGCCCTTCTGCAGATGCTGAATTGTCACAAACGCCCGAGATGTGCGTGGAACGCGCGATTTAACTTGCGAACACTTTGCGCCCGGATACCTTGCGCCCGCCCGGTTGGCCCGTCGAAGCGCCGTCACCAGGGTGCGGGGGGTGGGACATGTGGAATTTTGGCCGTGCGTCTGATGACGAGGCCTTGAAGCTCGTCGTCGCGTACCTGAACATCAGCGAACCAGAGCGCCGGAAAGAAATTTTAGCTCTGGCAGAAGAATACCAAAGAAAGTCTGTGCCGCCTGCAAAGAAGGAGCGGCCTGTGATTTGGCAGGACAATCGGCCTAACGAGAATGCTGCTGCCGGAGATCCTCGACTGCCTTGGCTGCGGCGAGATTGATCGCCTCTGCGGAGCAAGGCCCGCCTTTAACCTGTTCAGCAATCTTGACTGCGATCATTCGACGGAAATCGTGATTATTGAGCTTGGGCGGCAGTGATCGGCACGCCTTGTCGAGTGCCATCTCCATGTCGAAGCGGATGTTTCTGTCGAAGCTTTCAACGATGAGGCTGTCCGGCCCATTCGAGGTGTTTAGAACGTCATTCATCCTCATGGGAACCTCCCGGGTGTGTGCCGCTGAATGCAGCTACACAAGCTTGGTTCCTGGGCCTTCCATGGATTTGCTAATTGCATCGCAGCACGCGTTACTCACGTGGACATTTCTCAGGCCCAAAGAGCGGAAACTCAGCGGCGATCTTCCAACGAGGGATAAGCGTGCCAGCATGCCGATGCGGCAGGTCTGATTGACGGGGTTAACGACAAGACGGTGCTCAAAGGGGCCATTCCATCCAGGCGTTCGTGATCACTGACGACATAAGCGATCAGGTCGTGCTACTGCCGGTAACCTGACGCCAAACCCGGGAACGTTGCCATGCGAAACCGGTTGGTGGGCCGGCCAGTCAAAAACTCCCGAGACGGCCATAGCCTGCCCCGCCTCGGCGGGGCTTTTTTCTGCGCACAGGAACAGCGCGAAAAATTGGCCGGGCGAGCGTATCAACTTTTCGACGGGAGCAGCTCCCTTGCTGGCGCCAATATTCGATCCCGATCATATCGACCCTACGCCCGTGACGATCGACGCTCTGCACAAGTGAAAACGCTGGCTGAGAATGCCTGACGGTTGCACGGTCGGGTAACGTGATCGAACGCTAGTTGGCCGGGGCCTTCACCTTCGGCTCACGGCTCCACAGCCTGAGGTCACCAAGCAACGCGACGAACGCAGCAACATCTTTCTTGGCGGACAAAGCAACGACGCCTTCATCAAGTGCATCCGCGATACCCGCCTTTTCGAACAATGGCATTGCGGCATCGACATGGGCGATGAATTTGCAATGAGCAAACGCGTCGGCCACAAAATCGCGCGCCGTCGATTCAGCCACAAGGCCCGCAACACCATCGTCTCCCGGCAAAATCGCCACGGCATCGAAGAGAACTGACGGACCGCCGTCGATCATCTCATCGGCCGCGACGAACGTGCCGTCGCTAGCTTCCACACCGGTGACATTCGGTGCCACGAGCTCACAAACTCCGCCCGCCTTGGTTACTGCCAATTTCAGAGCATTCAGCAATGTCGCGTCCACGCCATCAGTGACCAGAACGCCCAGCTTTCGCCCCTCGAAGCGCTTGGGGCCATTCGCAACGATACTGAGAGCTGGTGACGGCTCCAAATCTTCTCGCGTAGCCATGGCCGCGTCCGCGGGCTTCGGCAAATTTCGAAGGCCGAGCATGTCGCCAACGCTGCCAGCGAGACCGGCGTCAATATTCAGCAGATGCGACACCATGCGTTCGCGGATGACAGGCGTCTTCACTTTGCTCAATTCAAAGGTCAGCGCAGCGGCGATATGCTGCTGCTCGCCTTCCGTCTGGCTTATGAAGAACTGCCGAGCCTGACTGTAATGGTCTGCGAAGCTCTCGGGACGCAACCGGCGCTTGGCGCCCTCTTCCGTTTCGGCATAGCTTCTGAAGCCCTTCGCAGTAGATTCCCGCGGCCCCACACCGAACGAATTCGGCTGATAATTGACACGTCCTGCGGGGTTGCGCATGGCCATGTGGCCGTCTTGTTGAAAATGGGCGAAGGGGCACTTCGGTGCGTTGATCGGGATATGCGTGAAATTGGGACTTCCGAGACGCTTCAGTTGGGTGTCGAGATAGGAGAAATTACGGCCCTGCAGCAATGGATCGTTGGAGAAATCGATACCCGGCGGCACGTTCTGCGTCATGAACGCTACCTGCTCCGTCTCCGCAAAGAAATTGTCAGGCATCCTGTCGAGAACAAGACGTCCAATCGGAAGGGGCGGCACTAGTTCTTCCGGAATGAGCTTCGTCGGATCGAGGACGTCGAATTCGAACTCGTCCGCGAAGGCCTGATCGAACAACTGAACCTGCAGTTCCCATTCGGGGTGGTTTCCCGACTGGATCGCTGTCCATAGATCGCGACGATGAAAGTCGGGATCCGCACCGTTGATCTTGACGGCTTCGTTCCACAGGACCGACTGCAGGCCAAGCTTTGGCTTCCAGTGGAATTTTACAAATGTCGATTCGTCTTTCGCGTTGACCAGCCGGAACGTGTGCACGCCGAAGCCTTCCATGAAGCGGAAGGAGCGCGGGATCGCGCGGTCGGACATCGTCCACATGATCATGTGCATGCTTTCCGGCGTCAGCGAGATGAAGTCCCAGAAATTGTCATGCGCCGACTGCGCCTGCGGGAACGCACTGTCCGGTTCCTCCTTCACAGCATGGACGAGATCCGGAAACTTGATCGCGTCCTGAATAAAGAACACTGGAATGTTGTTGCCGACGATGTCCCAGTTGCCCTCCTGCGTATAGAGCTTGACGGCAAAGCCGCGAACGTCGCGTGCCAGATCGAACGATCCCTTGCTGCCCGCCACCGTTGAAAACCTGACAAAGGCCGGCGTGCGCTCCCCGGCGCGCTGAAATAAATTGGCGCGCGTATACTTCGCCAGGGATTTGTAATTCTCGAAGAAGCCATGCGCTGCGTAACCGCGCGCGTGTACAACCCGCTCCGGGATCCGCTCGTGATCGAAATGGAAGATCTTCTCGCGAAAATGAAAATCTTCAATCAGCGTGGGTCCGCGGGGACCTATCTTAAGCGAGTTCTGGTCATCGAAAACAGGTCCACCCTGCGCAGTTGTAAGCGTTTCGTCGCGAGGCCCTGCGATCTGGTGAAGTTCTCCGCCTTCTCCCCGCGCCAACTTCTGGTGATGGATCGTGGCGCCCGCATCCGGTCGTTTGGTCGATTTGGCCATGGGTGACGCCTTTTGTCTTGAATGATTCCAGTTGGGCGTTAGAACTGCATCAATGGTGCTCCGTTCCATTGCGCCCTTGCAAAGACATTCTGCTCTTGAAAGCGATGCCGCACCGCACGCTGTATCGACTGTGCCGATAGCGTATCGAGCGCTCCAAGTCGGATCCCCTACCTGGAAGGCTTTGCGCTTTTGTTCGTCGGTGCCGAATATTCGGGGGTCTACGGACTGATGAGCCGCTTTGCGGTTCGCGATGACCGAGTGAGCCGGTCAATTGGAGCGAGCTGAAACGTTGAGGTGTTTGGAACTGAACAAGCTCGATGGCCTCGATCGTCCTAAAGATTCACAAAGCTGGCTCACTATGAAGAATAATTTGCGTAAGGACTAATGGCGTGAGTCGATACGTTGAAGAGCGGATCATATTTGCGGAGCGATTTCAGGCCCGCACGTTGGACTTCCGCGGGCAGTTGGCTTTCGCAAGATACGACGAATGCGAATTCGTAAAATGCACCATCCTGCTTGACAGCGAGACCGAAAATCTGGCCTTCACCCACTGCTCTTTCGAAGATTGCAATATCTCGGAGCTCCAGTCCGACGATACCCGAGCTATCCTGGTTTCTGACAACATCTTCAAGCTCCCGATCGAAGCTCGCAATGCCGATCTCGAAAAGCGCCTGACCGCAGCTTTATCGGCGAAAAGCTAAGACGGCCCTCACGGAGGATCATAAGACGGTTCAAACCTTCGGATTGTAGGTGGCGTTGAACCTTCTCAGTGTTGGGGCGTCCTTTCATAGGGACGTTTCCCCAAACCCTTCAGCTTCAAACCTGGCAGCCTCGTCTTCCGCGGCGAGGCTTTTCGCTTGGCCGAGATGCCTCATCGATAGGCGTAAAACGACCTCAAACCAAAATGGCTGAAATTCGCAATAACGCCGCGGAACCAACGCTGTGCTTCGGAGTTTGTGCGGTGCGGCGCCTCGCTCACAGGCGCTTGGGGGCACCAATGAACATCACAATTGCTTCGGGTCGTTTGCGATGAGGATACTCTTCGCGACTCCGGAAACGTCCGACTTCGTGCAGGTCGGCGGCCTTGCCGCGGTGTCTTCAGCACTACCGCGTGCTCTTCTACCGCTTGCGGACATTCGCATCGTCGTACCTGGCTATCCTCAAGTGCTAAGGGGCCTTGGCGACCTCAAGGTCATCGGCCACTCGTCCGCACATGCCGGACTTCCCGCATTCAGGGTCGGAAAGGGCCATGCCCGCGACGGCATGCCCTACTACGTGGTCATGTGCCCCGAACTGTTCGAACGCCCTGGCTCGCCTTATGGCGATACACGCGGAGTGGATTGGCAGGACAACGACGTCCGTTTCGCGACTTTCTCCTACGCCGCTGCCCAAATTGCTCTTGGCGCAATAGACAGGCAATGGTCGGCCCACCTGGTTCACGCCAATGATTGGCAATCCGCGCTGATCCCTGCTTATCTGGAATGGTCACAGCGGCCGATCCCGACCGTGTTCACGATTCATAATCTCGCCTATCAGGGCGTTTTTTCCCGCGATGCCCTCCCCCGCCTGGGTATCCCCGCAGAAGCCTTCCATATGGATGGCGTCGAGTTCTACGACCGTCTTTCCTTCATGAAAGCTGGTCTCGTCTATTCATCTCACCTGACAACGGTTAGTCAGACCTACGCCGCCGAAATCACAACGCCCGAGTTCGGGTGCGGCCTGGAAGGCGTCCTTCGCAAGCGCGCCGACCAGAATGAACTATCGGGCATCCTGAACGGCATTGATGAGAGTTGGGATCCGCGATCATGCACGTCGCTTACCCGGAATTTCGAGGCCGGAGACTGGCGGAAGCGCTCCCAGAACGCACGCGAGATTCGTCGGCAATTCGGGTTAGCGGTCTCGCGCGGTCCGCTCTTTGCCCTTGTTGCCCGCCTCGTCCATCAGAAAGGCGTTGATCTCGTCATCCAGAATGCCAAAGCCATCGTTGATGCCGGTGGCCAGATTGTTGTAACGGGCAAAGGCGAAGAGCGGTTCGAGCAGGCACTCCGACAGGTGCAGATCGACCACCCAGGCGCCGTTGCGGTGAAGATTGGCTTCGAGGATGAGGAAGCTCGGCGCATCTTCGCCGGGAGCGATTTCACCCTCATGCCGTCGCGTTTCGAACCTTGCGGCCTGAGCCAGATGTATGCACAGCGCTTCGGCTCCCTTCCGATTGGCCATCGTACGGGCGGCTTGGCAGAAACCATTCTTGATGGCCAGACCGGCTTCCTCTTCGACCGCCCATCCTCCGATGGGCTGCTGAGCAGCCTCTGCCGCGCATTCTCGACTTTTGGCGCGCGAGATCGACTCGATCGCATGCGCCGTGCGGCGATGGGACAGGCTTTCAGTTGGTCAAACTCGGCGAAGGCATACGCCTCGCTTTACCAATCCGCCATCTAGGAAAAGGAGACGCGGGGATCATGAAAATCGCTCAGGTTGCCCCGCTTGCCGAAAGTTGCCCACCGAAGCTGTATGGCGGGACAGAGCGGATCGTGTCCTACCTCACTGAGGAATTGATGCGACTAGGCCACGAGGTGACGTTATTTGCGACCGGCGACTCCGTCACCAACGCAAAGCTCGTTTCGTGTTCAACGACAGCCCTGCGTCTCGATGCCGACGTCCGGGACATGCTGCCCTATCACATCACTATGCTCGAAGAAGTCGCCAAACGCCTCGACGATTTCGACATCGTTCACTTCCACATCGACTATCTGCACTATCCGATGATGCGTCCCTACGCTGATAGGATGCTGACGACGTTGCATGGGCGCCTCGACCTACCTGACGCAGCGCCTTTCTACACAGCCTTTCCGGAACTGCCTCTGGTGTCGATATCCGACACGCAGCGAGCGCCCATGCCGCCAGTCAATTGGCTTTCGACGATCTATCACGGACTTCCGACGGATCTGCTGCCGTTCAATCCTGCACCGGCCTCCGGCTACGCGGCTTTCTTGGGGCGTATCTCCCCCGAAAAGCGTCCCGATCGCGCCATCGAGATCGCCGCACGCGCGGGCATGCATCTCAAGATAGCCGCCAAGGTCGATCAAGCGGACAGGAAATATTGGGACGAAGTCATTGGCCCGATGGTCTCGGCTAATCTGAACGTCGAGTTCGTTGGCGAGATCAACGAGCATCAGAAGGCCGACTTCCTGGGCAACGCGAGCGCGCTGCTGTTTCCGATCGATTGGCCCGAGCCCTTCGGGCTGGTCATGATCGAGGCGATGGCGTGCGGGACGCCCGTGATCGCATTTGCAAATGGCTCCGTTCCCGAAATCATCGACGACGGCGTGTCAGGCATCGTTGTTAAATCAAACGACGAAGCGGTAGCCGCCCTGCAGACGATCAATCGACTTTCCCGTGCGGCGGTTCGGCACCAGTTCGAGGAGCGCTTCACCGTGGAACGGATGACGCAGGATTATCTCGCGGCCTATAGAAGACTGCGGCCTGGCGTGCGTCCAGCCCTGGAATTGGTCTCCGCATGACCTCACCGCTCCCGATTGAACGACGGAAGTGCATTTGATTGACTGGCAAGCCATATTTGTACCGCAGAACCCGACTTACGAGGTCATTCTGCGCGGCACGCTCATCTATTTCCTGCTGTTCTTCGTGCTTCGTTTCTTCCTGAATAGGCAAGCCGGAGCAATTGGGATTCCGGACATTCTTGTCGTCGTTCTGGTGGTGGAATCCACGACCGACGCACTGGGCGAGAACAAATCCGTCACGGAAGCTGCCCTCCTCATCCTGACGGTGATGTTTTGGAGTTATGGACTGCAGTGGCTGGCATACCGCTTTCCAAGCCTCGAGGTCCTGCTGACATCCTCAAAGGTCAAACTGATCGAGAATGGCAAGATGCTCCGCAAAAATATGCGCAGAGAATTGGTCACCGAGGACGAACTCCTTGCACTTTTGCGGACTCAAGGCGTGGATGATCCCAAGGATGTCAAGCTAGCCTGCCTTGAGAGCAGCGGTGACATCAGTGTTGTCACTCAAGCCGCAGACTCCTCGCAGGACGGGCATTCGAACAGGGGTAAGGACGCCGCAATCTGACGAGTTGCAGGCGCGGAAATTGGGCTGCGATCTTAGAGCGGGTCGATGTGTTAAGTTTTGCCCCTGGCAGGCTGTCACCGCGCTCACGGATCGTCAGATTTACATTCGGAACCATCGAACGTTCCGTGACATCGTGAATACGACCCATGCCATGGCAGTGCGGGCAAGCACCGGTATCTCGACGACTATCGTACGCCCCGTGGACCGAGCGCCAAATCGAAGGGCAATGATCCGACCAGTTGCGATCTGGCCCGCTTGTCCCGCGAAACGCCAGTCGAAGCTATTCCGGCAACCGGGGGCTACCGGGCGCAACGCCCCGCGCTTCCCCGATCGAGCGCCGCAACACTCGCGAGAGCAGCTCCACCGAATACGGCTTCTGGATGAGCTCAAACCCCTGATGAGCATTCTCGGCGAGCACGCTGCTATAGCCGCTGGTCAGTACCACCGGGAGCCCGGGATATCGATCGCGAATGATCGTCGCCAGTTCGACCCCGTTCATGCCCGGCATGATGACGTCTGAGAAAACGAGATCGAAGGCGAGTTCATCACTTTCCAGAATTGTGAGCGCTTCAGCCGCTGACCTGACCCATTCAGTCGCATAACCCAGATCCTGCAACAGCTCTGTCGAAAATGTCCCGACCTCTGGATTATCCTCAACGACCAACACGCGGTGTCCGACCCCACGAACAGTATCTCCACTCCCGGCAGAAATCGCAGTTGTGACTGACGACGTATCGGAACGCGGTAGGTAGATCGTAAATGTCGCCCCCTGTCCGGCGATACTGTTCACCAAAACGTCTCCGCCTGATTGCTTGGCAAATCCGAAGACCTGGCTCAGGCCGAGACCCGTGCCTTTCCCGACGTCCTTCGTCGTGAAGAACGGCTCGAAAATCGTCTGCAGATGTTGTTCGGGTATCCCCACGCCGTTATCCGCGATCGAAACAGCGACAAAGTCGCCGAGCCGCGCTCCCTGCGCGCGCACGGTTGGAATTTCAACGACATGCTCCGCCGAGATGATGAGCCTTCCCTCACCGTTCATGGCGTCGCGAGCATTGACGGCAAGGTTGACCATCGCGGTTTCGAACTGGCCGACATCCGCCAGCGCAAACAGGGTCTCCGAGGGCCTCCGAACTTCGATCTGAATTCGTGCCCCCACCAGCGGACGAACGAGGCTTGCGACACTCTCGATCTGGTTAACGACATCGAAAGTCACAGGGGCCAGCGGCTGTCGCCGCGCGAACGCCAGCAATTGCGCGGTGAGACGCGATGCCCGATCAACGGTGTCCGAAATCGCATCGACATATCGGCGGCGGCGCTCATCCGGAAGATCTCGGCGGCGAAGGAAATCCGTCGCTGAGCGAATAATCGTCAGAAGATTATTGAAGTCATGCGCCACGCCGCCTGTCAGTTGTCCAACGGCCTCCATCTTCTGGGCCTGTCGAAGCGCTTCCTCGTTCACACGCCGCTCGGTGGTATCGACGCCTTCTGCGAGCACGGCAGTCACGCGACCGGCCTCGTCGGTCACGGGCCGAAGCTCGAGATCGAGATGACGCCGGCCAACCGGAAGATTCAGCTCCAGCTCAGCCCGCGACGACGATCCACCGGCAGCCTTGCGGAAGGCTTGTTCAACCATCTCCGCACCCAGCGGTGTCTCGCGAAACCAGAGCGTGCGCCAGAACGGCTGGCCGACAACGTCAACAAGCCGCGCATGGCCTGCGGCGAGCGCGGTCGCGTTGGCGTAGAGCACCTTGCCATCCAGATCGAGTAACCCCTGATGCTGGTTTGTCGTCTCCAGGATGGCACGAAGCTGGGACTCCCGGTTACGGAGTTGCCCAGTGCGCTGAGCGACCAGACTTTCCAGACGATCGTTTATGGCCCGGAGATCAATCTCGGCTTGCTTGGCAGCCGTGATGTCATGCGCAACGCCGATGAAGCCGATGTGCTTGCCGGTGGGATCCCAGCGCGGCTGCGATTCCGACTTGACCCAACGATAATGTCCATCGGCATTTCGGTACCGCGCCTCTAGCACGAATGGCTTCAGCGAGGCCTCGCCTGCAATGCTTTCCTTCACCACTCGCGCGGCGTCATCCGGGTGCAAGATCGCGCGCCAGTCGAACGCCAGCGCTTGCTCGTATGGTACCCCCACAAACTCGACATAAGCTCGGTTTGCAAAGCTTCTTGTTCGATCCAACCGGGTGACCCAGATCGGGACAGGCGCGCTGTCGGCAATCAGCCTGAAGCGCTCTTCGCTCTCCCGCAGCATTTCGCGGGCGACCGCCCGCTCGGTGATGTCAATATGCGCTCCGACCATGCGCACTGCGCGCCCACGCGCATCGCGCTCTATGCGGCCCTCAGCGGCTATCCATCGCACCTCGCCATCGCTGGGCCGAATGATCCGGTACTCCGATGAATATCGATCCGCCTGGCTCTCCAGAATGTCGAAAAATTGCCGCTCGGCGCGGTCGCGATCTTCTGGGTGAAGCCGCAATGCCCAGTCGCCGTGGGTTTCATTAACGGCCTCTGGCGGGAGACCGTGGATCGCCAGATATTCCGGGGACCGCCGGTTATGCACGCCGCCGACCAGATCTACCACGACGCCGCCGACCTTTGCGATCCGCTGGGCCTCGGCAAGCTCGGCCTCCCGTTCTTTCAGCCTGCGTTCCGCCGCCGAAATGTCCTCGCCCATCCCACTGCCCTACTCGCTCTATAAGAAGAGCCTAGCCCATCGGCACGCGCGCCTCCAGCCGACTGTTCCCGGCCAACGAGGTGACGCGACGATTGGACCACGTGCGGCAATGATCGCCTTACATGAACGGTCGGGTTGAGCTTTTGAGCCGACGAGGAGGCACACTCCTCGGGAGGTCTCTCGTCGTTCTGCGCGGCCTCGACGACGCTAGCGAGATGTCGGATATCGGACCGAACAACTGGTGCTCAGCCGAAGTTTTTCAGTACGGCTCCATGATCCAGCAAGGCACATTTATCACCTGATCGCCGCACGCGATGGTGGCGTTAGCCTCGCCTTCGCATAAGCGCTTTAACGCGGTGCCATGAGCCTGCGAAAAGAAAAGCGGTCCGAGCATCGGATGCGACGAAGGACGTTCGCATGGGTGCATCTGTCGTCAGGAAAGGTTTTGCAGCTTCCTGTCTTCGACGTGAGTGCGAATGGTGTTCGCGTAACCACTGGCGACAATTTCATTTCGCCATTGGTGAAGGTCCGCCTCATCCCAACAGAGTCTCCCCGGCCAGCAAAAGTGGTCTGGTGCAAGTGGGGCATGGCGGGAATCGAATTTGTGGAGGACTGAAACGTTTTTCGCGGCAAACCGCGTCACTACCCGTCGTCGCGGCATGCAGCGGCCGCCTCAAGCGCCGCACGCGCCAATTCCTCGACCCGTTCTGGATGAAGGCCACTAGTGTTACGCTTTGCAAGCGGTGCAAAGCGCGGCTAGGCCCAAACGAACCCAAACAGGAAGGGTAGACTCATGACAAGCAGGGCCATCGTGAGGACACCCAGCACCACGTCGTCGCCCTCCTCTAAGCTCGCTGGCGGCGTTGGTCCGATCCATTCGAAGATGAGGCGCCCCATGTCTTAGCCTGGCGATAAGCCAGCCACCTTCCATATAACCAGCCGACCGACTGTTGACGGCGGGCAGCAATTTTAATGCCGCCCATTACCATCGACATCTGAGGCCTCAACTTGCGTCCCGCACCTGAGCTTGCAGCACATGATCGCACATCGTGATTACTCGATTTGAGAGGAGCAGACGGCTTCGTACACCTTGGCGGATCATGGTTTCGACAGACCGAGACAGGACATGACTGCAGAGCTCAGCGTGTTCGATTTTTCCTGCACGCTCCAGGTATTCCCAGGCAATCTGTATTGCCTCTTCCATGAGGATCGAGAGATTTACCGGATGCGAGGGCTCGTGCTGCATGGGGAAACAAGCTCCCTGTTTCGTTTTCGTTCCTGCCTTGGAACGGTGGCAAAAATGGCGGGCGGGATAGCTCTCCTGCATCAGCGAACTGTTCGCGGTGCTGGGTCTCCAACTCCTGCACGCCCGGCAACTCGACGGCGGCTTACCAAGTCCTGTCTTGACCGATCGTGACCGGTTGAGCGCGCCGCTCACGCGCTTTTCGCCCACCCCGGTCGGAGGTGTGGCTCGAAATGTTTAGTTGGTGGCGCCGATCAACATCCCGGCTGCGGCAACGTTGCGCAGGCCCGGTAGGAACGTCGCGCAGCGTTCAGCATTCCTTGCTGGGACACCAACGAGAGAAAGAAACCGATGAAGAAGATTTTTGTACTGTCGGCTATCGCAATGCTTGGCGCAGCGCCCGCACTTGCTCAAAGCGGTGCAAACCCCAGCGCGCCGCAAATGAATTCGACGGGAAGCGGTGTGTATCAGCCGGGCGTCGATGAGCGCGGCACGGCGGTCGATCGCCCATCAGGTACGGTCGGCATGGCGCCAGCAGCCACGGGCTCTCAGCGCGGTGACAACGCAAGTTCGCTCAGTGGCTCTAACGCTGCCTCTGGCACCTATTCTGGCGCAAATGCGCCGACTAACACCGATGCCGGACGCACCTCCGGCGGCGGCGGTGGCGCTGGCGGTAACTAAGGCGATGGCCCCGGGAAACCGGGGCTTTTGCTTTCGACCCACACCATCATCAGGATCGAGCGATGTCTTCAGAGAAAGAAACACCTGTTGCCGAGCACGAGACGCCGGCAACGGATCGAACGCCTACCCCCGCGAAAGCTCTGTCTATCGGCTTGATCGTGTGGATCCTTGTCGGGGGGCTCGCAGTGCTGGGGGTTTTTTCGTTTTTACAAAGCCGTGGCTGAATGGCTCGGTCGTAGGAACTGGGCGTATGCGCGCGCATTCCTTCCAAAAGCTAAAGGAGGAAAACATGGGATTGGCTGCTTACGACGTGGTCGAGAATGGCTCGGATTGGAGCATCCGCCACGATGAGGCGTTGGAAGGTTCATACGACACAAAAGAGGCAGCGTTCGAAGCGGCCGTCGCGGCGGCATCTCTGGCAATCAGGCAGGGCCACGAGGTCCGGGTAACGGCGCCGAGCAACGAAGCCGGTAACAGGACCGCCCTCGGCGGCGAAAGCAACTAGGTCAATGTGACAGGAAATCGTCTACGGACTTGGTGCTGTTGTTCTATTGATCGCGCTGATCTACGGCGTTTTGCAATATCGCAACCGGGACCGGGCGGCTGTTCGGCGCGGTGATGAGGTTGTCGCAGACCGGTATCGCCGCGACGAGACGTAACCGAAACCAGCGCGCCGCCGCTGTCGTCGCAAACTTCGCCCTTCGTTCCCGCGGATTGCAATATTTTTCGTTTCGCGTGATTATACACATGTGTGGCGAAGAAGTGACGGTACTGGGGCTGCGGGCCTCCTAAGGTCCTCCTATGATTCAACGGGAGACCATCATGAAAAAGTACCTTCTTGCTTCGGCCGCACTCGCGGTTCTCGGCGCTACCTCGGCATCAGCCGCCGATCTTGCTGCCCGGCCATATACCAAAGCTCCGATGGCCGCTCCGGCGCTGGTGTACAACTGGACCGGCTTCTATCTCGGCGGTCATGTCGGTGGCGGCTTCCGCGGCAACTCCGACAACCTCGTCGGCGGCGGCAGCGATGGGCGCTTCCTTGGCGGCGGCCAGATCGGTTGGGACACGCAGTTCAACGGCAACTGGGTTTTCGGTCTTGAAGCCAACTACTCGTTCCTCGACACCAGCAGCAGCTTCGCGAACCGCGGCTTGGGTTCGGTAACCGGTCGCTTGGGTTACGCCTGGGGCCCGACCCTGCTTTACGTAAAGGGCGGTTACGGTTGGGCTGACTCCCGCTTCACCAACGGCTTCACCGGTGACGCTGGCCGCAACGGCTATACCGTCGGCGGCGGTCTTGAATATCTGTTCACCCAAAACTGGTCGGGCAAGATCGAGTACCAGTACTACGATTTCGGCACCACGACCTTCCTGACCCCGACCACCGCGATCGTCGGCGCGTTCCGCAATGACGAACACACCATCAAAGCGGGCCTGAACTACCGCTTCAACTGGGGCGCTACCGCGTTCTAAGAAGTACGCTCTGAATGACAAAGGGCCGGCGAAAGCCGGCCCTTTCACTTTTTGCGTCGGCGGGTTTGAGCTTGAATTATCTATTTCGTCCCGCCACCTGCCGAGCTGGCAGATCCCTTGGCCGAGCTTGCTGGGCTGTTCTTGCCGCTCATCGAGTTGGCGCTATTCGTCCCGCCAGCTTTGCCGCTCATCATTTTCGACGTTGATTTACGTGGCTTGGCATCGGCGACGCTTGCGGTCAGCCCAACTGCGATCGTGGCGACGGCGAGAACCGAGAGAAGTTTCTTCATTGTCGGCTTCCTTGTTGTGTTGGCGTTGAACTAGGTCTCGCCAGCAAGGTTCCGCCGACCTCACAAAACGGCTTCGATCAGCCCCCGCTTCTGCGCTTCTTGAGCTTCGAGATACCAGTTGCTCGGCGCGTTGGTGATCACCTCGTCGATCGATATTTGCGACCCGCGCACGAGGTTCTCAAATCCCTCGTTTTGAATGGCGATCGAGCATTCGATCTCATTCAGCGTAGCCTTGACGCTGGCCAGACAGGTGGTCAGCGGACCGTCGATGGCGAGCGTCTTCGACAATTTGCGTTCGTGGATCATCAGACGGCTACCGCGCGTCACATATCGGTTTTCCCGTGCGAAGAAGCTCATGAAGGTCATGCCCGCAGAATAGATCGCGGCCTTGCCAAGGAAGACAAACCTGCGGTTCGGCGACATCTCCGAATTGAAACGAATATCCTCGCCCATCATGCGCGCGACTTCCGGATCGCCGCCAAGGGTTGATAATTCGACCACGACGAGATCCCGATCCTTCGCCGCATCGAGTTGACCACGGAAGGCTTGATACATCTGGTGATCCACGACGCCCGAGATCAAGACCGCTGGCGAACTGAAGTCCGCCGGCTGCAGCGTTGTAGTGATCATCCTGAAAGATCCATCTTGTAAAAGCCGGCTCGTCGGCCTCGAACGAAGTTTCCGAAATGGAGTGCCACGCCTTTAGAAGCTCTTGCTACTCGAGCGGGCTGTCATCCTCGGTCGGCGGCTCGGCTTTCGGCGTGCAAATGTCGCCGTCGTCTTCAGACTCTTGGCCCATTTCTCTTTCTGACCTCGGCTCAGGCTTCAAATCATCGATGATTAGAGACTGCGTTTTGCGTAGGATCACTTCGGAACCTCCCATTTTTCCGGTGGCGAAACGCTAAAAGGCCAGATGATGTTCCTCCGTCCGCAAAACGATTTTCTGCGCTTCTAGTTCTTTTGCCGACGCTTCCCCTCGAGTGACCAACTCGCGGAACCTATCCGCCAAAGTTGCCTTGTCGCGTTCAAGGAGGCCATCATGCGCGCCAAACTCGTTGTAGCCCTCACCGCATCAATCATTGCTATGTCAGCGCCAGCCTGGTGTCAGGGTGGCGGCGGCTCTGGAGGTGGTAGCGGCTCCAGCGGTGGAGGAGCAGCCAGCGGTGGCTCGACAGGAAGCTCGGGACCGAGTGGCAACGCCGGAGCGTCGGATACCGCCCCCTCTAGATCCGATACGCGCGAAAATGGCACCAACGACAGGAAGGCCGTGCCTTCGCCATCTGCCACGAGCACTTCGTCGAGTTCGCCGTCATATGGGCAGACACCGGCCGGCGCGGCGGCAACCAGGTCGATGGGCAGTACGAGCACCGGCGTTATGATCAATCCAAACGCCGCGCCTCCGTCGTCAGATAACGGCAACGCAAGTGTAGCTCCAGCTGGACGGCCCGGAGATAAGACGCCAAGTCGAGACGCACGCTGATGAACAACGCGCGCGCGGCGAAAAGTTAAGTGGACCAGCGGACCGGACAGAAACGCCGAAGTTGCCTTCGCCTGATCGTGCTGCGGACATGGCTCACCCGCATGTGCTTTGGCTTCATGCGGGGGTGCGCCCGCCTCACCTGATTTGGTGAAGCTATTCGATCACATGCGCGAGCAACCATCGCGTCGCTCCGCGGTGCGTCTGGTAGCGGACAGACGCGCCACACCGCCCGATGTAGACCAAAGTATAGATCATCCATAACAATTATAAGAGTGCGCCGTGTCCACGACGAGCCTTGTTCCGTGCCCATCTTGCAGTCAGCGGCGCGACCTCCTTGCAATCAAGCGCGATCCTGAAGGTAGGGGCGAAGTGCGTTCCTTCAGGTGCGGGGCTTGTGATGAGACCATTCGGTATCTGTTCCAAGGTCGGGGTGAGCCGATCATTCTCGACCGAAAGTCGTAAGACGAAGCTGCCAGCGGGTTCAGGTTGACCTTCATCCCTCATGGCCCGGCCGGTCAGGATGCTGCTCTATCGGCGCGACCTCACCCGTGGCGGAGCGACAGCGATGCTGGGCGGCTTAAAGCGAAGATCGCTGATCGCAGGCCGCTCACGCAGTACCGCATACAAGCTAGCCTGGTCGAGAACCACGATCAGCTTTCTTCTCGTAGGTCTTCGTTCTCGACCCTTTACGTCAGCCCACTGAGCATGATGCGGAGCTCGCAGTTTGAAGATCTGCACCTTTGCTCGCTTCTGCTGACAGATCAATCCATCGAGCTTTTGCTGCAAATGCCATCGTGAAGACAACACATTCGCGACGTGCTGGGGCGACGTTTAATCAGCAGACGCATACGGTTGGTGAATCAGCGCAGACGCCATGTATAGTCCCTTCCTATGTCCGCTTTGCGTCAGGAGCGGACGTCGAGCACAGGTCGACATGGTCAGACCGACGATCCATATAGCGCCACTCGCTCTGCTTGATACGGCCCGTACGACTCTTTCAGGGTCGCGAGATTGAGCAGCATCGTGGCCAGCAGTTCCTGCCTGGAATCGCGGACCTCGGTGCGCACCCACAGGCTTTCGGTGCGCTTGCTGCCGGACAGGGCCTCGACCTTCCGCTGGATGCGATAATCCTCGCCGACAAAAAGCGGTCCCTTGATCACACGGATTTCCTGATCCGCGAACAGGCCGACGGCAGGCCCTTTCACAGGCATGCCGTCCTTCTTGCTCGTATGTTGAAACAGCACGCTGAGCATCTCCATCGGGATGACGGCACGGCCCCACCGCGAGCCGCAGCCGCTGTAGTAGGACGACGGCTCGGTGATGACTGTCAGCTTCTGGGCGAGCGAAAACGGATAGAGATCGCCCATATGCTGGTCGGCATCCATACGCACCGTCTGCGGTGCAGTCGTCATGCCGATCGCAATATCGCGCAGAATGACTGCATCCGTCAGCGGCTTCAGCTCGGTCAGTCGGATATCGAGCGCAGTTGGCGGTGCATCGCTGCCGACCGAGGCGCTGCCGCGCAGAATTTCGGTGCCGTCTCGCTTGACCATGCGGATCGTCGCATGGCGTGCGCCGTCTGCAGGCTTCTCGATGATCGCCTGCACCTCCTCGCCTTCATAGGCGGCATTGCGATAGTGCGCCGAGGTGCAGCCACTCTCGAACCATTCGTCTCCCCACAAGCGTACGCAAAGCGGCGCGAACTGGCTGAAATGGGTCGGACCTTCGATGGTGCCGCCCTTGAAGCCAAGTTTTTGCGCCGTGGCATCGTCGTGGATGGACGCGTGGGAGTCATAGGTCTGCGCATGAAGCATCTGGCGCGGCCGGCGCCACGGACCGACCAACGCTTCACCCGTATCCTCGATCGCAGTATCGAATGCAGTGGATGTCGTCATCGCGGCTCTCCGGATTACCAGGTATCGACGCAGGGGCGCTTGCGCGTCTCGCGCGCGGGCGGTGTCGGCACCGAGCGGAGACCGGCCATGATCCAGCGCCGCGTTTCCGCGGGATCGATCACATTGTCGATCTCCATCACCGATGCGATCGAGGTGGCTTTGCCATTGGCATAGAGCTCGGCGACCTTGTTCTTGTAATAGGTCTCACGCTCAACCGGATCGGCGATCGCTTCCATTTCCTTGCGGAAGCCAAGGCGCACATAGCCTTCAAGTCCCATGCCGCCGAATTCACCCGTCGGCCATGCCGCCGTGAAGAACGAGGCATGGAAGCCGCCGCCGATCATGGATTGCGCACCGAGCCCGTAGCCCTTGCGCAGAACGATGCCGAACAGCGGCACGCTGATGCTGGCACCGGTGACGAACATGCGCGCCACATGGCGGACAATGGCGGTCTTCTCCGCCTCCGGCCCGACCATGAAGCCTGGTGTGTCGCACAGCGAGACGATGGGAATATCGAAGGCATCGCAGAGCTGCAGGAATCGCGCCGCCTTGTCACCGGCTTCGGCATCGATGGCGCCGCCGAGATGTTTCGGATTGTTGGCGATCAGCCCGAACGGCCTGCCTTCGATGCGGATGAAGGCGGTGATCATGCCGACGCCGAAATCACGGCGGATTTCGAGCACGGAATCCTCATCCGCGATCAGATCAATGACCGCACGGATATCGTAGACGCGCAGCCGGTTTTCCGGAATTGCACGGCGCAGCAGGCGCTGATCGGCCGCTTTCCAGTCGGTCACCGGTCCCTGGAAGTAAGACAGATATTTCTGCGCAATGCGCGTCGCCTCCTCCTCGTCCTCGACCAGGATATCGACGACGCCATTCGGCGATTGGAGCGACACCGGGCCGACTTCAGCTGGATGATAGACGCCGAGACCGCCGCCTTCGATCATCGCAGGGCCGCCCATGCCGATGGATGCGTTCTTCGTGGCAATAATGACATCGCAGCAACCGAGCATCGCGGCGTTGCCCGCGAAGCAATAGCCCGACACCACGCCGATCACCGGGACAAGGCCGGAGAGTTTTGCGAATTGCACGAAAGACGGACCGTCGAGACCGGTGAGACCAAGACGATCGGTGTCGCCGGGCCGGCCGCCGCCGCCTTCGGCATAGAACACCAGCGGCATCCGCCACTGCTCGACCAGCGTGAGCATGCGGTCGATCTTCTTGTGGTTCATATGGCCCTGGGTGCCGGCCAGCACGGTGTAGTCATAAGAGATCACCATGCAGCGCGCATCGTGTTCACCGAACGATTTCGCATTCACCGTGGCGACACCGGCGATCAGGCCATCGGCTGGCGTGTTCTTGATGAGATCGTCGATGGACCGGCGGCGGCGCTGCCCCGCTATGGCGAGGCTGCCATATTCCATGAAGGAGCCGTCATCGACGAGCTGCGCGATATTTTCGCGCGCGGTGCGCTGGTTGGTCTTGCGGCGTCGCTCCACCGAACCCGGACGGTTCTCGTCATACGTGTTGGCCTGCCGTGCCAGCATCTCTGCGAGATCAGGACGAATATGATCGAGATCGATTGCGGCTTCCTCGGTGACCGCGTCGCCCGCGACATCCTGCGGTTCGAGATAGAGGATCGCTTCGTTCTGCATCAGCGTAACGCCATCCGCCGCGGCGATACGCATGACCCGACCGCCCTGCCCGGCTGTGACCAGGTGTTCCATCTTCATGGATTCGATTACGGCCAGCTGCTGGCCCGGCCGAACAATATCGCCCTCCTTCACCTGGATCGCCACGATCGTCCCCTGCAGCGGCGCTGCAATGGCGACGCTGCCCTCGGGCACAGGCTCGGCGATGGTCGCGGATGCTGATTGATGCGCCCCTGAGCCACTCGATGCGAAGAGCGACGAGGTCATTCCCTGCGCCGCGCCGACAAGATCGGCGACGTTGCGATCGATGAAACTCGTGCTGACGCGGTTGGCGCAGAAATCACCATGGGCAAGGATCGCCTGGATGAAGGGAATATTGGTGGCGACGCCCTCGATGCGGAATTCACGCAGTGCACGCCCGCCCTTTGCGACCACGTCGGCAAAAGCGAGCGGCGTATGCACGATGACCTTCGCCAGCAGCGAGTCGAAGGCGGCGCTGGTGCGATAACCGGCATAGCCGAACGTATCCACGCGCACACCGGGACCTGACGGCGGCTCGAACACGGCCAGCGTGCCGCCGGTCGGCTGGGTCGCGCCCGATGCGTCCATGGTCTCCATATTGATGCGCAGCTGCATGGCGAAGCCGCGTGGCTTCGGCACTTCGGCCTGATCGAGATGCTGCGATGCCAGCGTAGCGCCACCGGCGACTGCGAGCTGCGACCGCACCAGATCAATCGCCAGCACTTCCTCGGTCACCGTATGCTCGACCTGCAGGCGCGGATTGGCTTCGATGAAGGCGAAAGCGCCATCGCCCTCTCCGGCTTCGCCATCGACCAGGAATTCAAACGTGCCGAGGCTGTCATATTTCGCCTCGCTCGCCAGCTGCCTGGCTGCCTCGACGATACGACCGCGCAGCGCGTCAGTGAGCGACGGGCTCGGCGCGATCTCCACCAGCTTTTGGTTACGGCGCTGGATGGTGCATTCACGCTCCCAGAGATGGCTGACATGGCCATGGCGGTCGCCGATGATCTGCACCTCGATATGTCGGGCATTGCGGATCAGTCGCTCCGCATAGACACCGTCATAGCCGAACGCCGCTTTGGCCTCGGACTGACAGCGCACATACGCATCGTCGAGATCGGCGGCGCGCTCGACAACGCGCATGCCGCGGCCGCCACCGCCGGCCATCGCCTTGATCATGACGGCGGCGCTGTCGCCGAGCGATGCGAAGAATGCCTTGATCTCCTCCAGCGTCGAAGGCCCGGTGGTGCCGGCAATGATCGGCACGCCGCAGCGCTTGGCAAGTTGTTTTGCAGCGACCTTGTCACCAAACAACTTCAATGAAGCGGGCGACGGGCCGACAAAGGTGAGGCCCTCATCGGCGCAGCGCTGCGCCAGATCGGCGTTTTCGCTGAGAAAACCATAGCCGGGATGCAACGCATCGCAGCCCGCCGCCTTGGCAGCACCAACGACGCCATCGATATCGAGATAAGCGCGCGCACCGCGGCCGGGGATTTCCTGTGCCTCGTCGGCAATCCGCACATGCATCGACTGCGCGTCATCGGCGGGATAGATGGCCACGGTGGCGAGGCCGGCATCGGCGGCTGCGCGCGCGATACGGATGGCGATCTCGCCGCGATTGGCGATCAGCAATTTACGAAAGGACATACGCGTCTCCGACTTCTTGCGCCAGGAATGCGCCGCTTACAGCGGCGCGTTGGCGTTGAGTTCTTGTTTTTTGACTTTGCCGGTGGCGGTCATCGGCAGCGCGTCGATGATGCGGACCTCCGGCACCTTGTACACAGCCATCCGTTCCGCACACCACGCCTGGATCTCGCTTGGTGTCGTGTTGCCGATCGCTTCCGGCTTGAGCTGGATATAGGCGACGGGCACCTGCCCCTTATCGGCATCGTCGCGCCCGACCACGCCCGATCCAAGCACCTTGGGATGCTGGCCGAGCAGCGCCTCGATCTCCGGCGGAAATACGCTCATGCCCTTGACCTTCAGCATCTCCTTGCGGCGGCCGAGGAAATGCAAAAAGCCCTGTTCATCGATCGTGCCGATATCGCCGGTGCGCAGCCAGCCATCCACCAGCGACTCCGCGGTCGCCTGCGGCTTGTTCCAGTAACTCTTCAGCAGCGACGGCGTGCGGACGCGAATCTCGCCTTCGCCACCGAGCGGGACCAGCTCGCCGGTCTCGAAATTCGTGATCTTGAATTCGGCGCCCGGCACCGGCAGGCCGACAAAGATCGGCTGCGACAACAGATCGAAATCATTGTCCTGAAAGCCCGCGACGAATGTATTCGAGGTGTGGGTTTCGGTCATGCCCCAGGAGGCTTCAGCCAGAATGATCCCGGTGAGATCCTTCCAGCGCTTGCGGTAGTCCGGATTGAGCTTCTTCACGAAGGAGACGACACGGACCTGGTTGAGCGAGGACAGGTCGAATTCGTTGAAGCGCGGATGATCCATCAGCTCGACCGCGCCATCTACCGGCATTGCGGTGATGTTGACCTTGTAACGCTCAATCGCCGACAGCGCGCCGACCGCATCCCAGCGCGCCAGCAGCACCAGGGTCGCACCGGCGAAGAGCGGGAAGATCAGGCCAAAGTTTTCGCCGGCAATCCAGAATTCCGGAAAGAACGACAGATAGACGCTGTCTTCGCGGGAGACGACGGAGATGCCGTGATTGGCCGCGGCGGTGTAGACCATGTCGCGCTGGGTGTGGACACATCCCTTCGGCATGCCGGTGGTGCCGCCCGTATAATTGAGCGCAGCGATATCATCGAGATCAGCCGGCGGCAGCGGCTTCGGTTCGGGCAACGCAGCCAGCGCCGGCAGCAGATCGGTCGCGCCGGAAACGGCGATGCGCGGGCCGCGGATCGACTCCGGCACAGGAATGGTTGGCTTGTCCGGAATGACATCGGCAAAAGATGTCACGATCACTTCGCGCAATTTGGTCTCGCCGCGGACCTGATCGACCACAGGCGCGAGCCGATCCAGCGCCACGATGACTTCCGCATCGGTGTCATTGAGCTCGTAAGCCAGCTCAAAGGCGCGCGAGAGCGGGCTGACCGGCACATGGATGGCGCCCAGTTTCAGAATGCCGAAGAACACGATGTGGAATTGCGGGCAATTCGGCATGAACACGGCGACGCGATCGCCCTTGCGCACGCCCTTCTCCATCAACAGCGCCGCGAAGCGATCACTCTGCCGATCAAGATCGCCATAGGTGGTGACATGACCGTAAAAGATCACCGCCGGCTTTTCCGGCTGCCGCTTCGCCCAGGCGCGCAGATATTCCGTCAGCGCCACCTCGCCATGATTGTAATTCGGCTTGGTCGGCGTCCCCTTCGGCCACGCCTTAGCCCACAGGTCATGCAATCTGGCGAGATAGTCGGCTTCGTTGAGCTCTGCGGTCATCACCGTGTTCCCCGGTTTTTCAATTACGTTTCATTGTCGGATCGAGGGCGACGCGCAGCGATTCACCCAGCGTGTTGAAGGCCAGCGCCGTGAACAGGATGGCGAGGCCGGGCGGATACATCTGCTCCGGCGCGATCTCCATGTTCTGATAGGCGCGTGCCAGCATCGACCCCCAGCTCGGATCCGGTGGCTGGATGCCCAGGCCGAGAAAGCTGAGGCTGGCTTCGGCGAGCAGTGCAGCCGCCAGCAGCAATGTGACCTGCACGATGACCGGCTGGATCGCATTGGGCAGCACATGCCGCCACAGGATGCGTGTCGTCGAACCACCGAAGCAGCGGGCGGCATCGACATAGAGCTCGTTTCGCACCACCAGCGTGCGCGCGCGGACGAGCCGCGCCAGTTGCGGCGAGAACACTATACCGACCGAAATCATGCCATTGGTCAGGCCAATGCCAAGCGCGCCGGTCACGGCGATTGCCAGCACAATGGCCGGAAACGACAGGAAGCTATCGATGATGCGGCTGATGACCGTATCCACCCAACCGCCGAGATAACCGGCGAGCACGCCCACGGGCACGCCGATCAGCACTGCGATGGCGACCGCAAGGAAGCTGGCATAGAGCGATGCCATGCCGCCATAGATCAGACGGCTGAGCGTATCGCGGCCGAGGTCGTCGGCGCCCAGCCAGTGTTGCGCCGACATGGTGGCCAGCGACGCATCGAGGTCCTGCGCTGTCGGCTTGTAAGGCGAGATCCATGGCGCCAGCACCGAGATCAGCATCAGCGCGAGCAGGAAGCCGAGGCTCACCGCGCCGCGGATATCCGTCATCAGCCAACGGCCGAAGCCGGCGAAGCGACGCGGGCGCCGCGGCTGCGGCATGGTCAAAGCGGCATCGGTCATCATGAAATCCTCGGATCGAGGACGCTGTAGAGAATGTCTGTCAGCAAATTGAGACTGACGACGATCAGCACCATGGTGAAGACCACGCCCTGCACCACCGGGAAATCACGATTCATGGCGGCATTGACGATCAAGCTGCCCATACCGGGGATCGCGAACACGGCTTCGACGACCACGGTCGCCGCCAGCATGCGATTGGCGAGCAGGCTCACCACGGTGAGCAGGTTGACGCTGACATTCTTGAGGCCGTGCCGCCACAGGATCGAGGATGGCGGCAATCCCTTGGCGTGCAGCGTCCGCACTTGTTGCGACGACAATATTTCGACCAGCGACGAGCGCAGCTGCCTCGCCACTTCGGCAATACCGCCGGATGCCAATGCGACCGCTGGCAGAATAGCGTGACTGAGCGCAACCCACGGATCCTTCAGCAGCGATGCCGCGCCGGTTGCTGGCAGCCAGTTGAGTTGAAGCGCGAAGAACGCCACCAACAGCATGCCGAGCCAGAAGTTTGGTACAGCCACACCGAGCGAGGCGATCGCCATCACGGTGCTGTCGATCCATGAGCCGGGCTTCGTCGCCGCAGCAATGCCGAGCGGGATGCCGACGATGAGTGCGATCATCAATGCCAGCATCACGATCAGCAATGTGTGCGGCAGACAGCGCTGGATCGAGGTCAGCACGGCCTCGTTGGAGATCAGCGAGTTCGAGAGATCTCCATGCAGCGCCTTGAACAGCCACGCGCCGTATTGCACCAGGAAAGGCTGGTTGAGCCCGTAGATCTCACGGATCTCGGCGATGCGCTGGTCTGATGCATTGTCGCCGGCAAGCGTGACTGCGATGTCGCCCGGCACCAGCTTGAGCAGGCCGAACACGATGAAGGTGGACAACACGATCACCGGGATCGCCTGCAACAGGCGACGACCGACGATGCGGAGCCGTGCTGAATGTCTCATAGAGCTGATCACTCCGGAGGACGGAGCCGCGCCAGGCGCGGCCCCATCGCACTATCCGAGGGAGATGTTTTCGAATTTCGGCTTGCCGAGCAGGTTCGGCTTGAAGCCCTTGACCTTGGCGGACAGCGCATCGAGCTCAAACTGGAACGCCAGCGGCGCTGACAGTGCGGTCTCCACCGTGATCTTCTGGATCTTGGCGAAGACCTCCGCACGCTTGGCGAGATCCTCGCTCTCGCGGCTCTCCTTGATGAGCTTCGACAGTTCGGGATCGGCGGTGCGGCCGGCGTTGTAATAGGCGCCCTGATCGAAGCCGAGCGCATAGGTCATGCTGGGATCGGGCCGACCGGTCCAGGCCGAGACGAGCAGATCGAACTTCTTCTCTGTAGCAAAGAACTGGGCGCTGATTTCGGCGATGGTGCCGCGGGTGAATTTCAGGCGGATGCCGGCCTTGCCGAGCTGCTCCTGAATCACCTCGCCGCGACGCACCGAGTCCTGATCCGTATAGCCGCCGATGGTGAGTTCGAGCCCATCCTTGAAACCGGCTTCGGCGAGCAGTTTCTTCGCCTTTTCCGGATCATGCGGATAGGTATTGGCGACCGCCTTGTTGAAGGCCCAGTGTGAACTCGGCAGCGTCATCCGGGCGGGTTCGCCGAGGCCGCTCAACGTAGCCTTGACGAAGGCATCGCGATCCAGGGCAAAGTTGATCGCCTGCCGGACCTTCACATTGTCGAGCGGAGCACGAGCGTAATTGAAATAGAGCTGCACGCAATACAGTGTCGGTGATGTCACCGTCTCGAGATTCTTGGCACGCTCGATCACCGGCTTGAGGCGCGCCGGCAGCTGGAACGCCATGTCGTTCTGGCCGGCAACCACCGAACGCAACGCCGTGGCATTCTCGGTGATGATGTTGAACTCGATACCATCCAGATACGGGCGGCCCTTGCGCCAGTAATTCTCGTGGCGGGTGACGACGATGATCTCGTTGTCGTTCCACTTGACGAATTTCCACGGCCCTGCCCCGACCGGCTTGCGATCGGTGTCATTGCCGAGTGCCTTGATATTGGTCGGTGACACCATCATGCCGGCACGGTCGGACAGGATCGCAGGCAGCGCGGTGTCCGGGTTCTTCAGCTTCAGTGTCACCTGCAGCGGGCCTGTCACCTCGACCGTGTCCACGCTCGACAGATCGGGCTTGACGTTCGAGCGCTGGTCCGAGCGGCTGCGTTCGAGATTGAACTTGACCGCCTCGGCATCCATCGCTGTGCCGTCGTGGAATTTGATGCCGTCGGTGATATCCAGCACCATGGTCTTGGGATCGGGGAACGCCCATTTCGCCATGCCGGGCTTCGGCTTTAGCGTGTCGTAGTCCCACTCCACCAGCGTGTCATACATGGTCCAGAGGATGCTGTGATCGGAGCCGGCGCCGCCAGTGGCAGGATCGAGCGAGGACGGATTGGCCGGAGCGCCAACCTTCAGCACGCCGCCCTTCTTTGCTTCCTGCGCAAAAGCCGGCATGCCGAGCGCGCCGGCAGCGGCAACGCCGCCCATCAGCGCCAGAATGTCACGACGACGCAATTGCCGTTCCCCGAGATCGATCACACGCATGCTGTTTCTCCCAATGACAATGACGCGTTTGGCGTCTTCTGATTATTCGGTGGTGGCCCATCGGCCGTAGCAAAATGGCAGGCAACGCGATGCCCGGGTTTGACCTCCCGCCATTCCGGAATTTCTGCGGAACAGCGCGGCTGCACCGATGGGCAACGCGTGCGGAAGCGGCAGCCGGATGGTGGCGCGACAGGGCTCGGAATTTCGCCTTCGAGAATAATGCGCCGATCGACGCGCAGATGCGACGGCAGCGGGACTGGCTCGGCCGACAGCAGCGCACGCGTATAGGGATGCAGCGGATGCTCGACCACGTCTTCCGCCGGGCCGAGCTCCATCAGCTTGCCGAGATAGGTCACGGCGATACGATCGGAGATATGCGACACCACCGAAATATCGTGGGTGATGAAAACGTAAGTCAGGCCGAATTCGCGCTGCAGGTCGGCAAACAGATTGAGCACGTCGCCGCGGATGGAAACGTCAAGCGCGGCCACCACCTCGTCGCAGACGATCACTTTCGGCCGTAGCGTCAGCACGCGGGCGATATTGACGCGTTGCTTCTGGCCACCGGAAAGCTGGTGCGGGTAGCGATCCGCGGCCTCCGATGACAGCCCGACACGCTCCAGCACCTCGATGCCGCGGCGGCGCCGCGTTTCGGCATTGCCCTCCCGCATGATCTCCATCGGCTCGACAATGCTGTCGATGATGGTCATACGCGGGTTGAGGGCGGCGTTGGGGTCCTGGAAAATGATCTGATAGTCGCGCCGATGCTCGCGAAAGGCACCCGTTCCGAGCCCCGCCGGGTCGGTGCCGTTATGCAGGATCTGACCTTCGGTCGGCGGCAGCAGCGACACCAGCGCGCGGCCGAGCGTGGTCTTGCCCGAACCGGATTCACCGATAATGCCGAAGGTCTCGCCGGCTTGTACGTCGAAATCCATGCCGTCGATCGCCTTGACCGTGTCGCGGCCATCACGTGTCGGAAACAGGATGCGCAAATCGCGAACCGCGAGCACGCCGTGATCTTTGTTGGGAGCTGCCATCAGTTCACCGCTCCCGGCAATTCGAGCTCGGGTGCGCGCCAGCAGCGCGCGGCACGTTGTGCATCGGTCTCGATCATTGCCTGTTCACGCTCGCAGCCGGCAGCCGCATGCTTGCAGCGGGCGCGAAACCGACAGCCCGCGGGCATCGCATTGGGTGACGGCACGCGACCGGGAATCGAAGCCAGTACACCACGGCGCTCACTGAGGCTCGGCAACGAACGCAACAGGCCCGACGTATAGGGATGCCGCGGCCGCATCAGCGCATCGTCCACTGGTGCATCCTCGACCACCTCGCCGGCATACATGGTGATCATGCGCGTGCATGTCTCCGCGACGACGCCGAGATCATGGGTGATGAAGATCAACGCGGTTCCGGTGCGTTCGCTGAGAGAGCGCAACAGATCCGTGATCTGCGCCTGGACAGTCACGTCGAGCGCCGTCGTTGGCTCGTCGGCGATCAACAGTTTGGGCTCGCAGATCAGTGCCATCGCGATCATCACGCGCTGGCGCATGCCGCCGGACAGTTGATGCGGATATTCATCGCAACGCCGTTCCGGCGCGGGAATGCCGACATCGCGCAATGCCTGGATCGCGCGCTCACGCGCTTCCGCCCGGCTGACAGGAAAGTGAATGCGATAGGCCTCGGCGATCTGGTCACCCACCGTGAATACCGGATCAAGCGCACTCATCGGCTCCTGAAAGATCATCGCGATCTCGCGGCCACGAATGGCGCGCAGTTTTCGCGGCGACAGCGAAGACAGGTTGACGCCGTTAAAGATAATCTCGCCTTCGATGCGCGCCGACTGCGGTGGCAACAGGCGCAGCAGCGACAGGCCCGTCACGGTCTTGCCGCAACCGCTCTCACCGACCAGACCGACGCGTTCGCCCGGCGCGATGCTGAAATTCACATTGCGCGTGATCGGCAGGGCTCCACGCGCTGTGGCGAAGGACAGCGACAGATTGCGCACATCCAGCAACGACCGAGCAGACGCAGCGGCGGATTCGCTTTGGCGCGTATTCGGATCAATCGCCGTCGGGATGTCGGCCATGCCCATCATGGCGACCTCAATCGACGTATGAATGAAGATGACTTTCGACGGGCGCCATATCCTTCACAGGACAGTCGCGCGCACATGCAGGACGACCGGCACAATGCGGCTGAAGCGTAATCGGCTGGATAAAAGCCAGCACAGGCGTTGTCGCCATCGTTACCTCCCTGACGTCCCGATCTGCCGCCGAGACTTCGCGCCGCGCATCCAGCTTTGTGCCGGTATCGTTTGCGCGACGATGCACCGATGAAAGGTCACTGATTGTCGATTGTCAACAATTGACTTCCGCGATACCAAGAGATTGTTGTCGCATGCCCGCGGGCATTCCGCGGCTCGGAACGATTTGCGAAGGAGAACGTCATGGCCGCGGTACTTTGCACGCCATCGACTGGACAAGACCGCGTAAGCGAACGCAGATTTGCGCCGCGCACATTGCCCGATCAGGTTGCCGAAGAACTCGGTGCCGAGATCGTGTCCGGCCGACGCAAGGCCGGCGAGCGTCTGGTCGAACTCGATCTGGCGCGCGATTTCGGTGTCAGCCGCGGCCCCATCCGTGAAGCGATCCGCATCCTTGAGCGGCGCCGCCTCGTCGAATTGCGGCCACGACGCGGCGCTTACATCAAACCGCTGTCGCTGAAATCGGTGGCCGATCTGTTCAATGTGCGCACCGCATTGTCGATGCTGGCCGTGCGCACCATGGCGACCACGCCGATCGAAAGCTATATCGACACCCTCGCCCGCCGCAGCGACGAACTCAAAGCACTCATTGAGGTCAATGATCCCATTGCGTTTGCGCGCACCATGACCCGCGCCGTCAAGACGATTGCACGCGGCTCGGGCAACGAGCTGCTGGTCGAACTACTGACTGACCTCGCCAATCACACGGTCTGGACCACGATCTGGAAGACCCCGCTCGACTACCAGACCGCCGAACTCCGGCGCATGAGTGCCGACCTGATGACAGCGACGCTCAAAGCGATCCGGCAACGCCGGCCCAATGCAGGGGTCACCAATCTCGGGCAACTCCTCGACGGTGACCGCGACCGGGCGCTGACCACGCTGTCCCGCCTCCGTGGCGAAACCCTCGACCTGAATGCACTATCGCAAGACGATCAGCAGAATAATGCGGTGACAGGATATCTCCTCGCCGCTTCGTTTTCGGCGTAAGGGTGCGCCCGCCGCGCCTCAAAGTTCGCGATCCGGACGGAAAAAGCAGGAATGTCCGCTTTGCGCCAGGAGCGGGTATTCCCGACCGCACCAAATGGTAGCGAGGTCCCCTGGATGGGCCCTGCCCTATGACGGCGCCTCGACAACAAGGCGTCCGATCTGACCGGTGGCCCGGAGACAAAGACTTTGGGTGGACCGAAGTCGTACTTCAAACATCTTTTCGATTGCCGTCGAGGTCACGCGAATGCTGTGCGGTCCGACTGGTCACCGGAAAAAGGCCTCGGATAGCATCGAGAAAGACAGTGCAGCTCCTGCCAGCATCCTCAACAAGTAGTCTGCGTAGATCATATTTCCCTCGCAAGCATTTTCGAGATGATCGCGTTACAAGAACGAACATCACTTCTCGCACAGGCGAGAATGCGGCGCGGTTTGTCCGAACGTTGCTAAGGAAACTCAAATTGCTGCAGAACGCGTCTACGGCGGCCAGCGACGAGACGACGGGTGCCCAGGGACGTTACCAGCAATCCAAACTGTCGGGCGGCGGCCATCCCTTGCGGGACGATACTCTACCGTGCGATCGGGAGATCGATGATCTGCACCAAGCCGCTATCCTGGCCATTACTAATCTTGATTTCTCCTCCCGCCTTGCGAATGATTTCACGAGAGATCGTCAGGCCGAGTCCGGCACCTGGAATATGCTGGGACCGAGCGGGATCGGCGCGAAAAAACGGTTCGAAGACCTGTTGCAACATGTCCGGCGCGATGCCCGGTCCATCGTCGCGGATCGTGATCCTCGCTGTGTCCCCTTTGGAGACGCCTACGCTGCCCCGCTCACCATGGGTCGCAGCGTTGATCAGGAGATTCCGCAGAGCGCGTTTCAAAGCTATACGATTTCCGGACACGCGGACTTCGGCGATTTCCGATAGATCAATCTGGAAATTCTGTTCCCGCAACTCGGCTGCGACGCTTCCGACCAACTCATCGAGACTGATGACTTCCGGAACCGTTCCCGTCGATTCCAAGCGTACCAATTCGATAGCACTGTCTGCGATATGGTCAAGTTCAGCGATATCGCGAAGCCACAACGCTCGATCCTCGTTGTCGGCAACGAACTCGGCCCGAAGCCGCATGCGTGTAAGCGGCGTCCGGAAATCATGACCGGCGCCTGCGATGAGGCGCATCCGGCTCTCCATCGCGCGCTTCAGACGATCGGACAGCATGTTCAGGGCACGCGCCGTCGCTTGCACCTCAGCCGATCCCTCCTCCGGAATTTGCGGCAGAACTCCATCCGGCTTCACCATTTCTACGGCGCTTTCGAGCAAGACCAATGGCCTGGTCATGCGGTTGGCAGCGAGAACGCCAATACCTCCGACGCCAATAGTGATGAAGATCAGCCACCACACAAGTTCAATATCCGGCGGGGGATCGATGTCGATGATCAGCCATCCGCGCGAGCCAACGCGCAATGAAGCGGTCTGAAATCGACGACTGTCCTGCCCCTTCTTGGTGGTTACCACGACGTCCAGTGGCGACCCAAGCCGCGCGGTAGCGTCTTTGAAGATCGCTGTCCGGTTCTCGTCTATGACGCCGCTGGCGGGGGAGACTTTCAGCTCCCGGTTTTCCGGATCGCTTCTGGCAAGACGCTCCATGAGAATCATCTGTTTCGCCACGAGGTCGATGACGTCATCGTCGGGTGCCCGGAAGACGTACATCGTCGCGATCGTGATGAGGGCGACCACCGCAACGATCGAGGTCATCAACAGCAGCGCGATCCTGACCCGCAGCGTGTTCATTTCTATGTGTCCGCTTGAACGACCTTCGCCGCCAGTTGATAACCGCCGTTCCGAACGGTCTTGAACAACTGGACCGCGACGCCGTCCGTCAACTTACGCCGCAGCCTGCTGACGAGGACGTCGATCGATCGGTCGAGAACGTCACCGTCGCGGCCGCGCGTCAGATCAAGCAACTGGTCGCGTGACAACACTCGACCGGGACGATCGAGAAAAGCCATCAGCAGGTCGAATTCGGCACCCGTAAGATCGACATCGATGCCTGTCGGATCGGTCACCGATCGTGTGGCAGGATCCGCCGTGAAGCCCTCAAAAACATAGCGACTGGCTTCCGCGCTGGAGGAGCGCTCGTCACGCCCCCGTCGCAGGACCGCGCGAATTCGTGCCACCAGTTCGCGCGGGTTGAAGGGTTTGCCAAGATAATCGTCGGCGCCGATCTCGAGGCCGATGATCCTGTCGATGTCCTCTTTCAAGGCCGTCAGAAGGATGATTGGAATGTTCGACTTCATGACCCGCAGATCACGGCACAAGTCCAGTCCAGAGCCATCGGGCAACATCACGTCGAGGACGATGAGGTCGATCTGGTTGGTGACGATCCTCTCGCGCACTTCTGCGCATTTTGACGCAAGTTGGACGCGAAAGCCTTGGTCCTGCACGTAACGAGCCAGAAGTTTGCGGATTTCCGGATCGTCATCGACAACAAGGATTTGCGGCACATGCATTTTGAGAATTCCAATGAGCGTTCCCGAACGTAGCCGGTCAAGCATGGCCAGGAGAAGGAGATTTGTAACGAAGCGTGTCTCAATCCGTCATTCCGGGTTTTCGACATGAAATTCGAACCGAAAGACATGTTGAGACACATTCCGCCGGAAACCGGGCAATCCGGCACTCTTATCAATGCGCAGCGACCACATTACAGGGGTATCGAATGCGCTTCGTCGTCAGTTTCCGTCGATCGACGGTTATCAGGACAATCAACTCCGGAGATCGAACACGGTCGGCGAATGGCAAGGGTTCGCTCAAGGCCAGCCTCTGCCCACTCCCGATGGCCGTCCTCGCGACGGCACTGCTACAGGGCTGTGCCACCACTCCAGCGGTGCAAGGCACACGGTTGTCCTCCTATGACGCTCTTACCCCGTCCGACGGCAAACTGACCAAGGCGAAGCTCATGGTCAAAAAGGATCAGGTGATGGCCGCAAAGACCATCAACCTCAGTCCGACGTCATTTCCGTCCACCATCGCACCCAAACTATCGCCCGCCCAGCGGGCATTGGTGGCGAACGCTGTCGATCGCGCGTTGTGCATCAGCCTCAGTGATCGTTTCCGTGTGGTCCTTCCGCACGAACCAGCCGACCTGACGGTCAGGGCGACGGTCACGCGCGCCACGGAGACCGATGAAGTCGCCGCCGGTATCTCGGCGATCGGCGCCCTGAGCACAAGCTTCATCGACATGGGCACCAATGTTCCGATCCCGATCCCGCGCGTGCCTTATGGACTTGGTGACCTGTCCGTTGAAGCCGAGGCGCTCGATGCGACCGGCAAGCAACAGGCCGCGATGCTGTGGGGACGCGGCGCTGGCGTCTTCTTCAGTTCTCCGCGGGCCTCGAAGGCAGGTGACGCCTACGAACTGGCCGGTGACTTCGGCGACGATTTCGGTCACCTCCTTGTCGAAGGCGAGACACCGTTCAAGTTTGGCGGCATCAAGCTGCCCTCGTTGCAGAAGGTCAGTTCGAATTTGGGCCTTGCACCGAAATACCCGGCTTGCGAGGCATATGGCCGAGCGCCCGGCATCGCCGGCGTCGCTGGTGGTCAGCTCGGCATGCCACCCGAGTGGACCGATAACGGGGCACGAGTGGCCGCGAGGCCGTGATTTCGTCCGGTGCGGCGCAATCGCAGCCGCACCGACACTACCGCGCAAGTGCCAATCCTTATTGGTAAAGCTCATATGGAAAGCCAGCTCCCGCGTTTCGTCGTTCGTCAGATTGCCGAGGGACGCTGGGTGATTGACGCGCATTGGCCGGACAAATCGACCGAAGAGCTCACCGGCGTATTCGTCAGTCAAATTGACGCCGAACGATGGCTCAGAGGCTGCACGTTCAAACGGGAATGGCTCCGCAAGCAGTTGGCCACATTCAATAACCCGCAATGATCCAACCGCGTGATTCTCCTTTGCCCTGATCTTCGACGAACCTTCGCAGCGAGCCAGACTACTCGACCGGCTGCTCCTTGCGCCGTACAAAACGGTCGCGGATCCAGTTCTCGCAGTCGTCCATGACCGTATAAAAGGCCGGGACATAGATCAGGCTCAAGGCAGTTGACGTGATGAGTCCACCGATCACCGCGATGGCCATCGGAGCGCGCCTTTCAGATTCCGCTCCGATGCCGAGCGCGATCGGGAGCATCCCAGCCCCCATCGCGAGGGTCGTCATGACGATCGGTCGAACTCGTTTCCGCCCGGATTCGATCAGTGCCTTCGCTCGATCTACGGTGGCGTCACGTCGTGCCGCGATCACGTATTCCACCAGCAAGATCGAATTTTTCGCTGCAATTCCCATAAGGGTGAGGATGCCTATCAGTACGGGCAGCGATATCGATGTTTTCGTTATCAAGAGCAGACCGAAGGCACCTCCGAATGACAAGGGAAGCGCGGTCAGGATGGTCAGCGGCTGAATAAAGCCGTTGAATAGAAGCGCGATGACAATGAAAAGGATTACGACGCCTGCGGTTATCGCCAACAGGAAGCTGTCGAACAGTTCGTCCATCCGTTCAGAGTCACCGATCGCTTTGTGAATGACGGAAGAAGGCAGCGCTTTCATCGACGGCATCTTTGCCACGAGTGCTTCGGCCTCTCCTACCGTCAAGCCGGTCAGTTCCGCTTCCACAGTCTCGCTACGGGTCCGATCGAGGCGGTCGATCTGCACAGGTCCGGCACCGAAAACAAGGTCGGCGACAGATAACAGAGGCACCGTCTTCTCGAACGCAGGCACCTGCAACAGCGCAAAACGCGATAAGTCGTTCCGCGCGGCATCGTCGAGCATCACCCGGATCGGAATTTGTCGCGCATCCAGGCTGAACTTTGCCAGGTTCTGGTCCACATCGCCGACCGTGGCGATCTTGACCGTTTTCGCGATCGTCGTGGTTGAAACCCCGAGAGCCGATGCCTTGTCGGTCTTTGGGATGATTTGCAATTCCGGACGCGCGAGGCCACCGGACGTGGTCGCGCCCGAGAAGCCCGGCGTCGAACGCATATCGCTGGCCAGCCGCCGTGCCGCGGTGGACAGCGCAGTGGGATCGTCACTCAAAAGAGCGACCTGTATCGTTGCAGCGGAAGCGCCGTCCCCGCCAAACCGCACCCTTGCTCCGGGAATTCGTGACAATTCCGGCAGGACATCGGCCTCGAACGCCTGTTGGGACATCGCGCGCTCGCGCCGCGGCACCAGATTGATGGTGACGCTGGCATTCCTGATTTCTCCTATCGACGTCGTCAGATCGCCTGGTCCAGAGATACTGGAAACCTCGGCACCGATGGTCGCGTAGACCGACGCGACCTCCGTCCGCGCCCTGAGCAGCCCCGCCAGCTTACGGGTCGCGGCGTCGGTTTCCTCGAGCGTCGTCCCCGGTGACAGTTCGACATTGAGGACAGAACGGCCGCGATCGGCGGTCGGCATGAAATCGGCCGGGAGATGACTGACGATCGGTAGGGATGCGATGAAGAACGCCACGCCGCCGACGATGGTGCTCCAGCGATGCCTCAATGTCCATCGCAAGATATGTTCGTACCATCCCACCCACGCCGGGTCGGGGCGTTCCTTTTGTCCACCCTTCATCAGATATGCCGCCATCAGAGGCGTCAGGAGGCGTGCGACCACCAAGGAGAAGAACACCGAACTGCAGACGGCGATGGAGAACGCCTTGAAGAACTGACCGGGAATGCCCGGCATCAAGCCTACGGGCACGAACACCGCGATGATGGCAAAGGTCGTCGCGACGACGGCAAGTCCGATCTCGTCGGCGGCTTCCATGGCCGCAGCGTAGACGGTCTTCCCAGACCCCCTGACATGGCGAACGATGTTCTCGATCTCGACGATGGCATCGTCAACGAGGATGCCGACAACCAGCGCGATGCCCAACAACGAGATGTTATTAAGCGACTGGTTCAACAGATACATGACGGCGAATGTTGGGATCAGAGACAGTGGCAACGCCAGGCTTGAGATCAATGTGGCGCGGATGTCACGCAGGAATACCCAGACCACGATAACGGCAAGCAGCCCGCCGAGCAGCAATGCCTCGATGGCCGCCTCGTAGCCCTCGAGCACCGCTTCGACCGATGAGGTCACCTCGACAATCTTCATCTGCGGATGACGGGCGGCAAATTCGGCGACGCGTTTGCGGACGGCCTGCGCGACAGCCACCTCGCCGGTGCCGACAGCACGGTAGACGCTGAAACTGACGACTTCGGGATTATTGAAACGAGCGCGCTGGCGCGGCTCCGACCATGCCTGCTCCACCGTGCCGAGATCAGAAAGCCTGAAGCTTCGACCGTCGCTGAAGGCAAGCCTGCTGTCGCGAAGAGTGGCAACGTCCGAAACACTGCCCAGCGTCCGAATTGCCTGCTCGGACGATCCCAACGTTGATCGACCACCAGGCTGATCGACGTTCTGCGCCTTGATCAGGTCAGACACCTCATAGGCGGTCAGGCCGAATGCGGCCAACCGGTCCGCGTCTAACCTCACGGAGATCTCGGCCTCGACGCCGCCCGACCGCGATACGCGAGCCACTCCAGGCACGGCCAGCACAACCTTGGCGACGTCATTATCCACGAACCAGCTCAGCTCATCGGGGGGGCGCCCCGGCGCATCGACGATGAACGTCAGAATGGCCTGTCGTGTCGCTTCGACACGTTGGATAACCGGATCGATGACGCCCTGGGGGAGTTTCGATCGAACGCTCATGACTGCGTTACGGACGTCGTTCGTTGCCCTGTCGATATCGGTGCCGATCGCAAACTCGATGCTACTGAACGACATCCCTTCGCTGACGCTGGATCGCAGCCGGTTGGCACTACCCAGCACCGCGACGCTATCCTCGATCAGCCGCGTGATCTGCGTTTCGACCTCCGTCGGCGCCGCCCCTTTCCATGCGACATTGACCGTGACGATCGGGACGTCGATATCCGGCATTCCGTTCAGGCGAAGCTTGGAGAATGCGACCAAGCCCGCGAGTGTCAGCAGCAGGAACAGAACGATCGTGGCGACGGGATTGCGGATCGCCCACCCAGACATGTTGGTCATCGGATCGGCTGTTCTGCCGAGGCCGTCTCGATGTTGACGGCGTCGCCATCGTTCAGCAGGCCCGATCCCTCCGCGATCACCCGCTCGCCAGCGCTGAGCCCCTTTACGACCTCGACGCCGCCCGATCCGGGTTGGCCGATGTCCACTTCCGCAAGGGTCGCGACATTTCCGGAAGCGATCTTGAAAACATGGGCCTTGGCATCCCGCCAAACCAGCGCCTTCAACGGTATGGTCAGCGCGACGCGCATCTCTGCCGCGATATCGACGCGGGCAAACATGCCAGGTTTCAGCCTCGATTGCGGGGACAGCGCAACACGCACGGTGCCGAGTCGGGTCTTGGGATCGATGACGGGGGACACCAGCCTCACCTGCCCTTCTTCCTGCAGTCCGGAAGGGCCGAAGATCCTCACCGACTGCCCGACACTGGCGGAAAGAACGTCGGATTCAAG
>Ga0209564_1000283_pt1 | contig 102740 bp, 77 predicted proteins | sample AraplaCol_mMF_r2_FD_184272 | JGI IMG/M metagenome (GOLD analysis project Ga0209564, IMG submission 184272) | Arabidopsis root microbial communities from North Carolina, USA - plate scrape MF_Col_mMF_r2 (SPAdes) (version 3) | ecosystem: Host-associated > Plants > Roots > Endosphere | place: USA... | reverse complement strand
GTATGTGAACACCAACAACGCCCCCGCGACCGTGACTTTCTCAGGCTCCAAATCGGGCGTGCTCACGCATCAGACCTATGCCGGAAAGATCGACCTCAAACCCTACGGCGTCGAACTGCTGCAGTAGGCGGTGAGCGGGCGCTGCGATGGCGTCGGCGCCCCGACGCGCAGGACGTGGTCGGGCCCAAGGCCCGCGCTCGACCTTCGCGGGCCGCAAGCCGAGGCCGCCGTCCTCCGTCCGGAGCCGTCCAGGGGCGACCTCCTGCAAAAGTAACATGCGGCGGGCTTGCTTGCCCGCTTCAGAGGATTTGAAACATGAAGAAGACCCATTGGAGCATGGTGCTGCTGGCGGTTCTGGCGGTCTGGCTGCCGGCCAAGACCTGGGCGGCGCCCAATCCCGTCAACACGCCCACCATCACCGTCCACGCCGACAAGGTGAAGACCAGGGTCAGCCCGACCCTGTACGGGTTGATGACCGAGGAGATCAACTTCTCGTACGAGGGCGGGCTGTACGGCGAATTGCTGCGCAACCGCAGCTTCGTGGGCCAGCGCGGCGTCGCCTATGCCGCCGACGAGCCGATCTATTGGACGCCGCTCGGTGGCGCGGACATCTCGCTCGACGGCAAAACGCCGCTGAACGAGGCCCTGAACGTCAGCCTGAAGCTGGACGCGAAGGGGGCCTCCGACAGTCATCCGGTCGGCGTTTCCAATCCCGGCTTCTGGGGGATAGCCGTGACGCCCGACACTACCTACACGGTGTCGTTCTACGCCAAGGCCGAGGGGCGCGGCGGGCCGATCACCGTGGCCCTGGCCAAGGCCAGCGGCGCGGTCGTCGCCTCGGCCAGCCTGGCGAGCGTCTCGGGCGAATGGAAGAAATACGAGCTGAAGCTGACCACCGGAGCGCTGGCCGTTTCGAAGGATAACGTCTTCACCCTGACCACCACCACGCCGGGCAAGCTGTGGCTGCAGCAGGTGTCGCTATTCGGCCCCACCTACAAGGATCGGCCCAATGGCAATCGGCGCGACCTGATGGCCATGATGAGCGCCCTGAAGCCGACCTTCCTGCGCTTTCCGGGCGGCAACTATCTGGAAGGCGAGACCTTCGCCCAGCGCTTCGACTGGAAGAAGACCCTCGGCCCCCCCGAAACGCGCCCCGGCCATCGCAGCCCCTGGAACTACTGGTCGACCGACGGCCTGGGGCTGATGGAGTTTCTACTGTGGTGTGAAGAGCTGAAAATGGAGCCCGTGCTTGGGGTGTTCGCCGGCTACGCGCTGAACGGCGAGCATGTGTCCTCGCCCGAGGAACTGGCGCCCCATATTCAGGATGCGCTGGACGAAATCGAATATGTCACCGGCGACGTGACCACCAAATGGGGGGCGCAGCGCGCCAAGGACGGCCATCCCGCGCCGTTCGCCCTGCGCTATGTGGAGATCGGCAACGAGGACGTTTTCGACCGCTCGGGGTCATACGACAAGCGCTTCTCGGCCTTCTACAAGGCGATCAAGGCCAAGCATCCGCGGCTGCAGCTGATCTCGACCATGAGCGCTGAATCGACCCCGTCCCAGCGCCCCGATCTTGTCGACGAGCACACCTACGCCTGGGGCGAAGGCCAGATGTATGAGCACGTGAACGACTATGACCATCGCCCGCGCGAGGCGCCCAAGGTGTTCGTCGGCGAATGGGCCACGCACAGCGGCTGGCCCATGCCGAACCTGAAGGCGGCTGTCGCCGACGCCGCCTTCCTGACTGGACTGGAGCGAAATTCGGACGTCGTTCTGCTGTCGGCCTATGCGCCGCTGCTGGCCAATATCAGCCATGTCGGCGGGTCCAGCCTGGACAACTCCATGCAGTGGGCGACCAACCTGATCGGCTATGACGCGTTGAAGGCCTTCGGCACGCCTTCGTACTATGTGCAGAAGATGTTCGCCGAGGCGAAGGGCGATGTCGTGCTGGAATCGACCGGCGCGGCGATCCCGAAATGGACCATCGACAACAAGACCTTCCCCTCATTGTACTGGGTCGTCACGCGCAATGAGAAGACCCGCCACATCCAGATCAAGCTGGTCAACCGCGGGACGACGCCTCAGCCCGTGAACCTTGTGCTCTCGGGTCTGAAATCCGTGGCGTCCAGGGGGACGCTGACCGTGTTGACCGCCGACGATCCCGAAGCGGTCAATACGATCGACGACCCGGCGCGCGTGACGCCAAAGACGGTAGGGTTCTCGGGTCTGTCGCGCGATTTCACGCTGACCGTGCCGGCCTATTCCGTATCGGTCCTGGATTTCGCCGCCCGATGATCGGGGGCGACGCGTCAGCCGAGGCACGCAGCGGTCGCCGGACGCTCCACGCCGCACGTGAAGAGGCGGGGCCACCTGGGCCGAGCCGCCAACGTCGTGAAAGTCAAATTGCGAGAACAACTCGCCCGCGGGCCGAAAGGTCAAGCCAGGCCGCGGGCGTCGAGGCCGCAGAAGCATACTGGAGGGAAATCATGGATTGCTGTTGGGGCGCGAACATCTTGTCCGCCGATCGTCGCCGGCCGGGTCGGGCGTTGCGCTTGCGGCTTTGCAAGGCCGCGGCGGCTGGGGTCCTGGCGTTGGGTTTGGCGTTCCCCATGGCGGGTTCTGCCGCCGCGGCCGCCCTGCCGACACCGGCCGGATGCGCGGCCGAGGCCTGCCTCTATCTCGATCCCGCCGCTTCGCCGGAGGCGCGCGCGAAGGATCTGATCGGGCGGCTGACCCTGGAGGAGAAGGTCGCCCAGATGATGGACCATGCGCCCGGCGTTCCGCGCCTGTCCGTGCCGCCCTACGGCTGGTGGAACGAGGTGTTGCACGGGGTGGCCCGGGCCGGTCACGCGACAGTCTTTCCCCAGGCCATAGCGCTGTCGGCGACCTGGGATACGCGGCTGATGTTCGAGACGGGACGCGCCATCGCCATCGAGGGACGGGCCAAGCACAACGCCGCCTTCACGCCGGAGGGCGGGACGGACCGCTATTTCGGGATGAACTACTGGACGCCCAACATCAACATTTTCCGCGACCCGCGTTGGGGGCGCGGCCAGGAGACCTATGGCGAGGATCCGTTCCTCACGGGCTCCATGGCGCAGGCTTTCATCGGGGGCGTCCAGGGCGACGATCCGGAGCACCCCCTGGCGATCGCCACGCCCAAGCATTTCGCCGTGCACAGCGGACCCGAGCCTCTGCGCCACGGCTTCAACGTCGACCCCAGCCCGCATGATCTGGAAGACACCTATCTTCCCGCCTTCCGGACGGCGCTGGTCGACGCCAAGGCCGGATCGGTGATGTGCGCCTACAACGCCGTCTACGGCGAGCCCGCCTGCGGGAGCCAGCTGCTGCTGCGCGATCGGTTGCGCAAGGATTGGGGGTTCAAGGGCTTCGTGGTCTCCGACTGCGACTCCATCGACGACATGGTCAGCGGCCACAAGACCCAACCCAACGCCGCGCAGGCCTCGGCGGTCGCGGTCAAGGCGGGCGCCGACCTCGATTGCGGCTGGACCTACGTCGCGCTCGTCGATGCGGTCAAGCAGGGGCAGCTCTCCGAATCCGACCTTGATCGCGCCCTCGTGCGCCTGTTCACGGCGAGGTTCCGCCTGGGGCTGCTCGATCCCGGCCAGGGGCGCTTCGGCGGCATCGGCCTGGAGGAGGTCAATTCCCCGGCCCACGCCGCCCTGGCGCTCAGGGCGGCCAAGCAAGCCATCGTGCTGCTCAAGAACGGAGGGGATCTGTTGCCTCTCAAGGGGCAGGGCAGGATCGCCGTGATCGGACCCAACGCCGAGTTGCTGCAATCGCTGGAGGCCAACTACAACGGCGCGGCCGTTGATCCGATCACGCCGCTTCGGGGCATGCGAACGGAGTTCGGCCGGGCGCGCATCGCCTATGCGCCCGGCGGACCGCTGACCACCGGCATGCGCATGCCCGTGCCGTCCTCGGCGCTCTCGGGCCCCGACGGCGCGCCGGGGCTCAAGGCCCAGTACTGGGACAATCCCGCCTTCCAGGGCGCGCCCAAGGTCAGCACGCGCGACGCGCTTCTCAACTTCGACTGGATCCACGCCGCGCCTAAGCCTGGTGTGGACAAGCAGAGCTATTCGGTGCGCTGGGAGGGCCGGATTACCCCGCCGGGACCCGGCGACTACGTGTTCAACTTTCGTCTCTCGCAGCCCTGGGACAAGTCCAAGCCGTCGGAGAGCGCCCGGCTCTGGATCGACGATGTCCTCGTCCATGAAGGCAGGGATTCCCAGAAGACGGTGACCCACCGCTTCGCCGACGCCAAGCCGCATCGGCTGCGTATCGACTACGTCCAGCCGGGCGGGGGCGGGATCGAGCCCGCCTTCGCCTTCCAATGGCTCGCCCCCGAGGCTCCGCAGATCGAGGCCGCCGTGGCCGCCGCTCGTCAAAGTGACGTTGTGGTCGCCTTCGTCGGCCTGTCGCCCGATCTCGAAGGCGAGGAGATGTCCGTGGACTTCCCCGGCTTCCGGGGCGGGGACCGCACCGACCTGGCCTTGCCCGAAGCGCAAAGGCGGCTGCTCGAGGCGGTCAAGGCGACGGGCAAGCCCCTGGTGGTCGTCTCCATGAGCGGCGGGGCCATCGGCGACGCTTGGCTGGCGGAGAAGGCCGATGCGGTGATCCAGGCGTGGTATCCGGGGGAGGCGGGCGGGACGGCCATCGCCCAGACCCTGGCTGGCCGCAACAATCCGTCCGGCCGGCTGCCCGTCACCTTCTATCGCAGCGCCGCCGACCTTCCCCCCTTTGGGGACTATGGGATGGCAGGGCGAACCTACCGCTATTTCGCGGGCCCGGTGCTCTATCCGTTCGGGCATGGGCTTAGCTATACGCGGTTCGCCTATTCGAACGCTCGGCTGACCTCGGCGGCGATCAAGGCCGATGAGCCCGCGGAGGTCAGCGTGGAGGTGCGCAACAACAGCTCGCGCCCCGGCGAGGAGGTGGTGCAGGCCTATGTGCAGGTCCCACAGGCGCCCGGCGCTCCGCGCCTCCAGCTCGCTGGCTTCGCGCGCGTCGATCTGAAGCCCGGGGAGGCGCGGCGGGTCAAGCTGACGCTCGATCCGCGACGGCTGAGCCAGGTGAATGAAAAGGGCGAGCGCCGTGTAGAGGCTGGAATCTACCAAATCACCCTGGGCGGCGGCCAGCCTGGTCAGGCGGCGGGACAGACGGTGGAGCTCAAGATCGACGGCGCCTACGTCTTGCCGAAGTAGGCTGTCACCCCTCGGGCGGTGACGGTTCCACTCCCTGGGGGCCGCGCCAGGGGCGAGGCCGTTGGCGCCGTGACGCCAGGTGATTGCATTGTTTGCGATCTCCGACGCGCGAGGGGCGTCGGAGATCACGGCCCTCAATCGCGCTTTGACATAGAGGCGCCTCGGGCCATTTATCGGACTAATAGTATGAAAGCGCTGGCGATGGCCCGCGTCATAAAGGGGGCGGACATGCAGGTCGCTTCGGCTGTTCGGGCCGCAACGCCAGGCGCCGGGCGAGCGCCGGCCGGACTTCTCCGACGCTTGTTTCCTCACCGCCCGACGGGAGTCTTCGCATGCCGTTCATGAATCGTCGCCGTTTTCTGGCCGCCTCCGGTCTCGCGACCGCGGCCTCCGCCGTTGCGACCTCGACGTCCGCCAACGCGGCGTCCCCGACGCTGGCCGTCGTCGATCTGAGAGCCGAGAACACGGCGCAACTGCTCGGTACGGCCGTCTCCAAGCCCCGGCTCTCGTGGCGAATGAACGGGGCCGAGCGCGGGCTGACGCAGACCGCCTATCGGATCCGGGCCGGGGCGGAGCGGAGCGACGTGGCGGCGGGCAAGGCCGATCTTTGGGACAGCGGGCTGGTCCGGTCCAGCCTCAGCCTGGATATCCCGTTCGGCGGCGCGGACCTGCGCTCCCAACAGCGGGTCTGGTGGAGCGTCGAGGTTCATGACAATCGCGGGCGCGTCGTCGTGTCCGAACCCGACTGGTTCGAGGCCGGCCTGACGGAGCCGGGCGACTGGCGCGCCCAGTGGCTGGTGGCCGAGGATCCGTTCGCGGCCGCCGACCGGGCCGCGGGGGTCGATTGGGTGTGGGCCGACGATGGGCTGGACGACAAGCCGCGCGCCTACCGGCTGGATTTCGAGGCCCCGCCGACGTTGGTCCGGGCCGAGGTGCTGGTGACGGCCAAGGACGTGCTGCGCGCTGTATGGGCCAACGGCCAGCCGGTTCCATGGAGCCTGCCGCTCAATCCCAGCTGGGGCGTGCTGCGACCGGCGCCGATGGAAGTTCGACCGGGCAAGAACTCGCTTTGCCTGCTGGTCTCGCAGCAGACGGGCGACTTCTTCCCGGTGACAGGCGGGGCGGTGGCCAGCCTGATCCGCCTGTATCTCGCCGATGGCTCGATCCAGCGGATCGGCAGCGGATCGAATTGGAAGGGAACGGACAAGCCGCCGACAGGCTGGACCGAACCCGACTTCGAGCCGAAGGGGTGGGCCGCCGCGCGGGTCGTCAACGACCGCGCCAAAACCTATCCCTCGCCCGCCGAGCCGGCCTTGCAGATGCGCACGACGTTCACGCCGGCCAAGCCCGTCGTCGGCGCGCGGCTGTACGCCACGGCCCTGGGCGCCTACGAGGCGTCGATCAACGGCCGGCCGGTCGGCGAAGCGCGGCTGGCCCCGGAGATCAGCGTCGTCGACGACCATCTCTTCTACCAGGTCTACGACGTCGGCGACCTGATCACCGACGGCGCCAACAGCCTTTGCGCCCTGGTCGGGGACGGCTTCTACGCCAGCGCCTTCACTTGGCACAACCAGCGCTACAGCCTGGGTCCGCCGCCGCGTCGCCTGATGATGCAACTGCGCCTGGACCATGCCGATGGGAGCCATGACTGGGTCCTGACCGGAGGCGATTGGCGGATGGAGCCGTCGCCGATCCTCCAGTCGGAGATCTATAACGGCGAGGTCTATGACGCGCGGCTGAAGGTTCCCGGATGGGATCTGCCGGACTTCGACGCCAGCGGCTGGACGGTCGCCAAGGTCGGCGAGGCGCCTCCCAGCCGCCTCGTCCCCCAGACCAGCCCGCGCCTGAAGGCCCAGATGACCCGGATGGCCGAGAAAATCACCGAGCCGAGACCCGGCGTGCATGTCTTCGACTTCGGGCAGAACTTCGCGGGTCATGTCCGCTTGAAGGCGCGTGGCGAGGCGGGGCGGTCGGTCACGCTCAAGTTCGCCGAGTATCTGAAACCCACGGGCGAGGTCGACCAGGCCAATCTACGCGAGGCGCTGGTCCGCGACGTCTACACCTTGCGCGGCGATGCGGCCGGCGAAGTCTATGAGCCGCATTTCACCTATCACGGTTTCCGCTACGTCCAGGTCGAGGGCTATCCGGGAAAGCCCTCGGCGGCGGACGTCGTGGGCGTCGTCGTCTTCAGCGATTGCGCGCCGACCGGCGAGATGTCGCTGGACAACGCCCTGCTGCAGCAGGTCTGGCAAAACGCGCTCTGGAGCCAGAGATCGAACTTCTTCGGCGTGCCCACCGATTGTCCGCAGCGCGACGAACGGATGGGGTGGATGGGCGACATCCAGGTCTTCCTCGACGCGGCCGGGTTCAACATGGACGTCGACGCCTTCATCCGCCGCTACCTAGCGGAGGTCCGCGCCGGCCAGGACCCGTCAGGCGCCTATCCCATCGTGACGCCGGCGCCGCGGTCGTTCGGCGAGACGGTCACGGCCGGGTGGTCGGAGGCCGGCGTGATCCTGCCCTGGACCCTGTGGCGGCGCTACGGGGACACCGCCGTCATCGACGAGAACTGGTCGGCGATGACCCGGTGGATGGACTACCTTGGCTCACGCAATCCGGACTTCATCTGGCGCAATGGCCGGGGTTGCGACCTGGGCGACTGGCTTTCGGTCGACGGGACCTGGGCGGGCGATGAGACGACGCCGCGCGTGCTATGCGCCACCGCCTACTGGGGCCATTGCGCTCGGATCATGGCCGAGATGGCGGCGGCGACCGGACGCGACCCGGAAGCGGCGCGATATCGCGGCCTGGCCGACAAGATCAAGACAGCCTTCGCCGCCAACCTGATGCGGGCTGACGGCGCGGCCGGCAACGGCAGTCAGACCAGCCAGGTGCTGGCGCTTCACTTTGGTCTCGTACCCGAGGCGCACAGGGCGCGCTCGGCCCAGGTTCTCGCCGACGACATCAAGCGGCGCGGCATGAAGCTGTCGACGGGGTTCCTTGGGACCCCGTACCTGCTCGACGTGCTGGCCGACGCCGGTCACGACGACGTGGTCGCCGGCCTGCTGCTGCAAACCGGCTATCCCTCGTGGGGCTATATGCCGATCAAGGGGGCGACGACGATGTGGGAGCGGTGGAACGGCGACACCGGCGACCTGACGATGAACAGCTTCAATCACTACGCCTACGGCGCGGTGTGCGGCTTCTACTATCGGCGCCTGGCCGGCATCGCACCAGCCAGTCCTGGCTTCCGGAGGATTAAGGTCGATCCGCTGTTCCTGCCGCAGGTGGGCGGCGTCAAGGCGTCCTATCGGTCCGGTCTCGGCTTGATCGCCACCGAGGTGAGCGGCGACGCTGGCGGCTTGACCAGCCTTCGGCTCACCGTACCGCCGAACGCGACGGCCGAGGTCCATTTGCCCGCCGCGCGACGCTGGCGGGAGGGCGGGCGGGCGGTTCAAGGGCGAGCCGACATCCGGATTCTCAACGCGGTCGGCGAGCGGCTGGTCCTGGACGTCGGTTCCGGCGACTACGTCTTCAAGCGCTAGGCCTGCCGCCAACCCCGCCGCCGACGCCGCCTCAGAATTTGCGACTCAGGCCGAGCCCCCATTCGCGAGGACGCCCGAAGCTGGCCTCCTTCAGTCGGTCGGCCTGCCGGTCGCCGCAGTCGCCAAATCCGGAGGACGACCTGATGACAACGACAACCCGCCTGCGCATCTCCTCTTTTCTGGAACGCCATCGAATGAAACCTTCTCGCCGCGACCTGCTGACCGGGGCCTCGAGCTTGGTCGTCACGAACGAGGCCGTCGCCTCCGTTCGGGCCAAGCCCCAGGCCAAGACCACAAGACCCGTCTTCGAGGCCAGTTGGGAATCGCTAAAAGCCGGCTACCAGACACCGGACTGGTTCCGCGACGCCAAGCTCGGCATCTGGGCGCACTGGGGGCCGCAATGCGTGCCCGAGTTCGGCGACTGGTACGGCCGCCGGATGTATATTCAGGGCAGCGACTACTATAACCACCACGTCGCCACCTATGGTCACCCCAGCGTCCATGGCTTCATGGACATCATCAATACCTGGAAGGCCGACAAGTGGGACCCGGAGCGCCTGATGGGGCTCTATAAGAAGGCCGGGGCGAAGTATTTCGTCTCCATGGCAAGTCACCACGACAATTTCGACAACTTCAACTCGAAACACCATGCGTGGAACTCGACGAAGGTCGGTCCAAAGCGCGACATCGTCGGCGAGTGGGCCAAGGTGGCGCGCGAGCATGGCCTGCGGTTTGGGGTCTCGAACCATGCGGCCCACGCCTGGCTCTGGTGGCAGACCGCCTATGGCTACGACGCCGAAGGCGTCATGCACGGGGTGCGCTATGACGCCGCCACGCGCCGCAAGGAAGACGGCAAGGGCAAATGGTGGAATGGGCTCGATCCGCAAGAGCTCTATACCGGCCCGGCCGGAGCGTTCACGCCACCCGATGGCCTCAAGACCATCAAGGACATGAACGCCTATAACGGTCGCTCGGACCAGTGGCTGCAAATCCCGCCGCCCAACAATCCGTGGTACGCCAAGCATTGGCTGGCGCGGCACAAGGATCTGGTCGAGCAGTACCACCCCGACTTCATCTTCATGGACGACTACGTCATGCCGCTGGGCCAGACCGGCCTGGAGGCGGTGGCGCATTTCTACAACGAAAACGCCAAGTGGAATAACGGCTTGCAGGCTGTCGTCACCAGCAATGGGCTGGATGACGAGCAGACCAAAGCCCTGGTCAAGAATGTCGAGCGCGGCTTCTCGAACCACCTGCGCGCCAAGCCCTGGCAGACCTGCACCTGCATCGGCCAATGGCACTATGATCGCCGCCTCTACGACAATGACGGCTACAAGACCGCCAAGCAGGTAATCCAGCGCCTGATCGACACAGTGTCGAAGAACGGCACGCTGCTGCTCAGCATCCCGGTGCGCGGCAATGGCGAGATCGACGACAAGGAAGAAAAGGTCCTGACCGACATGGCCGGCTGGATGGAGGTCAACGCCGAGGCGATCTTCGAGACCCGCCCCTGGGACATCTATGGCGAAGGCCCGACCCGTTTTGCCGAAGGCTACCAGAGTGAAGACGTGGCCACCGGCCTGTCTCACGAGGATATCCGCTTCACCACCAAGGCGGGCGTGCTCTACGCCCTGGCGGCGGAATGGCCCAACGCGCCGTACCTGACGATCTATTCGATGGCGGAGGGCTCGGCGCAGCGTAAGGGCAGGATCGGGAAGGTCGAGCTTCTGGGCCATGGCCCGGTCCCGTTCGAACTGGGCATGGACGGCCTGACGGTCAAGCTTCCGGAGGCGAGACCGGCCTTTACGCCCGTGCTGAAGATCACCGGCGAAGGCGTAATTTGATCGGCCTTCCTCCGTCCGAGGATTTGACTTGATCAGGCGACGAAACGCGGCGCGAAGGCGCCGTTGAAAGCCAAAACCCTGGACCGATCCGATCGTCGCCCCGGCGCGATCGGCATGCCGATCGGCAGTGTTGTCAGGTTAAGGCCACCGACGGCGGCCGCCTTCCGACCAATCCATCATCAAAGCGCGGCCACGGCTTCATTATCTCGCTGGGGCGGGTGCTCCAGCACCCCTGGCCGAAAAGGGGGCGCGGTCCGAGGTCCGCCCATGGCGCGGCACATCCGAAAAATCGATGGCGGGGGTGAGGTCTTTCCGATCCGTGGACTCTAGCTTTACGGTGTTCCACGTCCGGAGGATTCATGACGTACGATCCTCTCCCAGCCCGATCGCAACCGTCGCAGTTGGATGTGCTGGCCTACGAGCCTGGCCTGCGGCGATATTTCCGCCGTCGCGCGCCGGCGGGGCAAGTCGACGACTTGGTGCAGGAGGTGTTCACACGCTTGCTGAGCCTGCGCGATCCGGCGGCCGTGCAGGACCTGGAGCGCTACATCTTCGTCGTCGCCGCCAGCGTCCTGTCGCGACAGCATCGGCGGCGACCGCCCTGGCGGGCGATGGACGACATCGAGGACTTCGGTCCGCCGGACGAGTTGACGCCGGAGCGCTCGCTGATCGGCAAGCAGGGCGTCGAGGCGATGCTGGCGGTCCTCGACGACCTGCCGGCCCGCACACGGCACGTCTTCCTGCTGCATCGTTTCGAGGAAATGACCTATCAGCGCATCGCCCGGGAGCTCGGGATCTCGGTCAGCGCGGTCGAGAAGCACATGATGGCGGCCCTGAAGGCGCTGTTCCTGCGAGAGGGGCGTACGCGATGAGCGCGGCGTTGCAAGACCGGGCCGCCGAGGTCGCCGCGTGGTTCGCGCGCCGTCGCGCCGGGACCTTGACCCGGGATGACCAAAACGCGTTCCAGGCCTGGCTGGACGCCGATCCGGGCAATCGAGAGGCGTTCGAGGCGGCGTCCGACCTGTGGGACGACTTCGACGGTCTGCGGACCGATCCGCGTCTGATGCGCCTGCGCGAGGAAGCCAAGGGCGCGCTGGGGCGGCAGCGCGTCCGTCGCCGCATCGGCGCGATCGCCGCCTGTGCGGCGCTGGTCCTGGGCGGCGTGGCCGCCTGGCGGGGCGGGCGCGATCTTCTCGCGATCATCGCGCCTCAGCCGACCACCTACGCCACGCGGGTGGGGCAGACGATGAGCGTCAGCCTGCCGGACGGCAGCCTCGCGGTGTTGGACACCAATTCCGAGCTGCGCGCCTGGGCTCCGGGCAAGACGCGGCGCCTGGAGCTGGCCCGCGGGCGGGCCTTCTTCAAGGTCGCCAAGGATCCGGCTCGTCCGTTCGTCGTGCGAGCCGGGGAGCACAGCGTCACCGCGCTGGGCACCCAGTTCGACGTCGACTTGCGGCCGGCCGCTTTCAAGGTCGTTCTGTCCGAAGGACGCGTGCGGGTGAAGTCCGAGCGCCCCGTGGGCGGGGCGGCCAGCTCGGTCGACATGAACGCGGGCTACCAGCTGGTGGCCCGGGACGGGAACTGGAACCTCTCGCGCGTCGACACCCGCAGCGCCGAGGGATGGATGTCGGGCCGGCTGGTCTTCGACGACGCGCCGCTGGCCGTGATCGCCGCCGAGCTCAGCCGCTACTCGACCGCGCCGATCACCGTGGCGCCCGACGTGGCCGATCGGCGGATGAGCGCGGTGCTGCCGACCAAGGACCCCGAAGCCTTCGTCGCCTCGGCCGAGGCCTTGGGCCTGGCCCGGCGCGCGCCGGGCGGCGGCTACGCCCTGACGGGGCCCTGAGTCAGCTCTTGAACTTTTTTCGCATCCGGCGCTGAGGTGTTCCGTCAGGGGCGGCTCTAACCCTGAAACGGCAGCGAACATGCCGTGGGGAGGAGCAAGAGATGACGCATCATGCGAGGGGCCGCCTGTCGCCGTGGCTGATGGGAGGCGCCGTCGCGGCGCTGATCGCGACCGCGGCGCACGGCGAGGAGCGCAGCTACCAGATCAAGGCCCAGGACCTGGGTCGCGCGCTCAAGGAGTTCGGACTGCAGAGCGGTCGCCCGATCTCGTTCACCCAGGATCGCGTGCGGGGTCTGCGGTCGAACGCCGTGATGGGCGTCTATGACGACGAAACGGCGCTACGTCGCCTGCTGCAGGGCGCCAACCTCACCTTCGTCCGCGCCCAGAACGGCTTCGCCGTGGTGCGCAACGACGCGCCCGAGGTGATCAAGGTGGCCGGCCAGGCCGCCGCCGCTCCGTCCGCGACGCCGGCCCAGATCCGCGCCGAGGCCGCGCCCGAACCGGTCTTCGTCGAGGAGGTGGTGGTCACCGCCCAGCGCCGCGCCGAAACCGTCCAGTCCGTGCCGCTGGCCGTCTCGGCCGCGACCGGCGAGTCCCTGGCCAAGCAGGGCGTCAAGAACATCGTCGACCTGTCGGCCCAGGCGCCCAGCCTGCAGATCAGCAACGGCAGCGGCGGCAACGCCCAGATCTTCATGCGTGGTGTCGGCAGCACCAACACAACGGTGGTCGGCGACCCGGCCGTGGCCGTACATGTCGACGGCATCTACGTCTCGCGCGCCAACGCGGTCAGCGCCCTGTTCTACGACCTGGATCGGGTCGAGGTCGTGCGCGGCCCGCAGGGCACGCTGTACGGCCGCAACGCCACGGCCGGGGCGATCAACATCATCACCAACGCGCCGAAGCACGACTATCAGGGCGCGCTGGACGTCGAGGTCGGCAACTACGCCGCCTTGACGACCTCCGGCATGGTCAACGTGCCGCTGGGCGAGGCCCTGGCCGTGCGCGCGGCTTTTCAGACCAGCCGCCACGACGGCTATCTGAAGGCGGTGAACAAGGGACCGGGCACGGGCGGCAACGACCGCAACGACCAGGACGACACCTCGTATCGCCTGTCGGCCCTGTACCAGCCGAATGAGAAGCTGAAGGTGTTGGTGCGCGGCGACTACCTGCATCGCGGCGGGGCCGGCTTCGTCGACGTGGCCTATCCGCTGGAAACGGGCGACCCCTACTCGGCCAAGGCCAAGGTCAACACCTCGCAGGACAACACGTTCAAGAACATCACCCTCGAGGCCAGCTACGACTTCGACTGGGCGACCCTGACCTATCTGGCCGGCCACCGCGACGTCGACGTCAACACCGTCACGGAGAACATGGCCTCGGACAATCACCGTCCGACCTACCAGTCGCAGGACAACTGGAGCGAAACCCAGGAGCTGCGCCTGGGCGGCGGGAGCGGCAAGCTGAAGTGGGTGACCGGCCTCTATTCCTTCATGGAGAAGAGCGCGACCGACACCCGGATCCTGCAGGCCAACGGCAACTACCTGGCGTTCTTCCAGCCCTACATCTTCTCGCGCTCGGCGGCGGCGTTCGGCCAGGCGACCTATTCGGTCACCGATCAGCTGCGCGTCACCGCCGGCGCGCGCTACACCCGCGACCACAAGGGCCGCAGCGGCAACACCTACCTGCTGAAGCCGGACTTCTCGATCCTGTCGCTGGTGGTGCGCAACCTGTCGGACGAGACCTGGAACGCCACGAACTGGAAGCTGGGCGTCGACTACGATGTCAACCCGACCTCGATGCTCTACGCGCAGGCCTCGACCGGCTACAAGGCCGGCGGCTATTTCGACGGCCTGCCGCCGAACGCCTACGCGCCCGAGCACATCACGGCCTACGAGGTCGGGTCCAAGAACCGGTTCTTCGACCGCCGCCTGCGCCTGAACGTCGCCGGCTTCTACAATGCGTATCGCGACCTGCAGGTCTCGGCCGTCGAGAACATCGCCGGCCAGAACGCCCTGGTCACCCGCAACGCCGGCAAGGCGGTGATCTACGGCGTCGAGGTCGAGAGCGACTTCAAGATCACCCGCGCCGACTCCGTCGACCTGACGCTGTCGTGGCTGCACGGCCGCTACGACACCTTCGTGCTGCCGCTGGGCGACCCGTTCGTGAACAACGCTCTGAACGCCACGACCACGCACTGCTTCAAGGCCGACTACGCCCAGGCCGCGCCGCGGGCGGGCGACTTCTCGGGCTGCCACATGGCGCGCACGCCCGACTGGAGCGTAACCGTCGGCTACGCCCACACCTTCGAGCTGGCCAATGGGGCGAACCTGACCGGGCGGATTCAGAGTCACTACGAAAGCGCCAAGGACCTGGAGTTCCATGGCTTCACCACCAATCGCCAGGACGCCTTCACCAAGACCGACCTGTCGGTGACCTACGCCAGCCAGAACGGCCGTTGGTCGCTGATGGCCTATGTCCGCAATCTGGAAGACGAGGCGGTGAAGACCAATTCGAACTCCAACGCCACGACCGGGGTCTCGACCAACGGCACGGCCTTCTACGCCCCGCCGCGCCTCTACGGCATGCGGCTGTCGGCGAAGTTCAACTGACGGGGAGGGCGCCCGTCCTGGCCGGACGGGCGCTCGACTGCTTTCCCAGATTTCGAGGCGCACCATGAGCAAGAAGTGGTTGATCGGAGCCGCGGCCCTCGCACTGGCCGCGCCGGCCACGGCGAGCGAGATAAGCGGCAAGGTGACAGGACCCAGCGGCGCGGCGGTGGCCGGGGCCAGGGTGGTGATCAACGACCTGCTGCGCGGCGATACGACCGAGGCCGACGGCGCCTTCGATCTGCCGCGCCTGCCGGCTGGCGAGTACGAGGTCTCGGTCACGGCCATGGGCCTGGCCAGCCAGACCCGCCGGGCGACTGTCCCGCAGGACGGTCTTGTGAAGTTGGACATCCAGCTGGCCCCGAACACGGCCCTGCCCAAGGCCGCGGCGATGAACGCCGAGCCGGCGGCCGAGCACCTGGCCCAGAAGCAGGCCTATCTGAACGCCATCAGGCCGACCGCCGCGCGCAAGCCCAACATCGTGGTCCTGCTGTTCGACGACCTGGGCTACGGGGACCTCTCCTCGTACGGCAATCAGCTGATCAAGACGCCCAATATCGACGCCCTGGCGGCCAAGGGCGTGAAGCTGACCCAGTTCTATTCGGGCTCGCCGGTATGTACGCCCTCGCGCGCGGCGCTGCTGACCGGGCGCTATCCGACCCGCGCGCGCGCGGCCAACCACGTCTTCTTCCCCAGCGACAACCCGATGGCCAGGATCCGGCGCTCGGCCGGCTACGCCAACGCCATCCCCGCCGACGAGGTGCTGCTGCCCGAGGTGCTGTCGCGCGCCGGCTACCGCACCGGCGCCTTCGGCAAGTGGCACCTGGGCGACACGCCGGGCCATCGCCCGACCGACCTGGGCTTCCAGACCTATTTCGGCGTACTCTACAGCAACGACATGAACCCGATGTCGGTCTGGCGCGGGACCAGCGTCGACACCCCGGCGGACAAGACCGACCAGCGCACCCTGACCGAGCGTTTCACCGACGAGGCCATCGGCTTCATGCGCGCCAGCGCCGGCCAGCCGTTCTTCGCCTACGTGCCGTTCACCGCCCCGCACCTGCCGCACTATCCCAACCCCAAGCATCAGGGCGTGTCGGAAGGCGGGACCTATGGCGACGTGGTCGAGGACCTGGACGACAATGTCGGCCGTATCCTCCAGGCGCTGGACGAGCTGAAGATCGCCGACGACACCATCGTCATCGTCACCAGCGACAACGGCGGCGACCAGGGCGGCAGCGTCGGCAACCTGCGCGGCCGCAAGGGCGAGACCTTCGAGGGCGGCATGCGCGTGCCATGCTTCGTGGTCTGGCCAGGACGCGTCAAACCGGGCGCGGTCAGCGACGCGATGGCCATGAACATAGACCTGTTCCCGACGCTGCTGGCGGCCTTGGACATCCCCCTGCCGAAGGACCGGACGATCGACGGTCGCGACATGGCCGGCCTGCTGTCGGGCGGGGCTTCGCCGCACGACTATCTCTATTACGTCACCGCCTTCTCGGGCGAGTACCAGGCGGTGCGCGACAGCGACTTCAAGTACCGCGCCATGGTCTCCGAAAAGTGGCCGCTGGCCCCGGCCGGCACGCCCCCGCCGCACGGCGCCCGTCCGGCGCTCTACCGGCTGAACGGCGACAACGAGTCCTTCGACGTCAGCGCCAAGCACCCCGATGCAGCCAAGCGGCTGTCTCAGCGCCTGGCCGCCTTCCGGGCTGAGGCGGAAGCCAATCCACGCGGCTGGGCCGCTCCGGAGACCAAGTGATGAAGCCTCTGCTCTCGACCCTGCGCGCCTTGGGCGCGGTGCTGCTGGCCGCGGCCTGGGCGGGCCTGGCTCGCGCCGAGCCGCCGCCCGCGCGGCCCAACATCGTCTTCGTCTTGGTCGACGACCTGCGCTACGACGCCATGGGCTTCCTGACGCCTGGTTTGCGCACGCCCAATATCGACTTCCTGGCCCGCAACGGCGTCTACTTCCCCAATGCGGTGGTGACCTCGTCGCTGTGCTCGCCCAGCCGCGCGACCATCCTGACGGGGATGACCGCCCGCAATCACGGCGTCATCGACAACAACAATTCGTCGGAGGCGGGGCTCACCTTCTTTCCCAAATACCTGCGGGACGCCGGCTACCAGACCGCCTTCGTGGGCAAGTGGCACATGGGCGACGCCACCGACAACCCTCGGCCGGGCTTCGACCGCTGGATCAGCTTCCTGGGGCAGGGGAACTACCTGCCGACCGACGGGCTGACGCCGCAGCAGATCGCGGCGGGGCGGCGCAACATGCTCAATGTCGACGGCAAGGAAGTCCCCCAGAAGGGCTACATGACCGACGAACTGACCGACTACGCCATGGACTGGCTGGAGCACGGTCGGGACAGGTCCAAGCCGTTCTTCCTCTACCTGTCGCACAAGGCCGTGCATTCGGAGATCAAGGCTCCCGAACGCTATGCCGATCAGTACAAGGACCTCGACATCAAGCTTCCGGCCAGCATGGCCGATACGCCGCAGAACAACCGCGGCAAGCCGATGTGGGTGCGCAACCAGCGCAACAGCTGGCACGGCGTTGACTTCTTCTACAATCAGGACCGCCCACTGAAGGACTATGTGCGTGAGTACTATCGCGGTCTCAGCCCGGTCGACGACAGCGTCGGGCGCATCCTGAAGTACCTGCGCGACAACCACCTGGAGGACAATACGATCATCGTGTTCTTCAGCGACAATGGCTTCCAGTTCGGCGAGCACGGCCTGATCGACAAGCGCGACGCCTACGAGGCCTCGATCAGGGTGCCGATGGTCGCCTACGCCCCCGGACGCTTCCCCAAGGGCGCGGTGATCCAAAGCCGCGTGCGCAACCTTGACCTGGCCCCGACCTTCCTGGACGCCGCCGGCGCGCCGCGCCCGCCGCAGTTCGAGGGCAAGAGCGTCCTGCCGCTGGCCGAGGGCAGGGTCAGGCCCCAGGACTGGAAGGAGGACGACTTCATCTACGAATATTACTGGGAGTGGACCTTCCCCCAGACCCCGACGACCTTCGCCATCGAGCGTGGCCGGATGAAGTACATCCAGTACCATGGCGTCTGGGACCTGGATGAACTCTACGACCTGGCCAAGGACCCGGACGAGATGAACAACCTCATCGACGATCCGGCCTATCTCCAGACCAAGGTCGAGCTGCGCAAGGCGCTGTTTGAGCAACTGAGCAACGCCAAGGGACAGCGGGTGGTGCCGTTCACCGAGCGCACCAGCCAGGGGCAGGTGTTCCGCGGCCTGGACGGCGCCAAGGCCGCCGAGTTCCCGCAGACCTGGCTGCGGCCGGCCAATCCCGTCGACCGTTTCAACGGGCTGTTCCCCGACACGCCGGCCAAGCTGGAGGCCGAGCGCGAGGGCAAGCCCTACTTCCCCCGCCGCTAGGAGATCGTGATGGGCGTGGTCGTGGAGATGCGGGAGGCGCGGACGGCGGGCATGGTCCGGATCGAGGGGCGGGCCTTCGCCATGGGGTCGGCGGGTTTCTATCCCGAGGAGGCGCCGATCCGTCGCGTGTTGGTCGACAGCTTCTGGATCGACGAGACGCCGGTCACCAACCGGCAGTTCGCGGCCTTTGTTCGGGCCACCGGCTATGTCACCGACGCCGAGATCGCGCCGGACCCGCGCGACTATCCGGGCATGGCGCCCGAGATGGCCAGGGCCGGTTCGCTGGTCTTCCAACCACCGAAGGGACCCGTTTCACTGGACGCGCCGTTGTCGTGGTGGGCCTTCACCTTCGGCGCCAACTGGCGCAAGCCGTATGGCAAGGGCAGCTCCACCCTGAACCTGCAGGACCACCCGGTGGTTCACGTCTCGTATCGCGACGCGGAGGCCTATGCCGTCTGGGCCGGGAAGGTGCTGCCGACCGAGGCCGAGTGGGAACTGGCCGCGCGAGGCGGCCTGGAGGGCGTCGAATTCGCCTGGGGGGATGAGCTGGCCCCGGGGGGCAAGATGATGTGCAACTATTGGCAAGGCGCGTTTCCGCGGCAGAACCTGCGGCTGGACGGGTTCGAGCGGACCTCGCCGGTGCGGCGCTTCCCCGCCAACGGCTACGGCGTCCACGACATGATCGGCAATGTCTGGGAGTGGACCTCGGATTGGTGGTCGCTGCCGACGCCGAAGGCCCCCGGGTGCTGCCCGCCCAGCAATCCGCGCGGCGGAACCCCGGAGGCTAGCCTCGACCCTGGCCAGCCAAACGCGCCTATCCCGCGGAAGGTGCTGAAGGGCGGCTCGCACCTTTGCGCCGAGAACTACTGCCAGCGATACCGGCCGGCCGCTCGCATCCCTCAGACGGTGGAGAGCGCCACCAGCCATATCGGCTTCCGTTGCGTCTCGCGCTTCCCGTCAGGTTGACGGCGTCCGTTTGGACGTTCGACCGAACTCCACGCCCCTCTGGGCCCCTTGCCCGAGGGGCGTCTTTTTGGACTGAAGCCGCAGGGATCGGTCGACGCCGCCTCGGCCTGCCCGGGAGAGCGCGTCGAAGTCCGTTTCCGGCAGGCGCCTCAATGTCGGCGGATGGCGCAGCATCGCCATCCACACAGATGTCATGATCGGGTAGGGCAGAGTGGGAGCGGCCAAAGGGTCGCGTTGTGCGCAAGGCGCCGCCGGATCGGCCATCGATCGGCTGGGGGGAAGCTGATCACGGTGATCTTGGATCTGTGATCCGGCGGCTATTCATTTTATTGCATCTAGTTATAACTGAAGTCAATGTCAGATTGCTCGGGCGTGCGCCGGCATTGCGTGATAAAGCGTTGCATAATTACTGTTATCAAGGAGCGCCCGCCCAGCGGACGCCGCCAGACTTCAGGACCCGCATGTCTCGATCAGCTCCCGACGCCGCCAAGGTCGCGCAGACTAAAGTCCTAAGGCAAGAGGCTGGCCGCTGGCTCAAGGCGGCGCGGGAGCGCGCGGGCCTGACACAGGCCCAGCTCTCCGACGCGATCGGGCTGCGTTACTACACCTTTGTCTCGCAGGTGGAGAGCGGTGTCGGTCGCCTGCCGATCGAGACCCAAGCCGCCTGGGCCAAGGCGTTGCGCTTGGACGAAGCGGAGTTCGCCAAGACGCTGCTGGCTTATTATGAACCCGAGCTGCACCGGCTGCTGTTCGGCGCGGCTGCCTCGGCAAGCCAGGCGCGCGCCTAGACCGCGGCGAGCTTCCGGACGTGGGCACCATCCTTTCCTTGGCCGACTGGATCCGCGACAGCGGCCAATGGACCGCGACCGAGCGCGGCCGCCTCCAGGCGCTGACCGAACATTTTCCGGGCGGCGGCGACCTGGAGGTGGTGTTTGGCGCCACCGATGACGGCGCGCCGTGGTGCGCGGTGATGAATGGGGAGGGCGAGGTCCTCGTCCACGTCGCCCGCCTCGCCAACCAGTTCCTGGTGCACGTGGCCGGCGAGGAGGTGGTTTCGCGCGGCGACAACCTGCGCGACGCCCTGGGGCGCTGGCTGAGACCCGAGCCGGACCGCCCGGGCGTCGTGGTGCCGTTCGGCAGGCTGCGGAGCGGCGTGGACATAATGATCCTGGTCGCCGTCGTGGCCCTGCTGGAGGAGACGCTGCGCCATCACGCCGGGCAAGGGATGGACGGGGTCGCCTGGTCGATCGCAGACGCCCCGATCCTTGAGGCGAAGGCGCCGACAGAGCACCTGGCCCCGATCGCGCCCGAGACGGCGAGTCACGCCCTGCGGCATGGGCTTGGCGACAATGATGTTGGCGGTTCGGCCGAGCGGGCCGTCGCCGCGCTGACGCCGCCCCCGATCGAGGCGGATGTCTCGCCGCTTGCCGTTGCGCGACCCGCCGCGGTCGCTCCGGCCGCCGCGCCCGCCCAGGTTGCTCAGGAGCAGCAGACCATCTGGCGGCAGGCCCAGGGAGACACGCGGGCGGACGGACCAGCTGCGCTGTTAGTGCAGATCCATGGGACCAGCGGCGATGATGTTTTGATCGGCGGCGCGGAGGCGGAGCATCTGGTCGGCGGGGATGGCGACGACGTGCTGATCGGCGGCGGCGGACGCGACGTCCTCGAGGGCGGGGCGGGCGACGATTGGATCGTTCTGACGTCCGAGGCCCTCGCCTCCGGCGGCGGCGGAGCCGACACCTTCGTGATCAGCGCGCCGAAGGTGATGGATCATGCCGAGACCCTGCTAGGCACCATCCTCGACTACAGCACCCGCGAAGGCGACCGGCTGGTGACGGCCAAGGGCGAGGCCGTCGGCGCGCCGCCATCGAACGAACCTGTCGAAACGCCGAAGGACGCCCGTGGCGGCCAGAAGATCGAGGTCGATCTCGACGGTAACGGGCATATCGACGGCTATGTGCTCATCGCGCCTCAAGGCGACGCTGCGCCGGCCGAGCCCGGCTTTGACCCTTGCGTGATCGCTCCTTGCGAGAGCTGGTCGGGCTGGACAGACATTATAGGTTGAGGGAATCGTCGCCCGGTGCCTGCGACGAGGCGACGCCACGTCGCCATGTATAGTAAGAACTAGACAATCTAAAATTATTCGACATAGGGTTCGAGTGACGCCGCCCAGGGGTCACGCGCCCTCGCGAGGCGTGTGGTCCGTCCACCGATCAGGCCTGGGCTTTCACTCCTCAGGCGACGGCTCAGCCGGTCGCAACCCGGACCCGATCATGCTCTCACGCTCCCTCTCTGGCGCGCTCGTCGCGTCGCGCCGCGATGTTCCCATGGTGACGCCCCCGCCCGTTCCGAAGGTGTCGGTGGTCATCTGCACCCTCGACGAACACGAGGCGATCGGCGGGGTCCTGGATGACCTGATCGCCGACCTGGCCGGCGTTCGCCACGAGATCATCGTCGTCGATGATTCCCTTGATGACGCCACGGCCCAGGTCGTCCTCGGCCGGGCCCGCCGTCACCCCGCCGTTCGCCTGATCCGCCGCAACGGCGCCGGCGGTCTGGCCTCGGCTGCGATCGCGGGCTGGGACGCGGCGCGGGGCGAGACCCTCGCGATCATGGACGGCGATGGCCAGCATGACCCGCGGCTGATCCGGCGAATGCTGGAGCGGATGGCCCAGGTCCGCGCCGACGTCGTGGTGGCCAGCCGCTACCTGGACGACAACGGGTCAGGCCTTACGGGCCTGCGTCACTGGGGCAGCCGCGCCGGGGTGATGGCTTCGAGCCTGCTGCTGGGCCTGCGCCTGGCCGATCCGCTGAGCGGCTGTTTCGCCATGACCCGCGCCTGGTACGAAGCCGTCAGGCCGCGCCTGTCGGGCCTGGGGTTCAAGATCCTGATCGACGTGGTCGCCTCGACGCGACGTCGGCCGCGCCTGGAGCAGATGCCGACCGCCCTGCGCCCACGGGTCGGCGGGGTGTCGAAGTTGGACCTGCGGGTCGTGTTCGATCTTCTGGCGCTGCTGGTCGAGAAACGGACGGGCGGAGCTCTGTCGGCGCGCATGACCCAGTTCCTGTTCGTGGGCCTGACGGGCCTGCTGGTCCACTTGACGGTCCTGAGCACGGGACGGGTGCTGGGCGCGCCGTTCTGGCTGGGCCAGAGCAGCGCCATCTTCATGGCCATGAACTGGAACTTCATGCTCAACAATGGCCTGACGTTTCGAGATCATCGCCTGCGCGGCCGCGCGCTCTGGCAAGGCCTGCTGAGCTTCTACGTCGCCTGCCTGGGCGGCGCGGCCATCAGTGAAGCGGTCGGCGCGGCGCTGCATGCGCTGGGCGTCCCCTGGTTCGCGGCCGGCGTGGCCGGTGCGGTGGCGGGCGCATTCTGGAACTACCGCGCCGTGCAGCGCCTCACCTGGCGTCCGGCCAAGGCGGCGCGGCAGGCCGGAATGGTCCTGGCCGCCTGGACCGGGAGGATCATCCGATGAGCCGCTCGTTGCTGAAGCGATTGTCTACGCTCGACGAGCGCCGGCGCTGGGCCGTCGTGGGCCTGATCCTGTTGCTGGCCGCTTTCGCGATCCGGTGCGCGCAGTTCGGCAATCCGCTGATCCATGTCGACGAGAACTTCTATCTGCTGGTCGGCGATCGCATGCTTCACGGGGCCGTTCCGTATGTGGACATATGGGACCGCAAGCCCGTCGGCCTGTTCGTGCTGTTCGCCGCGATCCGGTTGCTGGGCGGGGACGGGATCGTCCAATACCAGGTCGTGGCGACCCTTTTCGCGGCCGGCACGGCTATGATCGTCGCCCGGATCGCCGCGCCGATGGCTGGGCTGAAGGCGGCGACCATCGCCGGCGTCATCTATCTGCTGCTGCTCGGTCTAGTCGGCGGATCTGGCGGGCAGGCTCCTGTCTTCTACAACCTGTTCGTCGCAGGCGCGGCCCTGGCGACTTTGACCGCCCTGACGTCGCGCGACGTGTCGGCCGAACGGATCCGGCGCGAGGGCGCCCTGGCCATGGGGCTGATCGGCCTGGCGATGCAGCTCAAATATACGGCGGTCTTCGAAGGGGTCTTCATGGGGCTGGCGCTGATGTGGGCCTCGTGGCGCGCCAACCCCTGGCCGGCCCGCCTGGCGGCCGACGCGGCGATCTGGATCGCCATCGCCATCGCCCCGACCCTGATCGCCTGGTACTGGTACGCCTGGATCGGCCACGCCGACGCCTTCGTCTACGCCAACTTCCTGTCGATCGGCGACCGTTCCGGCGCGCCGGCCGGGGAACTCGCGCGGCGGCTGGCCAAGGCCTGGAAGCTTCTTCACGTACCGGTCTTCGCCGTCGTCCTGGCAACCCTGTTGGAGCCGTGGCGGCGTTTTCCAAACGGCGCCGCGACGATGAAGTTCGCGCTGGCCTGGCTCGCGGCGGCGGTCGTCGGCTACTTGGCGTTCGGCACCTATTTCGATCACTACGCCTTGCCGCTGTTCGCGCCCTTGGCCGCGGCCTGCGCGCCGCTGTTCATCTATCGCCCCTACCGATTGGGACTGGTCGCCGCGGCTTTGATGTTGCTCTCCGGCGCGGTCGCCAACGGCCTGGTGGTCCGTAAGATGTGGCTCAAGCGCGGCCACCAGGCGGAAATGACCGCCATGGTCGAGGCGATCCGGCCTCGCCTGAAGGGCTGCCTCTACGTGTGGAACGGCGACCCGCTCCTCTACCACCTGACTGGCTCCTGCCTGCCCACGCGTTATCCGTTCGCGGGCCACCTGAACTTGCTGCGGGAGAACGGCGCGATCGGCGTCGATCAGGCCACGGAGGTGAAGCGGATTCTGGCCGGACGGCCCAGGGTCATCGTCGATCACGAGCCGGCGGCGCGCGACTTCAATTTCGAGGTCGTGGCCATCGTTCAGGCGGAACTGCGGCGGGCCTACAGGCCGGTGAAAGTGGTGCGGCTGCAGAGGACACGGCTGATCGTCTACGAGCGAATTCCCGGCCGCTAGGTTTACGTGATGTCTACGCGACGATGGCGCTGCGTAGGCGTCAAGTCGCTGTGAATTCAGCGCCGCTGCCTGTCAGCGCGCTTCAGGGGGTGTTGAGCAGATGACTGGTTCGTCGGCGTCGGAGAGGAGCCGTTGGTGCTGGTCCTTTCGGATCGACCCTCCGGGTTGGCGAGCGCGGGCTTGCACTGGCGGCGGTCTGAGCGTGGGCCATCTTGCGCATCGAAAGAAGTTTTGAGGGACCCCGAGGGGCATGGCGTCGTTGGGCCATGCGCATCGGATTTCTCTTCAATCACGATCAGATCCATCAGGTGGCCCACAGCCTGCCGATCGCACTGGCCCTGGCGCGCGGCGGCCTCGATTTCGAGATCGTGGTCGCCACCACCAATCGGCGGCTGACCGACGAGGTGATCCGGCTGGGCGGCGGCAGGATCGGCCACGACGTGCGCCTCGTCGAGCTTGGCCTGACCCGGCGCGCATCCAAGCTGCTCGCGGCCGCGACCGAGACGATGCTGCCGGCGACCAAGCTGCTGGTCTACGGCGACAACCTCGATTTCTTCCGGTCGCTCGACATCCTCGTGGTCGCCGAGAAGACCTCGCTGATCCTCAAGACCCGCCATGGCCTGCGCGACCTTCGGATCGTTCACACCCGCCACGGCGCCGGCGATCGGGCCATCGGGTTCGACAAGGCCAGCGCCGGCTTCGATCACGTGCTGGTTTCAGGCCGCAAGATCCGCGACCGGCTGATCCACGAGACCGGTCTCGATCCGGCTAGGATCTCGATCGTCGGCTATCCCAAGTTCGATCTGCCGCCGGCGCGGGGAACGACCCACCCGCTGCTCGACGACGGCCGACCGGTGGTGCTCTACAATCCGCATGTCTCGCCGCACCTGTCGTCTTGGTACCAGGTCGGTCGCCGGATACTGGACTGGTTCGTCGAGCACGACGACCACCACCTGATCTTCGCGCCGCATGTGATGCTGTTCGAGCGGCCTTTCGTGGCGACGATCGACAAGTTGCGGCTCGATCGCGCCGGACGGATCGAGGAGCGCTATCTGCGCGCGCCCAACATCCACATCGACCTGGGCAGCCGCCTCTCGACGACCATGGCCTACACCCAGCGCGCCGATCTCTATCTCGGCGACGTCAGCAGTCAGGTCTACGAGTTCTTGCTCAAACCCCGGCCGTGCGCCTTCCTCAACAGTCACCGCTTCGCCTGGCGCGGCGACCCCAACTTCGCCCATTGGTGCGCCGGCCCGGTGATCGAGGACGTTGGCGGCCTGGATGCGGCCATGGCTCGATCCCGTCACGAGCATGAAGCCGTCTGGCGGCCGATCCAGGAGGTCCTGTTCAGCCAGAGCTTCGACCTGACCGAACAACCCTCGGCCGAGCGGGCGGCCCGCGCGGTGGCGCGGTTCGCCGGACTGGCCTGGCCCGCTCCGCCAGCGGTCTTCGACGACGCGGCCCTAACCCGAACGGGGACGTACTGATGCGAATTTTTTACGTGATCAACTCCCTCGAGGGCGGCGGGGCGGCGTTGCCGATCCCCGCCGTGGCCAGGGTGTTAGCGGCCCAGGGCGCGAAGGTCCAAATCTTGGCCCTGACCCGGCGCGACGGCCGGGCGCTGCAGCCGATGGTCAGGGAAGGCCTGGACGTTCGCGTCCGCCCCGGCGGCGAGAAGGATCATCTCGACGCGCTGGCCTGGCTGGACCGGATTGTCGCCGACGAGCGGCCCGACCTGCTATGGACCTCGCTGACCCGCGCCACACTGCTGGGCCAGATCGTCGGTCTTCGCCGCGGCGTGCCGGTCGTCAGCTGGCAGCACAACGCCTTCCTGAAGCCGGCGAACCGCCTGCTGCTGCGCGCGACGCGGCGGCTCTCGAGCCTCTGGATCGGCGACTCCCACAGCGTCACGGCCCTGACGGCCTCGCGCCTGAAGGTAAAGGCCGATCGTCTGGCCACCTGGCCCCTGTTCGCCGCGGATCCGGCCGCGCCCCAGGCCAGGCCTTGGCGGCCCGGCGAGACGTTGCAGCTCGGCGCGCTCGGACGCTTGCATCCCGCCAAGGGCTATGACGTGTTGATCAAGGCCCTGGCGCATCTGCGCGCCGCGGGCTTCAGGTCTCCCACGCCCTTCGAGGTCCGGATCGCCGGGGAGGGCGCTCAACGGGAACGGCTGCAGGCCATGATCGACCAGGCCGGTCTGGACAACGTCTTCCTCACCGGGTTCTGCGATGCGCCGCGCGAGTTCCTGGCCGGGCTGCACCTGTATCTTCAGCCGTCGCGGCGCGAGGGTCTGTGTATCGCGGCGCACGAGGCGATGCAGGCCGGCTTGCCGACCCTGGTGACCGCCGTGGGCGAGATGCCCTACAGCGTCGTGGACGGCTTGATGGGGCGGGTCGTGCCGCCCTGCGACGCTGAAGAGCTGGCCAAGGCGCTGAAGTGGTTTCTGCGTTCGCCCTTCAAGCTGGCGAGAATGGGCGAGGTCGCGCGATCGCGGGTGCTGGACCGGTTCGGCCAGGCGCGCTTCGCCGCCACGGGAGCCGAAATCTTCGCCCAGCTTCCTGTCCGGCGCGACGCCGTGTTTACAGTTGCCGCGAGCCCGGCCGCGTGAAACGTCCCGCCAGGTCGTCATCAAGGCGAGAGGGCTCGACGCCTCCATCGCGGTTTCACCGGCGCGGGCTGCTGCAGGGGTTGGCCGCCAGCGCCGCCTGGCCCACAGGCGTTTTCGCGGCGGCCGACCACGAGGTGCTCAACTTCGTCGCCTTTGGCGATTGGGGGCGGAAAGGCCAGCGATCGCAAGGCGTTGTGGCTGAAGCCATGGGCGCCGCCGCGGCGGAGATCGCCAGTCGGTTCGTCATCTCGGCGGGCGACAACTTCTATCCAGCGGGCGTCCAGTCGGTGACCGATCCCCATTGGCGGCGCTCGTTCGAGGAGGTCTATACGGCGCCGGCCCTGCAGACCCCCTGGTATGCCGCGCTCGGAAACCACGACTATCGCGGCGTTGCCCAGGCCCAGATCGACTACACTCGCCTTAGTTCCCGCTGGCGAATGCCCAGTCGGTATTACAAGGTCGCCGGTCAGGCTCTGGGGGTGAGCCTCCTGGATATCTTCGTGATCGACACCTCGCCCCTGGTCGATCGCGGCAATTATGACGAGATGCTGCAGCAGTTGGCGCACGGGCATCTGGAGGCCTATGACGGCGCTCGTCAAATCGCCTGGCTCGAGAATGAACTCCGCCGATCGACCGCGCCGTGGAAGATCGTGGTGGGGCACCACCCGGTCTATTCGGGAGACCACGGCGACTCCGCCGCGCTGGTCGCCCAGGTAGCGCCGCTGCTCGAAACCCATGGCGTTCAAGTCTACATCAACGGCCACGACCACAATTTGCAGCACATCCGGCGCGGCCGCGTCGATTACGTCTGCGCCGGCGCGGGATCGGACGCCGTCGGCAGCGTGACGCCGGTGAAGGGCACTCGCTACTGCCTGTCTCGACCAGGCTTTGCGATGTTCGGCCTCGACCGCGAAACGCTTCGGTTGGAATTCCGCGATCTCACGGGGCGCACGCTCTATCAGACGCGGAGGCGACGCGTCGATTGATCCTAGAGCGGGAAATCCAGCGATTCAGCTCGAAGCCGTCGCCGCCATCGCGGTCATCAAGAGAGATTAGATGCCTGGCGCCGATCGTGACGCCGCCAGCGAGGTTCCAGCGGTGACCCTGGGCTTTTGGGCCATCAAGATCTTGTCTCTGAAGAGGCTCTGCTCAATCTCACGGCCCGGTTCATCGGTCCCCGACGCCGTGCTGGTGCTAAATGATCGTGCCGACCAACCGGCCGATGCCGGCCGTGACGATCATGGCCAGCGCGCCCCAGAAGGTGACCCTCGCCGCGGCGCGCCAGGGCGGCGCTCCACCAGTTTTCGCCCCGGCCACGCCGAGCAGCGCCAGGCAGGCTAGCGCCACCAGCACCACGCTGGGCACGATCGCCTGGCTCGGCGCCAGAGCGGCGACGAACAAGGGCGCGGCCGCCCCGACCGTGAAGCTGGCCGCCGAGGCCAGGGCGGCCTGCACCGGCCGCGCCGTCGTCGCCAGCGAGATGCCCAGTTCGTCGCGGGCGTGGGCGTCCAGCGCGTCCTTGGCCATCAGTTGCTGGGCCACGACCTTGGCGGTCTCAGGCTCGAGACCGCGCTGGACATAGATCCGGGCGAGTTCGGCGTGCTCGGCCTCGCCGTCGTTCTTCAGCTCCTTGGTCTCGCGGGCGATGTCGGCCTTTTCGGTGTCGGATTGCGAGCTGACCGAGACATATTCCCCGGCCGCCATCGACATGGCGCCGGCCACCAGGGCGGCCACCCCCGCGACCAGCACCTCGCTGGACTTTGCCGAGGCGGCGGCGACGCCGACGATCAGGCTGGCGGTCGAGACCAGGCCATCGTTGGCGCCCAGGACCGCGGCGCGCAGCCAGCCGATCCGCGAGACCATGTGGGCTTCGGCATGGCGAAAGGACCTGGGCATGGCGATGTTCTCCATGGATGCGGCGACCCGCCGCCTAGTAGGCGACGCGGACGCTGAGGGAGAGGGTGCGGGGGCGGAGCGGAGTCACCTGGTCGGTCGATCTTAGCGAGAAGGGATTGCCATAGGCGAAGGTGTCGCTCCGCGCGTTCGTCGGATTGTCCAGCGCTAGCGTCGCGCGCCAGCGTGGCGTGGAGAGGCCAATGGCCAGGCGGCCGGTCGCATAGTCGCCCATCAAGGGCGCGGTCGCGGCGTCGAAGGTGAGGTGGGAGTGGCCGACATAGGCGTAGCGACCATCGAGTTCCAAGGTCATGTCCGAGCCTAGCGGCCGGTCATAGTGCGCCGTCACGCCGCCGGCGCGATGGGGCACGCCGGCCAGGCTTACGTCCTTGCGGACGGGAAAGGCGGGATTGGCCTTCTCCAGTTCGGGCGTGTTGAACAACAGGTTGGCGCCCAACTGCAGCCCAGCCACGCGATAGCTGCCTTCGAACTCCAGACCCAGGTTGCGTCCGTCGCCAATATTGGCGGTGAAGGGCAGGCCCGAGGGCAGCAGCTGGTCGCTCTGGATGTCCTTCCAGTTGACCTGGAAGGCCGAGGCCCGCAGACGCAAACGGCCGTCGAGCAACGAGACCTTGCCGCCAGCCTCCAGGCTCCACAGCTCGTCGCCGTCATAACGGCGACGTGGTTCGATCTCATCGCTGGGCGAAAACACCTGACCGGGCGGTCCGGTGGTGTTGAACCCGCCGGCCCTGTAGCCTTCGGCCGCCTGAACATAGATCATGGCGCTGGGCGACGGGGCATAGGCCAGCACCAGCTTGGGCGCGAAGCCCGAGCTTTCCAGCGCGCCGGAAAACGGCGCGGTCGGGCCGGCCAGGGTCGTGGACCGGCTGGTCACCCGCGTCTTGGACTTGAACAGCCGGCCGCCCAGCGTGGCGCTGAGGGATCGGCCGATCGGCAAGGTCGCCTCGCCATAGAGCGCCGCCTCGTTCAGCGTGTCGCGCCGCGTCTCCGCGAAGGCCTGGACGGGGGCGTCGGCCAGGCGCGTCAGCGCCAGGTCGATGTCCTGATGAGTTCTCGCCAGGAAGGCGCCGACCAGCCATTGCACCCGGGCGTTTTCCGGCGAGGCCAGGGCACCCTCGGTTACCACGCTGTGGGTGCGGTCGTCGTCGTCATAGGCGGCGGGGCCCGGCGCCAAGGCGATGGGCGGCGCCGAGCTGGCGTCGTACCGGCTCATGATGTCGTGATCGACCGCCGAGATCGTCCACCGCGCTTGGATCCCCCTGATCTCGCCCTTCAGGTTGAGGTGCGCCTCGGCGAAGTCGTTGTCGTGCGGCTCGCGCACTTGGTTGCGGCGGGTGTAGGGCGGCTCGGTCGTCAGGGCGTATTGGGTGTCGTTGGAATTGATGAACTGGGCGGCCCCGCCGCCGATCAGGGTCCAGCCACCGCCCAGGTCGACCTTCACGTTCAGGCGGCCGCCCGAGCGAAGGGCGCGGTTGGCGTTCTTCAGGCCAAGGCCGGCGTCGTCGATATAGCCGCCTTGCTGGTCGCGGTAGAGGACGGCGCGAACCGCCCCCCGGCCGTTGAAGACCGGCAGATTGACCATGCCGGACAGGCCGTTCGAGCCGTCGCCGCCTTGCGTCGCGCCGACATTGCCCGCGATCCAGGCCTCGAAGCGATCGGGGGTCGGCGGTTCGGTGACCAAATGCAGAACCCCGCCCAGCGAGCCGGAGCCATAAAGCGCGCCCTGCGGTCCGCGCAGCACCTCGACTTGGGCCATGTCGATTAACAGCAGATCCGGGTCCGGAGCGTTGTAGGTCAGCCGGGTGTCGTCGAGATAGAGGCCGACCATCGACTGGGTGCTGCCGGTCAGCGGCCCGTCCGACAGGCCGCGCAGCATGATCTTGTCGCGGCCGGGACCCAGGTTGGTCACCGTCATGGCCGGTACCGCGTACGTCAGGTCGTTGGCGTCGCGCAGGCCTTGTCCGGCGATCACCGAGCGCTCGGCCGCGCTGACGGCGTAGGCCAGGCGGTCGGCCGGGGTCGGGCGGCGCGTGGCGACCACGACCAGTTCGTCGAGCGCGGCGGACGGACGGGGCTCCGCCCGGGCGACCGTTCGGGTTACGGGCTTGGCGACAGGCAGCCTGACGATCTCAACGGCGTCGGCGTCGATCATCCGAAAGCCGCATCCGGTGCCCGCCAGCATCCTGGCCAGGCCGCCCTGGAGGGTGAAGCGCCCCCGCACGGGCCGGCTGGTCGGGGCGCAGCCGGCGGCGGCCTGGGTGCTGATCGAGACGCCGGCCTGGACCGCCAGATCGACCAGCGCCGTCTTCAGGGGCTTGCTGGGAATATCGAAGCTCAGGCGAGGCTGGGCCGCCGAGGCGCAGCCGCCCCATCCGGCCACGCACGCGAAGCTGGAAGCCAGCGCCCAGCGCCGCCATGCGTCAGCTCGCAACGAAACGCCCTCCAACCTCCAGGACGGCGCTACCGTAGTTCGATTTGTCGGTCGGTGCGATGCACCGACAGCGAGAAATAGCCGGCCAGCCGTTTGACCACCAGATCCTGGTCCCCCAGCTCCAGCACGCCCGAGAAGCGTTTGCCGGCCAGGGCGGGTGAAATCCTGATCGGCGTCGGATAGCGGCGGTTGAGATAGGCGACCATATCGCCCAGGGTTTCGTCGTCGCAGACCATCCGGCCTTGGGTCCAGGCGAAGGCGAGACCGGGATCGGTGGAAGTCTGGACCGATCGGGGCGCGCCTTCGACATGGCTCAGGCTCTGGCCGGCCACGAGGCGGGCCACCGGCGTCGGGCCCAGGGCGGGCTGGCGCACCTCGACGACGCCGCGACGGACGGTCACCCGCACGGTCTTGTCATAGTGGCGGATGTTGAACTCGGTGCCCACGACGCGGACCTGCTGGTCGCCCACCGAGATCAGGAAGGGGCGGTTCGGATCCTTGGCGACGTCGAAGGTCGCCTGGGCGTCGTCCATCTGAATGCGCCGCGCGCGCCAACCCAGCTGGACCTTCAGGATCGAGGCCGCGTCCATTCGGATGTGCGTGCCATCGGCCAGCGCGACCTCACGGGTCTCGCCAAGGCGCGTCAGAACCTGGAGACCGGTCCTGTTGAAAGTGATGATGCTGGACGACGGCGCCATGCGCGGCAGGGGTGTTCGGTTCCCGCGGCCCTGAGCGGTATCGGCAATTTTCGCCGTGCGCTCAGTCCTGCAGCGACCGCTGCCCCGATCGTTCATAATCGCGTCGTGCGCTCGTGGCGAGGCCGCAACCAAGCAGCTCATCCGATGGTTGGGGAGCGGCCTGAGGCCAGCTCGATGGCCATGGCGCTTCCGATCCGATTTCACCCGCCCACCAACCCGTGGGGCGGTCATTTTGACCAGCTTGTCGCGGCGCAAAATACTTGAGCTGTATCAATGTGGCGTCGCGCTGGAGAGGGACAGTAGAGCGTGATGAAATCCGAAAAGCGCCGAGCGCCTGCAACAAGCAGACGTTCTCTCTCGGCGGCGTCGGTTATCCGAAGGATGAAGCCGATGGATCGGCTTAAGAACAAGGTCGCGATCGTTACGGGCGCGGCGCTCGGGCTTGGCGGAGCCACCGCGCTGCGAATGGCGGAGGAAGGCGCTTCGATCGCTATCTTCGACGTGCTCGACGACCAGGGCGCCGCGATGGTCGCCGAAATCACGGCCTCAGGCAGGGCGGCGCGCTACTGGCGGTGCGACGTCAGCAACGAAACCCAAGTGGCGCAGGCGATCAACGAGGTGGCCGAGTACTTCGGCCGCATCGATGTGCTGGTGAACAATGCCGGCGTAGCGGGAGCCAACAAGCCGACGCATGAGGTGACCGAAGCCGAATGGGACTGGGTCCAGGCCATCAATGTCAAGGGCGTGTTCTTCTGCACCAAGCACGCCATTCCGCATTTGCGACGCGCGGGCGGTGGCAGCATCATCAACCTGTCGTCCATCTATGGACTGGTGGGAGCGCCGGATGTCCCCGCATACCACGCGTCGAAAGGCGCTGTTCGGTTGATGAGCAAGACCGATGCGCTCATCTACGCCGGCGATCGAATTCGCGTGAACTCCATCCACCCCGGTTTCATCTGGACGCCGATGGTCGAGCATCACCTGAGCGCTCAGGGCGATCTGGAGACGGGCCGCAAGGCCGCCGATGCGCTTCATCCGCTCGGACATATGGGAGAAGCCGACGATATCGCCTGGGGAGCTGTGTATCTGGCGTCCGACGAAGCCAAGTTCGTGACCGGTTCGGAGCTGGTCATCGACGGCGGATATACGGCCCGCTGAGGTCAGGCCCGCATGTCGGACCCTGACGGTCGACGACGGCGAGAGAACGATCCGGAAGCGGCGGAGGATGGTCGGGGCTCCATGCCGGGTTGCGGCCAGCCCCTCGCGGCGCATTCTGGACAGGTGTCGCGAGGCCTCGGAACAGTGGAAGAGGATCGGGTATGGCGGTGGAGCCCTTCGAGCGGCTTGGGTTGGCCTTGGCCATCGGCTTCCTGATCGGCATCGAGCGGGGCTGGCGGGCGCGCGACGTCACCGAAGGGGGCCGCGCCGCGGGTTTACGCACCTACGCCCTGTCGGGCCTGCTCGGCGGGGTCGCTGGGATGCTGAGCCAGACCCTGGGCGGCTGGGCCATGTCCACGCTCGGCCTATCCTTCGCGACGGCCTTCATCCTCTTCAAGCAGCGAGAACAACGCGACGACAACGACTACTCGGCCACCGCCGTCGTCGCCGGCCTGCTGACCTTCGGGCTCGGGGCGTTGGCGGTGCTCGGCGACGAGCGGGTCGCCGCCGCCGCGGCCGTGGCGGTCGCTGCCCTGCTGGCGGGCAAGGAGGTGCTGCACACCTGGCTCAAGCGTCTGACCTGGCCCGAACTCCGAGACGCGCTGGTTCTGCTGGCCATGACCTTCGTGGCCCTGCCGCTTCTGCCAAACCGCCCCTTTGGACCCTATGGCTTGGTCAATTTCGCCGAACTTTGGGTGCTGACCATCGCCATGGCGGCGATTTCCTTTGTCGCCTACGCCGCGATCAAGGTGTGGGGACCGGCGCGCGGCGCCTTGCTGGCCAGCGCGGCCGGCGCGCTGATCTCCTCGACGGCGGTGACCTTCTATCTGGCGCGACTGCAGAAGGAGGTCTCCAAACCCCTCGCCCTGGCGGGCGCGGCCCTGGTGGCCGGCGCCATCATGGCGGTCCGGCTGGGCGCCATCACCTTGGCGCTCTGGCCGCCGTTGTTCTGGTCGCTGTCGGCGCCGCTTGGCGTGTTCGCCGCCCTGTCGACGGTCCTTGGCCTGGGGGCGACCGTCTTCGCGTCGAGCGGCGACGCATCGTCGTCGCCGTCTCCGGCCAAGAGCCCCTTTGAGCTGGCCCTGGTGCTGAAGTTCGCCCTGGTGCTCGGCGTCATCATGGCGGCGTCAAGGGTCGCAGCCGGTCTCTACGGTCCTTCCGGCCTTCTACCGGTGGCGGCGCTCGGCGGCCTGGTCGACGCCGATGCGGTCACCCTGGCGGCCGCCCGCATGACGGCGGGGGGCATGGCCATCGGCGTCGCCGGCCAGGCGGTGCTGCTGGCGGCCGTGGTCGACAGCTTTTCGAAGATGGTCATCGCCTGCGTCGTGGGCGGTTGGCGCTTTGGCGGTCTCTATTCGACGGGAACCCTGCTGGCGCTGGGCGCCGCGGCCGGCGTCTGGAGATGGGCCTAGCGCATCCTGTCGCGACCGGCCGGCCCCATCGCGTCGTCTTGCGGCTGAGCCCGAAATTGAAGCGGATCAAGAGTGATCGCGCCATGGCGCTGGAAGCTTCCCTCGGGGGGCGGGAAGGCGGCGACGTTTTGGAGGCGGCGGGTGTTTGATGATGGACTGGATGGTCCTGGCCTGAGCGGGATGCGGTCCCAGGAGCAGTTGGCCGCGCACAAAGTGATCGAGATCAATCCCCGGGCGACGACAAGGCGGAAGAATGATCCGCGCGTCAGGCGCATGCCTTCGTCCTGATGGAGATCCATCCATGACTGCTCAAGACAAATCCTTGCTGCCGGCCTTCACCCAGCAAGCCACCCAGACTCTGGGCTCCAAGGTCGGCGCCTGACATGCTGGCGATGGTCCTGGAGGGCGGCCACCTGACGCCCGCCCTCCGTCACGCGCCAAGGCCCGGCCCAGGCGAGGTTCTGCTTCGCGTGCGCACCTGCGGCGTCTGCCGCACGGATCTTCATCTTCTGGACGGCGACCTTCCCACGCCGGACGGCGTCATTCCGGGACATGAGATCGTCGGCGTCGTGGAGGCGCTCGGGCAGGGCGTCACGAGCCTGGCTCTAGGTCAGCGCGTTGGTGTCCCGTGGCTTGGCGGCGCCTGTGGGCGTTGCCGATTCTGTCGCCAGGGCGCGGAAAACCTCTGCGATCACGCCCAGTTCACAGGCTGGACGCGCGATGGCGGCTACGCGGAAATGACGGTCGCCGATGCGCGCTTCTGCTCGGTCCTGCCCGATGGTCTCGGCGATCTCGAAGCCGCGCCGTTGCTCTGCGCCGGTCTGATCGGTTTTCGCGCCTGGCGCAAGGCGATGGAGGGGCGAGTCGTCGATCGGCTGGGCCTCTATGGCTTTGGCGCCGCCGCCCATCTCCTGGCCCAACTGGCGATCGCCGAGGGGCAGAAGGTCTACGCCTTCACCAAGCCCGGCGACCTAGCCGCGCAGGACCTCGCGCTCGACCTGGGCTGCCTGTGGGCAGGGGCGTCGGACGCGGCGCCGCCCGAACCGCTGGACGCCGCCATCCTGTTCGCGCCGGTCGGCGCGCTCGTGCCGCTCGCCTTGCGGGCGGTCCGCAAGGGCGGCGCCGTGGTGTGCGCGGGAATCCATATGAGCCAGATCCCCGCCCTGGACTACGCCGACCTGTGGGGCGAGCGAACCCTGGTCTCCGTGGCCAACCTCACCCGCGCCGACGCCCAGGACTATCTGCCGCGCGCCGCCGCCGCCGGCGTACGGCCCCACCTCAGAATCTACGGTCTTCGACAGGCCGGCCAAGCGCTCGCCGACTTGCGTGGCGGAGCCTTCACAGGGGCGGCGGTGCTGCAGATCAATCCGCCGCCATAGACAGGCCGGTGGATGACATCCGCCCGCGCGTTGATCGCGACCAACCTAGAACCGGTCACCGCAATGCGAACATGGCGACCACGGCAACGGCCATGACCGCAGTCGCCAGCCAGCCGAAGATGCGCTGTCCTAGCGTCGCTACGAACTGTCCCATCTCATGGCGGCGAGACGCCACCACCATCATCGCCGCCATGATCGGCACGGCGATCACACCGTTTAGCACCGCGCTCCAGAACAGGGCCTTGATCGGGTCCAGGGGCGAATAGTCCACGGCGAGTCCCAGGATCGTGGCGAGGCCAATCACGCTGTAAAAGCCCACGGCCTCGCGCGCCGGGTGTTCAAGTCCGATTTTCCAGCCTTGAGATTCGCTGATCGCATAGGCCGCCGATGCGGCCAGGATGGGCGCCGCGAGCAGGCCCGTGCCGATGATGCCCAGGCTGAACAGCAGGAAGGCCAGCGTCCCCGCGATGGGTTTCAGCGCCTGGGCGGCCTCGGCGGAGGTCTGGATATCGGTCACGCCGGCCGAATTTAGGGTGACGGCCGTCGTCAGGATGATGAAGAAGGCGATCAGGTGGGCGAAGCCCATGCCGACATAGGTGTCCCAGCGGATGCGGCTGAGCTGCTCTGGGGCCTGTTCCGGGTGGGCCAGCAATGGGCCGGTCGTCGGGTCGGCCTCCTCGTCCTCCACCTCTTCGGAGGCCTGCCAGAAGAACAGGTAGGGGCTGATGGTCGTGCCGAAGATGGCAACGACCATGGTGACGGTCGCCCCTGTGAACGCCAACTGCGGAACCACCGTACGAAGAGCGACCTGGCTCCAATCGATATGCACGGTGAAGACCACGCCGACATATGCGAACAGCGCGAGCGTCAGCCACTTCAGGTAGCGGACATAGCGGTGATAGGGGATGAGGATTTGCAGCGCCAGGGAGAGCGCCGCGAAGAGCACGGTGAACGTGTGCTGGCCCCAGCCCAACACCAGTTTCGCCGCCGAACCCATTGCCGCAAGGTCGGCGCCGATGTTCACGACGTTGGCGATGAACAGCAACCCCACGAGGACCGTGACGATCGGACGGGGGAACACGCGGCCCAGATTCGCCGCCAGCCCACGGCCAGTCACCCGCCCGATACGGGCGCTGATCATCTGGATCGCGGACAGCAGCGGATAGCTGAACGGCACGGTCCAGAGCATCTGCAAACCCATTTGGGCGCCGGCCTGGGAGTAGGTGGCTATGCCGCCCGGGTCATCGTCCGCCGCCCCGGTGATCAGGCCCGGTCCCAGCCGCTGGAAGAGCGCGGCCCGCCGAAGCCGGTGCACATTGGGATGTAGGGAGGGAGGCCGAACGAAGTGATCGGCGGCTGGTTGCACCTTGGCTTCGGCGCGATCGTTCATGGACAGCTCCCGCCGACGGTGGGCGCCGAAGAACCAAATTCGACCCGTGGGCGACCTTCAGAGGGTTTGCTCTGGAGAGAAACGGCCTCAAGCGGTCGCCTCGCAGGCTCTGGCGAACTCGAGCAGAAGGCGCGCCGATGGAGCCGCCCCTGGTCGAGGGCCGCCAATTGACAGGACGGCGCGCCGGTCTGCCGGTTGTTGTCGAACGGAATCATGCTGAACGTCACGCCAGGGGCCTACTCAAAGAGTTCGTCCAGACGCGTGCGAACTTGCTCCAGCACGTTGGCGACGGACTCGGCGGTAATGTTGGAGACGATCGAGCCGAAGTGCTTGTGGTCGACGACTCGCAAGCCGCAGACCCCCGACAGGTGCAGGTCGAAGACCGTCATCAGGGCCTGCAAGGCCCCGGTGGTGTTCACCCAGTCCTCGGGCGCCCCGGAGGTCGAAAAGCTGAGCAGGGTCTTGTCGTCGAGCAGCGATTCCGTGCCGCTCGGACCTGGCGCATAGCCGAAGCTCATGCTGAACACCCGATCGACATAGCCCTTGAGGATGGCGGGCGGCGCATTGAACCAGAAGGGATAGACGAAGATGAAGCTGTCGGACTCGCCGAGCAGCTGCCGTTCGGCGACGACGTCCGCGGCCGGATGCGCGCCCGACGGCGACGGCAGTTCCTCGGCCTTGAGGCGGGGGTCGAAATCCAGCGCATAGAGGTCACGCAGGACCACGGTGTGGTTGGTGGCGCGCAGGTGCTCGACACAGGTCCGGGCGATGGCCGCGCAGACGCTGGTGGGCTTGGGGTGAGCGAGGATGACGGCGTGTTTCATGGGGGCGGCTCCCAAACAGCGACATGCTGACCAAGGGAGACTAGTTGCCGGGGCGGCCGCCAAATTGATCCAGATCAGGGAACCGGATGCAGCCTGGCCGATCCTGTCGGCTTCAGGAGGCGACGATGATCACGGACGAACGAACCTTGGTGGTGGCGGCCGACGGCGGTCGGGCTCGGCTCTTCGAGGAGCCGCGCCGCGGCGGGTCCCTGACCGAACATCCCGAATGGCTGGCCGGCCTGGAGCCTAGGGTCTTTCCGCATCCCGGTTCCGGCGCGGTCCATGATCGGATGGGCCATGCGATCCACGGCGTCGCCACGATCACCGCCGCCGACAAGAGCGCCCGTGATTTCCTGACCCGGCTCGGCGCGCGGCTGGCCCACCTCGTCGACGAACACCGTTTCGACCATTTGATCGTCTTCGCGCCGCCTCGCGCCCTGGGCATGCTGCGCGAGGCGCTGCCAACAGCCCTGCGCCGACGGTTGGCGCTCGATCAGGCCCATGATCGGGTCGATGCGGACGCCGAGGCCCTGCGCGAGGCCGTGCGCGGGCTGCGGCGCAGCGCGCCGTGAGCCGGCCTGTCATCTTTCCAATTTGCTCGCCGGTTCGCGCCGCGTCCGATCGGACCTATCCCCGCGAGAGTCCATCATGACCCCGATCCTGTCCTTCCACGGCGCCGCCGGCTGCGTCACCGGCTCGTGCGCACGCCTGCAGACACAGGACGCCACCATCCTGGTCGATTGCGGCATGTTCCAGGGATCAAAGACCCTCAAGGCGCTGAACTATGGCCAGTTTCCCTTCGATCCGAGTCAGGTCGACGCTGTTCTGCTTACCCATGCCCATGTCGACCATTGCGGCCTGCTTCCCAAGCTGATGCTCGCGGGCTTCGAGGGGCCGATCTATGCGACGGCGGCGACGCGCGACCTTTGCGCGGTGATGCTCGCCGACGCGGGCGGCATCCAGGAAGGGGAGGTGGCGGCGCTCAATCGGCGCAACCAGAGACGGGGCCTGGCGCCCGTCGAACCGATCTACACCGCGGCCGACGCAGCCCGGGTCATGAAACAGTTTCGGAAGATCAAGCTGGGCGAGCCGGTGACGGTCGCCCCCGGAATCTCGGCGGTCTATTGGGAGGCCGGCCACATCCTGGGCTCGGCCTCCATCGAGGTCATTGTCGGCGTCGCCGGCGCCGAGAAGCGTCTGTTGTTCTCCGGGGACCTCGGCTCTGGCGGGAGCGATTTCGTCGCCGACCCGCAAGGTCCCAAGGGCGTCGACCATCTGATCCTCGAATCCACCTACGGCGACCGGGAACGCGTGGCCGCCAGCGGCGTCGCCCGCCGCGCGGTCTTGGCCGAGGAGCTCAAGGCGGCCCACGCCGCGGGCGGGCCGCTGCTCATCCCCGCCTTCGCGCTGGAACGCAGCCAGGAGCTCCTGGTCGACCTGCTGCAGTTGATGGAAGACGGGGACGCGCCGCGCGGCGACATCTTCCTCGACTCGCCGCTGGCCATTGAAGCGTCCAAGGTGTTCCTTGAGCGAGGCTGGAATCCCGCCCTCCAGCGAAACCCGTTCGAGCCGGTCCAGCCCTCCGAGCACCTGCGCTTCCTGGCCAAGCCCTGGGACAGCGACGGCTTGGAGCGTCTCTCCGGCTGGCATGTGATCCTGGCCGCCAGCGGCATGTGCGACGCGGGCCGGGTGCGCAAACACCTCAAGCGGCTGCTGTGGCGCAAGGAAGCGACCGTGCTGCTCTGTGGTTTCCAGGCGGCCGGCACGCTGGGACGGCTGCTCGCTGACGGCGCGCCGCGGGTCAGCATCCAGGGCGACGAGGTTCGGGTTCGCGCGCGGGTGCGCAAGCTCGACGCCTATTCGGCTCATGCCGACGCGGCGGGCTTGACGCGCTGGGCGCTCGATCGTGCTCCGGTCAGCGGTTCAATTCTGCTGGCCCACGGGGAGCCGGACGCCGCCGCCGGACTGCGCGATCGGCTGATCGCCGCTGGCTTCGACGCCGGCTCCGTCTTGATCCCGGACCTGGACGACGCCTTCGACCTCACCGAGGGGGCCGCGACGCCCAGGCGGCCGTCGCCCGTCCGGCTGCCGCCCCACGCCGCGGCCAAGCTCGACTGGCATAATCACCGGGTCGCCTTTCAGATGGCGCTCAACGCCGCCCTCGAAGGGGCTGGGGACGACGCCGCCCGCGAGGCGCTGCTGCGCCGCCTGAGCGCCGTTGTCGGTGGACAGCTCGGTGACGGGAAGCCTCGGTCAATCCCGGACGCGGGACAGGATCCGTTCGAGTGAACTTGACCCAGGTCAAGACGCGTCGCCGCGAGAGGGCGCGTTGTGGGGGTGTCATCCACCCCGCTTTTTTCAAGGAAAGACAATGTCAGCTCGCAAGATGAAGACACTCGCCCGCGACGGCCGTGACGCTTTTGACAACGTCACCGATCACCTCAAGACCATGGTCGACCACCTGGGGCAGGACGCCAGCGACGCGGTTTCCGTGAGCGCGGTGGCGCTGGGCCATTCGGCCATTGAACTCGTCGGCGATGTCCAGGCCAAGCTCGATCGCCTCGAGACCGCGACGGAGCGACAAATCCGGCGCCATCCCAGTGAAGCCGTGGCCGCCGCCGCGGCCGCTGCGGCTCTGGTCGCCGCGGCGGCCGCTAGCCTCATCACCTATGCCGTGACCCATCGTTCCCGCGCCGCATAGCCTGGTCGCATCCCATGTCCCGGTGAGGCGGGAACGCCCATGACGGATCGCACCAAGGGCTTGGACGAGGGCGAGGCGACTCGTCGCCTCGCCCTCGTCGGCCCCAATCAGATCGATCCGCCGCGCACGCGTTCGGTGGCGCAGATCGTTCTGGCGACTATCCGCGAACCGATGTTTGGCCTGCTCCTGGCGGCTTCAGGTCTGTACTTGGCGCTCGGCGATCTGGCCGAAGGCCTGCTGCTGACCCTGGCGGCTGTCGCCACCATCGTCCAAGTCGTGTTCCAGGAAGCGCGCAGCGAACGGGCGCTCCAGGCGCTGCGCGACCTGGCCGAGCCCATGGTGCGACTGGTTCGCGATGGGGTCGAGCGCTCGGCCCCGTCGCGTTCGCTCGTGCCTGGCGACGTCATCCTGGTCGGCGAGGGGCAACGCGTGCCCGCCGATGGCCAGCTGATCGATGGCGAACTGCTGACCATCGACGAGGCCGCGCTCACAGGCGAATCCGTTCCCGTTCAGCGTGCGCCGGGCTTGGCGGGCGACCGGTCCGGCGCGATCTTCGCCGGTACGCTGGTCGTCTCGGGCCAGGCGGTGGCCGAGGTGAGCGCCACGGGCCCCCGAACCGCCATCGGCAAGATCGGCGTGGCCTTGGCGATGCTGGAGACCGCTCCGGCGCCGCTGCAGAAGGCCATCACGCGGCTGGTGGGGTGGCTCGGCTTGGCCGCCGGCCTGTTCTGCCTTCTGGTCATCGTCACATACGGTTTGATGCGCGGCGACTGGCTGGAGGCCGCCTTGGCCGGCATCACGGTTGCGATCGCGATGATCCCCGAAGAGTTTCCCATGGTCTTGGCCGTTTTCCTGGCTCTGGGCGCATGGCGGCTTGGCCGGCACAATGTTCTGGTGCGCCGTGGCGCTGTGATCGAGACCCTCGGCGGGGCCACCGTGCTTTGTGTCGACAAGACCGGAACCCTGACCGAGAACCGAATGAGCGTCGCCGCGCTCTGGGCGCAGGGCGCACGGTGCGCGCCTTCGGCCAAGGACGCTTCCGATCCGCATCCGCTATTGGTCGCCGCGAGCCTGGCCTGCGCCCCGCGGCCGGTCGATCCGATGGACCGCGCGCTCGTCGCCCTGGCGCACCCGCCGGCGGACTCGCGCCTCGAACGGTGTTGGCCGCTGCGGACGGGGCGCATGGCCGTGGTTCAGGCCTGGCGCCGATCTGACCAGAGCCTGCTGCTGGCCGCCAAGGGGGCGCCGGAAGCGATCTTCGCCCTGTGCCGTCTGGCGGCCGAGGAGACCGGGCCCATCCGCGCGGCGCTTGAAGCCTTGGCGGTCGAAGGCCTGCGCGTGCTGGCCGTCGCCGAGGCGGACGGGGGCGGTGACGCGCCGGACGAGCCCGAAGCCGTCAGGTTCGCCTTCCGCGGCTTGGTTGGATTCGTCGACCCGCTGCGAGCCGACGCGGCCGGCGCCGTGCGCGAGGCGCGGGAGGCCGGCGTCAAGGTGATGATGATCACCGGCGACTATCCGGCGACGGCCCTAAACATCGCGCGCCAGGCTGGCCTCGACGTGCGTGCGGGCGTCCTGACCGGCGAGGACATCGCGCGACTCGACCGGGCGGCGCTGCGCGCGCGCTTGGCCGAGGTTCGCGTCTTCGCGCGCGTGCGGCCCGAACAGAAGCTGGCTCTGGTCGAAGCCCTGAAGGCCAGTGGCGAGATCGTCGCCATGACCGGCGACGGCGTCAACGACGCGCCGGCTCTGGAGGCGGCGCATATCGGCATCGCCATGGGACGGCGAGGGACGGACGTGGCCCGTGAAGCCGCCGATCTGATCCTGCTGGACGACAGCCTGGCCTCGATCGTCGGCGGCGTCCGGCTAGGCCGACGGATCTATGACAATCTGCGGCGCGCCCTGACCTATGTCACCGCCATCCACGTGCCGATCGCCGGCCTGGCCCTGGCGCCGGTGCTGCTCGGCGCGCCGCCGATGCTGTTTCCGGTGCAGGTGGTGTTTCTAGAACTGATCATCGATCCGGTGTGCTCCCTGGTCTTCGAAGGCGAACCCAGCGATCGCAATAGTATGAAGCGACCGCCGCGCTCGCCCCGGGCGAGCCTGTTTGGCGCGCGGCAGATCGTCCTTGGGGCCTTGCAGGGGATGGTCATCCTGGCTGCAGTGCTGGCGCTCTATCTGTGGGGCCTGACGTGGATGCCCGCCACCCAGGCGCGGGCCGGCGCCTTCGCGTCGTTGGTGATCGGCAATTTGACCCTGGCCATTACCGACGCCACGGCGAGCGACGGACGCCTGCTGGATGCGCGGCGCTGGATCTTCTGGACGATCGCTGGAGCGGCCGGCGCCATCCTGCTGGCGGTGTTGTTGACGCCGGGTCTGGCGGCGTTGTTTCGCATGGCGACGCCGTCGGCGGGGTTCGCGGCGATCTGCGTCGCCGCGGGCGGCGCGGCGGCCGGCTGGGCCTGGCTGCCGAGGATGATGCGGCGACCTGATCCAGATCAACGCCGTAGGCGCGACGACGGTTGAAATGGCGGTCGAAAGGAGCTTTCCAATGGCTTTCAAGGACATTCTCCTCCAGCTGGACAGCTATCCGGAGCCGACCCCGCTCGCCGTGATCGAGCGCGGCGTCTGGTGGGCGCGGCATCTGCAGGCGACGCTGACAGCCCTGGCCGTCGATATCCAGATCCCCGTTCACAGCAACAAGATCGCCGACTATCTGATCGGGCTGACGGACTTGGCGCGCGCCGAGGAAGCCAAGTCCCATCGCCAGGGGCAGGATGTGCTGGCTCAGGCGGCCGCCAGCGCCCTGCGCGCCGAGGTCGAGTTTCTCGTCCAGACGCATCGCGCTCACCTCTACGACGTCGGCGAACACGTCGCCCGGATGGCGCGGACCCGGGACTTGTGCATCGTGCCGCTCAGCGGGCGGTTCGACGAACAACAGGCCGTCGTCAGGACCGTGGTCTTCGGTTCCGGCCGTCCGACCCTGATCCTGGACGAGACGGCCGTCGAGGCGCGCGCCAGCGGTTGCGCGCGGGTTGTGATCGCCTGGGACGGCGGCGCCGGCGCCGCGCGCGCTCTGGCGGACAGTCTTCCGATCTTGGCCAAGGCCGACGCCGTCACGGTGCTGACCATCAGCGGCGACAAGCCCGGGGTCGACGACCAGACGGGGCAGGATGTCGTGCGCCACCTGCGCAGCCATGGCGTCACCGCCCACGCCAAGACGTTGGCGTCCGACCATAGCTCCGCCGGAGTGGTTATCGAACGCCATGTTCGTCAGGTCGACGCCGATCTCTTGGTGATGGGGGCTTACGGCCATTCGCGGCTTCGCGACTTCGTGCTCGGCGGCGCCACTGAACACCTCCTGCACGCGCCGCCGACCGCGCTCTGGATGGCGCACGCCTGAAGCGGGGCCGCCGACCGCCGCCGTCTTGGGGTCCTCCCACCTCCACGAGGCCCTTGGGCAACGATCCGCGCCGCGACTACGCCTCGGCGGGTTCGAGGCGCCAATCTCGCCGCACGGTGAACTGCTGAATCCGTCCGGGGGGCGATCCATAGTCGATCAACGACACCCATTGCGGCTTGAACCGCAGCAGGGCGACGGCATGGCTGGAGGGATGGGGCTCGAAGCGGGCGAACTCGGGGGTTCCCCAGATCCGACGATTGAGCGCATTGACCCAAAGCGGATCGTCGACCTGGGTCGCCTGGCCGGCGAGCGACAGACCCTGCGGCGGACCGTCGTCGTCGCCGCCGATCGCGATCGAGACGCGAGGGTCGGCGGCGATGTTGGCTCGCTTTTGGCTGTCCTGCGCCACCAGGAAGTAGAGCGTCAGTCCGTCGGCGAGATAGTTCACCATGGTCGCCTGCGGCCAACCGTCGGGGCGCAGCGTCGCCACGCTCATCAGGTGATGACGCGCCAGGATCGCGCTGACCTTGGCCTCGGGAGACCCGGGCGGCTTGGGCTCGGCGGGTGGAAAGACTTGGTCTTGAGCCATGAGGTCCTCCTACGGACTTCGCGCGGCTTGGCCTGAGCGGTTCAGGTCGCGACCAGGTCGGCCAATCGACCGGGCGCGACGACCCGAAACCGCCGGCAGCCGTCCAAGGCCACCAGGCTGTCGGCCTGCAGTTGGGTGATCATCCGCGATACGGTCTCGATGGTCAGGCCCAAATGATCGGCGATGTCCTGGCGGCTCATCGCCAGTTCGTTCCAGGTCGCGCCCTGGCGCTGGGCGACATCCGACAGGAACCCCGCCACCCGTTCATAGGCGCTCTTTCGCGCCAGCAGCATCATGTGGTCGTGGGCCCGGCCCAGTTCCTGGCCGGTGGCGCACCAGATCAGCCGCTCCAGGCGTTCGCCCGCCTCGCCGTAGTGTTTCAGGACCGAGCGCTTGGCCACGAGAATTCGGCTGTCGCACAGGGCTTCGGCCGAGGCGCGGTGCGTGGGGCCAGTTTCCAGGCCAAACAGGTCGCCGGGATAGTAGAAGCCGGCGATCTGCCGGCGCCCATCTCCGAGCAGACGGGAGGCGCGGACCGCGCCGTGCTGGACTTGGTAGACCATGTCGGTTTCCTCGTCCTGGGCGTAAATTTCCTCCCCGTCGACATAGGTCATGGCGACGCCGATCGCGCCGAAGATCTCTACGGGTGAAATCACCTGGGCGGGCGACGTGGCGACGGCGGCGCGATCTCGCAGAAGAGCTGGCATGGACATCGCACGTCTCCCTGAGTGGTAGCTGCAGGGATAGGTGAACGGCGCTTGGCCGCCCATTGGGATGTATACGTAGTCGCGACTCCAGCCGGACGCGGGCTTCCTGTCCTCCGTACAAACCCGGATATCGAGGCGAGAATCCTGCGCCTAGCGTGTCGGCTTCGGACGTCACGGAGGCGACAATGAAGACGGTCCTGCTGCTCGTGCACGATGACGCCGGTCAGGAGGCGCGCCTGCAGGCGGCCCTCGATCTCACTCGAGCCTTGAGCGGGCACTTGCGATGCGTGGACGTGACGCCGATCGCCGACTTCGCCGGCGACGTCGACGGCGCGGCCCAGGCGATGATCCTGGCCGAGGAGCGCAAGACGGAGGCGGCCAACCGGATCGCCGTGGAAACCCGCTTGGCCCATGAGCAAACGCCGTGGGACTGGATCGACGCCACCGGCGACGTGACGCGATGCCTGATGCGCGAGGCCGGTCTGGCCGATCTGATCGTCGTCAACTGCAAGCGCGACCGCCTGCTCGACGTGGAGCCGCGCGGTGTGGTCAGCAATATCGCCACACAGGCCCGTTGCCCGGTGGTCGCGGTTCCCGACCATGTCCGCGGCATCGACGTCACCGGCCCGGTTGTGGTCGCCTGGGACGGTTCGCCGCCGGTGATGGCGACCCTTCGGGCCGGCGCGCCGCTGCTGAAGCTGGCCGCCTCGGTCGAGCTCTTCACGGTGGGCGACCAAGAGGGCGCTCCGGCGGAGGCGGCCGCGACCTATCTGTCGCGTCACGAGATTCACGCCACCATCCGGCGCATTCCGGCCGACGGCGGCAAGCCCGACGCCCAGATCCTCGAAGCGTGCGCCGCCGCGGGCGCCGGCTATTGCCTGATGGGCGCCTACGGCCACGGACGCCTCAGGGAGGAGCTGTTTGGCGGCGTCACGCGACGCATGCTGGACGCGGCGCAACTGCCCTTGCTCTTGGGGCGCTGATGTCCGGCGCGCTCTCAAGCCGGAGCGACCTGATCAGCGGCCCGGCCGTCGATCGATCCTGGCCGGCGCGGATGTCCCCGACCCTCGCCTCGGCGAGCGGCTGGTGCGATCCGGCGTGTTGTCGCCGTCGCGCCAAGAGCGGATGATCGGTGCGAGGGGCGGTCCAGGAGGGAGTTCGATGTCCGGGCCACGCAGGTCGAGCCATGGCGATCACGTCTTGGCGGTAGTGTCCGATCGTTCGGCCGCGGCCCGCTCGGCCCTCGCGGCCTCCTGGGTGCGGTCGTCGACCTGGTATGGGCTTGATCCTGAAAACACCGGCGCGCCTCGCACCCTCGGCGCGAACGAGCTGCGCCAGGCCCGTGAGCGGATCGAGCCGCTGCTGCACGCCGCCCAGGCCAATCTCGACCGCTTGTTCCTGGCCGTCGGTTCAACTGGCTGCTGCGTGTTGTTCACCGACCACCACGGCGTCCCGGTCGACCGGCGCGGCGTGGACTCCGACGATGACACCTTCCATCGTTGGGGACTGTGGACCGGGTCGGTGTGGAGCGAGGAGGCCGAGGGCACCAATGGCATCGGCACCTGCCTGGCCGAGGAACGGCCTCTGACCATCCACCGCGACCAGCACTTTCACGCCCGCAACACCGCCCTGAGCTGCACGGTGGCGCCGATCTATGATCATCAGGGCCGCCTGGCCGCGGCGCTCGACGTTTCGTCCTGCCGGGCGGATCTGACCGAGGGCTTTGTCGGCCTGATCGCCGCGGCGGTGGCCGACGCCGCCCGGCGGATCGAAGCGGAGAACTTTCGCCGGGCCTTTCCCAAGGCGCGCGTGCTGTTCGCCGGCGATCCGGAGCGGGGCGGCGGCCTTCTGGCCGTGGATCGCGATGACCTGGTGGTCGGCGCCACGCGGGCGGCGCGCCTGGCCTACGGTCTGACCGACGCCCGACTGGCCCAACCGTTGCCCGCCGACACCCTGCTGTTTCCCGACGAGGATCGTGGCGAGGATCTGGGCGAATTGGAGCGCTCGGGCCTGCAGCGGGCCCTGGCGCGCACCTCGGGCAATGTCTCGGCCGCCGCCAAGGCGCTGGGCATCAGCCGCGCCACCCTGCATCGCAAGCTGGCTCGCCTGGGCCTGCATCGGCGCGCTTGAGGGCGCTTTCTGTCGCAGACTTGCGGCAGTCGCGGGCGGCCTTCGTTGGCGAGGGGACTGACAACCGGCGACGACAGGCCAATCCTTCCTCGGCGACGCCGAACACGGCGCGATCCGGAGGAAGTCATGACCAAGCCGCAGTTCACGCGCACCGCCAAGCCGCCGTTCAAGACGCGCTACGGCAATTTCATCGGCGGCCGATGGGTCGAGCCCGTCGCGGGTCGCTATTTCGAGAACAGCTCGCCGATCAATGGCCGCGTCCTGTGCGAGGTTCCCCGGTCCGACGCGGCCGACGTGGAGATGGCCCTGGACGCCGCCCACGCCGCGAAGGCCGCCTGGGGCGCGACCAGCGTGACCGAGCGCGCCAATCTGCTCAACCGCATCGCCGAGGTCATGGAGGAAAGCCTGCCGCTGCTGGCGGCCGCCGAGACCTGGGACAACGGCAAGCCGATCCGCGAGACGACGGCCGCCGACCTGCCGCTGGCCATCGACCACTTCCGCTATTTCGCCGGCTGCATCCGGGCGCAGGAAGGCGGTGTTTCCGAGATCGACCACGACACCGTCGCCTATCATTTCCACGAACCGCTGGGCGTGGTCGGCCAGATCATCCCCTGGAACTTTCCGCTGCTGATGGCTTGCTGGAAACTGGCCCCGGCCTTGGCGGCCGGCAATTGCGTGGTGCTCAAACCCGCCGAGCAGACCCCGGCGTCGATCCTCGTCCTGGCCGAGCTGATCGCCGACATTCTGCCGCCTGGCGTGCTCAACATCGTCAACGGCTTTGGCTTGGAGGCCGGCAAGCCCCTGGCCTCCAGCCCACGCATCGCCAAGATCGCCTTCACCGGCGAGACGTCCACGGGCCGGCTGATCATGCAGTACGCCAGCCAGAACCTGATCCCGGTGACCTTGGAGCTGGGCGGCAAGTCGCCGAACATCTTCTTCAAGGACGTGATGGCGGAGGACGACGACTATCTGGACAAGGCCATTGAAGGTCTGGTGATGTTCGCCCTGAACCAGGGGGAGGTCTGCACTTGCCCCAGCCGCGCGCTGATCCATGAAGACATCTACGATGCTTTCATGGCGCGCGCCCTCAAGCGCGTCGAGGCCATAGTCCAAGGCGACCCGCTCGACCCGGCCACGATGATCGGAGCCCAGGCCTCGGGCGAGCAACTGGAGAAGATCCTGCGCTATATCGAGATCGGCCGCCAGGAAGGCGCCGAGCTTCTGACTGGGGGCGGGCGTGCCGACCTGCCGGGCGATCTGGCTGGCGGTTTCTACGTCAAGCCGACCGTGTTCAAGGGCCACAACAGGATGCGGATCTTCCAGGAGGAGATCTTCGGCCCCGTGCTGTCGGTGACCACCTTCAAGACCGACGAGGAAGCCCTGGCGATCGCCAACGACACCCTCTACGGCCTGGGCGCGGGCGTTTGGAGCCGCGACGCCAACCGTTGCTATCGCTTTGGCCGCGCCATTCAGGCGGGCCGGGTCTGGACCAACTGCTACCACGCCTATCCCGCCCACGCCGCGTTCGGCGGCTACAAGTCTTCGGGCATCGGCCGGGAAACCCATCGGATGATGCTCGACCACTACCAGCAGACCAAGAACCTGCTGGTCAGCTACAGCCCCAAGAAACTCGGTTTCTTCTAGTCCCGCTCGTCTTGAGGCGGCGCCGGTCACTCCGACGCCGCCGCTCAATCAGGGGCTCCTCGCTGACGGCTCTGGCGGAGCCGACCTTCCGCGCGGCCTTGGCGAGTCACTGCGGGCGAAGGCGCCGATCGAACCTAAGTGCCGATGCTGGCGTCAATCCGACGTTCGACGATCCGCAGACTGGTGTCGTCCGGGCAAATCCGGGCGGTGAAGCCCATGTCGTGCTCGAGCTGAAGGGCGGCGACATGGTCGGCGCTTTCCAGCGAATGCACGACCTTGATGCCGCGGGCGCGCGCATAGGCCAGGACGTGGTCGAGCAGGGTCCAGCCCAGGCCATGGCCTTTAAGGTCGCTGCGCACGGTGACGGCGACCTCGGCGCGCTCGGGATCGGCGCCCGAGGCCAGCATGGCGGTGGCGATGACCGTCTGGCGATCGGCGTCGAAGGCCAGGAAGGTCATGGTGCGGCGGTAGTCGACCTGGGTCATCAACGCCAGTCGCTCGGCGTCAACCGTGCGCAGGGGCGACAGAAACCGCAGTCGCAGGTCCTCGGCGTCGAGCCGCGCGAAAAAGGCCGCTACGGCCGGGGTGTCGTCGGGACGCACCGGTCGGACATGGAAGGCCAGGCCGCTTCGGGTCCGCAGATCGGCGGCCCATTCCGTGGGCACGGGCTGGATGACCAGGCGCGACCTGGGGTCAGCATCCTGGGTGATGACAATGCGGGCGTCGAGCGCCAGGACACCGTAGGCGTCGACGCGCAAGGGGTTGATGTCCAGCTCCACGATGTCGGGCAGGTCGACGGCGATCGCCGAGAGCGCTTCCAGGGCGGCGGCCACCCCGGCGATATCGGCCTGGGGTTCGTCGCGATAGCCGGTCAGCAGGCGCGATATCCGGGTCTTGGCGATCATCGCGTGCGCCAGGTCGCCGTCGAGGGGCGGCAGGCCCAGCGCGCGATCCCTGAGCACTTCGACCGCCTTGCCGCCAGCCCCGACCATCAGCACCGGACCGAAGGTGGCGTCTTGGGCGAGGCCGACGATAAGTTCGTGGGCGCGCCGCAGGGGGATCATGGTTTCCACCGCGAACCCGGCGAACACGGCGTCAGGGCAGGTATTGGCGATGCGGGCGGCCATGGCCGCGGCGGCCGCGCCGGCGGCCTCGGCGTTCGGGAGATCGAGGGCGACGCCGCCGACGTCGGACTTATGACTGATCTGCGGCGAGACGATCTTGACGGCGTAGGGCGGGGTGAGCTCAGCGCAGAGCCTGGCGACGTCCTGGGCCGTGGCCGCCAATCGGGTCGGGACGGTGGCGACGCCATAGGCGTTCAGCAAGGCCTTGGCCTCGACCTCGTTGAGCAGGGTGCGGCCCTGCGACCTTGCGGTTCGGATCAAGTCCAGAGCCGCGGCGCGGTCGCCGACTCGTGCATCGTGGCGGGCCGGTGCGGCCATCAGGTTGGCCTTGGCGCGACGAGCGGCGAGGAGATGGCCGAAAGCTCGCGCGGCGGCGTCCGGCGCGCCGAACATCGGCACGCCGGACGCGCTGAGGATCGGTCCGGCGGCGTCCTGGTTGGCGTCGCCCAACCAGCAGGCGATCACCGGCTTGTGTAGGCCGCGTCCGCGGGCGGCCACGATGCTGGCGGCCACCCCCCGGGCGATGTCGCCCGGCTTGGACAAGGCGGTGGGACAGTTCATGACCAGGACCGCGTCGACCCCGGCGTCCGCCAGCACCGCGTCGAGCGCCAGGCGATAGCGCTCGGCCGGGGCGTCGCCCATCAAGTCCACCGGATCGCCATGTGACCAGCCGGCGGGGAGGACGGCGTTCAGGCGGTCCAAGGTCTGCGGCCCGAGTTCGGCCAGGACGCCGCCGCTCGACGCCACGGCGTCCAGGGCCAGGATTCCGGCTCCGCCGCCATTGGTGACGATGGCCAGGCGTTCGCCCGCCAAGCTCCGACCGGCGCGCAGCACCGCGGCGGCGTCGAAGAGGTCGGTCAGGGTCTCGACCTGGACGACGCCCGCCCGTTCGAAGGCGCAGGCGTGGACATCGTAGGCGCCGGCCAGGGCGCCGGTGTGGGAGCGGACGGCCTTGCCGCTGGCGGCGTTGCGCCCGGCCTTCAAGGCGATCACCGGCTTGATCCGCGCGGCGGCGCGAGCCGCCGACATGAACTTGGCCGCGTCGGTGACGCCCTCGACATAGAGCAGGATGGCGTCGGTGTGGGGATCGGCGGCGAAGAGGTCGATCAGGTCGCCCAGATCGACCTCGGCCATGTCGCCCACCGAGACGATCCCTGAAAAGCCAAGCTGGCGGGTATTGGCCCAATCGATCACGCCGCTCACCAGGGCGCCGCTCTGGGAGATCAGGGCCAGGCCCCCGGGGCCGGGCGCGCCGCGGGCGAAGGAAGCGTTGAGCCGGGCGCGGGGCGCCAGCAGGCCCAGGCCATTGGGTCCGATGATCCGCAGGCCAGAGGGCCTGGCGGCGTCCAGCATGGCCCGGCGCAGGCCATTGGCCTCGGTCAGGCCCGCCGAGAGGATCACGGCGACCTTGGTCCCGGCCGCGCCGAGATCGGCGACCACCTGGGGAACGGCGGCGGCCGGGACGGCCACCACGGCCAGTTCGGGCGGCTTGGGCAAATCGGCGATGGTCGCCGACCACGTCGTGCCGGCCACCGACAGCGGGCGCGGATTGACCAGGTAGACCGGACCGGCGAAGCCGCCGGACAACAGGTTTTCGACGACCACCTGGCCCACGGAGCCCGGACGATCGGAGCCGCCGATCACCGCCACCGAGGTCGGGGAGAGCAGGGGAGCAAGATTGTACAGCGACATGGCGGCCTCAGCTGTCGGGACCCGTCATGGCGGGCGGTCAGCGCCAAATGACCCGTCACGCCCCTTCCGCGCCATTCGTAGAATCCCGCATTTGGCTCGGCTCAAACCTCGCTGAACCGGTTTGTAAGCCGCGACGCGAGGGGGCATGATCCGCTGTGGTTCGGGCCTCGGGGCGGGTCGCCACGACCACGGGAGGGTGAAGATTCGATGGCGTTCGGCTTACCCCTCCAACGAGACCGGATGAAGGGCTGCGGGCTGGCTCTGGCGACCTTCGTCCTCGCCGTCGGGCTACGCTGGTTGCTGGCTCCTTGGCTGGGAGATCACGCCGCCTATCTGCTCTTCACCGCGCCCGTCGCCGTCGCCGCGGCGTTCGGCGGCGTGGGCGCCGGCCTCGGCGCCACGTTCCTGGGCCTCGTCGCCGGTTTCGCCTTCAGCGGCCGCGACCGACTGGACGCCCTGGCGATGGCGGAGGCGCTGGCCTTCCTGTTGGCGGCGACGGGCATACTTCTGGTGGGCGTGGAAATCGGGCGACTGCGTCTGCGGTCGGCTTCCAGCGAGCAGGGCGCCGCGGCCAGGGCGAGGCAAGCCGAAGACGTCGTCAGCGAATTCAACCTGCTGATCGACGGCGCGACAGAGTACGCCATCTGCATGCTCGATCCCGAAGGACGGGTTCTGATCTGGAACGCCGGCGGGCAAAGGCTCTTGGGCTGGAGCGAGGCCGAGGCCGTCGGCCAGGAGGTGGCGGTCTTCTATCCGCAAGACGCTCGGCAGGCGGGCAAGCCAGGGAGCGATCTCGCCAGGGCCCGGGCCGAAGGCGAGATCGAGGACGAGGCCTGGCTTCTGCGCAAGGACGGCTCGGAATTCCTGGCCCATGTTTCCATAACCGCCCTCCATGACCAGGCCGGGGCCTTGCGGGGATTTGGCAAGGTTCTGCGCGACGTCACCGACCAGCGCGCCAGCGAGCGGGCCCTGGACGCCGGCGCCGAGCACCTGCGGTCGATCCTGTCCACCGTTCCCGACGCCATGGTGGTCATCGATGAACGGGGCAAGATCCTGTCGTTCAGCGCCGCCGCCGAGCGCCTGTTCGGTTTTCAGGAGACCGAAGTGCTGGGCGAGAACGTTCGTTGCCTGATGCCGTCGCCCGACCGCGAGCGTCACGACGCCTATATCGAGCGCTACCTGACGACGGGCGAGCGCAAGGTCATCGGCATGGGGCGCGTCGTCGTCGGCATGCGCAAGGACGGCACGACCTTTCCGATGGAGCTGTCGGTCGGCGAAGCCATCGGCCATGGCCCCCGGGTGTTCACGGGTTTTGTCCGTGATCTGACCGACCGCCAACGCACCCAGGCCCGCCTTGAGGAGCTCCAGGCCGAGCTGATCCACATCGCCCGGGTCAGCGGCATGGGGACCATGGCCTCGACCCTGGCCCATGAGCTCAACCAACCGATCACCGCCGTCGCCAACTATGTCGAGGCGGTGCGCGATCTCCTGGCCAAGCCGGATCCCGACGACCTGCCGATGATCCGCGAGGCCCTCGATGATGCAGCCGGCGAGGCGATGCGCGCGGGCCATATCGTCCGGCGTCTGCGCGACTTCGTCGCCCGGGGCGAGGTCGAAAAGAGCGTCGAGGACCTGCCGTCCGTCATTCACGAAGCCGCCGCCCTGGGCCTGATGGGGGCCCGCGACCAGGGGTTCGATCCGATTTTCGAGCTGGACGCCGCCGCTACGCCCGTGCTGATCGACCGCGTGCAGATCCAGCAGGTGGTGATCAACCTGGCGCGCAACGCGGTCGAGGCCATGAGCGGCGCGGAGCAGCCCAGGCTTTGGCTTCGTACGCGTGACCAAGGCGACGGCCTGGTGCGGGTGACGATCGCCGACAACGGCCCCGGCGTCGCACCGAACATCGCCGGCCAGCTGTTCACCGCGTTCGTCAGCACCAAGACCGAGGGCATGGGGCTGGGGTTGTCGATCTGCCGCACGATCGTCGAGGCCAACGGCGGCCGCATTTGGCATGAGCCCAGGCCCGGGGGCGGCTCGCAATTCCATTTCACGCTGGTCAAGGTCGAGAAGGAGACCATCTATGAGCGCTAGACGGATGATCCATATCGTCGATGACGAGGAGGCGATCCGTCGCTCGGCCGGGTTCATGCTCAAGACGTCCGGCTACGCGGTGTCGACCTACGCCTCGGGAGACGCCTTCCTGCAGGCCGCCAAGGACGCCGAGCCCGGCTGCGTGCTGCTGGACGTACGCATGCCGGGCATGGATGGCCTGGAGGTCCAGAAGATCATGGCCGAACGCGGTATCGCCATGCCGGTCGTGGTCCTGACCGGCCACGGAGACGTCACCGTGGCGGTTCGTGCGATGAAGGGCGGGGCGGTGGATTTCATCGAGAAGCCGTTCGAGAAGGCCGTGCTGCTGACCGCCATCGTTGCGGCCTTCGAGCGGCTGGACGATGTCGAAGCCCGCGCGGCGCGGGCGAGCGACGCGGCGGTCGCCATCGCGGCCCTGACCAGCCGCGAACAGGACGTGCTCAAGGGCATGGCCCAGGGCCTCCCCAACAAGACCATCGCCTTCGACCTGGGCATCTCGCCGCGCACCGTCGAGGTCCACCGCGCCAACGTGATGGCCAAGTTGCAGGTCAAGAGCCTCTCGGAGGCGCTGCGGATCGCCTTCGCAGCCGGTTTGCAGGACGAGGCCTAAGGGGGTCTACGTAGCGACCGCGTCCGAGCCCTATGGCATGCCCAAGCCGTGACTATTCCTGATCGCGGCAAGCTGGCCGATATGACGCAAGCGGTTCCCATCAAACACGAAGATCGCGCGCGGTTGCTGCTCGTCGAAGACGATCCGGGCGTCCGCCGCTCGCTGCAACTGCTGCTGCACGGGCACGGCTTCGAGGTCCGCGCCTACGCCTCGGGCCTGGCGCTACTGGCCGACCCCACGGCGCTTGGTGCGGTGTGCTTGGTCGCCGACTATCGCATGCCCGAGATCGACGGCCTGTTGATCCTGACACGATTGCGCGAAATGGGGTGGCAGGGACAGGCGCTGTTGGTCACCGCCTTTCCTTCGGCGCGCCTGGTCGGTCAAGCCCTGGCGGCGGGCTATAGCCGCGTCATCGAGAAGCCTCTGGTCGAGGCCGCCCTTGTCGACGCCGTCCAGCGCGCCGTGGCCGCCTGCTGACGCCTCTACGTATTACTCCCAACTGCCAGGCGCCTCTGGCGGCGGTATCAAACCGCGACGACGAGGTGGTCCACTCCACCAGGCGCCTCGGCATCACCTGGAGAGACATCATGGACAAGACCATGAAGGCCGCCGTCGTTCGGGCCTTTGGCCAGGCGTTGGTCGTGGAGCATGTCGCGCGGCCCAAACCCGGTCGAGGTCAGGTGCTGGTCAAGATCGCCGCCTGCGGAGTCTGCCACACCGACCTGCACGCCGCCCATGGCGACTGGCCCGTCAAGCCCGCCCTTCCGCTCATTCCGGGCCACGAGGGCGTCGGCACGGTGGTCCAGGTCGGCAAGGGCGTCGAACACGTCAAGGAGGGCGACCGGGTCGGCGTGCCTTGGCTGCACACGGCCTGCGGCCATTGCACCCACTGCCTGGGAGGCTGGGAGACGCTCTGCGAGGCGCAGCAGAACACGGGCTATTCCGTCGACGGCGGCTTCGCCGAGTACGTGCTGGCCGACGCCGGCTATGTCGGCCACCTGCCGGCCAATCTGAGTTTCCTGGAGGTGGCGCCGATCCTCTGCGCCGGGGTCACCGTCTACAAGGGCCTGAAGGTCACCGACGCCAAGCCCGGCGACTGGGTGGCGATCTCCGGCGTCGGCGGACTGGGCCACATGGCCGTGCAGTACGCCAAGGCCATGGGGTTCAAGGTCGCCGCCGTCGATATCGACGAGGACAAGCTTCATTTGGCGCGCACCCTGGGCGCCGACATCACGGTCAACGCCCGGGAGATCGATCCTGGTCCTTACCTGCAAAAGGAAATCGGCGGCGCCCAGGGCGTCCTGGTCACCGCCGTATCGCCCATCGCCTTCTCCCAGGCCTTGGGCATGGTTCGGCGGGGCGGCACGGTGTCGCTCAACGGGCTGCCGCCCGGCGACTTCCCGCTTTCGATCTTCGACACGGTGTTGCGCGGGATCACCGTGCGCGGCTCCATCGTCGGCACGCGCCTGGACCTGCAGGAGGCTCTGGCCTTCGCCGCCGACGGCCGGGTGCGGGCCACGGTACACGCCGAGGGGCTGGACAACATCAACAGCGTCTTCGACCGCATGGCGCGCGGTGAGATCGAAGGCCGGGTGGTGCTCGACTTCGAGGATCGGCTGTGAAGGGCGACATGACGATCGGCGCGGGGCTTCTCGCCATCCTGGCCGTGGGCTTGGCGGCGGCGGTTCAGGCTTCCCCTGAACCCACGCCGCGGCCTCTGCCCGCGCAGGCGCTTGGCGGCCAACGGATCGCCCAGCGCAATTGCGGAATCTGCCATGCCGTGGGCGCCGGGCCCAGCCCGCTGGCCGACGCGCCGCCCTTCGCGACCCTGCACCGGCGCTACCCGCCCGGCGGGCTCGACCAGATCCTGACCGAAGGCATGCTGGCCCCCAGCCGCAAGCCTGAGGAAGGCTCTCCGGATCACCATCCGCGCATGCCGATGGTCGATCTGGACGAGGATGAGGTGGCTCAGTTGAAGGCCTATCTCCGAAGCCTCGATCCTCGGCCTCGGACAGAACCGAAGGAGACCACGCCTTGAGAGACCCGCTTGGCAGGAGGGCCGATCGCCCTTCCGGCGGCTAAGTTTTTCCGCGGTTGAGCAAGATCAAGATCCTCGGCGCCCAAGCGCGAAATCATCGACTTACGCACAGGAGGTTCGTGTCATGACCGTTCCCCAACTGGCTTTCGTCATCCTGAACGTCGTCGCCTTCGCGGCCTTCGTCCTGACCCTGAGCGCCGTGTCGGTGCAGGCCGCCGCCGGCGAAGGTCCGGTCATGCGCAGATCGCCAAGGCCCTGGGGCCGGGGGATCGCGCGATGACCCGCCCTCCTTCTTTCGGACCTCGGACCGTTCTGGTCGCCGCCATGGTCGTTCTGGGCGTGGCGTCGCTGGCCAGCTGTCAGCTGCGGCAATTCCGTCAACCCTATCACGAGCCGGCCGTGCAGCCGCTGAGCGTTCGCTAGCGCCGGGGTGTCCAAGGAGACCTCAAATGACCTATCCGCGCGGACATGCCTATCGACGCCCCTTGGATCACGTGGCGCGACGGGTGAAGAGACGATCGGCGCAGCGGTCGGGCCTTGATCCGCGCTGGATTTTCCCGGCCGTTGCGCTGGCCGCCCCGCTGGCGGGTGGAGCCTCGGCGTCGCTGTTGCAGGCTTGCCTGATGCTGGGGACGGTCGCCGGTCTCGTCGCGGCCAGGCCGGCGGGCGCCTTTTGGTCCCTGCTCGCCTGGGGTGTCGTCACCGGCGGCTTCGGCGCCATGCTCGCCTTCCTCGATGCGCCGAACGGCCAGAGCCTTACCCCGGCGGTGCTGGCGGTCGCCGTGGTGCAGGCCTTAGCGCTGCTGGGCGTCGCGAGCCCCGCGACGACGGCTGGGTGGAGCGCGCGGGGGCGGGTGCTGCTTTCGCTCAGCGGCCCCCTCGCCCTGACGGTTCTGGCCGTCAACGCCACGCCCGATTGGCGTAGCCTTGGGGCGGCTCTGGCGGTGGCGCTGAATCTCGCGGCGCTGCCCTTGGCCCTGGAAGCACGACGGCGGGCCAGGTCATGAGCGAAGTTTATGCCGCTCGGACGCCCAAGGCTCGCGTGGACGGAAAGTCGCCCCGCTCCGACGCTGCGCCGGTCGCGAGGGAGGGGATGCTCGCCAGGCGCAACGTTTGGATCGCCGCGCTCTTGCTGGGGCTGGCCGTGGCGCTGATCTGGCCCGCCCAACGAGTGTTTCGCCTGCCGCCGTCCACACCCTTCGACGCGGCTCCAATATCGCCACCTTCGCATCCTGCGCCGAGCGCGGCCTTGATCGATCAAACGCGCGCGGTTTGGGCGCAGCTCGATGCGACTCTGGAGCCCTGCGATCAGGCCGTGGCCAAGGTCGATTCCGCGCCGCCTGATCTGGGACGAGCGCCGGCCATGGCGCGACGAGCATTGGCCGCCCGCGACGCGTGCCGGCGAGCTGGCTTGAGCCTACTGGCGATCCGACCGCCGCAAGCCGCGGCGGATTCCGAACGCGCCGCCTTCAGCGAGGCCCTCACGCGCTGCCAGTACGCTTATCTGGTGGAGGGCAACAGTCACGGGCGGTTGGCCGAGGCCCTGAGGGTCGGGGCCAAGGGCGCGGCGAAGTTCGAGGCCTGGGCCGACGTCCAGGAAGCCGACCTCGACGCCAGGGGGTGCCGGATCGGCTTTGTCATGGCCGCCCGCCAAGCGGGCATGCCCTCGTCCCTGTTCGAGGCGGCCGCGCCGATCAAGCCGGCTCCGACGATCCGGTCGACACGACAGACGCAGGCTTGACCGACTGTGATCGGCGCACGCGGTTCTAGACTCTGACGGGCTTCGTCGATGCCCGGGATCTCCGGCAGTCGAGCTCCGCTTCGCTGATGGGCGGAAAATCGATCCGTCACGGCCTCGGCCCGACCCCGGCCAGTCCTGACGCCTCATGGCCGACCGTCCTCGGGAGGCTGGTGACGGGCACGGCTCGAGGCGCCGGTCCACCAGCGGTCAGGTCCTCGGGGGGCGTGGCTTGCAGCCGCCGGCGGCGGCCGGGTCGGACGCGGGCCGCCGGCCAGGGCCTAGCGAACCGACGGCGTCTGGACCCGGGAGGGTTTGGCGGTGTCGAGCGTGCGAATATAGGCCGTCAAGGCGTCGATTTCCGGGGAGGTCAGCATCTTCGGCGGCATCCGATAGTGACCGACCTGCGAAATGGTCTCCAGTTCCCAATCCAGCCGGTAGTTGCGATAGCGTTCGGCGATGGTCGCGAAAGAGGGGGCGCCGGTGGCCGGAGCGCCGCCCCCCGTTCCGACCATGTGGCAGGCCGAGCATTCGCTGACGGCAAGCCTATGCCCAGTCTCGACAAGGGCGACCTCGGGGCCGGGATGCAGAGGCTCCAAGGCGGCGCAGGCGGCCATGACACCAGAGGCCAGCACCGCGGCAAGGCCCCAGAGATGTCGTGTGGGGCTGGCGGTTGGCGGATCTCTGGCGAGCACGCTCACAGCGTCGCCAGGGTTTGGGGCCACAGCGCGCGCAGCGGCAGGGGGAGTTGCCGAAGCACCTTGGTCAGCAGGTCGTGGTCCATTTGCGCCTCGAGTCCTCGAAAGACGCCGCGCGCCAGGCTCTCGGTCTCGATCGGGAAGTCGGGCGGCAAGGCGTCCTCGATCCGGGCGAGGAATGTGTCCAGGTCTCGCTCCGGAGTCGGGGTCTGGCTCGGCCGCCAGCCTTCGGCGAACATGCCCCGCAGCAGCATCGGCAGCTGAGCGGCGAAGTTCATCGCGGGGTCCGGGGCGAGGCGATCGCGCAACGCGTGCAGCGTCGCACGGGCGCCCTGATAGGCTTGGTGGCGATCGCAGGGACCTAGCTCGCTGGCGATGGTTTTCAGCCAGACGTTGGTCTCTTGGACGGTGGTGTCGAAAACCGGAAGACTGCTGGCCATGGGACCCTCCAGGATCAGGGTCGACAGTCTCGGCGAGACGCGGCGAGGGCGTGTTGACAAGGATCAAATCGGATCCGGCCGCCGGCCTTATCAAGATCGGCCTGGAAACATTGGAGCATACGATGAGCGTCGGAGCACGGGCCTTGGCCTTGACTGTCCTGGCGCTGACCATGGCGGGCGCCGGGCGGCCACAGGCCGGGATCGACGCCACCCCGTCCCGCGAACGTCTCGCGCAAGGACAGGCCATCGCCAAGCGCGACTGCGGCGGATGCCACGCCGTGGATCGCGCAGGCGACAGTCCTTTGCCCGAGGCGCCGCGATTGCGCGACCTGCACCGTCGCTATCCCGTCGAGCAACTTGGCGAAGCCCTGGCCGAAGGCATCGTCGTGGGACACGGACCTATGCCGGAATGGGTCCTGGACTCCTACGAGATCGAGGCCCTCATCGCCTATCTGAAGAGTCTGGAGCCGGACGCTCCAGCCCGGGTTCCCAGGCGATGAGAAGGGGCGGGCGGTCCCGTCAAACCATGGGTTTCTCCTGGACCGACCCGAACGCCGGGGTTCGCTGGTCGCTCTCTTCCGAAATATTGGGCGGGTTCCATGGCGATGGCGGCGCGGCCGACCCAGGCCGCCATCGCTTCCGCCGGCAGCTTCGCGGCCGGGGCGATCATGCCGCCGCTGACGGTGATTCTGGCCCCGACCTAGCCAGGGCCTCGAAGTTCTTGATTCACGTCAATGCGATGAAGGGCGCGGCGCGGAAACTCACAGGACAAGCAAGCCTTGGAGGGAGGCGAGCCATGACGACCAGCCGCCCTCTACAACGCCTTTGGTTTCCTCGCGCCGTTGGGCGCACTGCTTGATCAGAAAGGTGTGACCATGCGCATGATCTTGGCGACGCTGCCGGTCCTGATGTCGCTCCTGGCGGCGCCCGCCCAGGCGGGCGGGCAGGACCCGCACGCGGGCCATCATCCGGCCACGACCGCTCCCGCCGCCTCGACCGCGTCGCCCAAGCCCGTGGCGGCTCCGGCGCGAGATTGCCCGATGATGACGTCCGGCATGATGTCGGGTGGCGGCATGGGCGGCGCCGGGACCCACGCGCCAGGCCCAACCAGATCCGCTCCGTCCGGGTCGGCGCCAATGGGTAAGCCCTCGGCCGAACCCATGCCGGATGGGGCGATGATGAAGCCGGACGACATGCCCTGCATGCCGACCGCGGCGCGGCCCGCCGCGCCGGAAACTCATGATCATCCCACGCCCAAGCCCGGTGGCTAGGCGGCGGCCAAGCTTGAAGTTCGCTCGCGCAAGCTAAGGTTTTGGACTTAAGGCTGAAGGGCTGCTTGCGGCTGGCCGCCGTCGCGGTCACGTCCCTCGCGTCGTCGCATATAGGCATCATGCCCTGGGCGCGCGCCTTACCGGCCCTTCCTGGGTCTGCGGGCTTTGCAGTAAAATGTCTGCTTCTTGGGGCCAAGCTCGGGACGGCTTCTGGCGCATGCTGGCCTTGGGCGGTCTGGCGCAGACTGACTCATCGCTTCCGTTCCGCTCGCGGAAGCCGAGGCGAGCAGCATGGTCCCCGCGGGAGGCGGGGAAAACCGATCTCACGGCAACTTCGTTCGGTCCGCTAAACCGACCCGGCCGCCGCGGTCGTCACTGGATGGTCAACTCGGCCAGCGTGGCCGTGGCGATCGATACCGCCAGCGGCCCATGCAGCGAACCGGTCCGAACCCGCCCGAAACGCGGCGACGTGGCGGCGCGAGCCCACTTCCACGGGAAAGTTGGCAACGCTGTCATTTGGGCGTTGTGATTGATAGGTTTTGTCATATCAATGGCCGCGGCCGAGACACAAACGGCGTTCGCGGGAGTATGTGATGAAACGAACGACCAAGCGCACGCGACTGCTCGGGGGCGGCGTATCGCTCCTGGCGATCGTGATCGCAGCGCCCAGCTTCGCCCAAACGGCCGGGCCGGCCGCCCCGGACAGCAGCACCCTTGACGAACTCGTGGTCACCGCGCGCCGCCGCGCGTTGGACAACGCCACCGAAATCAAGCGCAACGCCGACACCGTCGTCGACTCGATCGTCGCGGACGAAGCCGGCAAGCTGCCCGACACCTCGATCACCGAGGTGCTGCAACGCATTCCGGGCGTGACCATGTCGCGGTTCCAGAGCCTGGGCAGCCCCGACCAGTTCTCTTGGGAAGGCACGGGGGTCCAGATCCGCGGCCTCTCCGGCATCACCGGCATGCTGAACGGGCGCGAGATCTTCTCGGCCAACGGGGGCTCGGGCCTCAACTGGGGCGACGTCACGCCCGAACTCATGGCTGCGGTGAACGTCTACAAGGCCACCACCTCCGACCTGATCGAAGGGGGCACGGGCGGCGCGATCGACCTGCGCACCCACATGCCCTTCGACTACAACAAGCCGCAGTTGGACGTGTCGATGAGCGCCACCTATGGCGACTTCATCAAGAAGGCCTCGCCCGCCGGCTCGATACTGGTCACCAAACGCTGGGACACCAACATCGGCGAGTTTGGCGCCCTGCTCGACCTGGCCTCGACGCGTTATCGGTCGGCCGACAGCTTCATTCGCACCGAGCCCTACTACCCGAGCACCTTCAACGGCAAGACCGTCTACGTGCCTGGGGGTTTCAACTACGGCAACGACGATTTCGACCGCAAGCGCAAAGGGATCTACGCCGCGTTCCAATGGCGGCCGGTCCCCGAGTTGACGCTCTGGCAGACGGACTTCATCTCCAAGTACAACACCAAGGTCGGCGGCGGCGGCGTCTTCATGGACTCCAGCGGGCCTCAGGATGTCGTTAGCGGCGAATTCGACGCCGATGGCGTGTTCCAGCGGGGCGTCCTGCGCGGCTCCAACGCGGGCGGCTACTCCCCCGGCAATTCCAACAACCAAAATCCTGGAAAAAGCTGGACCGCCGATTATAGCGGCGGCTTCACCCTGGAGGCGGCCGACAACTTCCAGGTCAGCGGCGCGGTCCAGGTCGTCAACTCCAAGAACCAGAATCGCAGCTACGGCCTCGGCGTCGGTTCGGCGAGCATCCCCGAGATCAGCTTCGACACCGCGGGCGACGTTCCCACACCCAAGCTCAGCACGACCGCGCCGCTGCTGGACGCGGCCCAGGCCAACATCAACAACCTGGTCTACAATCAGACCCACAACAGCGGCCGGATGACCGCGGCCAACCTCGACCTGCAGTACGACATCGGCGACGGCTTCTTTCGCCAGCTGAAGGTCGGGGCGCGGATCGCCGACCGGTCGGAAAACGACAGCTTCACCGGCACCTACTGGTCCGCCACGGGCCGCGGCTGGAACGGCGTACCGCAGTCGACGGTCGCCACCTCGCCGGCGGAGGACTTCTACGTCTACGACTTCCCCGACTTCTTCAAGGGCAAGCGGGACGCGCCGGGTCCGTACATCTTCGCAAGCCCGGGCGCGGCCACGCCCGAGAATCTGCTGCGCTACACCGCCTGTGGGCCGCAGTTGGCCATGCGATGCAGCACCGATCCGACCAGCGCCGACTACAATGCAACGCGCACGCTCTACGGCGATCCGGTCAACCTGAACTTCGGCAACGCTCCCAATGCGGTGCTGACCAAGGTCGAGACCCGCAGCGCCTACGCCATGTTGCGGTTCGGCAGCGACGGGCTGGGGGCGCTTCCAGCCTTCACCGGCAACATCGGCGCGCGCGTCGTTCGCAATGAGATCAGCAGCACCGGCACCTTCACCTTCTCCGGCGGTACTGAATTCTATCGTACGCTCGCCGACGCTCAGGCGTCGCTGGCCCAGGTCGGCGGGCTCGACAACGTGGCGGCCTATCGCCTGGCCAATGGCCAGATGCCGCTCACCTACCAGACCGTGTCCAGTTCGACGACACGGTCCGAAACCAACCGCTACACCCGGGTCCTGCCGTCGCTGAACCTGACGTTCAAGCCGGACGACGCCTGGGTGGTGCGCGTGGCGCTGAACAAGACCCTCAGCCCGCCGAGCTACAACGACATCCGTTCGACCGGGAGCGGCGGCGTCTCGACCTCGGCCAACCCGCTCAACGGCACGAGCTCCAGCGGGGAGAACATCTCCCTGCCGACGATCTTCAACGGCTACACCTACAGCTCCGGCAACACCAAGCTCAAACCCGCGGTGTCGACGAACGCCGATTTCAGCGTCGAGTGGTATCCGAAGGCGGGGACGACGGCGCACATCGACGTCTTCGCCAAGAACATCAAGGACCTGATTATCTACAATGACATCAACACGCCGGCCGCGACCCTGTTCGGATCATCCCCGCCGCTGATCGTCAGCAACGGCGCCCTGGTGACCCTCCCGGGCAATGTGAGCGGGCAGGCCAATTACAACGCCACCGAAACCTCCAAGATTCGAGGGGTCGAACTGGGCGGCCGGAGCTATTTCGACCAGCTCCCGGGTGCATTGCGGGGCCTGGGTCTGGAAGCCAACTTCACCTATATCGACAGCAAATCGCCCAGCACCCGGGCGCGCGACATGAACGGCGCGCCAATCACCGACCTGCCGATCGTCGGCCTGTCGAAATACAACTACAACGTCAACCTTCTCTACGACTACGGCCGCTGGAGCGCCCGCCTGGCCTACAACTGGCGTAGCCGATACCTGGCCACGACCACTGGCAACGGCACGACCAACAGCTATACGGCCGCGAACGGCGCCAGCGTCTCATACGCTCTTCCCGTCTACGTCGCCGACATGGGGCAGCTCGACGGCAGCGTCAGCTACAAGCTCAACGACCACGCCCAACTGTCGGCGGACTTCACCAACTTGCTCAACGTGATTTCGCGCACGGAGATGGAGATCCTGCCGGGCAAGGTTGTGACGCGAAGCTGGTTCATCAATGACCGCCGGGTCTCGGCCAGCCTGAGGCTGAGCTTCTAGCCGTCGGCCCTTGCGGTCAGGGCGAAGGCGCGGCCCTCCAGAGGGGCCGCGCCTCGTCTTATGATACGATTGACCGCTCCGGACCAATCCGATGGACAAGCGGCCCAGCGAATGGGACGTCGCAGGGGGGGAGACGAACATGGCCAAACAGATCCTGATCGTCGGCGGCGGCACGGCGGGCTGGCTGACGGCCTGTTACCTGGCGCGCATGATCGGCGGTCGCGAGGCCCAGGGGGCCAGAATCACGCTTGTCGAATCCGAGGACATTGGGATCATCGGCGTCGGCGAAGGCACCTTTCCCAGCATTCGCAAGACCCTCAAGCGCATCGAGCTCGACGAGGCCGCGCTGATCCGCGACGCCAACGCCACGTTCAAGCAGGGCATCCGCTTCGACAACTGGCGCCACGCGCCTTCGGTCGAGCCGACCGATCGCTACTACCACCCGTTCCAGACCGCCGATCAGCATACCGACCTTGATCTCTTGCCTTACTGGCTGCTGGGCGCGGCCGGCGATGCGCCCTGGTCCCGGGTCGGCACCGTCCAGCAGGCGGTGATCGACGCGCATCGCGCGCCCAAGCTGATCGAGCACCCCGACTATGCCGGTCCCCTGGCCTACGCCTACCACTTCGATGCGGTGGCGTTCGGCCAGTTGCTGCGCCGCCACGCCCTGGAGCGCGGCGTGACGCGGATCGCCGACACCATCGATGCGGTGCGGCTGGCCCCCGACGGCGCGATCGAGTCCTTGACGGCTCGCGCCTCGGGCCGGCTCGAGGCGGATCTCTACATCGACTGCACCGGCTTCCGCGCCCAGCTGATCGGCCAGGCGCTGGGTTCGCCGTTCACCTCCTACCGTAATCAGCTGTTCTGCGACCGGGCCCTGGCTGTCCAACTGCCCTATGCGCGGCCCGACGTCCCGATCGCCTCGTGCACCATCTCAACCGCCCAGGAAAGCGGCTGGACCTGGGACATCGGCCTGCAGGAACGCCGCGGCGTCGGCTACGTCTTCTCCTCGGCCCACACCTCCGAGACGCGGGCGGCCGAGGTGCTCAGCGCCTACGCTGGCGTCCCCGTCGACCGACTCGAGCCGCGGCTCCTGAAGTTCGAGGCGGGCTTCCGCCACGTCCAGTGGCGCAAGAACTGTGTCGCCATCGGTCTTTCCGCCGGCTTCATCGAGCCGCTGGAGGCCACCGGCATCGGCTTCGCCGAGATCGCCGCCCTGATCCTGGTCAACCTGTTCCCGTGGGCGGGCGAGTACGACCAGGCCGCCGCCCAGTTCAACGCCCAGATGCGGCGCCGCTACGACCACGTCATCGACTTCATCAAGCTGCACTACTGCCTCAGCAAGCGCGAGGACACCGACTTCTGGCGTGACAACCGCGCGTCCGCCTCGATCTCCGACAGCCTGAAGACCAAGCTCGACATCTGGCGCTGGCGACCGCCGTCCTTTCTCGACGTCGACCTGAGCCACGACATCTTCATCGCGCCGAACTGGCAGTACGTCCTGTACGGCATGGGCTTCCGCACCGACATCTCGGGCCGGGCCGGCGCGCTACGCTACCACGACGCGGCCCGGGAGGAGTTCGCGAACATCCGCGAGCAGTCCCGCAACGCCCTACGGATAATGCCCGACCATCGCGCCCTGGTCGAAGAGGTGCGCCGCGCCGGCTTCCGACGCCCCATGGCGGGCGCCCGATGAGCCCCGCAGGGACGCGCCAGGGCCCGATCCGCCGCGTCGTCATCGTCGGCGGCGGTACGTCGGGCTGGATGGCCGCCGCCGCCCTGGCGCGCCTGGCTCCCCGCGACGTCACGGTGACCCTGGTCGAATCCGACGATATCGGCACGATCGGCGTCGGCGAGGCGACCATCCCCACCCTGCACGACTTCAACGCCTTGCTCGGCATCGACGAGGACCAGTTCGTCCGCCAGACGCGGGCGACGTTCAAGCTGGGCATCCAGTTCGAGAACTGGGGTCAGGTCGGCGAGACCTACATCCACCCCTTTGGGGTCCATGGCCGCACCACGCCGGAATACAAGTTTCACCAGCTGTGGCTGCGCCTGGCCCACGAGGCGGGCGAGGACGCGGCCCGCCGCGCCGCGATCGGCGACCTTGCCGACTACAACCTGGGCGCCGTCGCCGCGCGCCTGGGGCGCTTTGATCGCCCGCGCGGCGGGAGCGACAGCGTCCTGAGCACGATCCGCTACGCCTTCCACTTCGACGCCGGCCTCTACGCCCGCTACCTGCGCAACTATGCCGAACGGGGCGGCGTTCGACGGCTGGAGGGCGTCGTCGTCGATGTGGCGATGCGGCCAGACGACGGCTTCGTCCAATCGGTGCAATTGCGGGACGGCCGCGTCGTGGAGGGCGATCTCTTCATTGACTGCAGCGGCTTTCGCGGACTGCTCATCAACCAGGCGCTGGGCGTGGGCTATGTCGATTGGAGCCGCTATCTGCCCTGCGACCGCGCCGTGGCGCTCCCGCGCCGCCGGGTCGCGCCGCCTGACCCGTTCACCCGCGCCACGGCTGACCTGGCCGGCTGGCGCTGGCGCATTCCCCTGCAGCACCGCATGGGCACAGGCTATGTCTATTGCAGCGAGCACCTTGAAGACCAGGCCGCGGCCGACCGTCTGATCTCCCAAGGCGACGGCGAGCCGCTCGCCGAGCCTCGCCACTTGCGCTTCACCGCCGGCCATCGCGAGAGGTTCTGGGTCAAGAACTGCGTGGCGATCGGCCTGGCGGGCGGCTTCATCGAGCCGCTGGAGTCGACCAGCATCCATCTCGCCCAGATGGGGGTGGCGCGGCTCATGATGCTTTGGCCGGAATGCTCGTTCGACCCGGCCGAGATCGACCAGTACAACACGGCCACGCGCCTGGAGTACGAGCAGACGCGGGACTTCATTGTCCTGCATTACAAGGCCACGCGGCGCGACGACACCGCCTTCTGGCGGCGTTGCGCGGCCATGGAGATCCCCGACAGCCTCGCCCACAAGATGGCGCTGTTCAGGTCCGGCGGGCGCGTGTTCCGCTTCCACGACGACCTGTTCACCGAGGACAGTTGGTTGGCGGTGATGCTGGGCCAGGGCGTCATGCCCCGCAGCTACGACCGACTCGCCGACAGCCTGGACCGCGACCAGCTCGCCCGCAACATGGCCCGCCTGAAGGCCGTGACCCTCCAGGCCGCCCACGCCCTGCCGTCTCACGAGACCTTCATCCAGACCCACTGCGCGGCGACGCCAGACCGCATTGCGGGCTGAAGCCGCCAGGGCGCCCTTCCAACACCAAAGGATTTTTCATGCCTCCCCTCCACAAGCATCGCGGCGCCTTGCTGCTCGCCAGCCTCCTGACGCTCGCCCTGGCCGGCGCGCCGCCCGTCCTGGCCGCGGACAAGGAGCCGCCGCCGCGCGTCGCCAACGGCCTGGCCAAGACGCCGCCGATGGGCTGGAACAGCTGGAACAAGTTCGCCTGCAACATCGACGAGGCGACGGTCCGCCGGATCGCCGACGCCATGGCGTCCAACGGCATGAAGGACGCCGGCTACGAATACGTCGTGATCGACGACTGCTGGCACGGCCCGCGCGACGCTGGCGGCTTCATCACCTACGACGCCAAGCGCTTTCCCAGCGGCATCAAGGCCCTTTCGGACTATGTGCACGCCAAGGGCCTGAAGTTCGGCATCTATTCCGACGCCGGGCGGCTGACCTGCGGCGGCCGGCCGGGCAGCCAGGGGCACGAGTTCCAGGACGCCAAGACCTATGCCGAGTGGGGCGTGGACTATCTGAAATACGACTGGTGTTCGACGGGAACGCGTAACGCCGAGGAGGCCTACACCCTGATGGCCGACGCCCTGCGGGAGAGCGGCCGCGACATCGTCTTTTCGATGTGCGAGTGGGGCACGGCCAAGCCGTGGCTGTGGGCCGCCAACGTCGGCAACCTCTGGCGCACCACCGGCGACATCACCGACAAGTGGGACGGCAAGCACGGCTATTCCCTGGGCGTCCTGCCCATCGTCGACGCCAACGAGCCGCTCCATCCGTTCGCCGGCCCGGGCCACTGGAATGATCCCGACATGCTGGAGGTCGGCAACGGCGGCCTGACCGACACCGAATACCGCTCGCACTTCAGCCTATGGGCGCTGATGGCCGCGCCGCTGATCGCCGGCAACGACGTCGCCAACATGGATGAGGCCACGCGCGCCATCCTGCTGAACAAGGCGGTGATCGCCGTGAACCAGGACCCGCTCGGCGTCCAGGGCCGCCGCGTCCGCGACGACGGCGACCTGGAGGTCTGGTCCAAGCCGCTGGCCGACGGCGGCCGTGCGGTGATCCTGTTCAACCGCGGCGCCGAGACCAAGCCGATCGCCGTGGACTGGACTGAACTCGGCTATCCCGCGACGCTGAAGGCCGGGGTCCGCGATCTCTGGGCGCACAAGGACCTGGGCAAAATGACCGGCCGGTTCTCGGCGAACGTGCCGTCGCACGGCGTGGTCATGGTCACCCTGCGACCCTAAGCCCCCGCACCATAGTCCCTCGACCCAGCCCGCTCCTCGCCGGACCAGGATCCACCATGCGTCACTTGCTCCTCGCCGTCAGCCTGATCGTCGCCCTCGGCGCGGCGACGCCCTCGGTCCAGGCCCAGCCCGCCGTCGCCGTCCCGGCCGCGGGCGCCGAACGGTCGCGCGTCAATATTGACGCCGACTGGCGCTTCGCCCTGGGGCACGCCTCCGACCCCAGCCGCGATTTCGGCCACGGCACGGCGCCGTTCTTCTTCGCCAAGGCCGGCTATGGCGACGGACCGGCCAGCCCGAAGTTCGACGACCGCGCCTGGAGGCGGCTGGACCTTCCCCACGACTGGGCGGTCGAGGCGCCGTTCGATCCCAAGGCCTCGGGCAATCACGGCTCAAAGGCGGTCGGGCCGGGCTTCCCGGAGTCGAGCATCGGCTGGTACCGCAAGGCTTTGGCCATCGCGCCGGAGGATTTGGGCAAGCGGATCGTGGTCGAGTTCGACGGCGTCTATCGCAACGCCACGGTCTGGTTCAACGGCCACTATATCGGCCGCGAGCCGAGCGGCTATTCCAGCTTCGCCTACGACCTGACTGACTATGTCGACTACGGCGGCCGTAACGTGCTGGCGGTGCGGGTCGACGCCTCGGTCGAGGAGGGCTGGTTCTACGAGGGCGCCGGGATCTACCGTCACGTCTGGCTGACCAAGACCGCGCCGCTGCACGTCGCCCGCTGGGGGACCTTCGTCAGCAGCACCGTGGGCGAGGGCGGCGCCGACCTGTCGATCAAGGCCAAGGTCCAGAACGAGGGGCCGGCCGCCGAGGCCGTCAGCATCGAGCACCAGGTCCTCGACGCCGAAGGCAAGGCGGTCCTGGCCAGCGTCGGCCCGGCGCGGAGCATCGCGGCCGACGCCACCGTCGAGGACGAGCGCCGGCTGAGCCTGCCGCACCCGCGGCTGTGGTCGATCAAGGATCCCTACCTCTATCGGCTGGTTACGGTCGTGCGCCGCGGCGGGACGGCGGTCGATCGCTATGAGACGTCGTTCGGCGTGCGCGAGGTGCGCTGGGATCCCGACACCGGGTTCTGGCTGAACGGCGAGAACGTCAAGCTCAAGGGCGTCAACCTCCACCAGGATCATGCCGGGGTCGGGGTCGCCCTGTCCGACGCCTTGGACGCTTGGCGGCTGCGCCGGCTGCAGACCATGGGCGTCAACGCCGTGCGCACCGCTCACGGCCCGCCTTCGCCCGCGCTGCTCGACATCGCCGATCGTCTGGGCGTCCTGATCATCGACGAACACCGGATGATGGGAACCTCGCCGGAGATCGCCGACCAGCTGACCCGGCTGGTGGAACGCGACCGCAACCATCCCTCCGTCATCCTGTGGTCGGTCGGCAACGAGGAGTGGGCGCTGGAAGGTAACGCCCTGGGCGCGCGGCTGACGAAGCTCATGCAGGCCAAGGTCAAGGCGCTGGATCCCAGCCGCGCCGCCACCGTGGCCATTTCGGGGGGCGCGCCGCGGGGGAGTTCGTCCACGACGGAGGTGGTCGGCTTCAACTATCGCGCCCAGCACGATGTCGACGCCTATCATCGTCTGTTCCCCAAGACGCCCGCGCTGATGACCGAAGAGGGCTCGACCTTCGCCACGCGGGGCGTCTACATCTCCGATCCCGCGCGCCAGCACCTTGCCGCCTATGACCAGCCGCAGCGGCCACAGGGGTCCAGCAGCATCGAGCAGGGCTGGCGGGCCGTGGTCGAGCGGCCCTGGATGGCGGGCATGTTCGTCTGGACCGGCCTGGACTATCGCGGCGAGACCACGCCGTTCGGCTGGCCGGCCATCAGCTCGCAGTTCGGCATGCTCGACACCACCGGCGTCTTCAAGGACAGCGCCTACTATCTGCAAAGCTGGTGGACGGACGCGCCGATGGTCCACGTCGTCGGCCACTGGACCTGGTCGGGCCGGACGGGCCAGACGATCCCGATCTGGGTCTATTCCAACGCCGACGAGGTTGAGCTGCTGCTGAACGGCAGGAGCCTGGGCCGCAAGGCCATGCCGCGCCAGGGCCACCTGGAATGGGAGGTCGCCTACGCCCCCGGCGCTCTGGTCGCCCGGGGCTTCAAGGGCGGCGCCGTGGTCGCCGAGGAACGGGTCACGACCACCGGTGAACCCAAGGCCCTGCGGCTGACCGCCTCGCCGGCGAGCGCCGGCGGCGCGTGGATCGCGCCGGTCGCGGTGAGCGCGGTGGACGCCAAGGGCCGGCGTGTCCCTACGGCGGACGAGGCGGTCACCTTCACGGTCGAACGCGGCGGGCGGATCGTCGGCGTCGGCAACGGCGACCCTTCCAGCCATGAGCCGGACCAGTTCGTCGAGCGCCGCGCCACCTGGCCGACCGCCGGCTGGCGGATGGCCGGCGTGACCTCCGCGCCCGAGGCCGGTCTGCCCGACCTCGCCGCCGCGGCCTGGCGCGACCCGTTCGCCTGGTATCCGCCGGGCAGCGAGCCGCCCCTGCCTGCGGCCTTCGTCGTCCGGGGCGCGGCGTCGGGCCTGCCGGTCGGGCCGGGCGGCCAATGGCGGGTCTTCGCGCCGCTGCTGACCGCCGACCAGCGCCTCTTCGTCAACGGGGAGGATCTCACCGCGCGCGCCGTCGCCGATGCGCAAGGGTGGAGCGTCGCCTTCACGCCTGCCGCGGATGGACGCGTCGAGGTCGCGATCCTGGTTCCCTCCAACACCCAGGCGGCGTTGCAGGCGCTGCAGGACCGCGGCCTGAACGGCTCCAACGTCGCCTTCGTGGCGCGCGTGGAACAGGCCGCGCCCTGGAGCCGCAGCCTGTTTAACGGCCACGCCCAGGTGCTGGTCGAGGCCGCGCCGGGCGCTCACGAGGTCGTCCTCACCGCCGCCGCGCCCGGTCTGGTCCCCGCACGCCTGATCCTGCAGGCCGGCCCATGATCGCCAGCAAGGCCGGCCAGACTTAGGGGGCGTTAGCGAAACCATCGAGAGGGCGCCCGGCGTGAAGGCCTGTAACCCTCCAGCCGCCGGGCGCTTTCGCCGGATCCTCCCAACAGCGCAGAACGACGAGCCAGCTCGCCGCGCCTTTAGCGCACAGCTGAATGTCCGTTTCCTACGGTGGGCTCAACCGATCGATGCTCTCAAGGCGTCGCTGGCGCCGCTGTGCCGCCGCGCGAAGTCGACAAAAGCCTTGAACGCAGCGGTCGGGTTGCGCCGACTCGGATAGTAGAGGCTCAAGGGGGACAGGGTGGGAGTCCAATCCTCGAGCACGCGCACGAGGCGACCTGCCTTGATGTCGTCTCGCACGTCAGACTCCATCGCCAGGGTGAGACCGACGGAAGCAAGGGCGGCCGCGCGGGCGAGGCTCGCTTCGTCCAGGGTGATGGCGCCCTCGACGTCGATAAGGACCGATTGTCCGTCCTTCTCGAACGGCCAGCGGTAGATCGCGCCATTGGGAAGCCGGACGCGCAGACAAGAATGCTCAGCGAGATCCTGGGGGACCATGGGCGTCCCGTGCGCTTTCAAATAGCTCGGCGTGCCCACAACGACATTGCGCCGTCCGCCTCCCAACGGGAGCGCGATCATGTCGGCCGGCACAAGGTCCGCGCTCCGGACGCCGAGGTCGAAGCCGCCCGCGACAATGTCCACCAGGCGACCCTCCGTGACGATGTCGATGTGGACCTGAGGGTGCGCGCGCAGGAACGGCAGGACGAGCCAGGAGAAAATTTCCCGCGCCGCCGTCGGAAAGGCGTTGATGCGCAGCGTGCCCGAAGGCGTGGCCTGTTGAGAGCGCGCCACCTCCATCGCCTCATGTATGTCCCGAACGGCGGGCGCGACTTGCGCGACGAACTGCTGGCCTGCCTCAGTCAGGGACACGCTTCGCGTCGTCCGGTTGAAGAGCCGTACGCCGAGTGTGCGCTCCAGCTTTGCGACCGCATTGCTGAGGGCGGTCGTTGAAACCCCGAGTTCAAGCGCAGCCGTGCGAAACTTGCCCTGGCGGGCGACCATGAGAACGGCGTCCAATTCCGTCAGACCGTCCAACGCCATTGTCCTGGATTTCGTGATGAAGCATCCCGGATTGTCCTGATTATCACGCGACTGTCCATCACTACCTTGGTTGCCAAGCGCACTGGCGGCCATCCCGGCCGCGACCGCAGCAAGCAGGACAGAAGCGATGTCGCTCGAACTTCCAGCCCCCATCGCCGCGTATGTGGCCGCCAACGCCCGCCTCGATGTGGCCGCCATGCTTGAGCCCTTCGCGTCCGACGCCCTCCTCACCGACAACGGTCGCGCCATTCGGGGGCGCTCCGAACTCAGACAGCTGTTCGAAGAGGAAGTCGTCGCCGTAAAGGCGATCTTCACGCCGGACACCGTCCGCCATGAGGGCGGTCAGGTCGTCGTCGAGGGCCCCGCCCACGGCGACTTCAAGGGCAGCCCGATCCGCTTCACCTATCGCTTCACGCTCCAAAACGACGCGATCAAAGCTCTGGAGATCACGGCATGACCGTCAAGGCTGATCCGACCGAGTTCGCGGGAAAGCGCGTGCTCATCAGCGGCGGCACCAAGGGTTTGGGGCGCGCCACCGTCGACCGCTTCCTGGCCGGCGGCGCCCGAGTAGTCACCGCCGCCCGCGGAGACCTGGAGCCGATCGACGGCGTCGAGTTCGTCCAGGCGGACCTGACGACGGCGAAGGGCGGGGAAGCGCTGGCCAAGGCCGCGCTCGAGCGCCTGGGCGGCGTCGACATCCTCGCCCACGTGATCGGCGGTTCTTCTTCGCCGGGCGGCGGCTTCGTCGCCCTGACCGACGATCAGTGGCTCGCCGAACTGAACCTGAACCTTCTGGCCACCGTTCGCCTCGATCGTCTCCTAGTCCCGCAGATGATCGAGCGAGGCGCTGGCGCGGTAGTGCACGTCGCGTCCATCCAGTCGGTCCTGCCGCTCCCCGAGGCGACCACGGCCTACGCCGCCGCCAAGGCCGCGCTCAGGACCTACAGCAAATCCATCTCCAAGGAGCTTGGGCCGAAGGGGGTGCGGGTCAACGTCGTCTCCCCCGGCTGGATCATGACCGAGTCCTCCGGACACCTGCTCGAGCGAATTCAGGCCGCCAATGGCGGCACGATCGAGGAGGCGCGGCAAGTCGTCCTCGATAGCCTGGGCGGCATACCGATCGGGCGTCCGGCTGACCCTCATGAGGTCGCCGACCTCATCGCCTACCTGGCCTCGGATCGCGCCGCCGCCATCCACGGGGCCGAATTTGTCATCGACGGCGGGACCGTACCGACCGTCTGATGGATCGGGTTGCTCATGCCCGCTTCCGGGCGGGGCGTGGAGCAACGATGGAGCATCACGACCGCGGCTTGCGCTCCAGCACGTCCATGGCGCGTTTTCAACCGCCCGTCGGTGACGCGCAGCTTGATCTCGTCCGACACCAGGGACGCCAGGTTGGTGAGCGGCGGCGCCGGGCAAGTCTTGAAAGACCGCGGCCCTAGGTCTTGAGGCCACGCCCGCGCTGGCCAGAAGCGGCCGCGTTCACGGCAGCAGCCGCCGGCGCGCTTGGCGCGCCGGCGGCTGGCCCTCGGGCGTGTGTGGGCGGTCCTGGCCTTACTTCGCCTTGGTCGCGGCGGTCTTGGCGGCCCTGTCGATCACCTCGGCCACCGCTTCGGGACGGCTGAGGAAGACGACGTGGCTGCCCTTCACCTCGACGGTCTCGGCGCCGATGCGGGTGGCGGTCTTGCGCAGCAGCTTGGGATCGATGGCGCCGTCCTCGGTGGCCACGACGAACCAGCTGGGCTTCACGCGCCAGGCGGCCTTGGTGACCTTGTCGCCGAAGGCCGACATGGCGATCGGCACCTGCGAGTCGCGCATGAAGGCGGCGTCGGCGTCGTTGATGTCGGCGGCGAAGCCGGCCTTGAACTTGGCGAGGTTGACGAAGCCGAAGCCGTCCGATTGCGGCTCGATCACGAAGCCGGGAGGGGCGGGGATCTCGGCGAACTGGTCGCCGGTGGACTCGCCGGTGTCGGGCGCCAAGGCGGCGACATAGACCAGGCCCGCGACCTTGGGGTCGTTGCCGGCCTCGGTGATGACCGTGCCGCCGTACGAGTGGCCGACCAGGATGGCGGGGCCGTCCTGGCGAGCCAGCACGCGACGCGTGGCGGCGACGTCGTCCGCCAGCGAGGTCAGCGGGTTCTGGACGATGCTGACCTTGTAGCCCTGGGCGGTCAGCCGGTCATAGACCCCGCGCCAGCCCGAGCCGTCGGCGAAGGCGCCGTGCACCAGGACGACGTTGCGGACGGCCGGAGCTTGCGCGCCGTGGGTGGCGTCGGGCTGGGCGTGGGCGGCGCCGGCCAGGCCCGTCAGGGCGGCGGCGATGAGGATGTTGCGAGCTTGGCGGACCATGGTGGTTCTCCCTGGATTTAATCGGCTGGATTTGTGAGTTATTGCGATAAAAGTTATTGCGATAAATGTTGTTTAGAGGTGGTCCGCGCGGCTGTCCAGGGAAAAGTTATCGCGATAGCTATTTTTCCGATTGGGCCTATATGAGGGGGAGGAGACCGCCATGAACCACAGCGCCCCGCCGCCCCTGGACGACCAGCTCTGCTACGCCATCTATTCGGCGGGCATCGCCATTCAGCGCACCTACAAGCCCTGGCTCGACGCGTTGGGCCTGACCTATCCCCAGTATCTGGTCCTCAACCTTCTATGGGCCGAGGACGGGCAACTGGTCGGGCGGCTTGCCGAACGGCTGGCGCTTGAATCCAGCACCCTGACGCCCTTGCTCCAACGCCTCGAGGCGGCAGGCCTGGTGAATCGGACTCGCGACCCCGCAAACGCCCGCCAGGTCATTGTCGCCCTGACGGACGCCGGGCGGGCCATGCAACAGAAGGCGGGATGTCTGGGCGCGGCCTTACTCGAAGCTTCGGGCCAGTCGCCCGAGGCCCTGAACGCGCTTAACGACAAGGTCCGGACGCTGCGCAACGATATCTACAGTGCTATCGGCGGATGGGGACCGGGCGCCCCCGCCCCCGAAGCCGACCAGCAATCGTAAGGCCGCGGATCCGTTAAGCCCACCGCGCGACGGGCGTTGGACAGTTCCTTCGACCGCCGTTAGCCTTCGCCACGTCATGAGAAGCGGCCAAATGCAGAGCCCCTACGAAACCAGCATGCAACTGGATTGCCGCCGATAGCAGACGCTGACGGGCTTTCAGCGTCACTCGATCTAGGAGTTTCGCGTCGGCCTCCCGCGCTTGACCACGCGCCCGGTTCATTCTGCAAGGCCACGCGCAGAGAGCTCCATCAGCCTGCGGCGCAGCGATCGAGACCGGCGTGGTTGATGGCTCCTGGCGCACGACCGACGACTCCGGTCCCGCCCGTGGACACACTGGGTGAGCCATGATCCCGATATTTCACCCGCCAACTCATCCGCTACGCCGGCCGGCCGGCGCCGACGCACCCCGGGCGTGACCGAGCCGTTGGCCCAGACCGATGCTCCTGGCCTTGGCGGAACGAAGGTCCGAGAATGACTTGGCGCAAACCGGGTAGTCGTCCGGCAGCCCCCACTTGGCCTTGTATTCGGCGACCGTCAGGCCGTAGCGGGTCAGATGGCGCTTGAGCGTTCGATAACGCTTGCCATCTTCGAAGCTGGTGATCGCGTCGTCGGTCACGCTGGCGCGGATCTGTTCGGGGGTTGGCTTGCTGAGCCGAGAATCTCCAGAGGGCGCGCGGGCAAGCATCGCCTCTAGAGCTGCGTAGGACTCGACCATCAGGGCCGGAAGCTCGGCCGGCGGTACGACGTTGCGGCTGAGATAGGCGCACAGGATTTCGGAGGTCAGGGTCGCGGCGAGTTCTTGGGCTTTGGTCATCGGTGTTCCAGCGCATGTCGAAGTTGTCGAACGCGGCCGGCGGGGGATTCGTGGCTCCGCCGGCCGCGTTCTCAGGCGTGGGCGTAGGCGGCGCGCAGGCGATCGCCGAACGCGCAGGCGCTGCTGACCTCCACACGGGCGCCGGCGCGGGCCTTGCCCTTCAGCCATTCGCTGAGGGCCTCGGCGCAGGTGTGATCCAGGCAGGACAGGCCGCGGGTGTTAAGGTGAACGACGCCGCCGTCCGGCACCGCGTCCAGCGCCCTGGTGATCTTCGGCAAGTGCACGAAGGTCGCCGCGCCCTCGAGCGTCACCTCGCGCGCCTGCTCGCCGATCTCGCGTTCGGCGACTTTCAGGCGCAGGCGACCGAGGTGCGGCGCCAATTCGACCAGGGTCAGAGCCAAGCCGACCAGAACGCCGGTCAGCAGATCGGTCGCCACCACCGTCACGAAGGTCGCCGCCCAGATCAACGCCGGCAGCAGGCCGTAGCGCGCGAAGAGATGGCGCACGTGCTCCAGGCTGACCAGCCGCCAGCCGGTGACGACCAGCACCCCCGCCAGGGCCGCGCTGGGGACCTGGCGCAGGAGTCCCGGGAGCAGGGCCACGAAGGCGAGAATCCAGACGCCGTGCAGGATCGTCGACAGCCGGCTGCCCGCGCCGGCCTGGACATTGGCCGAACTGCGCACGATGACGCCGGTCATCGGCAAGGCGCCGACCGCGCCGCACAGCATGTTGCCCACGCCTTGGGCGAAGAGCTCCTTGTTGTACTTGGTGCGCGGGCCATCGTGCATGCGGTCGACGGCGGCCGCCGACAGCAGGGTTTCGGCCGACGCGATGAAGGCCACCGCCAGGGCGGTCAGGATCAAGGCCGGGTCGGCGAGCTTGGCCAGGTCGCCGAAGCCCGGAACCGAGATCGCGGCGGCGATCGACTCCGGCACGACGATGCGCTGGACGTCGAGGTTCAGGGTCGTGGCCGCCAGCGTGCCGGCCAGCACGCCGAGCAGCGCGCCGGGGACAAGCTTGAGCTTGGCCGGGCGTACCTTCTCCCAGAGCAGGATGGCCCCGATGGTGATGACGCCCACGATCAGCGCGGCTTCGGCGACGCCAAGGGCCCGGACCGAAAGGCCGGCGATGGCGGCCGGGATGGCCATCAGGTTCTCCAGCCCATGGGCCTTGGGGCTGGCGCCGAACAGCACGTGCATCTGGCCGGCGACGATCAGCAGGCCGATTCCGGCCAGCATGCCGTGAACCACGGCCGGTGAAATGGCGCGGAACCACTGTCCCAGCCGCAGCGCGCCCGCCGCCAGCTGGATCAGGCCGGCCAGCAGCAGAATGGGACCCAGCGTCGAAAGCCCGTGCCTCTGGACGATCTCGAAGACGATGACCGCCAGGCCGGCGGCCGGTCCGCTGACCTGCAGGGGCGAGCCCGCCAGGACCCCGACGACGAGGCCGCCGATGACGCCGGTGATCAGGCCGCGCTCGGCCGGCACGCCGGACGCCACGGCGATGCCCATGCACAGCGGCATGGCGACCAGGAACACGACGATCGAAGCGGTGATGTCGCGGGACAGGAGCATCGAAAGGCCGGTCTTGGCCGGCCCTGGGGAAGCAGCGGTCGTCTTGGTCATTCGGCCGCCATCCCTACGAAGTCGCGCGCGGCGAGGCGGCGGTTGGGGCTGAGGGCGACCGGCAGGGAGCGTCCCTCGACGACCAGCTCGAACTGTTCGGTCTCGCCGTTGAACGCCAGGATGCGGCCGGTCTCGATCTCGAAGAACCAGCCGTGCAGGGACAGCTCGCCCTGGGCGATCGCCGAGGCCACCGAAGGATGCGTGCGAAGGTGATTGATCTGGACCACGACGTTCTCGAGGCTCAAGGCTCGCGTCTCGGCCTTGCTGTCGAGCCCGTGATAGGCCGAGCAGACGACGCTGTGCGCGGCCTGGGCGTGGCGTAGCCAGGCCGCGACATTGGGCATGCGCTGCAGCGCCTCGGGTTGGGAAAAGGCCTTCATCGCCCCGCAGTCGGAGTGGCCGCAGACCACGATGTCGCGGACCCCCAGGGCCACGACCGCATATTCGACCGCCGAGGACACCCCGCCATTGGCCTGGGAGAACGGCGGCACGATGTTGCCGGCGTTGCGGCACACGAACAGGTCACCGGGGGCGGCCTGGGTGATCAGTTCGGGCACAACGCGCGAATCCGCGCAGGAAATCATCAGAGCCTTGGGGCTCTGCCCATCGCTGGCCAGCCTTTCATAGAGGGCGCTTTGAGCGGGAAAGACCTGCCCGCGAAATCGCGTGGCGCGTTCCAGAACGTGTTCCAACAGAACCTCCGTGAGCTGGGCGGCGCGGGAGATCCGGATCGGATCATCGCTGGCCGCGCGCGCGGGCGTTCCCGCGCCGGAGATCGAAGATTGATCGGGTCGATTTGCTGCAACGCAGCAGAACTGTGACAAAACATGTCTGGCCGGTCAGGCCAGGCGCAACCGGATCTCCACCCGCAACCCGCCTTGCGGTCGATTGTGGAACGCCAGCGTTCCGCCTTCGCGGTGTACGATCCTGTGGACGATGGTCAGGCCAAGACCCAGGCCTGACGTATTGCGCGCCCGCGCGCTGTCGAGGCGGCTGAACGGCTCGAGCACCTGAGCCATGTCGGCCTCGGGGATGCCGGGGCCGTTGTCCTCGACCGCCACGGCCACCTGAGCGCCGTCTCGCCGCAGGATGATGTCGCCCCGTCCGCCGTAGAGGATCGCGTTCTGCAGGACATTGCCGAGCGCCCGCTTGATCGACAGCGGCCGGACTTCGACCAGCAGGCGCTCGGGGCCAACGTAGCTGGCCGCGTGGCCGGCGTCGGTCGCGGCGTCGACCAAGGTCATGGCCATGGCCGCCAGGTCGACCAGCCGCCGGGGCTCCGGGTCCTCATCGCCGCTCAGATAGGCCAGAAGCGAATCGAGCATGGCGGTCATTTCGTCGACGTCGGCTTCCATGGCCTCGCGGGCCGCCTTGTCGTCGACGAAACTGGCCCGCAGGCGAAGTCGTGACAGGGGCGTGCGCAGGTCGTGACCGACGGCGGCCAGGGCTTGGGTGCGCGCCGAGATGAGGTCGGTGATGCGAGCCTGCATGGCGTTGAAGGCCTTGGCGACCAGCTTCAGGTCGCCCGCGCCCTCCTCGGCGATCCGCACCGGGGCGCCCTGGCCCACGGCGTTGGCGGCGCTGGCCAAGGCCCGCAGCGGGGCGCTGAGGTTGCGCAGAACCAGAATGGACGCCAGCAGCACGCCCAGCGCCAGGATGAAGGCCGATCCCACCCCGCCCAGCACCATCGCCCATGGCGCGGCCCGCACCTGGGTCTGCAGCATCAGCCAGGAATGGTCGCGCATCCTCAACGCCACCTTCAGCTTGGCGCCGCCGAGCCACGCGCTCTCCGGCCACCGGACGATCCGCAGTTCCCGGTCCCGCAGGCTGGGCTCCCAAGTCTGGAGCTGCTCGCGCAGGCGCCGGTCTGCGGGCCGATCCTGTCCCGGCGGCGTGGTGGGGATCTGGCTCCAGGACAGACCGATATGGCTGGTCGACAAGGTCCGAGCCCGGCCCGATCGCGCCTCCGGCGGCAGGTCGTCGAGCAGACCGTCGGTGGCGACCAGTTGCTCGGCCAGGCGCCGGGCCTGGTGGCTTTGGCTGATATAGAGATCGCTGCGCTCGAACAGGATCGAGCTGCCGACGAATTCCAGCAGAACCGCCAGCATCAGCACCAGCGAAACCTGCCCCACCAGCCTCTGGGGCCACAGCCGCAACAGCGTCATCGACGCTCGACGGCCGCGGTAAAGATATAGCCCACCCCTCGCACCGTGCGCAGCAGGGGCTCGGCCTGGACCGCGGCCAACTTGCGGCGCAGACGGCTGACCAGGACGTCGATGCTGCGGTCCGATGCATCGGCCAGGCGGGTCCGCGACATCTCCAGCAGCCGTTCGCGCCCGATCACCCGCTGGGGCGCGCTGACGAAGGCCAGCAGCAGGTCGAACTCGGCGCCGGACAGATCGACGACGGCGCCCTCGGGCGAGATCAGTTCCCGCCGCCCCGGATCCAGCGTCCAGTTGGCGAAGGTCAACAGCTGATAGCCCCGCGGCGCGGTCTGGCCGCCGCCCTGGGTGCGGCGCAGGATCGCGCGGATGCGAGCGACCAGTTCCCGGTTGCTGAACGGCTTGGCGATATAGTCGTCGGCCCCCAGCTCCAGCCCGATCAGTCGATCGGTCTCCTCGTCCCGAGCGCTGAGGATGATGATCGGCACCTGGCTGGATCGCCGCAGGGTCCGGCACAGATCGAAACCGTTCGATCCCGGCAGCATGATGTCGAGCAGGATCAGGTCGATCGGATTGGCGTCGATGATCCTCGCCATCTCCGCGCCGTGCGCGGCGCTGAGCGGATGAAAGCCCTCCTCGCGCAGGACCCGGGACAGCAGCGTTCGCAGGGATGGGTCATCTTCGACGATCAGCACGACAGGCGCGGTTGAGACCATGGCAAGTTCGCGCTGGAGATCGAGCATTCCGTAGCCTGAAGAATTGTCACACCGGAGCGCGGCCCTCGAACCGCCGTCGCTATCTAGGCGATCGCATTTTCGTGACAAGTCTTTGGTTTCAAGTTTCTCCAAATGGCGCGGTGTTTTCGACCTCATCCATTCAGGCGGCGAAATTTTCGGCAGATATATTTCCTATAAATGGGCAAGTGGAAGCCAAATTGGTCATTGATAACAGTGGTACGTCACAGAAATTCTTTATAATCGCAAAGACGGCCCTAAGCTTTGCTTTTGGATCCTGTGAATCGACGCAGTATGATTGCGGCTCAGGGACGGCCGTCTCGGACGGCCGCTCCAGCGTCGCGTGCGACAACACCCGCTTTTGAGCGGGAGCTTTGTCATATTTCGTGTCGACAAATTGTCCGCGTCCCGCCTCGTCACGGGGAGATGACGAGGCGGGACGCGGCCGGCCGGGCCCCGGGGGACGAGCCCTGCCGCCGGGATAGGCGCGCTTTGACGCTCTAGGCGGCCCGGCAACTCTCGGCGACGACGGCGCGGACCTCCGCCGCTCCCCGCGTGGCATGTTCCTCGGAACGGAAGGCGATCAAGACCTTGCCCGGCCGGGTCTTGGCCCAGGCGACGCCGTCGTGCGCCCTGACCCGCTCCGCGGCCTGGCGGGCGCAGGCCGGGTCGGACTGGACGACGGTGATCGTCCTTTGGGCGGCGCGGCGGGCCACCTCGTTTGTATGGCTAAGGCCGGACCCGACTGGTCCGGCGAGGGCTGGAAAGGCGGCCAGCAGCGCGGCCGCGCCGCCAAGGAACGCTGGTTTCATCATGAGGCGAACTCCGGAAGATACAGGGGAATTGAAGGCGGGGCGCGGACGCCGCTAGCCGGCTTGGGCCGACGGGGCGGCCATGGCGTCGAGATGCGTCAGGCCGCGCTTGTAGTCGTCGACCGCGCGCAGCAGGCCGACGATCTCGGCCTGGACGATGGCCGCGCGATGCTCGTAGGCGTCTCCGGCCTTGAACTTGAACGCCCAGGGCGCAGGCGTTCCCGAAACGCGACGCTGGGCGATTTCGCGCAGGTGGGCCTCGTCGACCGCGAAGGTCACCTCCTCGAAGCAGACTTCACCAGCCTCGAACAGGGCGCAGTTCTGGGCGTTGTCTCGGACCTTGATCAGAGGCGCGCTGACCGGCCAGGTCGAGGTTTGATAATTGACCTCGCCATAACCCCGGAAAGACCCGGGGTATTTCAGGGTCTGGCGCACCTCGAAACGAGCCGCGCCCGTGCGCTTGTCGATCACCGCCCGCAAATGGTTGTCGTTCCACGGCGTCTTGAAGAGGCCGCGCGTATGGCGAAACCCGCCCTCGGTGGAGATCACGGTTTCGGTCTCGAGATGATCGTCGATGATCTGGGCCCGAGCCTGGAACTGCTCGGCCGCCATGGCCGCCAGCTTGGGCGGGACGTTCGGCGTCTGGGCGATCGCCGGAGCCGTAGTGGCGGCCAGGACGGCCGTTATTATCGCCGCCGATACTGTCGAAGAGACTGTGGTGCGGGACACGAAAACCTCCTGCCATCGTGCGCCCGCCAGGATCCGAACGCTCATCGTTCCTCTTCCCCGGGGCGACATCGATCTGGCGGTCTTTTTGCCCGAGTGGTTTTGCCCCAGCGCATCGCGATCGTGACAAAGTGTGACGACCGCGGCGACGGGGCGGCCTTACGGATCTCGGCCTTGGATACGCCAAAGGCGTCCATCTGGAAGGTTGCGGCGGTTTTGGAATGTCTCCAAGCCGTCCTCAAGTCGCACGCAGGAGCCACCCGCTTGCAGCGTGGCCAGCTCCCGCCCGCTCGCCGTAGCGCTCCAATCCCGGGCGGGCGGAGCCGCCTCATTCGCGCCGTCGGTCGCCCAAGGCAGGCGACGGCGTCGCCGAAGATCGCGCTGGCGGCGGGGGCCGCCAATCGAGTCCCGCCCATGCGCGAGCTGAACGTCCGGTTTGGATATGGGCTCAATGTCCGCAAGTGGCGCAAGGTCGACGCCAGGGTTACGTACTAGAAAGTCGACTGATGAAGGGCAGGCTTCCCGGCCCGCTGGACGGGCGTTCTGCAAACGTCTCGCAGAATGTCCGTATCCCTTGCCGGGAAGGCGGTTTGCTCTCAAGTTCCTCGGCATCTGGCCTTGTTGCGGATGGACGTTGCGCGTCCGCGCGAGACCGCCAGGAGCCTGACTGTGCTGAAACGTATCGTCCTTGGATTGATCGTCGTCGTTGTCGTGGGGATTGTCGGCTTCGGCGTCTTTGCCTGGCGCCCCGCCATCGGCAAGATCGCGCCGCCCGCGCCGGCCGCCTTCGCGCCCGAGATGGTCGCGCGGGGCGAGGTTCTGGCCGGTGCGGGTTACTGCTCCACCTGCCACACCACCAAGGGCGGCCAGCCGTTCGCCGGCGGCTATCCGATGAAGACCGGTTTTGGCACGATCTATTCGACCAACATTACGCCTGACGCCAAGACCGGCATCGGAACCTGGTCGGAGGCGGCCTTCCGCCGGGCGATGCATCAAGGCGTGGCCCGAAATGGCGCGCACCTGTTTCCGGCCTTTCCCTACGACCATTTCACCAAGCTGACCGACGCCGACGTCTCCGCGCTGTACGCCTACATGATGACCCGCACGGCGGTGGAGGCTCCGGCCAAGCGCAATAGCGTTCCCTTCCCGCTCAACATCCGGGCGCTGCAAGCGGGCTGGAAGCTGCTGTTCTTCCATCCCGGCCGCTTTGAGCCGGATAAGGCCAAGAGCGCCGAATGGAACCGCGGGGCCTATCTGGCTCAGGGCGTCAGCCATTGCGGCGCCTGCCATACGCCGCGCAACGCCCTGGGGGCGGAAAAGCGCGACAAGGCCTACGCCGGCGCGCTGATCGACAATTGGATCGCTCCGCCACTGACCGCCGCCAACCCTTCGCCCGCGCCCTGGGACAGGGCCGAACTGGTCGCCTACCTGCGCACCGGGATCAGCCGCTATCACGGCGTGGCCGCCGGGCCGATGGCCCCGGTCGTCCACGACGGCCTGATCAAGCTGCCCGACGCCGACATCCAGGCTCTGGCGGTCTATCTCGCCGATGTCGATGGCGCGGCTGCGCGGGCTTCGAGCCTCGCGCCCGCCCTTCGGAAGGCGGCGGCGGCCGACCGTCTGAATGTCGGACCTCAGACCTTGCCCGCCGCGCGGCTCTACACGACCGCCTGCGCCTCCTGCCACTACAACGGCGTTGGCCAGCTCAATCCGCTGCGGCCCGACCTGGCGCTCAATAGCGCTGTCAATCTGGACGACCCGACCAACCTGATCCGGGTGGTGCTGTACGGAGTCAGCGCCAAGGACGGCGCGCCTGGCGTGGTGATGCCCAGCTTCAACCGCTTCAGCGACGCCGATGTCGCGGAATTGGCGAGCTATCTGCGCGCCACGCGCACCGACAAGCCCGCCTGGCCAAACCTGGACAAGAAGGTCGCGGCGGTCCGCGCGCAGGGAAGGTGACCCAGACATGACCCAGTTCACGCTCAACGGTCGCGCGGTCTCCATCGACGTCGATGAGGACACGCCCCTGCTGTGGGTGATCCGCGACGACATCGGTCTGACCGGCACCAAGTTCGGTTGCGGGATTGGCATGTGCGGAGCCTGCACCGTCCATGTCGGCGGCCGCGCGACACGGTCCTGCATCACCCCGATCAGCGCCGTCGAAGGTGCGGAGGTGACGACCATCGAGGGTCTCGACCCCGCCGGCCAGCACCCGGTGCAGCAGGCCTGGCTAGATCTGCAGACCCCGCAGTGCGGCTACTGCCAGTCGGGCCAGATCATGCAAGCGGCGGCGATGCTCAAGGATTTTCCCGCCCCCACCGACCAGGACATCGACGCGACCATGAGCGGCAATCTCTGTCGCTGCATGACCTATGTCCGCATCCGGGCGGCCATCAAACAGGCCGCCGCCGCGATGGGGACCAAGTCGTGAGCCGGCTTCCTCCCCTGACCGGGAAGATGGGGGGCGAACCCGGCGGCCTGCTGTCGCGCCGCAATTTCATCATCGCCTCGACGGGCGCGGGCCTAGCCTTCGGCTTCTCGGCCCTGGTCGAGGCCGCCATGGATCCGGCCGTGCCGGGCGGTGCGCCGATCACCGCGGCGGGGCCTCGGTTCGAGCCCACCCTGTGGTTCGCCATCGACGGCGACGGGATCGTCACCGTCAACATCATCCGCGCCGAGATGGGCCAGCACGTCGGCACCGCTCTGGCCCGCATTCTGGCCGACGAACTGGACGTGGCCTGGGACAAGGTCCGCATCGTCCACGTCGATACCGACCCCAAGTGGGGCCTGATGGTCACCGGCGGCAGCTGGTCGGTGTGGCAGACCTTCCCGATCTTCAGCCAGGCCGGAGCGGCCGGGCGCATCGCCCTGGTCGAGGCTGGGGCGAAACTGCTGAACGTCTCGCCGACGGGCGGCACGGCGCGCGGCGGCGTGGTCCATGTCGGCGGCCAGTCGATCAGCTACGGCGACATTGTCAAACGCGGCGGCGTGGCCCGCCAGTTCACGCCTGCGGAACTGGCCAAGCTGCCGGTCAAGCCGGCGGCCGAGCGCAAGCTGATCGGCAAGCCGGGCAGGGCGCTCGACATCGCCGCCAAGACTAACGGCACGGCGATCTACGGCATCGACGCCAAGGTTCCGGGCATGGTCTTTGCGCGGCCCAAGCTGCCGCCCACTCGCCATGGCTCGAAGGTGGTGTCAGTCGACGACAGCGCAGCCAAGGCGGTCAAGGGTTACATCCGTTGCCTGGCGATCGACGACCCGTCCGACACCGTGCCCGGCTGGGTGCTGGTGATCGCCGAAAGCTATCCCGCCGCGATCCGCGCCGCCGACCTGGTCAAGGTCCGGTGGACCGCCGGCCCTGGCGCGACCGTGTCGGAGAAGGACCTGCAGGACCACGCGGCGGCCCTGATCGCCAAGGCCGATGGCGGGGCCCTGCTCGACACCAAGACCGCCGACACCGCCCCCGCCTTCAAGGCCGCCAAGTCGGTGCTGGAACAGACCTACACCGCCGCCACCGTTCTGCATTTCCAGCTCGAGCCGCTGAACGCCCTGGCCTACGAGGCCAATGGGGTGATGGAGATCCACACCGGTAACCAGTGGCAGAGCCTGATCCTGCCGACCTTGGCCAAGGCCCTGGGGCGCGCCGAGACCAGTATCGTCATGCGCACCTACATGCTGGGCGGTGGTTTCGGCCGCCGGCTGAACGGCGATTACGCCGTGCCCGCCGCCTTGGCCGCCAAGGCGCTGGGCAAGCCGGTGAAACTGGTGCTGACCCGCGAGGACGACGCCCGCTTCGACTCCGTACGCTCGCCCTCGGTGCAGACCGTTCGCATGGCCTTTGACGGGACCGGCCAGATCCTGGCCCAGGAGCATCACGCCGCCGCGGGCTGGCCCACGCTGGCCAACGCTCCGGCCCTGATGCCCAAGGGCGCGAATGGCGTGGCCTACGATCCCTTCGCCATCTCCGGGGCCGATCATTGGTACGAGGTCGGCGCCCACAAGGTGCGGGCCATCAACAACGATCTGGCCAACGAAACCTTCCGTCCCGGCTGGTTGCGTTCCGTTGGTCCCGGCTGGACCAACTGGGCCGGCGAAAGCTTCATCGACGAGGCCGCCCACCACCTGAAGATCGATCCGGTGGCCCTGCGTCTGAAGTTGCTGACCGGGGCCGGCGCCAATGTCGGCGGCGACGCCAGCACGGTCGGCGGGGCCAAGCGTCAGGCCGAGGTCGTGCGCCGCGCCGCTCAGGCCGCGGGCTGGGGTCAGTCTCTACCCAAGGACACCGCCCTGGGCCTGGCCACCAGTTTTGGCCAAGAACGCGACATGCCCACCTGGGTGGCCTGCGTCGCCCGCGTCCACGTTGATCGCGTCAGCGGCGTGGTCACGGTCCAGAAGCTGACGATGATGACCGACGCCGGCACCATCGTCGATCCCGACGGGGCCCGGGCCCAGACCGAGGGCGCCGCCTTGTGGGGGCTCAGCATGGCCCTGCACGAAGGCACGGTGTTCGAGAACGGCCAGGTCAAGGACGTCAATCTGGACACCTATACGCCGCTGCGCATCTCCGACACGCCGGAGCTGGACATCCAGTTCATCGACAGCGTCGAGGTCCCGGTCGGCCTGGGCGAGCCGGCGACGACGGTGGTCGCCCCGGCCGTCGCCAACGCCATCTTCCGCGCCGTCGGGGTGCGCCTGCGGCACATCCCGATCACGTCGACCGCTGTGCTGCGGGCGTTGTCGGGAAAGGCCTGAGTGTCTCCATCCTCTTTGGTTAGAGCGAGAGCGAGCAGGACAGCCCGTCGCTCGGCTTCAACGTCGTGTGTTCGGGGCTGTCCCAGAGTCTGCTTCTTGCGCAAGGTCGACGCCAGCGCCCGCGACTCGCGCCACCTGTTCGGCAGGTGTACAGCGCCGTTTAGCCGCGCATTGCGGCGTCGATCGACGCATTCGCCATGGCCTATTGCGCCGCCAGGTCGAGGGATTGCCGGAAGTCCGGGAATGCGCCGCGTTCCCTGATCTCCGTCGGGCTGCCCAGTCTCTGCGCCGTATCCGGCTTGCCGTCGAACATCGGCCATTTGGGCAATCCCGGCCCATTCGGATCGCCCGTCTTCACGAAGTTGGTCCAATAGCCAAGCATCTGCTCCTGCAGAGCCAGGTCGTCGGCATTCCACCTGCGGGCCTCGCGCCACAATTGGCCATAGGCGAAGCGGATCTCCGAAGTATGGCCTGCTTTGCAGCCGTAATAGCAAGGCTGGTCCGCCGACGGCTCGGCGGGCGAGTGGACATAGTAGTAGAGGTAGGCTGGCGGACCGCCCGCCTTCTGCTGCATCGTCGCCCAGCCGAAATGCCGCAGCCCGATAAAGTCGGTGACCAGGCGCTGCGTGGACTCCGTCGCCTGCGCGTCGGTCTTACCTGGATACTGCGCGAGGATGAGGGGCGGGATTTGCGGGCCGAAGAGTTTCTGCAGCTGCCGTTCATAGTCGGCGGCGGCGACGATCTTGGCGCCGAACGCTGCAGGGGCGAGGTCGAGCCCCTCATCGGCGTTCCAGCCGAGCAGCATCGGCGTCTTGTTCTGGCGCCCCGCGGCGAAGCTTTGCTGCGGTTGCTCGGTAAACACCACGCCGTCCAGATTGGGTGCTGACCGCCAGCTCTGTTTGAGCAGGTCTTCGGCGCCGAGCTTGCGCAGGTCGCTGAGGTGCGGCGTCGCGAGCGCCTGGCCCAGCGCCGTCCCTGCGGTTTCGGCGGTCGCCTTGGTGGGCAGCGGGCCAACGACGCCGCTCTCGGCGATCCCCCGTTGAAAGAGACCCTTGGCCAAGGGGGAGACCGTCAGCGCCGCGACCGACGATCCGCCCGCCGAACTGCCCGCGATCGTGACGCGGCCGGAATCCCCGCCGAACGCGGCGATATTGCGTCTAACCCATTGCAGTGCGGCGACCTGGTCCCGGAAACCTTGGTTTCCGGAGGCATGGTCAGGCGCTTCGGCGGAAAGCTCGGGATGGGCGAAGAAGCCAAAAACGCCAAGGCGATAATTTATCGAGACGAGGATCACACCCTTTTGCACGAGGCTCTTGCCGCCGTCCGGGCCCCACTCGCCGCCATGGCCGTTGGCGAACGCGCCGCCGTGAATCCAGATCAGGACCGGGTAGGGCCTGGCGGCTTTCCTTGCCGGGGCCCAGACATTGAGCGTCACGCAGTCCTCGCTCTGCGGAAGCTTGATCCAGTCGGCCGTCTGGCGGCAGACCGGTCCGAATTCAGTCGCCTGCCGCACGCCCCGCCAGGCTTTCACCGGTTGCGGCGCCCGCCAGCGCAGATCCCCTATGGGCGGGGCGACGTAGGGAATGCCCAAGTAGGACATCACCCCGTCCTTCTCAGCGCCCGAGAGTGCGCCGCTGTCGATCGTGACGGTAGGCGAGGCGGCATGGGCTGCCGAAGAAAGGCCGATGGCCGCGAATAGCAGGGCCATCGCCAGAGTCCTTAGCGGCATGCTCCCTCCCCGTGATCAGTCCGCGCCCCTGTTTCTGAACCCCCTTGTTCGCTAACGCCAGCCGTAACGGCGCAGGCGGGTCATTCGTCCGCTCTCCGGCTCCATGAGCCGGAATCGCAGTGCAAAGCGTGACGGCGGTTTCAGCGATCCAAGGAGGGCCTCCCGTAGGCTCCGGGCCGGGCGCCGCCCTCGACGCGAAACGGCGCGGACGGCCTTAAGTTGGATCGGGCGTTCTAGGGCCGGGCTTAAGTTAAGACCGCCAAGTTGGGGAAAATGCGATGTTGAGGAATTTCAACGCCCCGGTTCACGTTAAGTTGGCCCCGTAGGTTTCTATGGGGCGGCGACATGCTGCACCGGTTGTTGCTGCGGCCTGCGACGGTCGCGGCGAACGACCGGGGCGCCGGCCGCTTCTGTCGCGCGTTCAGCGCCCGGATCTGACGGGTTATCGCGTTGTTGCGCCTACGTCCGATCCTGGATGGCCCTGATCGCCGCCAAGCCATGCAAGGATCGAAATGTCGTCGCGGCGGCGTTTCGTCGACCGCGCGGTTGGGCTAGCAAGGGGCATGCCCTTTTCGGCGTTGGAACCAGTGCCTGTTCAAACCCTGCTGCTGCTCGACGCGGCTTTCCGGTCGGGCGCGATCGGCCTTATGCTCCTGACGGCCGTCCTCCTGCGCAGGGCGCGCGGCCACGCGGCGCGTTTCGGCGTGGCCCTGATGATCGCGGCGGTCTGCGCGGCCATGGATGGCATGGCCGGCTTGCGGCTGCCGTTCGCGGCCGCCGCGCTCTGCGCCATCGGTTCTAGCCTGGCGGTGCCGCTCTTCTGGCTCTTCGCCCGCGCCTGGTTCGACGACGGGTTCCAGCCCCGCCTCGTCGACGCCCTGGCGACGCTGGTGTTCGCTGGCCTGGGCGTCTTCCTGCAGACCCAGACGCCTTCGCTTCCGCTGACCCGCGGCCTTGATCTGACGCTCTATGTCGTCGGCACCGCCATGGCCGGGCACGCCCAATGGCTGGTCTGGCGGGGACGTGAAGACGATCTCGTCGAGGAGCGTCGCCGCGCGCGCAGCATCTTTGTCCTCACCGTGGGCCTGGTGATCGTCTGGTCGCTGTGGAGCGAAGCCTATGTGCGCATGACCGGACCGTCCTTGGTCCTGGGCGCGATCAATGGCGCGGTGCTGGCAGTCGCCGCGCTCGGCGTGGCCGTCATGCTGTTCGACGTGCGCCATGACGGCGCCTTCGTCGAGGCGCCGGCCCCCCCGGCCGAGGAGGCCGCGCCCGGGCCGATCGACCCGGACCTGACCCGCGCGCTCGACCGGCTGATGGCGGTCGAGCGGCTGTACCGCAGTCCCGAACTGACGATCGGCGGTCTGGCCGCGCGCCTGGGAGCGCCCGAATACCGGGTGCGCCGGCACATCAACGGCGGGCTCGGCCATCGCAATTTCGCCGAATACCTCAACGCCCAGCGGTTGACCGAAGTGCGCCAGGCGCTGGCCGACCGCGAACAGGCCAAGGTGCCCATCCTCACCATCGCCATGGACGCCGGCTTTGGCAGCCTGGTGGCTTTCAACCGGGCCTTCAAGACCGCGATGGGCGAGACGCCGACCGACTATCGCCGTCGGGCGATGGGCGCCCAGACCTGACCGATTTCGAAATCCGACCAGTCGAATTGCGAGATCGACGAGCCCCGGACGCTCGACGGCGCCACTAGCGCGGCCTCCTCCCCACGGAAGCTGCGACCATGTTCCAAAATCCCACGACGACCGCCTCCCGCGGCGCTGGCCTGATCCTCCTGCTCCTGGCTTCGGCCTGTTCGGCGCCCACCCCGACGCCCTCGGCCGCCTTGCCGATCGCCACCGTCGCGGCCGAACCCGCCCTGGCCGGCCAGGACACCTTCGACGCCCTGGTGCGCGCCCGCCGCACGCTCGATCTTGGCTTCAAGACCGGCGGGTGCCTGGCTCAGGTCAAGGTCGGCCTGGGCCAGCACGTGCGCGCCGGCCAGGTGCTGGCGGTGCTCGACCAGGCCGACGCGCGGGCGGCCGCGGCCCAGGCCGCCGGCGAATGGGCCGCGGCCCAGGCCGCCGAAAGCCAGGCCAAGGACGCCGCGCGTCGCGCTCAAGGCCTGGACGGCCTCGGAGCGCTGTCGTCGGCCGAGGTTTCGGACCGCGCCCTGGGCGCGGCCGGCGCCGGCGCTCGCGCCCAGGCCGCGCGCGCGGCTGCGGAGCGCGCTCGCATCGCCTTGGCCGACGGCGTGCTCGTCGCCCCTGAAGACGGCGTGGTGACCGAGATCGTCCTTGAACCTGGCCAGATGGCCGGGGCCGGGGCTCCGGTCGTGCGCTTGGCCTCGGGCCGGCCGGAGGTCGAGGTCCTGGTTCCCGAGGGGCTGGTCCTCGAGCCGGGCGCCCAGGCCAGCGTCACCCTCTGGGACAGCGCCGCGCCGGTCGCCGCCCATCTGCGCGCCGTCGAGCCCGCGGGCGATCCGCGCACCCGCCTGCGCAAGGCCTATTTCACGCTCGAGGCCGGCCAGGGCGCTGCGCTCAACGGCTCGGCCAGCGTACGTATCGCGCGGGCGGCGTCCGGTCCGGCCGTACGCGTGCCGCTGACGGCGCTGCGCAACCGCCAGGGCCGCGCGGAGGTGCTGGCCCTCAGCGCCGACCGGCGTCGCCTGATCCCCCAGGCGGTCATGGTGGTGGCCTTGAGCGGCCTCGACGCCGTGGTCCGCGGCCTTCCCGAGCGGCGCGAGATCATGGCCGACGGCCTTGATCGCGTGCGGGCCGGCCAGGCGGTGACCGTGGTCGAAACCCGCGAGGCCGGGATCTGATCATGGGGCGCTTCAATCTCTCCCGCTGGGCCGTCGAGCACCCGGCCCTGATCGGCTTCCTCATCGCCCTGATCTTCTCGGTCGGGGCCTTCCAGTTCCTCCAACTCGGCCGGGCCGAGGATCCGAGCTTCACCCTCAAGGAGATGGTGGTGGCGGGAACCTGGCCGGGCGCCTCGCCGGACCAGATGCAGCGCCAGATCGCCGAACCGCTGGAGCGCAAGCTGCGGGCGGTGGAGTCGCTGGATTCGTTGCAAACCTACTGCGTCGAAGGCGGCTGCGTCATTCAGGTCGCCTTGAAGGACGACGCGCCGCGTCAGCGTGTCCCGGAGATCTGGCAGCAGGTCCGGCGGATGCTGCAGGACATCGAACCGAGCCTGCCGGCCGGCGCGGCGGTCGCCGCCGACGATGACTATTCTGATGTCTACGGCTACGTCTTCACGCTCACCGGGGCCGACAACGCCGCCCTGGTGCGTCAGGCCGAGCGCCTGCGCGAGACCGTCCTGCGCCTGCCCCGCGCGGGCAAGGTGCAGATCGCGGGCGAGATTCCGCGCAGCATCTATGTCGAGTTCGATCCGCGTCGCCTGGCCGGCCTGGGCGTCTCGCCAGGCCAACTGGCGCGCGCGCTCGCCCAGCGCGGCGCCGTCGCGCCGGCCGGGACCGCCGAGCTTCCACTGCGCCTGCCCGTGCGGGTGGGCGGCGCCATCGACGGGGTGGCGGCGGTCGAGAACAGCTACGTGCAGACGGCCCAGGGCGCGGTTCGGGTGGCCGACCTGGCCAAGGTCGAGCGGGGTTATGCCGACCCCGCTCCGATGATCGTGCGCCATGCTGGCCAGCCGGCCGTCGTGCTGTCGGTGGCCATGGCGCCGGGGGCCGACGGCCTGGCCTTCGGCAAGAGCCTGCGCGAGACCGCCGGCGAGTTCGGACGCCATCTGCCCGCGGGCGTCAAGCTGACCCAGATCCAGGATCAGAGCGCGGTGATCGAGGAGGCGGTCGGCGCCTTCCTGATCAAGTTCTTCTGCGCCCTGGCCGTGGTCCTGGTGGTGGCCTTCCTGACCCTGGGATTTCGCACCGGCGTGGTCGTGGCCCTCTCGGTGCCCCTGACCCTGGCGGTCGTGGCTCTGTTCATGGGTGCGGCGGGGATCGGCCTTGAGCGGATTTCGCTGGGGGCGCTGATCCTGTCGCTGGGCCTGCTGGTCGACGACGCCATCATCAGCGTCGAGGCCATGGTCGTGCAACTGGAGAAAGGAGCCTCACGCGCCGACGCGGCCGCCTACGCCTGGACCCACACCGCCTTTCCGATGCTGACGGGCACCCTGCTGACCGTCGCCGGCTTCCTGCCGGTGGGCTTCGCCCAGTCGACGACGAGCGAGTACGCCGACGCCATTTTCTGGGTGACGGGGGCGGCGCTGGTGTTCAGCTGGGTGGTGGCCGTGGTGTTCACGCCGTATCTGGGCGTCAAGCTGCTGCCCGATCCCAAGCCGCACGCGGCGGGTCGCGATCCCTACGACACGCCGCTCTATCGCCGGCTGCGCGAGGTGATCGGCTTCTGTCTGCGTCGCAAGGGGATGGTGGCGGCGGCCACCGCCGGCCTGCTGGCCTTGAGCCTGGTCGGCGCGATCCTGGTGCGCCAGCAGTTCTTCCCGCCGTCCGACCGTCCCGAGATCATCATCGACATGGCGCTGAGGCCGGGCGCATCCATCGAGGCCACCAGCCGCGCCGCCGCCAAGGTCGAGGGCGCGCTGAAAGGCGACGCCGACGTGGCCCAGCTCGACAGCTTCGTGGGCCAGGGCGCGCCGCGGTTCTACCTGCCCTACGGGCCCTCCCTGCCCAATCCGGCCACGGCCACCCTGGTCGTCGTCGCCAAGGACCTGGGCGCGCGCGAGCGGCTGATCGAGCGTCTGTCGGCCAGCCCGGTCGCGCCCGAGGCCAAGATCCATGTGCGCCGCCTGTCGCTGGGTCCCAGCACCGGTTTTCCGGTGCAGTACCGGGTTGTCGGTCCGGACGCCGGGGTGTTGAGCGATGTGTCCGAGCAGGTCGCCGCCGTGCTGCGCGACACCCGTGGCGCCACTGCGGTCCAGGTCAATTGGGGCGAGCGCGCCCCGACCCGCACGCTCGAGCTCGACGCCGCGCGGGCGGCCCGGCTGGGCGCCGACCGGGCCGGCGTCTCCGAGACGCTGGACATGATCGTCTCGGGCCGCGCCGCCGGCGAGGTGCTCGACGGCGTCAAGCGGGTCGCCGTGACCCTGCGCGGGACGGCGGCGGATCGGACCGATCCGTCGCGCCTGGCGACCGTACCGATCGACACGGCCGCGGGGCCCACGCCGCTGGGACAGCTGGCCCGGTTGGGCGTCGGCGACGAGCAGCCCATCGTCTGGCGGCGAGACGGCGAGCCGACCATGACCGTCCAGTGCGACATGGTCGGGGCCGTGCAGGCCTCCGAGATCGCGGCGCGGGCCAAGAGCCGGATCGAGGCCATCGCCAGGCGGCTGCCCGAGGGCTACCGCATCGAGGAAGGGGGCGACGAGGAGCTCTCGGCCAAGGCCAACAAGGCCATCTACGACCTCCTGCCGGCGACCCTGGCCGTCATGCTGCTGCTGTTGATGGTCCAGTTGCAGAGCGTCAAGCGCACGCTGCTGGTGCTGGCCACGGCGCCGCTTGGCCTGGTGGGCGCGGTGGCGGCCCTGCTGATCACCGGCGCGCCCTTCGGCTTCGTCGCGCTCCTGGGCCTGATCGCCCTGGCCGGGATGATCATGCGCAACTCGATCATCCTGGTCGACCAGGTCGATCGCAACCAAGCCGGCGGCATGGCCCTGGCGGCCGCGATCATCGACGCCACTGTCAGCCGGTCCCGGCCGGTGGTGCTGACCGCGCTGGCCGCGGTTCTGGCCTTCATCCCGCTCTGTTTCAACATCTTCTGGGGGCCCATGGCGATCGTGATGATCGGCGGCCTGCTGGGCGCGACCGCACTCACCCTGCTGGCCTTGCCGGCGCTCTACGCGCTGGCCTTCGACGGCAAGACCCCCGCCAATCAGGACCTCCAACATGTCTGACATCATGCTCAAGATCCCGTGCGCCGGACACCGCGCGCGAGGGCCGCTGGTCGCCGCTGTGCTGGCCGCCGCCACGTTCCTGGCGGGATGCGCCGTGGGCCCCGAGTTCACTCCGCCGCGGCCATCGCTGCCCAGCCAGTGGCGTACGACCGCGCCCGCCGCGACAGTCGCTTCGGCCCAGACCATCCCGGCGTCGACCGCCTGGTGGAAGGCCTTCGGCGACCCGGTTCTCGACGACCTGGAGGCGCGGGCCGGGGCGGGCAATCTCGACGTGGACCTGGCGGCCGAGCGCGTCTCCGCCGCCAGGATCGCCCGCGGAGCGGTTCGCGCCCAGTCCGCGCCGCTGGTCGCCGGTCAGGCCGGCTACAGCCGCGACCGCGCCTCGACGGCCGACGTCGCGACGGTGGCGCGCGAGGTGCTTGGCCTGGCGGCGGAGCCCAACCTGCCCAAGGCGGTGGGCTTCGACCTCTACACGGTTGGGGCTGGCGCTTCCTGGGAGTTGGACCTCTGGGGCGGCAAGGCGCGTCAGCGCGAGGGGGCGGCCGCCTCCCTGGACGCGGCGCGCGCTCAGGCGCGGGGAGCCTTGCTGGCTGTCCAAGCCGAGGCGGCGCGCGCCTATTTTCAACTGCGCGGCTTGCAGGCCGAGCATGCCCTTCGCCAGGAGGCCCTGGCCCTGGCGAGCGATCGGGCGGCCATTGTCCAGGTTTCGCGCGAGCGCGGCCTGACCGCCGGGGCCGAGGCGGTCGACGCCCAGTCGCGCGTGCGTTCCCTGCGTCAGGAATTGACGGGGCTGGAGCAGGATCAGGCCAGCCTGGCTCGCGCCCTGGCGATCCTGGTTGGCGGCGATCCCGGACAGGACCCCTTCGACCTGGCCGCGCCGGCGCCGGCGGTCAGCCTCGCGCCAGGGCCCGTGCGTCTGCCCTCGGACATGGCCCGCCAGCGGCCCGACATCGTCGCGGCCGAGGCGCAACTTCACGCCGCCACGGCCATGATCGGGGCGGCCAAGGCCGATCTCTATCCCCAGATCAGCCTGACCGGCCAGCTCAGCATCGACGTCACCAGCCTCGACAATTTCGGCTGGGGCGAACGCAACACCAGCATCGGCCCCTCCATCTCCCTGCCGCTGTTCTCAGGCGGTCGGCTGGAGCGCGTCGTCGATCTCCGGCGCTCGGAAGAGCGCAGCGCCGCCATCGTCTACCGCCAGACGGTGATCAACGCCTGGCGGGAGGTCGAGGACGCGCTCGGCCAGATTCGCGCCTTGCAGGACCAGGGCCAGGAGGCCGAGGCCGATCTGGCGGCCTGGCGTGGAAAGGCGGCCATGATCGAGCAACGTCACGCGCGCGGCGACATCGCGCGTGCGGCGGTGCTTTCGGTCCAGGAGGGGGTCGTGGCCGCCGAGCTGGTCGCCGTCCGTCAGCACACGGCGGCCGTGCTGGCGCGGGTTCAACTGCGCCGCGCCCTCGGCGGATGAGCTGGGAGACCGCCGATGAAGCGCCTTCGTCATCGCTCCGCGGGAGCGCCGGCCTGGTCGGTTGGGGGGGCGCTTGACGAGTTGGCGCTGTCGTTCGGTCTCGCGCTGATAGGCACGGATCACCGAGGCCGAGATCTTCCGCGCCGTCCAGCCGCTTCGCGAGAAGCTGGAAGCGTTGGAGACGGAGAACCGCGTCCTGCGCGAGCGCTTTGGACAAACCGAGCGCTAGGCGCCGGCCTCTTCCGGAACTCGGCTACGCCCTTCGATCGGCCAGCCCGGCCGCCAGCCCGTGCATCGTCGGAGGTCAGGCGGAGACAACGGCGCCTGGCTTTCGCCCGCATACCGTCACCCGAAGAACCCGAAAGGCTGCGCCACTGGCGGACTTTGGAAACCCGATGGGGAAAATCGGAAGCGGACGGTGCTCTACCAGACTGAGCTACACGCGACCTGCGCCGCGCGGAGGGATTCGAACCCCCGACCACCTCGTTAGCAGCGATGAAACCGCTTCCCGCACCACCATCGGTCCCGACGCCGAAGCGCCGGGAGCGGTCGTATAACGACGGTCGTTGCGCTGTGCAAAAAAACAACGGCGAGGACGCGGGCGGATCGGCCTAGCGCGCGGCGCGCCCTTAGGGTCAGGGGGCGCCTCGGTTCAAGGCGAAGCGAGAAATTCCTTCACCCACCGGTTGCGCGTCAGAAAGCGCCGCTTTACGGTCAAGCTGTGCAATGGGGGCGAGGCGGCTGTTTGTCTGCGTGTCCCGGAAGACGACAGCGGCCTGACGGAATATCTGAAATGGGTGGGTGCATGCGAAGGTCTGTTCGTGCGGGTCGTTTTGATTTTCTTCCTTCCGCCCGCGTGATTTCAGGTTTCGCCACGAACAGGGGGCGACTGGCAGGTCTTTCCCGGTCCTTGGCGATCGGCGTCTTCCTTGCCGCGATGACGATATTCGCCTTGCCGGCGTCTGCGCAAACTTCAGAGGCGATTCCAGACCCGTCGACCATCAAGACGATCGACGAGAATGGCGTCGATCTGGTGGGCGGCGCCTTCTATTGGCCTAGTGTGGATCAGAGCATCGGAACGCCCGAGAGCGGTATGCACCTGTTCCGGCAAAACAATTCTGGACAGAACGTGGGTGATTGGGAATATTTAGCTGACAATTACACAGTATACTTTAAGTATAGACAGGTTTCTGGCCCCACGAGCAGCCAGCAAGATCATATCGACGTCAAATACGGGGATGTCGTCAATCGCTTTCTACCGGTGACCGGCAACGGCCTCCCCGCCACCCCTTACAAGGGCGGTAGGGGCAGTTTCTCCTGCAGCGCCAATCTGTGCACTTACACGGATGTTCAGGGCACGATCATCGAGTTCGCCCCGAGGTTTTTCTCCAATGGGAGCGTCAATGGCTCCAATCAGAGCCTCAATGGTATGGTGGAAAGCGGCATGGCGACCAGGATCATCAAGTCGGACGGCGAGATCATCACGTTCACTGGATCGGTTTCGAGTTCGCTCGGCTGGATGATCAAGAGGAGCTCGTACAGCTACCGGATGATCAACAGCGCGGCCGACTATTGCGATCCCGCGGCCGCCAATTGCGACACCCTGACCGACTACCCTTGGTTCAGTCAGGGCGTCGACGTCATGGGGAACAAGTGGACGTATTCTGTCATCGGAACGGAAACCAGGCCGGAGGACGGCCGTACGGTCTCTGTCTTGAAGGTCGCCGACCCGCGCGGGGTCGAGACGGTGTGGAGGCAGGGTCAAGGTGGTTCCAATCAGCCGGCGTGGTTTGCGAACCGGGTCACGAGCGTCACGCGCGCCGGGCAGATCTCGACCTATAGGACAAGCTATTTGCAGTCTCCTTGCTGCGACTGGACGGCTCCCCTCCTTGGGTGGCGCATGCTGGTCCTCCCGCCCGGCGGCAGGATGCAGATACTCGAATTCAACCCCAACTGGTCGCAGGTGAATCTGTACGTCAACGAATTGGGATATGGGACGACCCAGACCTACCTCAACGATCAGGTCAATTCGGTCACGACGACGAGCGGAATCACCACCACCTACGCGCGCGACAGCCGCAACAACATCACTTCGGCGACGATCAGGCCGAAGAACGGAGCCTCCGACGGCAGCGAGGACATCGTCGTCGCGACGGCGACCTATCCGACGACCTGCACCAACCCCAAGACCTGCAACAAGCCGACCAGCGTCACCGACGCGCGCAACAACACCACGACCTACACCTATGACCCCACTCACGGCGGTCTGCTGACGGTGACCAAGCCGGCGGTGAACGGCGTTCAGGCCCAGACCCGCTACGACTACCAACAGTTCACGCCCTATCTGAAGACCAGCGCGGGGGGGACTCAGCCCCAGCCCGCGGTGTGGAGGCTGGTGTCGACCGCCACCTGCCGGACCATGACGCTTGCGACCTGCGCCGGAACGACGGACGAACTGAAGACCACCCTGGCCTACGATCCGTCGAGCAGCGCCTACGGCGCCCGCAATCTCCTGCCCTTGTCGAAAACGGTCAGCCGCGGCGACGGCTCGCTGGCGACGACCGTGGCCTTCACCTATGACCGTTTCGGCAATGTCGTCGTCGAGGACGGCCCGCGGCCCGGGACCGACGACGCCGTCTACAGCTTCTACGACCTGAAGCGGCGCAAGACCGGGTCGATCGGCGGGGATCCGGACGGTTCGGGCCCGCTGCCCCGGGCGGCGGTCCGAACGGTGTACGGCGCCGACGGCCAGGTCGAATCCGTCGCCAAGGGCACGGTCACCGACGTCACCCTCGCGGCCCTGCAGGCGATGACGCCGGCCGAAAGGGTCGACACTGAATACAGCGCCGCCACCGGCCTGCCGATGGTCGAGCGCCGCTATGCGACCGGAGCCAACCCGGTCGGCGTCAAGCAGATGAGCTACGACGTTCGGCGGCGCCTCGAATGCGTCGCGCTGCGCATGAACCCGGCCGCCTTCGGATCGCTGCCCCCCTCCGCTTGCACGCTCGGCGTGGAGGGGACCGACGGGTACGACCGGATCACCAAGAACGTCTATGACCCCTCGGGCCAGCTGCTGCAGGTTCGTAAGGGAGTCGGCACGCCGGCCGAGACGGCCGATGCGACCTGGACCTATACGCGCGCCGGGGGAAAGGAAGACGTGATCGACGGCAACGGCAATCATGCCAAGTTCGTCTACGACAAGTACAGCCGCCTGTATCAATGGCAGTTTCCGAGCAAGACCCGGCCGTCCGCGTTCGACGCCAGCACGCCCGACACGGCGCTGGCGACCGCAGGCGGCGTCAACACCGCCGATTATGAGCAATACGAATATGATCTCGCCGGCAATCGCACGAAGCTGCGCAAGCGCGACAACAATTTCATCAACTACACCTACGATGCGCTGAACCGCGTGAGCCAGAAGAGCGGCCCGGCGGTGGCCGGCGTGGACTACACCTACGACCTGATGGGCCACCAGCTGACCGCGACCTATTCCAGCGGCGGCAAGGGGATCACCAACGCCTACAATGCGCTCGGCCAGCTGACATCGAGCACCAACGACATGGGGGGCGTGACGCGGACCCTGAACTATCTCTACGACGACTATGGCAACCGCAAACGCCTGACCTGGCCGGACTCGCAATTTGTGACGTTCGAGTATGACGGGCTAAACCGGATGTCCAAGGTCAAGGAGTCGGACGCGACCGTCCTGGCCACCTACACCTACAACGCGCAGGCGCTGCCGGAATCGCGGACCAATGGCGCGGCGGTCTCCAGCTATGGCTTCGACGGGATGAGCCGCCTGACGTCGCTGGGCCACGACCTGGCCTGGACCGGCTCGGACGTGGCCTGGACCTTCGGCTATAACCCGGCGTCGCAGCTGATCAGCAACAGCCGCAACAACGACGCCTATGCCTGGTACGGGGCGAGCACGGTCGATCGCGGCTATACGACGAACGGACTGAACCAATATAGCGTCGTCGGCCAGGCCAGCCTCGGCTACGACGCCAACGGCAACCTGACCTCGGACGGCTCGACCAGCTTCCTCTATGACGTCGAGAACCGGCTGACCAGCGCCAGCGGGGCGACGACGGCGACGCTCAGCTACGACCCGCTGGGGCGGCTGTATCAGACCGCCGGCCCGAGCGGGGCCGGGACCACCCGGTTCCTGTACGACGGCGACGAACTGGTGGCCGAATATGACGGCGCCGGCGCCCTGCTGCGCCGCTATGTCCATGGCAGCGCGGTCGACGACCCGATCGTCTGGTACGAGGGCGCGTCCCTGGCCGACCGCCGCCACCTGCTCACCGACGGGCAGGGCAGCATCGTCGCCCGCGCCGACGCGGGGGGCGGATCGCTGGGCGTCAACAGCTATGACGAATACGGCGTTCCGGGCGCGGGCAACGCCGGGCGGTTCCAATATACCGGCCAGGCGTGGCTGCCCGAGCTGGGCATGTACTACTACAAGGCCCGCATCTACTCGCCGACCCTGGGACGGTTCCTGCAGACGGATCCGATTGGGTACAAGGACCAGATCAATCTCTACGCCTACGTCGGCGATGACCCGCTGAATAATAACGATCCGACAGGCACTACGTGTGAGGGTAGTGGAGGAGAAACAAAGTGCACATTTAATCGAGTGGAGCTGGATGGCGCCTCTACGCTCACTAGGGGGCAATCGAACGACATCAGAAAGTTCGAAAGAGCATACACGGACGCCGTAAAAAAACTCGAATCTCGTGCTGACCGAATTTTTACAATAAAGGTTGGTGGAAAAGAGATATCTGTGCGCGCTGGTGAGGTGGCGTCGTCGCTTCGGGCGCGAGAGTTTGTAGCGAGACCTAATGTGAATACTGTGGCTGGAACTAGCCTTAATGGCCGGTCAACTACTGTTGGCTCGGTTGGTCTGGCCGGAGCGGCGGACGGTAGGGATAGCGCAAGCCGCGATCGTCAAGTAACAACCGTGCATGAGGGTATCCATCGTGGCCCAGCGGAAAACTCTGTCTTTCCAAATCCGAAAGACCCAGCAATATATGGTAACCCAGGAGCGCAGGAACATAGTCCGCTTTATGACGACGCTGCTCGAGACCTTCTTTGGGGCGCAAGATAAGGATTTTGAATATGTTGAATATATTCAACTTTCTAGCGGCGTTGACAGTGTTGAATGGGTCTGTGGTGGATGGGGCAAGCTACAGTCATGATGCGGGTGTGCGATGTAAGGCAAATGCGTTTGTTGCGGTCAATTCGGTAATATCTTCAAGAGAAGATGCGATATTATTATTTGATTTACTTGCCCGTAAGCTGAATAACGGGAAGTTTGCGGGTAGGAAGTACAGTTATGACGTTAAATATGTAAAAGGTTTCTGGACAGTCTACGGAGAAGATGTGGCGATCAAATCTGACGGGGAGCCGCTGGGTTTTGGAGGGCTATATCTTTCCGTGGAAGCCTGTTCGGGGAGGGTGGTGGAATTTAGATATACTAGGTAGGAAACAGGCACTGGGGACGCACACTCTGTTGTTCCAGCAGTCAAGCCTTTAAAGCGGCTTCTTCCTGCGACTGACAAAGCAGGGTCTACGGTAACGGCGCGCTAATTCGGCTCTCTCGCCTCGTGGCCACCGTCGCGCCCCGGGGCGACCGTCCTGGCCACCTACACCTACAACGCGCAGGCGCTGCCGGAATCGCGGACCAATGGCGCGGCGGTCTCCAGCTATGGCTTCGACGGGATGAGCCGCCTGACGTCGCTGGGCCACGACCTGG
>Ga0209564_1000280_pt1 | contig 104429 bp, 96 predicted proteins | sample AraplaCol_mMF_r2_FD_184272 | JGI IMG/M metagenome (GOLD analysis project Ga0209564, IMG submission 184272) | Arabidopsis root microbial communities from North Carolina, USA - plate scrape MF_Col_mMF_r2 (SPAdes) (version 3) | ecosystem: Host-associated > Plants > Roots > Endosphere | place: USA... | reverse complement strand
CGATGCCCGACTGGTCGCCGGTTCGCAGCTTCGGCGGTTATGCCGCCTGGGGCGAGCCCGATGGTGCCGGCAAGAACTCGCTCCGGCGCACGGCGATCACCGCGTGCGGCTGCGCCAGCAATTGCGGTCTGCATGGTCACGACCATGCCGGCGCCTGGACGTCAAAGCTGCCGATCGCCGATCTCAAGGGCTTCTTCGGCGCACTCGGCTGCTCCTGCTGGGCCGTGTGACGACGGTGGAAGGGCGCAAAATGAAAACGATCGTCGGCGCCGCCGCATTGGCAGCCTCCATCCTGATCACTTCGTCGGCGGCACTCGGCGACGATGGTGCACCCGCAAAAGATAACAAGCGACCCTCCTGGGCGAAGGTCGTGGTGAACCAATCGCCGGCGAAGGCGGGCGCCTACTACAAGGGCATTTCGCGGACCGCGTTCAGCAATTCGAAATGGCCGCAGACCCGATGAAGGCGGCCAAGCCGCCCGTTAAGTCGAAGACCGTCTAACAAGGAAACAAAATGCTGAGCCTGTCTTCTCTCGAAAAACATCTCGCTGCCCGCCTGTGGCCAAGCCACGCCGGGCGATGGATCGTCTTCGTCGGCCTGCTGGCGCTTTGCTCGGCCTATATCCAGGGGCCGCTGACGAAGATCTTCGACTTTCCGGGTGCGCTTGCCGAGATGGATCATTTCGGCCTGCATCCGGCGCCGCTCTTTGCCGTCGGGGTCATCGTTTTCGAGCTTCTGATGTCGGCCCTCATTCTCATAGGTTTCTACCGCTGGGCGGCTGCCAGCGCGCTCGCGGCTTTCACGCTTGCCGCGACCTTCCTCGCGTTTCGCTTCTGGGAGCTTCCGCCCGGCATGGAGCGTGCGATGGCGACGAACGGCTTCTTCGAGCATATCGGCCTCAGCGGTGCCTTCCTGCTCGTCGCCTGCTACGATCTTCGTGAACGGGCATCCGCAGGAAAGGCTGGGCAATGACGGCAGCGAAGGAGGGCGCAGGGACGTTTGCGCCGTTGCGGCAGAAGGTCTTTGCGGTCCTGTGGGTGGCGACGATCATCGGCAATACCGGCAGTTTTATCCGTGATGTCGCCAGCTCCTGGCTCGTTACCGACCTGTCGGCGACGCCGGCCGCCGTTTCCATGGTCCAGGCGGCGGCGACGCTGCCGATCTTCCTGCTCGCCATTCCTGCCGGGGTTCTCTCGGATATTCTCGATCGGCGCAAATTCCTGATCCTGGTGCAGTTTCTGCTCGCATCCACGAGCCTCTGCCTGCTGTTTCTCTCCGCCACAGGTCTGCAGTCCGTGAGCTCGCTGATCGCGCTGACCTTCGTCGGCGGCATAGGGGCTGCACTGGTCGCCCCCACCTGGCAGGCGATCGTGCCTGAGCTCGTCTCGAGGCAGGACGTCAAGGGCGCCGTGGCGCTGAATTCGCTCGGCATCAACATCGCCCGCGCGATCGGTCCGGCGCTTGGCGGCCTGCTGCTCGCTTGGTCCGGCGCAGCCGTCACCTATGGCGTCGATGTCATCAGCTATGTCTTCGTGATCGCGGCGCTCCTGTGGTGGCGGCGCGGTGTATCGGAGGACGACGTTCTCGCGGAACGCTTCTTTGGCGCCTTCCGGGCGGGGTTGCGCTACGCACGCGCCAGTCGCGAGCTGCACGTGGTCCTGTTGCGTGCCGCCGTGTTCTTCGCATTTTCGAGCGCGATCTGGGCCCTGCTGCCGTTGGTTGCCCGCCAGCTTCTCGGCGGTGGCGCCAGCTTCTACGGCATCCTGCTCGGTGCCGTCGGCGCGGGTGCGATCGGCGGCGCGCTGGTGATGCCGCGCCTGCGCGCCCGGATGGATGCCGACGGGCTGCTTTTGCTTTCTGCGGTGCTCACGGCCGCGGTGATGGGCGTGCTCTCCTTCGCGCCGGCGCAATGGGTGGCGGTTGTCGCTTTGCTCGCTTGCGGTGCGGCCTGGATCACCGCACTGACGACGCTAAACAGCACCGCGCAGGCCATCCTTCCCAATTGGGTGCGCGGGCGTACGCTCGCCGTCTATCTTACCGTTTTCAACGGCGCCATGACCGGAGGCAGCCTGGCCTGGGGCGCCATCGCCGAAGCGATCGGCGTGCCCTTCACCCTCTCGGCGGCGGCTATCGGCCTTCTCTGCGTCGGCGTCGTCTTCCACGCCATGAAATTGCCGAAGGGAGAGGCGGACCTCATTCCCTCCAACCATTGGCCGGAGCCGCTGACCAGCGAGCCGGTCGAACACGACCGCGGCCCCGTCCTTGTGCTGATCGAATACATGGTCGACAGGGCGGACCGCTCCGAATTCCTGAAGGCGCTCGCCCGTCTGTCGCACGAGCGCCGCCGTGATGGCGCCTATGGCTGGGGCGTGACCGAGGACGCGGCTGATACCGGCCGCATGGTTGAGTGGTTCATGGTCGAATCCTGGGCCGAGCATCTGCGCCAGCACAAGCGCGTGTCCAAGGCCGATGCCGACGTCCAGGAAGACGTTCGTCGTTTTCACAAAGGGCCGGCGGCGCCGGTCGTACACCACCTTCTCGCGATCAACCGGCCGCAGCTCGGTTGACGTGGGTTGCGTTCCATGGCGTCCATCCGGCGCCGCGGAACGTGCCAGGAAGACACACACCCTAGAACCCAAGCAAAGGAACCGCTCCCATGACCGAGAACTTCGTCAGGACTGAAGACGGCGTCGATATCTTCTACAAGGATTGGGGCTCGGGCCAGCCAATCGTCTTTCACCATGGCTGGCCGCTGTCGGCAGACGATTGGGACGCGCAGATGCTCTATTTCGTCAGCAAGGGCTATCGCGTCATTGCCCATGACCGCCGCGGTCACGGGCGCTCGACACAGGTGAGCGAGGGCCACGATATCGCGCACTATGCAAGGGACGTTGCCGCACTCACCACCAAGCTCGGCCTTAGCGACGCCGTGCATATCGGCCATTCCACGGGCGGCGGCGAGGCCGTGGCTTATGTGGCTCGCCACGGTGCCGGCCGCGTCGCCAAGCTCATCATCGTCAGTGCCGTGCCGCCGATCATGGTCAAGACCGCGAACAACCCGGGCGGCCTGCCGATCGAGGTGTTCGACGGCTTGCGGGCTGGTCTCGCCGCCAACCGTGCGCAGTTCTTCCTCGATGTTCCGACTGGTCCCTTCTATGGCTTCAACCGGCCGGGTGCCGAGGTGTCTGAGGGCGTGATCCGGAACTGGTGGCGCCAGGGCATGATGGGCAGCGCCAAAGCCCATTACGAGGGCATCAAGGCCTTCTCGGAAACCGACTTCACCGAGGACCTCAAGGCGATCGACGTGCCGACGCTGGTCATGCATGGCGACGACGACCAGATCGTTCCGATCGACGACAGTGCGCGGCTTTCCGTCAAGCTCCTGAAAAACGGCACGCTCAAGGTCTATGAGGGTTATGCCCACGGCATGCTGACGACCCATGCCGATGTCATCAATCCTGACCTGCTTGCCTTCATCAAGGCCTAAAAGGCTGGCATGATCCGCGGCGTCTCGGTGCCGCGGACCGTGCCGGGACAAATCTTGGCGCCCGCACCGTGTTGATCGCGGTGCGGGTTCCGTCGTTCAAGCATTTGCCTTCGCGGTTTTGCCAAGTGCCCCCATCAACCGGTCGATGAAGACGCGTACCTTGGGTGCGACAAGCTTCGTCGTCGGGTAGACGGCCCAGATCGCCAATGTCTCGGGTGCCGCATCTTCGAGGCGAATGCGTATCAGCCGACCTGCATCGAGATCGTCGGCGATATTCCAGTCGGAGAGCAGGGTGATGCCGGCACCGGCGAGGCAGGCCGCATGGCATCCTTCGATGCTTGTCGACGAAAAGCGGCTCTGCAGCCGCACATGGCTCTCGACCCCGGCGCTCAGAAAGGTCCAATGGCTGACGCCGTGCAGCGGCAGGCATTGATGATTGATGAGATCGCCACTGGTCCGCGGGCTCCCATGCTTTTCGACATAGGATGGGGAGACGACGAGGGAACGCGGGTTTTCGGCCAGTTTCTTGGCGATCAGACTGCTATCCTTCAAACGCGCGACGCGGATCGCCAGATCGATGCCCGACGCCACCAGGTCAGGCATTGTGTCGCTCATATCGAGCGAGACCTTGAGCCCCGGGTGATCATCAAGCAGCGAAGGCATGAGCGGAGCAATCAGCTTGATCGAGAAGGCAACCGGCGCCGAGATGCGCAGGAGACCGGTCGCTCCGTCGCCGTCACCCCTCAGGAGCGTTCGCGCCTGCTGTTCGGTTTCGAGCAGATCCTGGGCATAGGGCAGAAAGGTTTCGCCCTCTGGCGTCAGCGACAGGGACCGGGTCGTGCGGTGCATCAGCCGGACGCCAAGCGCCTGCTCCAGGGAGGCGAGCCGCCGGGTTGCGATCATGGGGGTGATGCCAAGCCGTCGCGCGGCCTCGGCGAGGCTGCCGCCGCTTGCCGCTGCGGTGAAGACGAGGACTTCGTCGAGGTTCATTGTATCGAAATCCGATATTCTGCTATGTATAATGACGACACTACAGCGAATTTCGATAAGGCGATAGATCAAGCCCATCTCTCCAGTGAGAAGGGCAAGTGAAATGGTTACCCACGAAACGGAGCATTCCGACCTCGGTCGAACCCGCCTCTACGCCATGGCCGTCGCCAGCGGTATCGCGGTTGCAAACATCTACTACAATCAGCCATTGCTGGGGCTCATCGAGGCCGAGTTTCCTGGCGAGACGGCCGTCGGCCTGCTTCCGACGGCGACGCAACTCGGCTACGCGCTCGGGTTGCTGCTTCTGTTGCCGCTCGGCGATATCGTCCAGCGGAGACGTCTGATCGTCGGGCAATTCCTGGCGATCGCGATAGCAGCGACCGCCGCTGCTTTGGCCCCGTCGCCATTCTTGCTGATCGCCGCCTCGGTGCTGCTTGGGGCAAGCGCCACCGTCGCGCAGCAGATCGTCCCGATCGCTGCGATGCTGTCCACGCCTGACAAACGCGGGGCGGCGATCGGCACGGTCATGGCCGGCGTTTTGACCGGCATCCTGCTCAGCCGCACGGTCTCCGGATTTGTCGGGGCCCATGCCGGCTGGCGCGAGATGTTCTGGGCAAGTGTGCCGCTCGCACTAGCAGCTTCGTTCCTGATGTTTCGGACCTTGCCGGATCTGCGCCCGGCATTGCGTTTGCCCTATCGCGAAGCCCTGGCCTCGCTCGCCACGCTTTGGCGGCGCGAGCCTGCGCTCCGTCTCGCTTCGATGGTGCAGGCGGCGCTTTTTGCATCCTTCACTGCGTTCTGGACCGTGCTCGCGCTTTATCTTGCGACGCCGCGTTTCAACCTGGGTGCGGATGCCGCCGGTCTGTTCGGCGTTGTCGGGGCAATCGGCGTCTTTGCGGCACCGGTCGCCGGCAGGATGGCGGATCGGCGGGGTGCGCTGTCCGTCGTCTGGTTCGGGGCGGCTTTGACGCTCGCTGCCTGGGTCGTACTCGGAGCCTGGGCCTCGATCGCCGGATTGGCGGTTGGCGTCATCGTGCTTGATATCGGCATCCAGGTCGCGTTGATCGCCAACCAGCACATCATCTATGCGCTCGAGCCCGCGGCGCGCAGCCGCATCAATACGGTCTTCATGACCAGCATGTTTCTCGGGGGAGCGGCGGGCTCGGCTCTCTCCTTCGCCGCCTGGAGCTATGGCTCTTGGCCCGGGGTCAGCGCGCTTGGCCTGGCGCTTGCGGCACTGGCGCTGGCCGCCAAGCTGCTTGCTCGACGAGCGGTCAGGCTGGAGACCTTGCGTTGAGGGTTGAACCTAGGGAGCATGTTTCTTCGGCCGGCGGACGGCCCGGATCGTTCCGCTTCCGCCACCGCCGCAGTAGAAGCGTTCACCGCCATCGGATTCCAAACCCGAAACGCCGGTTCCCGGCGGCATCACGATCCGCTCGAGCACTGACCCCGTTTCAGGGTCGATGCGCCTGAGGTCGCTGTCGTCGCCTTCCCAGGTGCCGTGCCAGAGCTCTCCGTCGACCCAGGTGACGCCCGTCACGACGCGCTTGGATTCGATGGTGCGCAGGATTGCACCGGTTTCGGGATCGATCTGATGGATCCTGCGACCTCGGTGCTGCCCGACCCAAAGGGTTCCCTCCGCCCAGGCAAGGCCGGAATCGCCGCCGCCGCCCGGTGCCGGGATCGTTGCCAGCACGCGGCCGCTCTCGGGATCGATCTTCTGGATGCGGTCCTCGGCGATCTGGAACAGGTGCTTGCCGTCAAAGGCGGTACCGGCATGCGCCGCGACATCGATCGAGCGCACCGGGTTCCCGCTTTCGGGATCGAGGGCATTGATCTTGTCGCCGGAGGCAAACCAGACGTTCCGACCGTCGAATGTGACGCCATGGATGTGGTCGGCGCCAGGGAAGGGGCCATATTCGCGGAGGATTTCGGCTTCGGATCGTTTCATGGTCTCAATCCTAATCGCTTGGCAGTGGGCCGGGGAGTAACAAGACTGTCGGGAATGTCGGCACGGGCGGGATCACCCAGCGTCGCGCCCGCCCGTGGCCAACCGGCAGCACCTTGCCTTCCGAGGAGAGGTCTTCGAGCGCCCGTTGCACTGTGCGCGGGCTGGCGTCGAGCGCGATGGCGAGAGCGGAGCTCGACCATGCCTCGCCGTCGCCAAGAAGCGCCAGCATCGCCGCATGCCGATCGTCGACCGGCGGTGCAAGCACCACGACCGCGTGGTCGCCACGCGGAGCCAGCCGGAAGCCGTCGCTGGTCGCGCTGATATCCGCGAAAGCGCGGAGTTCGTCGCGAAGCCGGCCGATCTCGACCCTCAGTCGTGCCCGGTGGGATTCGTCGACATGTTTCGCGCCGAAGGCACGGGCGAGCAAGGCGCGCCGCGAGACGTCGGCCGGCCACGCCTCTGCGAGAGCACGCGCCAGCGCGAAGAGCACCGGCCGCGTTGTAAGCGAAACGGCGGAGGCTCCGCGCCGGATGATGTTTCGGCACGCATCGACCACCAGGGTACCGGAGTTGAGCAGGGCTTCGACGTCGTCGAGCAGCAGCAGGCGCTCGCCTCCCCCGGTCAGAAGCCGGGCCGCCGGCGTCTTCAGGACAAGCGCCGCGCCTTCGACTTCCGCGACCAGCGCCGCTATGCCGGTTGCTCGCGCCGCTTCAGTCGCCCGGGCGAAGGCGCGGGTCGCCGAAGCGGTTTGTAATCGTCGAACGGCGATGCCGGCAATCGCGAGCTCGTGCGTGGCTCTCGCCGGCGGTGTCAGCCGGCCTGGATCGACACCGGCAAGCATCTGCTCGGCCTCGTCGAGACGGCCGATCAGCAGCAGACGGCGGGCGCCGAGATTGCGGGCGTGCGCGGCATTGAGGTGGTCGCCATGGTCTTCGAGCGTCGCGCGGGCGGCGTCGAGCGCCTTCATCGGCCAGGAGAGATCGCGCGAGACTATGGCGATCTCCGCTTCGGCAACGATGCATCGCGCGCGGGCCACGGCCTCTTTCGGGCCGAAGCCGCGCGCCGCCGCCTTCAACAGCGTCTTGGCGCGGCCGAGATCTCCGAGCTGAGCCATCGCGATGCCGCGGAGCGCCAGCGCCGGCGGGTCGTCGCGCAAGGCGACCCGCTTCAGCACGCCGAGCAGGTCACCGGCGGCCAGCGCCTGGCCTGCCGCGGTAATCAGCGAATCCATCGAAATCCCGTCACACTTGTCACTCCCCCAACAGTGCTTCGGCCTCTATCTATTGCTCGAACGGCACGGGACAACAGAGAGGACCTTCGAGGCACAATCAAGTGGGTTGGATCCAAACGGATTGAAGGCATGCCGCGAGCGACGCCCAGGCGAACCTGCAATAGTTACAAAATTCTGCAAATTTCGGTGTCGGCTTTCCGCTGGCGCTTGCGTCTTACAGGAACCAGCAAGAGGAGGTGCTCTGCACTTCCAAACCTGCTGCGCGATCAGTTTGCACGTTATCGGCGCTGCCGGCAGTCGGGCGCCACCAAGGAGATTGCAATGAGCAATTCGTTTTATCGTTGGGTGATCGTGGCGGCTGGCGGCCTGCTTGGCTGCTTGGCGATCGGCGCCATGTTCTCACTTCCTGTTTTCCTGCTGCCGATCTCGCGGGATACCGGCTGGTCCGTCACCGGGGTCTCCAGTGCCATGACCATCGGCTTCCTGGCGATGGCTTTCGCCAGCATTGCCTGGGGCAGTCTCTCCGATCGCTGGGGTGCGCGGCCGATCGTGCTCATCGGCTCGGTGCTTCTGGCCGCCAGCCTGATGGCGGCCAGCTGGGCGACCTCGCTGATCGCCTTCCAGGTCGTCTTCGGCGTCGTCGTCGGCACCGCCACGGCGGCGATCTTCGCGCCGATGATGGCCTGCGTTACCGGCTGGTTCGATACGCACCGGAGCCTCGCCGTTTCGCTCGTTTCGGCCGGCATGGGCATGGCGCCGATGACCATGTCGCCGTTCGCGGCATGGCTGGTTTCCGGCTACGACTGGAGAACTGCACTGCAGATCATCGCCGTCGTCGTCGCGGTCATCATGATCCCGGTGTCGCTTCTCGTTCGCCAGGCGCCGGCACTTGCTGTCGGTGCTGCCGCGGCCTCTCCTGAGGAAGAGGCGCAATCGACGATGACGACGAGCCAGGTGCTGAAATCGCCGCTCTTCATTATCCTGCTGCTCACCAACTTCTTCTGCTGCGCAACGCATTCCGGCCCGATCTTTCACACGGTGAGCTACGCCATCACGTGCGGTATCCCCGTGATGGCGGCTGTGTCGATCTACAGTGTCGAGGGGCTCGCTGGCATGGGCGGCCGCGTCGTCTTCGGCCTGCTCGGCGACCGCTTCGGGGCAAAGCGCGTGCTGGTTCTCGGGCTGCTGGCGCAGGCTTTTGGGGCACTGGCCTATGTCTTCGCCGCGGGGCTCGGCTCATTCTACGCTGTCGCCGCCCTGTTCGGCTTCATCTATGCCGGCGTCATGCCGCTTTATGCCGTGCTTGCCCGCGAGAATTTCCCCCTGCGGATGATGGGAACGGTCATCGGCGGAACGGCCATGGCCGGCAGCCTCGGCATGGCGACGGGACCGATTGCCGGCGGCATGATCTATGATGCGCTGGCCAGCTATACCTGGCTCTATGTCGGCTCCTGGGGCATCGGTCTCGGGGCGTTCCTGATCGCGCTCACCTTCAGGCCCGCACCGCGCTATCAGCAGGCGGTCGCTGCGGCGTGAAGCAGTGCACTGAGATCGACGAGAAAGGGCTCCACCGGAGAGGTGGAGCCCTATCGAGTTGAGCTTTCATTTCGAGGACGGCTGCGCCCGTCTTAGCGATCGTCGATCCTGACCGTTCGTGCGCCGACATGGAGTGCCCGGCCGGCGCCCATGCCCATGATCGCCACGCCGATGCCAAGGGCGATGAAGAGTATGGAGCTGGCCGCGAAGTTGCCGGTCCAGCTGCGAATGAAGCCCACGAACAGCGGGCCGATGGCGGCGAGCACGTATCCGACGCCCTGGGCCATGCCGGAGAGGTGGGCTGCGACATGGGAATCGGGTGAGCGCAGCACGATGAGGGTCATCGCCGCGGCAATTAGGCCACCCTGTCCGATACCTTGAAGAACGGCCCAGACGAGCACCGTCGACAGCGGCGCAAAGAGGATGCCGATCAGGGCGATGACGGCAGCGGCCGCGAGCGTCACGCAGACGGCGCGCTGGTCCCGGCGGCGGACGGCAAAAGACGGCACGAGCAGGCAGGTGACGACCTGCATCATGATCGAGGCCGAGACGACCGCGCCGGCGGTTGCGGCATCAAGGCCGCGCTCGCGAAGGATCGGCGCCATCCAGCCGAAGACGCAATAGGCCAGTGCCGACTGCAACCCCATGAACAGGGTTACCTGCCAGGCGAGGCGATCGCGCCAGAGGCCGACAACGCGGAAGCCGCTGTGGCGGGCCTGCGCCTTGCCACGCAGCGCCTGTGGCGCCCAGATCAGGAGCACGATCAGAGCTGGCACCGTCCAGGCTGCGAGCGCGCCGGACCAGGAGCCGGCGACATGGTGCTCGATCGACAAAGTGAGGCCGGCGGCACTGGCCGCGCCGGCGCAGAGCGCCATAGTGTAGAGGCCCGTCATCATCGCGGCCCGGTCGGCGAAGTCACGCTTGACGAGGCCTGGGAGGAGGACGTTGCCGACCGCGATCGCCGCACCGGCGGTAAAGGTCGCGAGGAACAGCAGCGGCACGGATTGAACACCGCGCAGGCCCGTGCCGAGCGTCAGAAGCAGCAGCACGCCAAGAAGCGTGCGCTCGGCGCCGAAACGTTGCGCGAGTTTTGGCGCAAGCGGCGCGAAGATGCCGAGGCAAAGCACCGGCAGGGTGGTGAGTACGCTGGCGCCTGCGGTCGACAGGCCGCTTGCCTGCATCACCTCGGGCAGCAGCACTGAGAGGCTCGAAAACAGTGGCCGCAGGTTGAAGGCGATCAGGACGAGGCTCACGCCAAGAAGAACACGGGCGCTGCGGCTCAAGACAGGCGGTTGCGGCGCCGGCAGGCTGTCGGCCTCGGCATCGATGAGCTGGTCTTCGAGGTCCAGTGGCTCGGCGGTCTCGGCCTTGTGGGGGTCACGAAAAGTCTGGTTCATTGGGTAAGAAGCCGATCAAGTTCAGCGAGGACGGGGGCCATGAACGCCCGGACGGAGGCCGCGGCCTGGTCCGGATCACCGGACGCGATGGCCTCGACGATCGCCGCATGCGCCCGGTCGTCCGGTTCGGGAAGGTCGCCACGAAGGGTCGAGTGGATGGTTTCGAGGATGGCCGAGGTGAAGAAATCATAGAGCTCGACGATCGCTTTGTTGCCCGATGCCTCGACGATCGATCTGTGGAAGGCGATGTCGCGTTGGCCAAAGGCATCGCGTCCTCCATCGGCCACCGTGCCGCGGGCGCCAAGCAGCTTGAACATGCGTTCGAGGTCTTCCGGCGTATGACGGAGTGCCGCCAGCCGCGCCGCCTCGACGTCGAGTGCCGCGCGTGCTTCCCACTGGTCGCGCAGACCGGTGCGCTTGACCCGGTCGAGCGCGCCCGAGGTGTCGACGGTTGAGCGGACATAGGTGCCGGAGCCCTGGCGGGCGTCGAGAAGGCCCTTCGAGATCAGGACCCGAACGGCTTCACGCACGGTGCCGCGGCTGACGGCGAGTAGTTCGGTGAGTGTCGTTTCGTTCGGAATGCGCTCGCCGACTGCCCAGCGGCCGCTGAGGATTTCCGTTCGCAGGCTTTCGGCTGCGCTCTCGGTGAGATTGGTACGATTGATCGGCTGCATCGTCTGCTCATCAAGTCATCAGATGATTTGATGGATAAGCCGAGTTGACGCGCGAGTCAATGGGGCCCGGCGGCGACCAGGGGCAGCGAGCGGCACGAGCTTTTTCTCTGAAGCGTGCTTTGTCGACAAGGTGCCAGCCAGCATGACCGGCAGAAGCCGGAAATGCTGGCTTGATGTCATCAGCATCCCGCTCTCCGGCGAAGTCGCTGGAGGCGGAAAGATGCTATAGAACCAAAGTGCTAGAGCGTCCTCGTGCGTAAAGTTGAACGCACGGCGCTCTGTCGTTGAACCGGCGCGATACAGCCGGGCCGCCGACCTCAGTTGAGCCGGAGATCGAGGCCGGGATGCAGTTTCTTGAGGTTCGGCAAGGATTTCGATTGCCACGGGATTTCGGAGGTTCCGCGCACCGTCAATTGCACGTTCGGGCGATTGCGCGCCTCGATCGTCAGTTTGGCGAGCAGGTTGATCCCTGACGAGTTCAGAAACTGCAATTCGGTCAAATCGATCGTGATGTGCTCAGGCTCGGTTTCGAGCACGCCCATGACGGTCGAGAAGATCGGGGCATAGGCTTCCGTTCCCGGCAGCCGCATCGTGCCTTCGAAATGGATATCGTTGCCTTCGGACCAAACGCGATACTCTTCTACGTCCTTGTTTTCCATGTTCATCGGCTCATCAGTTCGAGAGGGCTGGGACTGCAATGGAAGCATAGGTCTCCAGCGTGGTTTCGCCATCTTCTCCGAGGGCACCAAAAACCCAAGCGAAACGAACACCATAATCGCTCATCAGTGTCAAAAGACCAAGCCCCGAGCCACTTTTCCCAAGCCCGGATGCATTGGCCTCGATGCGCTCGATGAGAAGGTCTCCGGGGTCGCCGGTAGCGATTTCGGAAAGCAGATGCTGGAAGCGCACCGCCGCTTCGTTGTCGATCACGTTGGACACTTTCGTGCGGAAGCTGTTCGCTTCGAGAGCGGCTTCGAGGACGATTTCGCCGGACGCCCGGAACTTCACCGCGTTCTCGACCAACTCGTTGGTGAGATACCCGATATTGTGCCGTACCTCCCTGTAGGTGCTGCGTGAGGCGCGGTATCGCAGCGCGGCGAGTTCAGCGACGAAATCCGAAGCCATGGCGCAATGCTTCCAGCTGAGATCGAGCGGCCCGTCGTAGAGGCGTAGCCGCGTCATTCTCTGGTGGGCACCAATCGTCAGGTCCGCCAGTCCGTAGAGCGTGGTCATCTGATCACCTGTGTCTCATGACGACGAGCGTGATGTCGTCATATATCTTCTGCTCGCCGATATGCGCCATCAGGTCTTCGAGAATACCCACCTTGGCGTCCTCGGCGCTGTGGCCGTAAAATTGCCGGGCGCTTTCGCACAGCCGTTCGATCCCGAAAAGCTCGCCCTTGGCGTTCATCGCCTCAGTCACCCCGTCGGTGTGCAGGACGATCATGTCGCCGCGGCTGAAGGAAATCTCGCGCGTCGCGACGAAAGCCGAAATGTCCGGTTCGAGGCCGATCGGCAGACCGAGGTCGAGCGTGTCGATCCGTTCGATTTCGGCGCCCTCGCGCACCACGATCAGTTCCTCGTGCTGTCCGGACAGAGTCATGCGGCCATCATCGTAATCGAGGAAGGCCAGCGACAGGTGCTTGTCGGTGTTGGTTCGCACGATGTTCTTGTAGATGGCGCGGTTGAGGCGATTGAGGAACTCTTGCGGGTCCATGTCGCCGGCCTCCTGCAAGGCCCGGGCGACGGACTGCACCATCAGCATCAGCACGCCGCTTTCAAGCCCGTGGCCGGTCACGTCGCCAATGCCGATCTTCAGCCGTTCGCCGTCGCGCAGCACGTCGTAATAGTCGCCGCCCACCTCGTCGGCAGGCCGCATATAGGCGGCGATTTCGAGGTCGGCAATTTCCGCGAGTTCGCTGGCCTTGGGCAGCACCATCATCTGGATCTGCTTGGCGACGGCAAGCTCGGCGCCAAGGCGCAGGTTCTCACTGCGCAACTGCGTGTTCAGTGCTGAAATCTGGTGATTTGCGTCCTCAAGCTGGCTCGTGCGCTCGGTTACCAGGTTTTCGAGGTTCTCGGTGTGGTAGCTGATCTCTTCCGCCATTCGGTTGAAGGCAATGCCCGCTTCGCCGACCTCGTCGCGCGTCGAAATCGGGACGCGGACGGAATAGTCCTTCGCCTCGATGCGCGTCGCCGCGCCGGCGAGGGCGCTGATGCCGCGGGTCACGCGCTTGGATATGCCGAACACCGCGGCGGTGACGAACAGCAGCGAGGCGAGCAGGGCCAGGATCTGATAGATCAGGATCCGGTTCGCCGCCTCGGAGATCCCCGCTTGCGCCGCAAACAGCGAGGCGTAGATTTCCCGTTCGGGCACCACGATGCCGAGCGACATGGTCTCGCGGCGGACGGGGCCGGACAGCCAGAAATTCTCGGGCTCGAGCTGCTTCAGGAGAATGAGATAAGGCACTTTCTCGCCGGCCTCGTCGAGCAGCACGCGCTGAATGGCGCCGTCGACGCCGAGCGGCAGGTCTGCGATCGCTGGCTGTACGCTGCGACGCAGCGAACGCTCGAGTCCGGTGACGCCTTGCCCGCCGGTATCGCTCGATCGTTGCAGGCCGATGACCTTTTCGCCAACCGGATTGATGGCAAGCACATTGCCATCAGACATCGCCAGGAAGCCGAAGCCGCTGTCGGCGACCTTGACGTTCTCGACCACTTCGGCGAGTTGATCGAGTGTGATATCGGCGCCGGCAGCACCGGCAACGCTCTTGCGATCCTGCGACCAGAGTGGCTGGAAGAAGCTGACGATCAGCTTGCCGGTGATCGCGTCGGTATAGGGGGCGGTCTGGGTGGTGTCGTTCGGTACCGGCCGCAGGCCGGGGTTCTCTGCCCACTGTTGCCAGGATTCGTAGATACCCGGAAAGAAGAATGTCCAGAATTCCGCCTGGTTGTGGCCGGGATAGAGGCGATCGAAGGTCTGCGCCTGCTCCGTATAGGGCGCGGTTCTGAAGATCGGTCGTTCGCGCGGACCGATGTAGTACATCTGCAGCTTGGAGCTGCCGCTTGCGAGCAGGCTCGGTGCGACGAGGTCGAGCACGGCGCTGTTTTCGATGTCGGCCTGGACTTCCGGCAGCGGGCGATGGTCGGGCCCGAGAAGATATCCCCAGACGCTGACGACCGATGGGGCTCCGGGCAGGTTCTGTGCCCAGCCGCCCTTGGCGTCGTACGCTACCGAGATTGCGCCGGGTGCTGCGCGCGCCAAGGCGTCGCCAACTTCGGTTTCTCGTGCCGGGTGGTCGATTTGCCCCTGCAGGACACCCGCCAGCGTGCCGACGTCGGTATGCACTTGGCCGATAAGCAGGTTGACGCGTGCGACAGTCGATTCCGCATAGGACCGAATATAGTCCTGGTTGGCCTTTTCCAGGCCCTGTCCTACCTCTGTCGCGGCATCGCGCGAAAGCCTCTGAACGTTCCAGAGCGCGAGGCCGCCGGTGACGAGGAGATCGAAGAGCACGGCGCCGCCGACCACCAGGACGAATTTGGCGCGAAACGATCGGAGCCCGAACCGGCGGCGTTGTTCGTCGACGGCGCTCATAGCGGCTTCCGTCCGGAAGCGGCCCAGATCGGCCAGCCGGCATAGCCCTTGGGATGCAGCGCCGCAAAGATATGGTCCCGGAAGCCCTGGCGGAAGCGCTCGATGAACTCGGGCGGGTCACCGCGCTTGACCGCCATTTCGCCTGCATAGACATTTTCCCAGGCGGCGATCATGTCGGCGAAGTCCTGCGGGTCGCCGTCAAGATTGGTCACCATGAAGGACTCGACGAGGATGTCGTCAAAACCCGCTTCGGCCAGATAGCGCCGGCTCTTCGGTCCGAGTTCCACATCCATCTCGAAATGGCTGAACAGTTTGGCGACCTCCGTGTAGGTCCACTGGATGCTGTTTGCCCGCGGCTCGCCGAGGCAGTGCGAGTTCTTTTCGTTGGTGATATAGACGCGTCCACCGGGCTTGCAGATCCGGTAAAGCTCCTTCAGCAGGAGTTCCGGCTGATTGAAGATCTGCAGCGAGTGGCGGCAGGTCACGAAGTCGAACTGGTTATCCTCGATCAGCATCTCCGACGCATCGCCGAAAGTGTATTCGATGCCGGTGACGCCGAAGTCGGCGGCCACCTTGCGCGCATAGGCGAGGCTTGCCCGCGAATGATCGAGTGCCACGATCCGCCCCGGTTCAAATTCCTTCTGCACCAGAACGGCGAAGTCACCGATGCCGCAGCAGATATCGGCCATGGCGATGCCGGGCCGCATGCCGTGCCGCGGCAGGATGTCTCGCTCATGGCGCCAGGTCATCTTCGTTTGCGTCCGCAGGATCGGAATGAAGCTGGTGTCCTCGACGAAGCTCTGGCCGGGATAGAACATCGAATCGTAGACCTCGACGGAGATCTGTGGCTCGATCGTGCTCAAATGCCGGAACATGCGCGTCGTCCAGCCGACGACGCTGGAGGTGACGACGATCAGGCGCAGGTCCGACCGTTCCCGACAGGCATCGAGGGCGACCCGGATAAAGGCCTGGAAGGCCGTGTTGTTCATCTGGATGAGGCGCTTCACGTCGATATAGAGAACGCCCTTCACCGCATCGATCGCTTCCCTGAGCGCATGAATGCTCTCGGCGATCTCATCGATCGATCGCGGCCTGATCGTTCCGGCGAGCGAGAAGACCTGGCTGTTCGGATCGAAGGCGACTTTGAAGCGCTGAGTAAGGCCCGCCGCGATCAACTCACCATTCCTTCAAGAGGCAAATCCACCACCAGGGTGATTGCCGAAGCCGCGTCTTCGTCGAGCCGAAGGCGGGCGTCATAGTTGACGGCCAGGTCCAGCAGCACCGATTCCCGGCTCGGGGCGAGATCGTTGGAAATGGCATCGAGATAACGGGCCTCGGCGTCGCTCTCGCGGGTTCTCGATACGGCTTCGCGATAGAAGCGCGCCTGACCAGGCGGGCATGGAAAACTGAGCTGAACCCGTTCCGTGACGCCTTGGCGATAGATCGACAGGCCGATCTTTCCGTCGGTCGTGCCGCCGCGAAACGAAACTTCGAGAAGCTCGTTCAAAGCGGAGGAGAAGAAGTTCGAATGCCGCACCGGATCGGTTCTGTTGTGGCTGATCATGCGGGCGAGGTAGCTCGAAACATGATCGCAGTGCTGCCAGTCCGACAGAAATATCTCCATCTCCATATCGAACTGCAGCAAGGGTTCGAAAGCCGTCCCCGTGGTCTTATTGACACTTGCACCCATGCAGCAATGTCCTCCGCCCGAACTCTGCCACGGCCATACGGCACTTTCTATAATGATTTCTAACCACGCAACCCCCGGATTTTGCACGTGAACAACCCAGGTTTTGCGCCGCGCGTCCCGCCGCGCAACGCACGGATGCGCCTAGAGCGTTGCCATAGCCGACGAGCGGCGAAGATAGGCGCCAATGGCGCCCGCCGGCATCGGCATGCCCAGGAAGTAACCTTGCAGCCGGTCGCACCCCTCTTTCCGCAGCCAGACCGCCTGCCCGACCGTTTCCACGCCTTCGGCGGTGACGCGCATGCCGAGGCCATGCGCAAGCCCGATGATCGACCGAACGATCGTCTGGCTTTTTTCGTCGCTCTCGAGGTCCTTGATGAAGTAGCGGTCGATCTTGATCGTATCGAAAGGGAAGTTCTTGAGGTAGCTGAGCGACGAGTAGAAGGTGCCGAAATCGTCGAGCGAAATCTGGATACCCAGCACGTTCAGGGTATTCAGCGTGTCCAGGTTGTTGGTCGTGCGCTCGAGCAGGACCGATTCGGTGACTTCCAATTCAAGCCGGTCGGCCCTGAGGCCCGCCATGTCGATCGCTTGGGCGATCCGGTCCGTCAGCCCCTCCCGCAGGAATTCGGCCGGCGAAAGATTGACGGCGACGGTGAAGTGCGACGGCCAGGTTGCGGCCTGCCGGCACGCCTCTTCCAGCACCCATTGGCCGATCTCGTTCATCAGCCCGTCGGCTTCCGCCATGGGAATGAAGACATTGGGGGGGATGACACCCACCAGCGGATGGTGCCAGCGCACCAGCGCCTCAAATCCGACGATCGAGAACGGCGGTTCGACGAGTGGCTGGTATTCGATGGAAAACTGCCTGTCCTGAAGCGCCGTGCGCAGGCTGCGACGTAGCATCTCCCGCTGTTCCAGCACGATCAGCATCGAGCGGCTGAAGGTCTTCGACCGGCCGCGGCCGTCCTTTTTTGCAGCATAGAGCGCGATGTCCGCGGCCTTCATCAGCTGCTCGATCTCGTTGCCATCGTTGGGGGCGATGGCGATCCCGATGCTGGCGCCGACGAAGACCGCAATGCCGTCGATCGTAAAGGGTTCATTGAACGCCTGGATCAAGGCTTCCGCCAGATATTCGGCATCCGTCGGCTGGTCGCTGTGGCGTTGGATAACGGCGAACTCGTCGCCCGCAAGGCGATAGGCGACCTCGCCGTCGCGAAGAGCGCCACGGATGCGCTCCGCCGCCATCTTGAGCACGGCGTCGCCGGCGCCGTGGCCGAGCGTGTCGTTGACCGGCTTGAAGTCGTCGAGGTCGATCTGCATCAGTGCCAGCTTTTCGCGCGGCGTCGGCAGGATGTTTTGCAGGTCGTCGCTGAACTGCCGGCGATTGGGCAGGCCCGTCAGCACATCGTGCGTCGCCTGGTGGAGAAGCAGCGCCCTTTCGCTTTCGCCATGGCTGCCGACCTCGCGGCGCGTCGAGCGGCCACCCGTTTCGAGCACGCCAATGCCGCGCAAGGCGCGGAAGACCAGAAGCGTGCGCCGGGATTTGGTGGTTGCGTCGATGACTTCGACGCTGCGGGGCACACCGTGCGCGATCACGGACTCGACTGCCGCCTTGGAGGCGGGAGCAAGCAGTTCGGGATAGAGATGCCACAACGTCGCATCGACCAGCGTGCCGACTTCGTAGGTTTCCTGGAGCGCCGGCGAAGCGCTCGTCAGATGGAAGGCCTCGTCATAGAACGAGAGGATTTCATCGGCGTTGGCCGCGCCCGGATCTTGCACTGAAGCTGAAGCAGACAAGGTTGCATCAGTGTCCTGCATACTTGCCTTTTCCTTTCTGTTGCGAACTCGCCCGGGGACAGCAAGCGGTCCCGCCTCCCGCAGACACTGCACGCGCGGCACTTCGGCGTGGTTCGTCCTTCTCCAAAGCTACCGCGTGACGTATCCGGGTCAATGCCCTTGCCGCGCGCCGAAAACTACCTGTGGAAACCTCGTTTCGGAACATGGCGGGCTCCGGCGCGGTGCCGTTGCCCTGCACGGTTGTATATAAGATCATTCTTTTATCATTTACCATCATTGCATGCAATTTGGCGCCGTTTCGACGGGAAGCCGAAAGCTGTTTCAGCCGCGATCCCATTGCAGGACAGCCGCTTGGAGCACGCTTTGCGGCACAAGGGTGTCCTGCCTAGGGTCGACGAACGGCTGATTTGGATGGGCAAACGGAAGGAACGTCTCTCTCAGGCGCGGGTTAACCATAAACGAAGAAACCGGGGGATTGGGGGACTGTTCTTCCTCCATCCCCGGTTCGGAAGGGCAGTTCGGCGCCTCGCGCGCTCAGGGATCGGCCGCCTGTATCAGCCGGCCGATTCCTTGGAGCGGGTCAGTGCGTGCTCAAGATCACGTCGGTCTTCTGGAAGGTCCGGACGTCGATCAGGCCCTTGTCCGAAATCCTGAGTTCCGGAATGACGACGAGGGCCAGCAGCGAGTGCTGCATGTAGGCGTTGTTCAAGTGGCAGCCGCAGGCGCGCATCGCCTCGACGATGGTCGCGGCCTTCTCGGCGACGATCTCCGCCCGCTGATCCGACATCAGGCCGGCAACGGGAAGTTCGACCAGAGCCAGCTCGCGGCCTTCCTTGATGACGACGATGCCGCCGCCGACCTCGTGCAGTCGGTTGGCGGCCTTGGCCATGTCCGCCTTGTTCGTGCCGACGACGATCATGTGGTGGCTGTCATGCGCGACCGTGCTGGCGATCGCGCAATCGCTGCCGTAGCCGAAGCCGGAGACGAAGGCGTTGACGACGTCCCCGGTGCCGCGGTGGCGTTCGACGAGCGCGATCTGGCAGATATCGTTGGCCCTATCCATCTGCACGAAGCCGTTTTCGATTGCGACCTCGGCCTCGAGCGCGCGCGTCGGCGCCTGGTTTTCGACGACGCCGATCACGTTCACCCGCGCCCTTGTAGCGCGTGCATTGGACGGGATGTCGAAATCCGCGGCGGCCAGCATCCGGCCGAGATGGACGGTGTTGCGGGCGCTTTCCGGATAGACATAGGCCGGGATGTCGCGCACCAGCGTCCCGCCTTCGGCCATGAGTTCGCCGCGGGCAAACACCATCTCGATCGGCAGGCCGGCAAGGTCGGAGGTGACGATCAGGTCCGCCCGCCGGCCCGGCGCGATCGATCCGAGCTCGCGCTCCAGGCCGAAATGCTGGGCGGTGTTGAGCGTTGCCATCTGGATGGCGGTGATCGGCTTCAGCCCCTGTGCGATCGCGTGGCGCACCACGCGGTTCATGTGTCCGTCATGAACTAGCGTGCCGGAATGGCTGTCGTCGGTGCAGAGCAGGAAATTGCGCGGATCGAGGCCGGATTCGGTGACGGCCTTGATCTGTGCGGCAACGTCGTACCAGGCCGAGCCGAGGCGCAGCATGGCGCGCATGCCCTGGCGAACGCGGGCGATCGCGTCGTCCACCGTCGTGCCTTCGTGGTCGTCGGCCGGGCCGCCGGCGGCATAAGCGTGGAATTCGCGGCCGAGATGCGGCGAGGCATAGTGCCCACCGACGGTCAGCCGCGCATCCTGGGTCGCGGCGATCTCGGCCATCATCTTCGGATCGTTGCCGGCGACACCGGGGAAGTTCATCATTTCGCCAAGGCCGATGACGTTCGGCCAGGCGAGCGCCTCGGCGACATCTTGAGCGGAAAGCTCGGCGCCGGCGGTCTCAAGGCCCGGCGCGCTCGGCACGCAGCTCGGCACCTGGACGAGCACGTTGACCGGCAGGCTCTGCGCTTCCTCGTTCATCAGCCGGACGCCATCGAGGCCGAGCACGTTGGCAATCTCGTGCGGGTCGATGAACATGGTGGTCGTTCCGTGCGGGATCACCGCGCGGGCAAATTCGGTGACGGTGACGAGACCGCTTTCGACATGCATGTGGGCGTCGCAAAGGCCGGGCACCAGGTAGCGGCCGTTCGCATCGACGACCTTGGTGTCGGCGCCGATCGTGTGGCCGGCGTCCGGGCCGACATAGGCGAAGCGGCCAGCTTTGACGGCGATATCGGTGCCGGGAATGATCTCGCCGGAATAGACGTTGACCCATTTTCCATTGCGGATCACGAGATCGGCCGGCTTGCGGCCCATGGCAACGTCGACCAGTTCGGGTGCGGTTCTCGACCAGGATTGAAGCATGACAGTTTCCTTCGAATGGGCGATGTCGGCGCCCTTCCATCAATGGGGGCGCCGAAGGATTTGCTGAGTTACTGGGTCTGGGCGACGAGCGCTGCGGCAAGCAGCGCGACGAACCACATGACCGGTCTTACATCGCCGGCCCGGCCGCAGACCAGCTTGATCAGCACATAGGCGATGATCGCAAGCGACAGGCCGAGCGTGATCGAGAAGGTGAGCGGGATCAACACGATCGCGAGGAACGCCGGGATCGCCTCATCGAGCGCGTTCCAGCGGATGTTGCTGATCGGCTCGGACATGAAGAGCCCGGTCAGGATCAGGACAGGTGCTGTCGCAACCGCAGGCACCAGCGACAAGAGCGGCGACAGGAAGAGGAAGGGCAGGAAGAGCAAGCCCGCAACCAGCGCGACGAGGCCGGTCCGGCCGCCTTGCTGGATGCCGGCGCCGGATTCGAGATAGACCGTGGCCGGGCTGGTGCCGAGCGGCGCCGAGATCAGTGCTGCGATCGCATCGACATGCATCGATTCGCGGATGTTTCGCGGCATGCCGGTCTCGTCCTTGAGGTCGGCGGCTTCGGCAAGGCCGAGGAAGGTGGACAGCGCCTCGATGAAATTGGTGAACAGGAAGACGAAGATGAAGGGCAGGTAGATCAGGTTCAGCGCGCCCAGGAGATCGATCTGGCCAACGAAGCTGAAATCCGGTGCGGCGGAGAAACCGCTCCAATTGACCAGCGTGTGCACATCAGGCGCCTCCGGCCAAAACGCGCTGCCGTCGCCCCACCAGCGGCCGATCGGGATCGCGAGGATCGTGGTCAGGATCATGCCGGCCATCATCGCGCCAGGAACCCGCCGCACCACCAGCGCGACCGTCAACACAAAGCCGGCGATGAAGGTGAGCGTCACCGGGTTGAACTGCGTCAGGCCGACGATCGTATCGGGATTGGCGACGATGAACTTGGCGTTTTCCAGGCCGATCAGCGCGATGAAGAGGCCGATGCCGCAGGCGATGCCATAGCGCAGATCGACCGGGATCGCCTCGATGATCGTCTGGCGCAGATTGAAGAACGCCATGACGGTAAAGAGCACGCCGGCCCAGAAGACGCAGCCGAGTGCGACTTCGAGCGGCACCTTGGCGCCGACCACCATGGTGTAGGCAAAGAGCGCATTGATGCCCATGCCGGGCGCCACCAGAATGGGGCTGCGCGCATAAAGCCCCATGGCGCAGCTGCCGATGAAGCTGACGAGCACCGTCGCCGTCACCCCTGCCGAAAACGGAATGCCGGCATGCGCAAGGATCGATGGATTGACGACGATCACGTAGGAGGCTGCGAGAAACGTCGTAAGCCCTGCAAGGATTTCGGTACGGACGGTGGAGCCGAAGCGTGAGATCTGGAAGTAGCGGTGGAGAAGCGCGTGAAGCCAGGATCCCCCCGGGCTAGGTGCCGCCTCCACGGACTTGTTCTGAATGTTCATTTTGTTCCCCTTTTTTGAAACGACGGAGGGGGCCGGCATGACCGGCCCCCTCCTTGAGCATTATTCCGCAGCTTCCGCGCGCTCGTCTCCGCTTGCGGGCGAAAACGGCGAGATCACCTTCAAGCCCACGCAATCGACGACGCCAAGGTCGGTGATCGCGTATTCCGGAATTGCCGTGATCTGCAGCACGAACATGTACATGAAAGGCCAGGGCAGCGGGCACCCGAGGGCTCGGGCCGCATCGTCGAGTTGGTCTTCCAGCGCCGCCATCTCGGCCGGTTCGATGTCGGAGACGATGCCGCCGATCGGTAGGTGCAGGAAGGCCTCGACCTTGCCGTTCCTGACCACGACCTGGCCGCCATTGTTGGCGATCAGGTGGTTGATGGCGACGCGCATGTCTTCGAGGTCGGCGCCGATGCAGATGATGTTGTTGTCATCGGGCGCGGTCGAGCTGGCAATCGCGCCTTCGCGCAAGCCGAAGCCGGAGGTGAAGGCGACCGGGCGGTTGCGGGTCTTGCCGTAACGTTCGACCACGGTGACATACTGGACGTCCTTCTGGGGGTCGGCGAAGACCTGGCCGTCCTTGACGGCAAGGGTCACGTCGCGACGGGTGCGCACGAAGATCTTTTCCGGCGTGACGGCGATCGCCAACGCCTCGGCCGTGTCGCCGGCGCCGTCATAGGCGACCTTGAGGTCGCCGGGCTGAAGCTGTGCGACCTTGACGGAGTTGAGCAGGGCAACGCTGCGCACCGGCGGCGTCAGCTCGATCGCCATCTTGCCGTCACGGGCGACCACTTCGCCCTTGGCGACGACCGTCTCGATGTTGAAATCGCGCAGGTCGTTGACGAGCAGGATGTCGGCGGCGCGGCCGGGCGAGATCGAACCCACCTTGTCGTCGATCCTGAGCGCATCGGCCCCATTGATCGTTGCCATCTGGATTGCTGCCATCGGCGAAATGCCTATGGCGATCGCCATGCGCACCATGTTGTCGAGATGGCCGCGCTTGAGGATGTCGCTTGCCACCACGTCGTCGGTGCAGAAGCTGATGCGCCGCAGCGCCTTCACGCCCATTTCCGTGACGATGCGCAGGTTGTCGGCGAGGAAATGGGAGATCGAGGATTCACGCACAACGACATGCATGCCGGCCCGCAGCTTTTCGAGCATCTCTTCCGGCGTGTAGCTTTCGTGATCGGCGCGAACGCCGGATTGCTGGTAGCCGTTAAGCCGTGCGCCGCGCGTCATCGGGCAGCAGCCAAGCACCGGCAGTCGGCTCTTCTCGGCGAGTTCAAGCGCCGCCAGCACGTCGGCGTCTTCTTCCTGGATGAACTCGCGCACCGTCTCCCAGATGCCGACGCATTCCGGCCAGTGGTGTGTCGCCTGGTGGTCGGCTGGGCTGAAGTAGTGGCCGACGGTCGAGCGCGGCATGGTGTAGGGCGTCTTGCAGGGCGCGCCCCAGAAGACTTTCAGCGGCGTCTGCTTGGCTTCATCGAGGAACTCGCGTGCCGCAGCCGGCCCGCCGACGACGATGATCTGGTCGAGGCCGGTGACGATCGAGGTCGTGCCGAGCGGAACGACGGCCTTGGCAAAGCTCGTCAGCGACATCTTCGAGCATTCGACATGCAGATGCCCGTCGATCATGCCCGGCGCGAGATATTTGCCCGTGGCGTCGACGATCTTGGTCTCAGGGCCGATATAGTCGGAGATGTCGCCGACGGCGATGATGCGTTCGCCATAAATGGCGACGTCGGCCTGATAGATTTCCTCCGAGACGACATTGACGAGGCGACCGCCCCGGATCGCCAGCGTTGCCTTGCCGCCGGTGCCTGATGCGGCGCGAATGAATTCTCTGATATCGCTCACTGGAACCTCTTCTCCCTTAGCTCCAGTGAATATTCCCAATTCCCATCCGTTTGCACAATGGGCCGAAATAGGCTAATTTCTGGACATATCATCCAAGATTTTGGACGAAATATGGATCTCTCGCTTATCGACTGCTTCGTAAAGGTTGCGGATTCCCGTTCGATTTCAGCGGCTTCCAGGCGGCATCGGCTGCCTAAGTCGACGCTCAGCCACAAGATCCGTCAGTTGGAGGACGAGTTCGGCATCGAGCTCTTCGTGCGCGAGGGGCACCAGCTGCATGTGACCGATGCGGGCGCCGAATTCCTGCGCTATGCACGGCTCATCCAGTCGAATTGTGACGATGCGGCAACCGCGATGGCGGAGATGCGCCAGGAGGTGGCAGGCACGCTGAGGGTCGGCTCGACAGGCGAATTCGGCACGACGATCACGTCGGAACTGCTCTACGCCTTTCGCCAGCAGTATCCCCAGGTCAATCTCGACGTCGTCTTTCTCTCCTCGCGTCGGCCGTTTTCCGATGTCACCGAACAGGCGCTCGACGGTATCTTCCACTGGGGCGAGCCGTCGGATGTGGATTACATCAGCCGGCGGCTTTCGGTCTCGTCCTATGGTCTCTTCGCCAGTCCGCAATACATCGCCCGCCACGGACAGCCGGAAAACCCGGACGAACTTGCCGGTCATCGCGGCCTCGTCTTCCGCCAGCCGACGCGGCTGCAATCCTGGTACCTGACGAGGCCTGGCGAGGACGAGGTGGACCTGCTACCAGCAGCCACCTGCACCACCAACGACTACTGGACGATCAAGTATTTCGCGGTGGCAGGCGAGGGCATCGCCTACCTGCCTGACTTCTTCGTCGAGACCGAGCGGCAGGCCGGCCTGCTGGAACCGGTGCTTCGCGACTGGCGCTCGCCGCAGACGGCGATCAACCTCATCTATTCGCGCCGCCGGCACGTGTCGAAACGCTTCAAGGCCTTCGTCGATTTCTGCATCGACTTCTATCGCGATCGGGATCGGGTGAAGATCCCGCGCTATTACGTCGAGCGGGTCAGCCTTTGACGCTGGTCGTCGCCTAGCGAAGCAATGTAGGCAGCATGCTCGCGCCATCGACATTGCCGCCGCAGAGCAGCACGACATTGGTCTGGCCGGCGTATTTTTCGGCGACCTGGCGGAAGCCGGCGAGCGCGAGGGCTGCAGCCCCTTCGACCAGCATATGCTCGTCCAGAAGCAGGTCGCGCATCGACGCTTCGATCTCCGCTTCCTTGCAGGTCACGACCTCATCGATGACGGCCATCGATAGCCCAAGCGTCACGCTGTCTTCATCGAGACCACCGGCGACCGCTTCGGCGAGCGTGTCGAGATGATCGGTTTCGACGACGCGGCCGGCTCTCATCGACACGGCGAGCGCCGCCGAGTTCGCGGCGGAAACGCCGATGACGCGGGTGTGCGGGCTGAAACTCTTCAGCACCGAGCCGATGCCGCTGATCAGCCCGCCGCCGCCCATGGCGACGAAGACATTGTCGATGCGTTCGGCCTGTTCCAGCAGTTCGAGCGCAATGGTTCCCTGTCCGGCGATGATCTCACGATCGTTGTAAGGCGAGACGTAGACACGCTTGTCCGATGCGGCCAGCCGCTGGGCTTCCTGTTCGGCGAGCCCTGTTTCGCCGCCGTGGAGAATGACATCGATGCCATAGGAGCGGATGCGTTCGAGCTTCGCCGCCTTGACGATCTCGGGCAAGACGACGGTCAGCTTCTGACCGATCGCGCTTGCCGCATGGGCAGCACCGATGCCGTGGTTGCCGGAGGAGGCGGTAATCACCCGCTGATCCCGCGGCAGCGACGTCATCTTGCTGATGGCACCTCGGATCTTGAAGGAGCCGGTCAGCTGCAGGTTCTCCGCCTTGAACAGCACAGTCGAGGATGTTTGCCGTCCGACTGCGCGCGAGGGGATCAGCGGCGTCTCATAGATGAACGGACGAATGCGCTGGCGCGCCTGGACGGAGCGAGCTGCTGTTTCGAAGATATTGGTGTTCACGGTGTTGTTCCTTCCATACGCCCGAGCAGGCCGAGTTCATCGAGGACGGTTCGGGCGATGGCGATGTCCTGCGTCGCGATCCCCGTCAGGTCGGCGATGGTGATGTCCTGGTCCGAGCCTCGGCCTTGTGTTGCACCGGAAAGCACTGCACCGAGCGCCACGCAGTGGCCTTCGCCGATCGATCCTGCCCGCGCAGCGGCGGAGAATTCGCCGTGATCTAGGCATTGCTCGGAGAGATCGACGAAAAGCCGATCGGCGCGGGCAACGAGCGCGATGTCGAGCTCCTGCTTGCCCGGCGCATCCGCACCCATGGCGGTGATGTGCGTGCCGGGAGCTATCCAGTCCGACCGGATCAGCGGCTCTTTCGAGGGTGTCGTCGTCACGATCGCATCGGATTGGCGGCACAGCGCTTCCAAGTCGGTTGTCGCCTCGATGGAAAGATCAAGGTCCGCAAGATCGGCTCGTACTGCGGCTATCTTTTCCGGTGACCGTCCCCAGACGGTGAAATGAAGTTTTCGATCCGAGAGCGCGGCGAGCGCGCGGATCTGGATACGCGCCTGCGTGCCGGTGCCGACGATCCCGACCGAGCGGGTGTCGCTGCGCCACAAGGCCATGGTCGCGATGGCACCGCCGATGCCGGTGCGCAGATCGGTCAGCAAGCCCTTGTCGTCGAGCACCGCGACCACGTCTCCGGTCTCGGCGGAGATTGCAACCATCATGCCGTTGCTGGATGGCAGCCCCCTGGTCGGGTTGTCATAGAAACCGGACGCGATCTTCACGACGAAGATCGGATCGCCTTCGATGTAGCCGTACTTGATATGGCAATCGGCATTGCGGCCGTTGAGCGGCAGGTAGCTGACCGGCGGCAGGTTGGCGCGGCCATCGGTCACGGCAATATAGGCGTCGCTGATCGCCGGGGCCGCGAGTGTCAGCAAGGGCAGGCTCGCGAGTTTTTCGCGGTCGATGACGATCATGGTGCGCTGCCCCCGCTCAGATATTTGTAGACGGTCGCCCGGCCCATGCCGAGGATGCGGGAGATGTAGGAGGCGGCGTTCTTGCCGCCGAAGGCACCATCGGAGGAAAGGGCGATCACCAGCGCCTGCTTGTCGGTCCGGCTCATGGCCGAGATCGTCAGCCTGCGGGACGCCGTCCATTGCTGGACATACTCGTTGACGCGCTCGTGCCAGTCCTCCTTGAACAGGCTCTCCGGCTTGTCGGTGACCGGCACGCGGACAAGCGCGTTGAGCGTGCGGAGCGCCGCGTGGAAGTCTGAGACATCGGCGTTGATGCAGAGCACACCGATCGCCTTGTTGGTCATATCGCGCAGCACGGCGCTGATCGACTTGATCGAGCGGCCGTCCCAATTGACCTTCTCGTAGGGGCCGATGATCCCGTCCGCTTCCTTGAAACCGATCTCGCTGAGCAGCGAGGGTTCGCCGATTTCCCGCTTGGAGAAATTCCCTGCGATATGGATGACGGTTTCGGTTGCGAGATCGTGCAGCACGACTTCGGCATAGGGCTGGAACAGCAAGGCAATCGCGTCGCAGACTAGGATATGCGGGCGGAGTTCGGGGTTCACGGCCTTCCCTTTCTTCAGGAACCGCCCTTAAATCACGTGTAGACTAAAATGTCTATATTGGACTTAATGTCTGCGAATCTTGAAAACCGCGACGGTGGCGTGCGATGATATTCGCACGCCGCCGTCGATGCTGCCGTGGGGATCAGGTTTGGCGCACGCAGGTGATGCGGGCGCCGGAATGGGCTCAGCTTTTGTAGGGGTCTCCGCGCCAGGCGCAGAGCAGGTGGTCAAGTGACAGCTTGCCGGGACCGGAGGCCATGAGGCCGAGTGCCATCGCCGCCCAGGTGATGTGGATGGGCCAGCCATCCGGCACGGTCAGCTGTACCACTGCGGTCATCACCAGCAGGCCGAGTGCGGCAAAGCGGGTTGCCAGACCGAACACCAGCAGGATCGGCAGAAGGATCTCGGCCGAACCCGCGGTAAAGGCCATGGCGGCTGGCGCCGGATAGGGGTAGGGCCCGCCGGGAAGATGCAGCTGGAACTCCGACCTGAAGAGCAGCACGGCGACGTCGTTCAACTGTAGGAAGCCGTCCCACTTGCTCATGCCGGACCGGAAGAACGGCACCGCCAGGCCAAAGCGCAGGACGAGTTGCGCGAGCCAGAGAGGAGCGAGCGCGCCGACCGCCCGGTTCGCACGGCGGGCCCAGTGCGACAGGTCGGTGGCATTGACGCTGTTTCGGGAGCTGGATGCGGACATCATGGTTTCATCCTCCGTAATGAATGGCCGAAAAGGCGCCGGCCTCGAGCGCCGTTGCGATGACGGCGGCAAGGTCGAGCGAGGGATACTGGCTTGCTGCTTCCGTTGCCGCCGTGGCCAGGGGAACGCCAGACAGCAACCGGACGAGCAGAATGTCGGCTCCGGGTGTGAGGTTGCGGACAGCCACCTCCAGTTCCGGGCGGGTGATCAGCGCGCTTTCCGGCGCCAAGGTCTCGATGCGGTCGACCGGTCCGCTCGCCCGGTTGACGGCAAAGATGGTCACGGCCGGATAGTCGGAACGGACGATCCGGGTCGCCGGGTGCGCCTCGAAGACGGCGTCGCCGAGCCGGTTCGGCGGAACGGCGGCGAGAGCATCGGGCGTCAGCGCCGGCCTATCGGCGGCGTGATAGGCATCGAGCCAGGCGCGTTCGATCCGCGCCACATCGGCAAGCCAGGGCATCGATTGCCCGTACTCATAGCGGGCAATGAAATCGGGAAAGTCCCGGCCGTACTCGAAGAGCAGCGGCGAGGTCGGTGGCGTTTCTCGCACATGAAAACGCGCCATGGCGCGAAAGAAGGTTTCGCCGGTGATACGCTCAGTCGCCGGAAAGGTCGCCGCCAGCGCCTCGATCAGGCTGACGGTGACGTTGTTGCGGTAGACGTTGAAGCGCTTGACCGCCGCCTTGCCGTTCGGGCCGGAGACCAGCGCCGGCGTCTGCTGTTCCGGATCAAGAAGCGGCGGCACGAAGCGGGCGACATAACTGCCGGCGGCGCCAACGGGCGCGGTGGGTATTCTGCTAGGCGCTTGCACGGAACTTCTCCCGTGACGTCACCTGCGCATGGCGGTCGAGGATCCGTTGTGCGGCCGTGGCCTCGCGCTTCAGCACCGGCCAGTCGGGAATGGCGCTGTCCCATTCGATCAGCGTCGGGATGGGGCCGGTCCGGGCGATGACCAGCTCATAGAGTTTCCAGACGGCATCGGCGACCGGCCCGTTATGGCTGTCGATCAGCAACAACTCGCCCTCGTCGTCCTGCTGTTCCGCATGCCCGGCGAGATGGATCTCACCGACATGCTTCAGCGGAAAGTCCCCGAGATAGTCGAGCGCGGAGTAACCCTGGTTGGTGGCCGAGACGAAGACGTTGTTGACGTCGAGCAGCAGCCCGCAACCGGTGCGTCTTACCAGTTCGCGAATGAACGCCGTCTCGTTCATCGTCGATTCCCGGAAGGTGACATAGGTTGAGGGATTTTCGAGCAGCAGCCGGCGGCCGATCGTCTCCTGGACCTCGTCGATATGATCGGCGACGCGAGCGGCGGTCGCCTCGGTGTAGGGCAGCGGCAAGAGGTCGTTGTAGAAGGTGGTTTCGTGGGTCGACCAAGCGAGATGCTCGGAGACGAGGGCCGGTTCGTAGCGTTCGATCAGGTCCTTGAACCGGGCGAGATGCGTCTGGTCCAGCGGTTGCGGCCCGCCGATCGACATGCAGACGCCGTGCAGCGAGACTGGAAAGTCCTCGCGGATCCGGGCAAGTGCTGCATGCGGCGCGCCCCCGGCACCCATGTAGTTTTCCGCGTGAACCTCGAAGAAACCGCCCGGCGCATCGTCGGCAAGGATCGCCGGCAGGTGCTGGTGCTTGAAGCTGGTTCCCGCCAGCCCGACGATTCCATGTTTCGGCAGACGCTGGCTCACCAAGGCAAACCGGCCGCCGTATCCTGTTGAAGTGCTCATCGCCAATCCTGTTCCATGCCCGTGTGGGGTTCGGTGGCGGGCGATTGCATGCCTTGGCTCACCACCGTTTGGTGAACGTCCGTGCGGAACGGGAAGCGGTTGCCCGCTCCCGTTCAGCTCTGTGATGGATCAGGACGGCATGTCGCGGGCGAGCGGCTGCGGCGAACCCTTGCGGCCGTCAGGCAATTCCATGGTTGTGCAGGTACCGCCATCGACGAACTTCCAGGCGTTGCCCTGATAGTCGACCGTGGACGTGGCCTGGCAGGTCGTGCCCGGTCCGGCGGCGCAATCGTTGTGACCCTTGAGGGCGACGCCGAAGCACTTTTCCTTGCCCGCATCCATCGCGCTCTTGACCTGTGCTTCGGTGAGCGGTGCCGCGGTCGCGAGCGTCGACAGGGCGGCGGCAACCGCGCTTGCGAGCATTGCGCTGCTGATCGTGGACTTCATGGACATCATTCTATCTCCGTGTTGAACTCATCCCGTGCGTCCTGTCTCAGGCGCACATCAGGTCTTTCGTCGCGGAGACAGGGGACGTTACATAACGTTGGCAACACGCTTTCGTGATGCGTTCGCGAGCGGTCACGATGATGTCAGCCGGCTTGACAGCGCTGCCCATGCGAATTTGGGATGAGTGTGTAACAAACGCCTGGAATCAGCGAATGGGGAGGAAAGGCGCGGGTGAGCGGCGCGGACGACGAACATCTCGCAAGACTGCTTCGCCAGGCCGTGGCCGGTGACGAGAAGGCCTATGGCGACTTCCTGCGCGATGCAGCGCCTGTGATCCGCGGTTGGGCGCGGCGGTGGACCGTGGGCGGCGGCGTCGATGCGGAGGATATCGTCCAGGAGGCGCTGCTGGCGGTGCACGTCAAGCGTCATACCTGGCGAGACGATGCGCCTGTTATCCCTTGGCTCCATGCGATCGCCAGGCACAAATTCGTCGATGCCGTCCGGCGGCAGGCCCGCCGCCCGACGGTGGGCATCGAGGAATATGAAGAAACTCTTGCGAGCGTCGAAACCGAAAAGGCTCGCGATTGGGAGATCGGCCGGGCGCTGGAGGGCCTCGCACCCGGGCAACGGTCGGTCGTCAACGCGATCTCGATCGAAGGCTGCACGGTCGCCGAAACGGCGCAGAGACTGGATATGAACGAAACGGCGGTTCGCGTGGCGCTTCACCGCGGCCTTGCGGCAATCGCCCGCCGATTTGGACGAAGCTGACATGGACACGAACGATCTCATCAAGGCTCTTGCAGCGGATACCCGGCGGCCCGGATTGTCCATGAACACCGTGTGGCTGGGCGCCGCAAGCGGGGCGCTCGTGCTCGCCGGGCTCGTCTTCTTCATGATGCTCGGGCCGCGGCCGGATATCGCCGCCGCTGTCGAGACGCTGCGCTTCCTGTTCAAGTTCGTGGTCACCATTGCGTTGGCGGCGGCGGCCTTTGCCGCGATGCGGGTCGCCGCCTGGCCCGAAGCCGAGTTGCGCAAGCTGCTGCCCTATCTCTGCATTGCGCCGGTTCTGGTGCTCGTTGGTGTCGCGCTGGAGCTGATCGCCCTGCCGTCTGATACTTGGGCTGCAAAACTGATCGGCACCAACAGCCTGCTTTGCCTGACCTTCATTCCTCTGATCGGCTTGGCGCCCCTTGCGCTCTTCCTGCTGGCGCTGCGCCACGGCGCACCATCGCGGCCGGCGTTTTCCGGTGCGCTGGCGGGGCTTGCCGCCGGAGGCATCGCTGCGACATTCTATGCGGCCCACTGCCCCGATGACTCGCCGCTCTTCGTTGCGACCTGGTACACGATCGCGGTCCTTGGCCTGACGCTGCTTGGAGCCATTGGCGCGCGTTTGGCCGTCCGCTGGTAGCAGCGCCGGCCAGCCTCCGATCGGGCCGAAGCGGTGGCGCAAACAAAAAAGGCCGGCAAGGCCGACCTTTTCCCGTTCGCTGCGTCACACTGCCAGTACATCCGTGGTCAGCGTTTTCGCGCGAGCCGTGCCGGGAGCCTTCGGTTATCCCTCGGGCTCCACGGGCAATCCGTTGACGTCTATGTGTGGTGCCGCCGTAAGAGTTTCAAGCCCCCGTCTGGAAACCTGACAAGCTACGGGGCACGGCTAGCAGTGAATGCTGACACCATGTTCGCGCAGCAAGGCGACGAGACGCCCGTCCGGCAATTCATCGGTCACAAGCGCATCGATATCGGCAAGCGAGGCAAGGCGCACCGGCGCGCGCCGGCCGAACTTGCTGCTGTCGACCGCCAGGATCACGCGCGCGGCTTGCTGCATGGCGGCCGAGACGGCGGCGACTTCGGCATGGTCGTCGTCGCCGACGTCGCCGTCCTGGTCTATGCCGCTGACGGAGATGATCGCGACGTCGAACTGCCGCGACCTTCGGCGTCAACTACACCGGGCAGATTGCGTCGGGCGTCTCCGACCACGGCGTCAACGCCAAGCTCAAGGTGAGCTTCTAAGGCTCACGCCGAGCATTGCAAGGGCTGACCTTGCTCGAGGATTGGAACGCCGCGCGGCAGGGCGCGGCGTTCTCGACGTTCGCGATCTGCGTCCAGCGACTGTTGCAAACCGGCCGCAGCCGCGACGATTGGCGCCATGGCAAGATTTCTGCACTTGGCGGTTGCGCCCGATTCGCCTATAGGTCGTCATCCGGCAACCAATCAGGGAGGTTTCAAAAGATGCCAGCTTTTTCTTTCTCCCTACGGGGCGGCGTACAGTTCTGAGCTGGACGCAGAAGGGCACCTTCGCCTTTCCGTCTTTTCCAGGTCGGAGTTCGTTTCGCTGACCATGGCCCTTCCTCCCCGGAGGACGCTGCCAAACCAATGATGCCGCATCGGAAGCTGGGTTCCTTTTTTCGGCATACTCCGTTTTAAATCAGTTTTGAGGCCGATGCACGGGCATCGGGCAATCGTTATGGCTTTTACTCGTTTCGATCTGCGCGGCGGTGCGTTCCGCAGCGTTCTTGGTTTTACTTGGGTCCATTGGAAGCGGCAGCCGCTGCGGATCAGCGTCATCCTTGGCATGGTTCTGCTGTCGACGCTCGCCGACGTCCTGACGCCGCTCTATTCCGGCCGGCTTGTCGACGCCATCGTCTCCGGTGGGGCAGCCGATCAGCTTGCCTGGAATGCGGCGATCGCGGCATTCTGGATGCTGATGGCGCTCTCGCTGGGCGCGATCATACTCAGGCACTTCACCTTCCTGGGCGTCACCGATCTGACGCTCAAAATGATGGCCGACATCGCGTCGGCAGCGTTCTACCGCATCCAGCGCTTTTCGACCGACTGGCACGCCAACAGCTTTGCCGGTTCGACGGTGCGCAAAGTGACGCGCGGCATGTGGGCACTCGACCTGTTGAACGACACGTTGCTGGTCGCGCTCTTCCCGTCCGTCGTGATGCTCGTCGGTTCGACGGTACTGATGTCGTTCTACTGGCCGATGATGGGCGTCATCATCGGCATCGGCTCGATCGTCTTCATCGTCGTGACGATCCTCCTGTCGCTTGGCTATGTCGCGCCGATGGCGAGCCTTGCCAACCGATGGGATACAAAACTCGGCGGTGCGCTGGCCGACGCGGTGAGCTGCAACATCGTCGTCAAGGGTTTCGGCGCCGAAGGCCGTGAGGACGCACGTCTTGCCAAGGTCCTTGCGAAGTGGCGGGACCGCACGCGCCGCACCTGGATACGTGGCACGACCAACGGCACGACGCAAGGGGCCATGCTGCTCATCCTGCGCGCGGCGGTGATCGGCTTTGCACTGCTATTATGGTCGCGCGGGCAGGCAACGGCCGGTGACATCACCTTCGTGCTCACCTCGTTCTTCATCCTGCAGGGTTACCTGCGTGAAGTCGGGCAGCATATCCGCAACCTGCAGCGCTCGATCAACGACATGGAGGAGCTCGTCGACATCCATGGCCAGCCGCTCGGCATTGAGGACAAGGCGGACGCCAAGCCGATCCGGATCACCGATGGTCGCATCGAGTTTAGGGATGTCACGTTCCACTACGGTGCACACCGCAAGCCGCTCTATGATCGGTTCTCGGTGACGATCCGGGAGGGCGAGCGCGTCGGTCTTGTCGGGCATTCGGGCTCGGGCAAGACGACCTTCGTCAAGCTGATCCAGCGTCTGCACGACCTGAAATCCGGGCAGATCCGGATCGACGGTCAGGACATCGCTTCGGTGGCGCAGACGTCGCTGCGTCAGCAGATCGCGATCGTCCAGCAGGAGCCAATCCTGTTCCATCGCTCTCTGGCGGAGAATATCGCCTATGCGCGACCGGACGCCACGCAGAGCGAGATCGAGAAGGCGGCGAAGCTCGCGAGCGCCCACGACTTCATCACGTCCCTGCCGAAGGGCTACGGCACACTGGTGGGCGAACGCGGGGTAAAGCTCTCGGGCGGCGAGCGGCAGCGCATCGCCATCGCCCGTGCGTTCCTGGCGGACGCACCGATCCTGATCCTCGACGAGGCGACCTCGAGCCTCGACTCGGAATCGGAGGTGCTGATCCAGCAGGCGATGGAGCGGCTGATGCTCGGACGCACGACGCTGGTGATCGCCCACCGGCTGTCGACGGTGCGGGCGCTCGACCGGCTGCTGGTGTTCGATCATGGGCGGATCGCCGAAGAGGGCACGCATGACGCGCTGATCCGCCTCGACGGCGGCATCTACCGCGGTCTCTTCGAGCGCCAGGCGCTGGAACTGACCAAGGGTCTGGTGCTGAACGACCAGTAAGCCGCCCCTGTTGAAGGCGCCTTCAAGTCCTTTCGCCGCGCGCCTTTACCGGGTGCGGCGAAAGTCTATCGATCTATCGGCTGAGCCAGCGGTCGATGCCGCGGGCGGCGGCACGGCCGGTGGCGAAGCAGGCGGTCAGCAAATAGCCCCCGGTCGGCGCTTCCCAGTCGATCATCTCTCCCGCAACGAAGGTGCCGGGCAGTGCCTTCAGCATGTAGCTTTCGTCGATCGAATCCCACTGAACTCCGCCTGCCGAAGAGATAGCTTCGGCGATCGGCCGCGGGCGCAACAGCGGTATCGGCAGCGCCCTGATCAAGGCAGCGAGATCAGGTGGACCCATCCGGGCGGCTCCGGGCGCCAGTTCGCGCAACAGGGAGGCCTTCACGCCTTCGAGCCCGGCTCCCTTGCGCAGGCGGTTTGAGAAGCTGGTCTTGCTGTCGAGGCGGCCAAGGTCCTTTTCCAGTCTCGCAACGCTTCTTCCCGGCGTGAGATCGACCACCAGGTCGGCCTCTTCGCCGCGCGCCAGCCGATCTCTGAGGGCGGCCGCATGGGCGTAGACAAGGCTGCCTTCGATGCCGTTCCTCGAAACGACGAATTCACCAGGAACCGTCCCGGCCGCGGATGTGGCGGTGACACCCTTGAGGGCGGCACCCGAGAAGCGGTCGCGGAAGGTTTCGCTCCAGTTGACGTCGAAGCCGCTATTGGCGGGTTGGAAACTGGCGACGGCCACACCTTTCTCCTGCAGCCAAGGGAGCCAGCCGGCGTCCGATCCGAGGCGGGGATAGCTCGCGCCGCCGAGTGCGAGCAATGTCGCATCGGCACTCACAAGCTTTTTGCCATCAGGTGTGTCGAAGGCGAGCTCGTTGCCCTCAAAGCCTGTCCAACGATGTCGGGTCAGGGTCCGGACCCCACGACCTTCCAGCGATTTGAGCCAAGCGCGCAGCAACGGCGACGCCTTCATGACCTCCGGAAACACACGCCCCGACGAGCCGACGAAGGTTTCGGTTCCGAGATCTGCCGCCCATTGCCTTATCTCGTCGGGCGTGAAGGCATCGAGCGCCGCGCGCAGCCGCGGCGAGGCGTCACCGAAGCGTTCGGCAAAGACGGCGTAGGGTTCGGCATGGGTAATGTTCAGGCCGGATTTTCCGGCGAGCAGGAACTTGCGCGCGACCGTTGGCATGTTGTCGTAGACGGTGATCGCGTGGCCGCGCTCCGCCAACCCCTGCGCCGCCATCAGCCCGCTTGGCCCGCCGCCCACAATGGCGATGTTCTTTTGTCCCATGCGCTTGCCCGGTCACAGATTCCATGTCGCCGCACTCTTGGCCCGGCGGCGCGCGGCGCGCAACCCCGCGCGACGTGCGCTCAGCGGCGATTGGAAGCGTTGAGCTTCCGCTCGAGCCAGAGGCTGTAGCGCGAACCGGTGAAGCAGATTGCGAAATAGACCAGCGCCGCAAAGATATAGGCCTCGCTGTAGAAGCCGAGCCAGATCGGGTCGGTCGCCGAAGTCTTGGCGGCATTCAGGAGATCGTAGATGCCGATGACGGCGAGCAGCGAGGTGTTGAGCACGATGCCGATCGAGAGGTTGACGATTGCCGGGATGACGGCAATGAGCGCCTGCGGCAGCACGACCAGCCGCAGCATCTGGATCCGGCTGAGGCCAAGGGATAAGGCCGCCTCCTTCTGCCCGGAGGGGATCACCTGCAGGCCGGCGCGGATGACTTCGGCGAGATAAGCCGAGAAGAACAGGGTAACGCCGATCTGGGCGCGCAGCAGCTTGTCGATGGCAGCACCGCTTGGCAGCGCCATCGGCACGATCAGCATGGCGACATAGAGAACGGCGATCATCGGCACGCCGCGTAGCACCTCGATGAAGGCAATTGCCAGGCACCGCACGATGCCCATGTCCGATTGGCGGGCAAGCGCCAGCAGCAGCGCGATCGGGAAGGCGAAGGCGAGGCCGGCGATCGAGACGGTGAGCGTGATCGGCAATCCGCCCCAATGATTGGTCGACACCGGTTCCATGCCGGCTGTGCCCGCCATCAGCAGCCAGATCACGACAAGGGCCAGCAGCCAGACCGGTACCAGGCGGAAGCTCCAGAAGCGGGGAAGGGCAGAGACCGTGAGCAGCGCCGTGATGAGAGTGAGCACCAACGCCGGTCGCCATTGCAGCGGGGGCGGAAAGAAGGCGAAGAGCATGAATCGAAACTTGGCACCGACGAAGGCCCAGCAGGCGCCGGCCGTCTCTGTTGCGCAATCGGCCGACGTGCCGGACCACACGGCATCGACGACGGCCCAGCGGAAAAAGGGAAGTGCGAGCCAGAGCATCGCCGCGAGCGTGGCAAGCGTGACGAGGCCATTGGCCCAGCCGCTGAAGAGGCCGTCGCGCCAACGGTGCCAGTCGGGCGCGACGGGCGGCGCAAGTTCGATCTGGCTCATCGCTTTCCTTCCTCGCGCAGAACCACGCGGCGGTTGTAGAGGTTCATGACGGCCGAAACCGCAAGGCTGATGGTCAGGTAGACGGCGGCGATGATAATGATCGCCTCCAGCGCCTGTCCTGTCGTATTCGCCGTCGTGTTGGCGACGCTGACGAGGTCCGGGTAGCCGATCGCGACCGCGAGGCTTGAATTCTTGGTCAGATCCAGGAAGCTGGAAATCATTAGCGGCGTAATCACCCGAAGCGCCTGCGGCAGCACGACGAGGCGCAGGATCTGAGCGGGTTTCAGCCCGAGCGCCCGGGCCGCCTCCCATTGACCCGATTTTACCGACTGGATGCCGCTGCGCACGATCTCGGAGATCGAGGCCGAGGCATTGACGACGAGGCCGATCAGCAGGGCTGCGAACTCGGGTGTCAGCGACAGGCCGCCGCGAATGTTGAAGCCGCCCTTGGCGGGGATTTCGACAGAGGCCGCGAAACCTAGGGAGGTGAGGGTGAGGTAGCAGAGGGCAAGCGCCCCGAGCGCAGCACCGGCCGACTTCGGCAGATAGAAGGCTGAGCCTGCAAACAGGCGACGGCACAGGACGAGCGCGGCGAGGACAGCCAGCACCACCACCGAAAGCCAGACCACCGCTGGCAAGCCTTCGACCGAAAGCGAGGGAAGATAGACGCCACGATTGCTGAGATAGATGCTGCCGAGGAAAGAATAGGCGCCGCGCGGCGGCGGCAGCGCGTGGATGATGGCGCTCCAGAGAAAGAGTTGCAGCAACAACGGCGTGTTGCGCAAAAGCTCGACATAGGAGTGAACGAAGCTGGCCAGCAGCAGGTTGCCCGAGAGTCGCGCGATGCCGAGCGCAACGCCGAGCACGGTTGCAAGCAGGCAGCCGACGACCGCGACCTTGATCGTGTTGGCAATGCCGGCGCCAAGCGCGCGGGCATAGCTGTCGCCGGCGGAATAGGAGAGCAGACTCTCGCCGATCTCGAAGTTCGCCTGGTGAGAGAGAAAGGCGAAGCCCGGCGTCAGCCCCATGCGGTGCATGCTGTCGGCGGTGTTCTGACCCAGGAATGCGAAGAGCAGGAGCACGACGACGAAAAGCAGGCCTTGCAGCAGTGGCAGCGGCCCGATCCAGGTGCGCAGCCGCGAGACAGGTCCGGGCCCCGAAGGGCCCGGTCGGCTATGGCGTGTCATGGGAAAAACCATGAAGCGGCTCAGCGGAACGGCGGCGAGTAGAGGAGGCCGCCCGCGGTCCAAGGCTGGTTGTAGCCGCGTTCGAAGTTAAGGGCCGTGCCCTTGCCGACGTTGCGCTCGAAGATTTCGCCGTAATTGCCGACGGTCTTGACGATGTTGTAGGCGAACTTCGGATCAAGGCCGATCGCTTCCCCAAGCGAGGGATCGACGCCGAGGAAGCGTTTGATCGCAGGGTCCTCGCTCTTCAGGAACGTATCGACATTGTCCTTGGTGATGCCGAATTCCTCGGCCTGGATCGTCGCATAGACGGTCCAGTTGACGATTTCGAGCCACTGGTCGTCACCGGCGCGAATTGCCGGCGCCAGCGGTTCCTTCGACAGACGCTCCGGCAGAAGCACGTAATCGTCGGGCTTCGAAAGCTGCGTGCGCTTAGCGGCAAGGTCGGTCGCGTCCTGGGTGAGCGCATCGACACGGCCGCTGTCGAGCGCCTTCAGGAACTCGCCGGTTTCTTCGATCGTGACCGGCGTGAAGGCCTTGCCCGTCTTGCGGAAGAAGTCGGCGATGTTGAGCTCGCCGGTCGTGCCGCTCTGGACGCCGATGGTCGCGCCGTCGAGTTCCTCGCCCTTGCTGACGCCAAGATCCTTGCGAACCAGCAGGCCCTGGCCATCGTAGAAAACGACAGGACCGAAATGGAAGCCAAGCTTGAAGGCGCGGCTGACGGTCTGGGTCACGCCCGAAAGCAGGATGTCGAACTCTCCGGACTGCAGCGCCGGCAGGCGCTGCTGCGGCGAGGAGTTGGTGAACTCGACCTTTTCGGCGTCGTTGAAGACGGTGATCGCGATGGCGCGGCCGAAATCGACGAAGAAGCCCTGCCAGCGGCCGCTGCTATCGGGCGAGAAGAAACCCGGCGTGGTACCGACGCCGACCTTGATCACGCCGCGCGCCTTGATCTTGTCGAGCGTTTCGCCGGCAAGCGCTGACGTGGCGATGAGGCCGGCCGCCAGCGCTGCCGTCGCGGCAAAGGCTTTTGTGAAAAGTTTTCGGTGAGTGAAATGTCGCTGCATGAAGGCCCCCAAGCCATAAAGGAATGTCACTGCGCATCCACGGCAGAAGCGCCCGATGCGTGCTGAAATAATTAAATCTATAGAAATTATATAATAGGTATTTTTGTGCGAAATTGACGCGCGGCCCGAAACAGATTTCGCCGCCTCGTTTTCGCCGGGAACGTTTTTGACAAGCGGGTGGTTGGCTTGCGCGCGTGGCGCGCGGTCCGCTCGCCTGAAGCTGCGCGACCGGGCCTCCCGGTGCACTCCAGGGCTGTACCTCTTGTTGAGATCGGCGGAAGTTCCTAGGTTCCGCCGATCGATTGGTTTATCTCGTTGGCGATGCGGCTCTTTGCGGAAAAATGGTGGAAACGGGTAGGATGGGGCGCGCCGACATCGGTCGCCCTGCATCTCATCGTCGTTTTTCTGCTGTTGTTCGATCTGCCGCTCGAACTGCCGAAACCTCCGAAAGAGCAGACCGTCAACGTTGAGCTCGTTCCTCCCCCTGAGGCGAAGGAGGAGAAAAAGGCCGAACAGAAGAAGGCAGGGCCGAAAAAGGGCGAAGAGAAGAAGGCCGAGCAACCGAAGCCGCAAGCCAAGCCCAAGCCCCAACCGAAGCCAGAGCCGAAGTCGAAGCCGGAACCCAGGCCGGCGCAGCAGTTACCGCAGTCCTTCGCCTCCGCCATGGCCAAGACCAAGCAGGACAACAAGGAGGCCGAGCTGCCGCCGGCTGCACGGGACACGGTAAAAAAGACCGAAACGTCCGAGCCGGCAAAGGCGGTGGACGACAAGGCAAAGCCAGCGGACGAGCCGCCAAAGGTGCCCCCGGCGGAGAAGAAGGAACCGGTGAAAGAGCCGAAACCCCTGTCGGCTCTGGCTGTGCCCGCAAAGTCATCCGAGAACGCCACACAGAAGGCGGATGAAAAAGCCGCCTCGACGGTGGCCGAGGCGAAGCCTGAGCCAAAAGAAACGCCTCAGGCCAAGCCGCAGGAGGTCAAGTCGGAACAGGAGACCGCAAAGGCAAAGCCGGCCGATGCTGCGGCAAAGGTCGAACTCAAGCCGGTTCCGAGCAAGATGACCGAAGCAAAAGAACTGTACTCGGCAAAGTCGATTGCTGACCCGCGGGTGAAACAGGCGCTGATCAACCTGCCGGTCAAGAGGCGCATCCTGCAACTGTGCAATCTCGAGGCGCTGGAGCAGATCCGCAGCCAACGACCGGATACCCCGCCGGAAGGGCTGGTGCCCTTCGGACCGAAAGGCGGCTTCATCTCGAAGAACCGGATGGACGCGAGCGGCGGAGCCTATCAGAGCAAAGCGAATTGGTACGACGTCGATTTCAAATGCGTCGTCAATGAAGAGGCGACAGAAGTGACCTCCTTCAGCATCGCCATTGGCGACGCGGTGCCGAAGACAAGCTGGAGGGAGCGTCGTCTTCCCGGGAACTGATACTCCAGAGCGGATCCGGATGTTGACTTTTCTTGCCTGCCGAACCCCTTAAGGCCCGGCAGGCGCAGGTGCGAGTTGCCACTCCCGCCCTGATCTTGGTCGGCTACTCCGCAGCCTGCAGCGTCCGTTCGCGATAGACGGAGACCAGCGACGTGCCGAGCATTGCTGCGACCGCGGCGAAAAGGAAGACGCCTGCGGGTCCCTGAAGTTCGACGAGAAGGCCGCCGAGGATCGCGCCTGTGGAAATGGCGATCTGGAACGTCGTGAGCGTTGCTGCTCCCGCACCTTCGGCCTCGTCGCCGGCGGCGCGGCTCAGGAACGATTGCACACTGACCGGCAGCGCGCCGAACGCGAAGCCCCAGGCGGCCGTGGCAACAATGGCGACGGCGGGCAGTACGCCGGCAAGCGCCAGCGTCAGAGTGGTGACAGCGACGCCGGCTGCGGCCGACATCATCGACAGCCGCGTGCTGCGCTCGGCCAGGAACCCGCCGGCAATATTGCCGAAGAATCCGCCGATACCGAAGGCGAGCAGGATCGCCGTGATCGCCTCGACACCGAACTGCGGCACCTGCTCAAGGAACGGGCGAACATAGGTGAAGCCGGCAAAGTGACCCGTGACGACCAAGAGGATCGTCGCAAGGCCGAGCCGGATCGCCGGACGCTTCAGTACGTTGAGGATCGTGTTGAGGCCGGTCGTCCCGACAGGCGGAAGGCGGGGAACCGTCAGCGCCTGCACGATGAAGGTGACGATGCCGACGCCGGCAGCGAGCAGGAAGGCATAACGCCAGCCGAGCGTCGCGCCGATCCAGGCGCCGACCGGGGCCGCGCAGACCGTCGCGATCGACACACCCGACATGATGATCGCCATCGCCCGCGGCATCAGCCGGGCGGGAACGAGCCGCATGGCGAGCGCCAGCGACAGCGCCCAGAAGCCGCCGAGCCCGATGCCGAGCAGCAAGCGCGCGACAAGCAGCATCGGAAGACTTGAGGCAAAACCAGCGATCAGGCTCGAAATCACCAGAAGGGCGGTCAGGGTCAGAAGGACGTTCCGCCGGTCGAAGCGCCCGGTGTAGACGACGATCGCCGGACCGGCGATGGCCGCGACGACGGCCGTGGTGGTGACCGACTGACCGGCCGCGCCGACGGTGACGCCGAGATCGGCGGACATCGGCGTCAGAAGACTTGCCGGCAGAAATTCCGCCGTGACCAAGCCAAAAACCCCAAGCGACAGGGACACGACGGCCGCCCACAAGGGCTTTTCTCGCTCATCCGCATGTCCCGTGGGCTTGGCGACAATACCATCCATGACTTTCATCTCCATTGTGGTTCGGATGAAAATATGCATGGCCAACTGGAGTTTCTATGCTAGAAAATCCAAAACACTATGCCGTTTGTCCAAAGCTGGAGTGGTCCATGACTGATGCGCTCACTGACATCCTGCGCGGCCTGAGGCTCGACGGAGTGGAATATGGGCGTTGCCAGCCCTGTGCGCCATGGGCAACCTCCTATCCCGCGCAGGAACCTGCGCGTTTTCATTTTCTCGCATCCGGTTCCGCCCATCTGCAAACGCCCGACGGCGCCTGGATGGAGCTTGCGCCGGGCGATGCTGTGCTGTTGCCGCGCGGTGACGCGCATGTGCTTGCCAGCAAGCCCGGCCTTCCGGCGATCTCGATCCGCGATCTGCCGAAACGGCAGCTTTGCGACGGCATCGTCGATGTGCAATGTCCCAATTCGGACAGCCAGAACCTTCTGTTCTTCGCGGTCATGCAGTTCAACGTCGACCGACTGCATCCTCTCCTCCAGCTGATGCCGTCCGTCATGCGCACGAGCGATCTCGCGTCGAGCGAACCGTCGATCCCATCGCTGCTCGATACCATGACGCGCGAGGCGGCGATGCAGCGCGTAGGTTCCGGCGGCATCCTGGCGCGGCTTGCCGACGTGCTGACCGCAACGATCATCCGTGCTTGGGTAGAACATGGCTGCGGCACCGCGACCGGCTGGCTGGCCGCGGTCCGCCATCCGGAGGTCGGTCGCGTTCTTGCCGCCATCCATCTCGATCCGACCAAGGACTGGTCGGTGCCGGAATTGGCAAAGCTCATGGGCGCATCGCGCTCGGGTTTTGCCCAGCGCTTTGCCGATACGGTCGGCGAGACGCCGGCCCGCTACGTGGCGCGCATGCGCATGCACCAGGCGCATCAGTGGCTGCGTGAAGGAAAGCGCGTGGCCCATGTCGCCAACCGCCTCGGCTACGATTCCGAGGCCTCGTTCAGCCGCGCCTTCCGCAAGATCATGGGTGCACCGCCAAGTCATTCGCGAAGCCTCACCTCGGCGATGGAGCAGGCCGCTTCGTGACCTGCGCCGCGCGCTGACGTCTCAGAACTTGACGGCGCGATCGGCCCTTGCGCCATGATCCCGGGCCGTCGATGTATCCGCCGGCGTTGCAGGCTACTCATGAAACTATTCCATTTTTGAGATGCCGTTTTGCCAACGATAAAGGTAGGGTGCCCCGCGACGAAACGTCTGTTTCGCGATCGGGTCGACGGGCAAGGAAATGACGGAAAAAATGGTAGATATCAAATGCTTGCGACTTCGGGACCTCGGCTTCCGGCCGGGCGTCTATGAACCCGGCCCGTTGAATGCCATTACCGATGTCGAGGGCGTCGCGGTCGGTCATGCCACCGTCGTCGAGGGGGATCGCATCCGCACCGGCGCGACCGCCATCCTGCCGCATGGCGGCAACCTGTTTCAGGGCAAGGTGCCCGCGGCGCTTGCGGTGCTCAACGGCTTCGGCAAGTTCGCAGGATCCACCCAGGTCGAGGAGCTCGGTGAGCTGGAAACACCCGTCGTTCTCACCAATACGCTGGCGACGGGACGGGCCATCGAGGCAATCAACCGCTGGACGCTGGCGCAACCGGGCAACGAGAAGGTCGTGTCGCTGAACGCGGTCGTCGGCGAGACCAACGATTCCCGCCTCAACGACATTCGTGCCGGCCGCCCGACGATCGACGAGATCGGCGCGGCCCTCGGCGCCGCGAAGACTAGTGCCGTGGAGGAGGGTGCTGTCGGCGCCGGCGCCGGCACGGTGGCCTTCGGCCTCAAGGGTGGCATCGGAACCAGTTCGCGCCGCGTCAACGCGGCCGGGGAAATCTTCACGCTCGGCGTGCTCGTTCAATCCAACTATGGCGGGCGGCTCACCGTCTGCGGTCGTGCCTATGATGCGCCGGCGGCACACGACCGGGATGGATCCATCGTCATCGTAATCGCCACCGACGCGCCGCTCTCCGCGCGCAATCTCAAGCGTCTCGCCGAGCGCGGCTTTGGCGGCCTTGCCCGCACTGGGGCAGCACTCAGCAACGGCTCCGGCGACTATGCGCTTGCCTTCTCGACGGCGCCATCCGTTCGTCGAACGAAGGCACGGCGGGCAGCGATTGCGGATTACCCGGACCTTCCGAACGACCTGATGTCGCCGCTCTTCGAGGCGGCCATCGAGGCAACCGAGGAGGCCATCCTCAATTCGCTGACCATGGCCCGAACGACGCACGGCTTCAACGCCGCGAACGGCAAGCCGAGCACGGTCGAAGCGATCTCGCTCGAAAGGCTTCGCGCCCTGAGCGAGCCGTGATCATTGCGCCTGGATCGCGAGCGGTGTGGCGATCCACGGCTGCACACCAAACCTAACTCTTACGGAGCCCCCATGCCCCAGCTGCCCATTCGTACAGTCTATCTCAACGGCGAGTTTCTGCCGGAGAACGAGGCGCGCCTCTCAATCTTCGATCGCGGCTTCCTCTTCGGCGATGGCATCTATGAGGTGACCGCTGTTCTTGACGGCAAGCTGATCGACAGCGCGCCGCATATGGCCCGGTTGGAACGCTCGGCGCGTGAAATCGATGTGCCGCTGCCGGTGTCGACCGAGGAGATCGTCGCGATTGAAAAGCGGCTGGTGCGAGACAACGATCTTGTCGAAGGCATCGTCTACCTCCAGCTCACCCGCGGCGCCGAAGACCGGAACTTCCTGTTCTCGGAGGATATCAAGCCGACGCTACTGCTCTTCACCCAGGAGAAGACACTGGTGGGCGTCGCTGCGACGGAGAAAGGCCTTTCGATCAAGACCGTGCCCGACCAGCGCTGGGCACGCCGCGACATCAAGAGCGTGTGCCTGCTGCCGCAGGTGATCGCCAAGCGCATCGCTAAGGCCGAAGGCTGCGACGAGGCCTGGATGATCGAAGACGGCTTTGTCACCGAAGGCGCTTCCTCCACCGCCTATATCATCACCGAGGACAACCGCATCGTCACCCGCGGCAACAGCCAGGCGACGCTGCCGGGCTGCACGCGGCTTGCCGCACTGGCGCTGGCGCGCGAACAGGGGCTGACGCTCGAGGAACGGCCGTTCACGCTCGACGAGGCGTTGAACGCCCGCGAAGCCTGCCTGACCAGCGCCTCGAATTTCGTCGCGCCGATCACCCGGATCGACGGCAAGCCTGTTGGCTCAGGTGCACCAGGCCCGATCGTCAAGCGTCTGCGCGAGCTCTATCTGGAGCACGCACGGCGGACGGCGATCTAGGTTGCGCCGTTTCTGGGTTGTCGCCTAGGCGACAGCCTCAAGGCTCTGCCAGACACGCCCGACGATCGGGCGGCGGTTCTCCCTGGCGCGATAGAGGCGGATCTCGACGCTGATGTCCCAGCGAGGCTCGGCTGCCCGGACCAGGGAGCCGCTCGCCAATTCGTCCGTCATCAGGCTCTCGGGAACCCAGGCGATGCCCCAGCCGGCTTCGGCCATGGCTTTCAATCCCACGGACATGCTGCCTTCGTGCACCCTTTGCGCCGGCGGCAAATTGGGGCTTATCAGCTCGTCGAGGAGTTGGCCGAAGAAGGACAACTTCTCGTAGCTCAGATGCGGAAAGGGCTTCGCCCCGCCTTCGAGTAGGTGCTTTGGCGCACCTGTCTTGCTGGCGGCCGAGACCGGAAGGATGCGTTCATGACCCAGCACGCGATGCTCGAAGGCCTGTGGGTCGAGCAGGTGCGGAACCTGGGTGTGTGCGTAGGTGAGCAGGAAGTCGCATTCGCCGTCCACGAGCGAGTTGAGGTTCTCCTCCATGCTGCCGGAGTCCGGACGAAGCCTGGAGAAGAGCGGGCCGATCTTGGCGTTGACGCGGCTCATCCACTCCGGAAAGAAGGTGAAGGAGAGCGTGTGCAGCGCCGTCAGCTTGATGGTGCGGGCGTCGGAGCCCTCTTCCTGCTGGAGATTGCGCCTCGCCTGATAAAGCTGTTTCAGCGTTTCCTGCGCCACCGGTACGAATTTCACGCCGGCTTCGGTGAGGCGCGAAGGATAGGTCGCCCGGTCGACGAGCGTTGCGCCCAGCCAGGCCTCCAATTGCCGGATGCGGCGGCTAAAAGCGGATTGGGTGACGTGACGCTCGTCCGCCGCCTTGGAGAAGTTCAGCGTGCTGGCGAGTGCCAGAAAGTCTTCAAGCCATTTGATTTCCACGACATGCACTCCGGAAGTCCAGTCCGCTCAGCCAGTCGCCGCGGGACAGGCTTCTTTGCGGCAGCGCCCACGTGTCATCAAGAAAAATCAGGCGCGGCGGCGATATTCGATCATGCGGGCGCGGCTCGAAACCAGTTCGAGGCGGTCGGGCGCAAGCATATGCAGGCAGATGCGCTTGACCCACGGGCCGTCGTTCAAGGTGAACAGGAAGCGGCCGTTGCCGAGTGCATTGAGCGTCATGGCCTGACGCACAGGGCCGATGCCCATCAAGACCGTGCCGTTCTCGATTGTGAATTCCGCGCCCTCGTCCGAGTGCCAGACACCGGAAAGCGACGCCGGAACCGGCTCATGCGCCGCCGCCGGAAGGAAGCGCCTTGCGGCATGGCCGACTTCGCCGACAAGGGCGGAACCATCCCGGCGAAGCCGCAGGGGTGATGAGGCAGAGCGCGACGAGACCCAGCCTTCGCCGTCGTCATAGAGCGTCTCGTCGGCATCGAGATAGGTGCAGGTGCTGCCCTTGATCTCGATCCACCAGGGGCCGGTCTCCGTCACGTAGAGACCGTCGCCGAGATCGGTCACGGGAGCCGGTAGTGTGAGCCCGGTGAGCCCCGCCATGCTTTCGAGCGCTATCTTGTAACCGTTGGTATCTTCGCGGTTGGAAACGACGACGAAGCCGGCGTGTGTTTCGGGATCGAGCAGGAAATAGGTCTTGTAGCCGGGGTGTGAGCCGCCGTGGCCGACGAATTCACGCGGGCCGAGCCAGGACTTGCGCAGGCCCAGGCCGTAACCCGTCGGTCGCCCGTCGGCAAGAAACCGGGTCGCCTGCAATTTCTGCAGAAGACCGGCGAAGCGACCTTCGTCGCCGAGCAGGGCCTGCAGCCAAGTGGCGAGCGCCCGAGCGCTGCCGGTCAGGCTACCCGACGCGGAAATGTGCAGGCCGGCGGCGGAAAGCTGCCAGCTTTCGCCGGAGTGCCAATAGCCGGGAACGAGGTCCTTCACCGGGTCGTTCCAGACGTCCGGCGCCTTCAGCGCGATACCGAGTGGCGTTGAGAGCTCGCGCTGGACGAAATCGTCGAAGCCGAATCCCCTGCGCTCCAACGCCGCTTCGACGAGGCGATAGCCGGTGTTCGAATAGGAGACCTCGGTGCCTGCCGCGAAGTTCAGCCGCTCAAGGCGCGAAATGTAATCGAGCAGCGCTCCGGCCTTGGTTTCCGTGTAGACGGAAAGGCCCAGTAGCGACAGGCATTCGCGTGTATCCGGCAGGCCGCCGCTCATGTCGAGCGCCTGTCCAACCGTCACTTCGGCAAGCGGCGAACGCAATTCCTGAAGGTGTTGGCCGAGCGGATCGTCGAGGCCTATCAGATCGCTGTGCGCGAGCACCATTGCCGAAAAGACGTGCTTGGTGAGGGATGCATAACGCACGACGCTGTCGACCGTGAACGGCGCAAACGTGGCGAGGCTCTCGACGCCGCCCGCATGCGAAAAGCAGATTCCGGATGCGTCGAAACCGATGACGCCGCCGCCCGGCTCGTCCGCCGCCCATTGTCTGGTCAGGCGTCTCGCGGTTGCTTCGGCGGCTTGCCAATCCAGCGATGCCGGCTTCGTCATGTCCATTCTCCGTCCTGTTCGCGGGGTGTTGCCGCGCGCGTTTTCTGACTAAGCACGACAGCAGCATGCGCTGCCAATTCCATTTCCGGCAGGGCCTATGCACGGTTTGCATTTGCCCGGCATGGCTGCATTGGGCTAGGGCGGCAGGGAAAAAGGGTGCGGTTCCCGCACCCAATGTCTATGGTCCGTCCGCGACTATCTATGAGTCGCGCACAGGACAACAGGTTGAGAAGGCGATCCAGAATTGGCGACCCAAGCGAAAATCCCGGTCTTTGACGGACATAACGACGTGCTGTCGCGGCTTTGGCGTTCGCCGGGCGGCGCGCCGGAACGCCGCTTTCTCGACGGCGCCGATACCGGACACATCGATCTCGACAAGGCGGAGACGGGCGGCCTTGCCGGCGGTCTCTGTGCCGTCTACGTGGCTTCGCCGGGCCTGGCCAAGGACGGCAGCGGCGACTTTGCGACGCCCGATCGGGAAACCGCTCTCGAAGCTACTCTCGGTATGGCGAGCCTGTTGATGCGGATCGAGCGCCAGTCCGAGGGGCGGCTGAAGATCTGCCGCAGTGCTGCCGATATCCGCGACGCCATGGCCAAGGGCGCCTTTGCCTCGGTGCTGCACATCGAGGGCATCGAGGCCGTCGGTGCCGATCTCGACGCGCTCTATGTGCTCCATGCCGCCGGCCTGCGCACGCTTGGTCCCGTCTGGAGCCGGCCGAACATCTTTGCCTATGGCGTCCCTTTCCGTTTTCCCTCTTCGCCCGATATCGGTCCGGGCCTCAGCGAGGCCGGCAAGGATCTGGTTCGCGCCAGCAACGAGCTGAAGATCATGCTCGATCTCTCGCACATGAACGAGCAGGGCTTCTGGGATATCGCCGCGCTGTCGCAGGCGCCCCTGGTGGCGTCGCATTCCAACGTTCATGCGCTCTGCCCGCACAGCCGCAACCTGACGGACCGTCAGCTCGACGCGATCAAGGATACCGGCGGGCTCGCGGGTATCAATTTCGGCGTCCTGTTCCTGCGCGCCGACGGCGTCAGGAACCCGAATACGCCGCTGACGCTGCTCGCCGATCACATCGACTACATCGTCGAGCGTATCGGCATCGAACACGTCGCGCTCGGCTCGGACTTCGACGGCACGACGATCCCGGCCGCCATGCGCAGCGCGGCCGATCTGCCGCTGCTCGTCGATCTCCTGCGCACACGCGGCTATGACGACGCCGCACTTGCGAAGATCTGCCACGGCAACTGGATCCGCGTGCTGGAGACGACCTGGGGCGCGTGATCTCCGGCCGGAGCCGCGTGTTTCAACCGGTTCGCGCCTTTCGCCGTTTCAACGCGGCAACGGAACGCTAGGTTCTTGATGTGATCGGCAGGGCTTCGAGCAGCACGCCGATCGCCGCATCGACGACGGCTGTGCGGCGATCCCTGGCGAAAAGCCCGTATTGGACGGCAAGCGGCTTCGGAACGCCTGACGAAGCGGGGAGCGCCCGCATCGTGCCCGCTCTCATGGCTTCTGGTGGAAGCAACCCGATGCCGAGCCCATTCTCGATTGCGGCTTGAAGCGCCGTGATGCTCTGGCTCGTAAAGGTGATCCGGTGTTCCCGGCCCTGGTCCGCCAGCGTCTCGATCATGCGCCGGCGCCAAAGACAGGGCGCTGCGAAGGCGACGAGGTCGACCGGCCGTGTCTCGTCGAACGCATAGTCCGTGGCGCAGACCCATTGCAGTTCGACGTTCCAGGCGGTGAGGGCGTCGGCCGTGACCACAGAGGTCGGCACGACCATGATGTCGAGTTCACCTTCGGGCCAGGTCCTTCCGAGCGCTACGCACTGCTCCACCACCACGTCGAGCCGGATCTCCGAATAGCCGCGCCGCAGCCGCCCGAGAGCCTCGGGCAGCGCCGTCGTCGCCACTTCCTCGGCAAGCCCGACCCGCACGCCACCGCTGAGATCGGCCTGTCGCAGCCGCGCGGCCGCTTCGTCGCCGAGCGCCAGCATGCGGGTCGCATATCCCAGGAACAGTTCGCCCTCGGGCGTCGGCACGACGCCGCGACCAGTGCGGTTGAAGAGTTGGCGGCCGAGCAGATCTTCGAGCCGGCGCATCTGCATGCTGAGCGCCGATTGGGTGCGGCCGGTCTGGGTAGCGACGCGGTTCAAGCTGCCTTGTCGACAGACCGCCACAAAGGCGCGCAGCAGGTCGATGCCGATCTGATCAGATATCATAATCTTTGAACTCTGTTGTCATCGATATCAGTCTACACGGGGAACTGCCGTGTGGCTATCTATCAGGTGTGAGAACAAAGGAGCGCTCGATCCGCATGCCCAAGACGAGCAAGCCGGCACCCACCATCGACTAGGCACTGCCACGGCCCTGCGGCCACGATTCCCAACCAGAGGAGCAAATCCATGAAAGCAATCCGCGTGCATCAGCACGGCGGGCCTGACGTGCTCGCCTATGAAAACGTCGAACTCGGCGAACCTGGCCCCGGCGAGGTCCGGGTGCGCAACCGGGCGATCGGCGTCAACTTCGTCGACGTCTACCTGCGCCGCGGCTCCTACCCGCCACCGCAACTGCCGTTCATCCCCGGAAAGGAAGGGGCGGGTGAGGTGATCTCGGTCGGGCCTGATGTCGAAGGCTTCAAGCCCGGCGATCGGGTCGCCTATGCCGAGGCGCTCGGCGCCTACGCGCAAGAGCACAATGTGCCGGCCCATTTCCTCGTGCATCTACCTGACGATATCGACTTCGAGACGGGTGCGGCGATGATGCTGAAGGGCCTGACGGCGCAATATCTCCTGCGCCGCACCTTCCGTGTCGAAGCTGGCCACACCGTCCTCGTCCATGCGGCTGCCGGCGGCGTCGGCCTTATCCTGACGCAATGGGCGAAGCACCTCGGCGCAACGGTCATCGGCACCGTAGGCTCACCTGAAAAGGCCAGGCTGGCGCGGGCCAATGGCGCAGACCACGTGATCGACTACAGCAGTTCGGGTTTCGCCGACCATGTCCGCGAGATCACCAAAGGCGAGGGCGTCGATGTCGTCTACGACGGCATCGGCAAGGCGACATTCGAAGGTTCTCTCGACAGCCTGCGCCCCTTCGGTCACTTCGTCAGTTTCGGTGCCGCCTCCGGCCCGATCCCGCCGTTCGACATCACGACGCTGGCGATAAAAGGATCGCTTTACGCCACGTGGCCGCTGCTGCCGGCGCACCTGGCACGCCGCGAGGACGTGCTTGCCATGAGCAAGGATCTCTTCGACGTCGTCGCGAGCGGCGCGGTCAAGATCCCCGTCCACGCGCGTCTGCCGCTTTCGGAGGCGGCCGAGGCGCATCGCCGGCTCGAGGGACGCCGGACGACGGGTGCCATGGTGCTGTTGCCTTAGCGTTGGGTGGCTCGACCTGTCGGGCCCCAGACGCTCCTAAAGGTCACGTCTTGCTGGTGGCAGTCAGCCGGTTGTCGGCCCGCGTCACCGCAAGGCTGTCGGCAGGGCTTCCCGACGGATCTCCGTCGCCGAACACATCCATGGTGCAGGTGTGCAGAATGGTGGTGGGCTCTTTCGTGTGGTTCCACATCGTGTGGGTGCGCAGCGAAGGGAAGTGGGCGGAATCGCCGGCTTCCAGCACCATGCGTTCGCCGTCCACCTCCAGCGTCAAAGCCCCCTGGAGAATGAAGAAGATCTCTTCACCCTCGTGCGACATCGGCTCGCTGCGGTGGCCCGGCGGTTCGTGGATGATGGTGCTTCTGAGTACATTGCCGGGGAAGGACGCGGAGAGGCGTTCGTAGGAGACCGCGTTGCCGCGTTCTCCGCCGAGCCCATAGATCGGCCGGTGTTCGCGGCGGGTGAACGGTGTCGCCACCTTCGGTGGGTTGAGGAAGCTTCCCGCCTCGACCTTCAGCGTCCGGCAGACGGCGATCAGCGAGGTCAGTGACGGGACGGTGATGCCACGCTCGATCTGCGAAATGAAACCAACGGAAAAGCCTGCCTCGTCGGCGACCTCCTGAAGGGTCATCTTCAGCGTCTTGCGCCGTTGGCGCAGGCGATCGCCGAGCGACGGCGCCTCTGCCTCGCCGGTAGATGCGCCGCTGGCATGTTCCGTCGTCACTGTCTGTTCCCCTTATAGTCTCTCCTCAAGCTAGGGCGCGGCCCAATTTCCTGTCAATCGCTTTTAGGTATCCTAAAAATCATCCGTGGCTTCAGAAAAGCTGGCTCGGGCAGAGAGACGATGAGGCAGTCGGCAAAGGCGTGTCAGTTGCTGCGCGGCGGCTCGACGGTCGCCGCCACGATTCGGCGCACCACCGGGAGGGCAACGAGCAGGCTCGGGAACGCGACGAGCCAGGAGAAGGCCCAAGCCCTTACCCACAGCGCGAGAAGGTCGGGCTGAAAGCCATTGCCGGCGGCCGTTGAGACGAAGGAGACGATGCCCGACATCAGGGCTGAGAGAACCAGCGGCATAACGATCGGCTGGTACCGGTGAGGAAGCTTCTTTGGCATAGGAATACTCCGGGATTTTGAAGAGAAGGAGAGTGGCTATCGGCCGGCAGGAACGGCGCCGGACGGACCTTGCCGCGAGGCCCGTGCCAACTCGCGGATGAAGCTTAGAAGGCTGCGGGGTTCGCGCTGAAGCGCCGCGCGGAGCGTCAGGCTGTTTCCACCGAGACCGACATCCGAGTAATGGGCATGCACCTTGGCCAGCAGTTCCAACTGGTGGTCGGTGTATGTGGCCGCGATCGGCTTTGCCCATTCGTGAAACCCGATGTCTCCGGCAATGATCGGCCGCCCGAGCGCCCCGGTCATCATCTGGGCGATTTCCTCGCGGTTATGCCGTCCGTCGGCGCAGAGCTCGAGCGTCGCATAGGCGAGGCGGTCTTCGGTCAATGCAATTGCCGCAACTTCGGCAACATCACGGTAATCGACACGGGCGATACGCGCCGTCGTCGGGAACGGCTCGGCGAAGGTGCCGGTTGCAAGCACACTTGGCCAGGCCGGGCGGAGGTTCTGCATGAAGTTCGCGGGATGCAGAATGGTGTAATCGAGCGGTGACGAATAGAGCGCGTCCTCCACCGGCATCTTGGCCGCATGGTTCTTCAGCCGGACATGGGTCGGCTGGATGACCGAGGAAAAGACGAACTTGCTGACGCCGGTACGCACGGCGGCATCGACCATCGACACGCCCATCGCCGCTTCATCCGGGGCAAAGGCAGGCCCGATATGGAAGACGCCGGCAGCGCCTTCGAGTGCCCGGTCGAGGCTGCCGCGCTCACGCAGATCGCCGATCGCGATTTCGGATGCGCCCAGCGATTTCGCCAGCGCGCCATGCGTCTCATCGCGGATCAGGGCGCGAACCTTGGCGCCGCGCCGCGCCAGTTCCGGAACGACGAGACCGGCAAAGCGACCGGTGGCGCCGACAACGAGGATCGTATTGGAGCGCTGGTTCATCTGGGTCTGCCTTTCGTGCCGCCGAGAAGTGATGACTTCAAGCTAATGAGGCACAAGGCGGCGGACAATCGACGTGAAATGTGATTTATTCTCCCGGAAAACGGGATTATCGCATGAGCCGCATCGAAGATCTGGAAGCCTTTATGGCGATCGTCGAACAGGGTAGCCTGACGGCGGCTGCGAAACGGCTGGGGCGCCCGCTCCAGACCGTCAGCCGGTCGCTCGCCATGCTTGAGGACGACGTCGGTGTTGAACTGGTGCATCGCACGACCCGCCGCTCGATGCCGAGCGAGGCGGGCGAGAGCTTCTATCAGCGCATCAAGCCGGCGGTGGAGGAGATCCACGAGGCGCGCGAGGAGGCGGCGCAGCGCCGGTCCGAGCCGTCAGGCGTGCTGCGCCTCGGGGCGCCCAATCTGTTTGCGCCGCGGTTCCTGATGCCAATCATCGCCGAATACATGGCGAAGTATCCTGCGGTCGAGGTGGACCTCGACCTTTCCGATGCGTTCGTCGACCTCGCCGGGAGCGGGCTCGACCTCGTGGTGCGGATCGGGGATCTCGCGGATTCGGGACTGACAAGCAAACGCCTGGGTGCGCTTCGCCGGGTCGTCTTCGGTTCGCCCTCCTATTTCGCGCGCTTCGGTCGGCCTTCACATCCGCTGGAACTGGCCGAGCATCGTTGTGTCACGCGCACGGGCGACGAGCGACCTGGCGCCTGGATGTTCACCATCGACGGTCGGGCTCGTGCGGTCAAAGTCACCGGCGCGTTTCGCACGAATTCGATGAACACGATCTACTCGGCGGTGGAGGTAGGTCTCGGCCTTGGCTACTCTCCGCTCTGGCAGATCAAGCACCTGATCGACGCGGGCAAGGTCGAAATCGTCCTTGAAGACTTTGAGCCCGCTCCGGTGCCGATCCACGCGCTTTGGCTCGAGGGGCGGAGCCCTTCGGCAAAAATCCGTTACTTTCTCGATCTGCTCGGCGAGCGGCTGAAGCTCGACCGCCTTTAGAGCGGGCGAGGCCGTTTCTCTGCCGGCACCGCCCTTAACGTGTGAAGCTGCCTATTTCGCGAACTTCTTGGCGCCGGCGACGCAGACCACGATGGCGCCGGTGGTTGCAAGCATGGCCCAGCTCACCGGCTCTCCCAGAAGCGTCGCTGCAAGTGCCAGGCCGAAGAAGGGCTGCAGAAGCTGCAGTTGGCCGACGCCGGCAACGCCGCCGAGCGCGAGGCCGCGATACCAGAAGACGAAGCCGACGAGCATGCTGAACACCGAGACATAAGCGAGGCCCGTCCAGGCGCCATGCGTGACCGTCGCGAAGGAGGAAGGCAGCGTGAAGAGCGTGAGCGCGAGCATGATCGGCAGCGACAGGACCAGCGCCCAGCAGATGACCTGCCAGCCGCCAAGCTTGCGCGAGAGGCTGGCGCCCTCGGCGTAGCCGAGGCCGCAGAGGATGATGGCGCCGAGCATCAGGAGGTCGCCGATGGGCGACGCGGCGAAGCCCTGGACCAGCGCGAAGCCCACCACTGCGGCGCTGCCGAGGGAGGAAAAAAGCCAGAAAGCCGGGCGTGGCCGCTCGCCGGCGCGCAACACGCCGAAGATCGCAGTCGCCAACGGCAGCAGGCCGACGAAGACGATCAGATGCGCCGAGGTCACGTGCTGCAAGGCCAGGGCGGTCAAAAGCGGGAAACCGAGCACGACGCCGAAGGCGACAATCGCCAGCGAAACGAGATCGGCCCGCGCAGGGCGCGGCTGACGGAAGATGAGAAGCAGCGCGAGCGCGAGCAGGCCGGCGATCGCCGCGCGCGCCACCGTCAGAAACACCGGATCGAAATCCATCACTGCGACACGGGTCGCAGGTAATGATCCGCTGAAGATCAGCACCCCGAGAAAACCGCTCATCCAACCGTCTGCCGTCTTGTCCATCGCATTCTCCTTTTTCGTCTGTATCGGCCGCAGAGGGTGGTCTTTCCAGAGACAATACGGTACAGTTTCGTCAAACTGTAATGGATGTTTGGGCAGTACGGATGACGATGCAGGAGCTTGGGATTGGCAGCGAAACGCTGCTTGAAGGCGTTATGGCGACGATCCGGCAGCGGATCTCGGGGCGCGTTCTCACACCTGGCGCGAAGCTTCCGTCCATCCGCGCCTTCGCCAAGACCATGCGCGTTTCCAAATCGACCGTCGTCGAGGCCTATGAGCGGCTGGTGGCGGAAGGCGTCATTCGCTCGAAACCGGGCGCGGGTTTCTTTGTCTCGGCGCCGCTGGCGCCCTTGTCGCTGGCCGAGATTGGGCCGCGGCTCGACCGGGCCGTCGATCCGCTCTGGGTATCGCGCCAGGCGCTGGAAACGGGCGACAACGTGCTGAAACCGGGCTGCGGCTGGTTGCCGCCGAGCTGGATGCCGGAGACGGCAATCCGCCGCGCGCTCAAGTCCGCAGCCAGGCTGGAGGCGAGCGGGCTGACGGACTATGGAACGCCGCTTGGCCATCGGCCGCTGCGCCAGCTTCTGGCACGACGTCTCGGCGAACATGGGGTCGAGGCGTCACCCGATCAGATCATCCTGACGGAATCGGGAACGCAGGCGATCGACCTTCTCTGTCGCTTCCTGCTCGAGCCCGGCGATACGGTCGTGGTCGACGATCCCTGCTATTTCAATTTCCATGCCTTGCTGCGCGCCCACCGGGCTGAGGTGGTGAGCGTGCCCTATACGCCCTCGGGGCCCGATCTGGAAAAATTCGCCGAGGTGCTGGCGGCGCATCGGCCGCGGCTCTACATCACCAATTCCGCTCTCCATAACCCGACAGGCGCGACACTCTCTCCTGTCGTCGCCCATCGGCTGCTCAAGCTTGCCGAGCAGGCGGGGCTGACGATCATCGAGGATGATATCTTCGCGGATTTCGAGCATACGCCGGCGCCACGGCTCGCCGCCTTCGACGGGCTCGATCGTGTCGTACAGATCGGCAGCTTTTCCAAGACCCTCTCCGCCTCGATGCGCTGCGGCTTCATCGCCGCGCCGCGCGACTGGATCGAAGGGCTCATCGACCTGAAGATCGCCACCACCTTCGGCGGGCCGAGCCTTGCGGCGGAGCTGGTTTTTTCGATGCTCAAGGATGGCAGTTATCGCAAGCACATGGAGGCGCTGCGCCAGCGTCTGGCGCGCGGCATGAGCGAGACGGCGGCGCGGCTCGGTGCCATCGGCATCAAGCCATGGATCGAGCCGCAGGCCGGGATGTTCCTCTGGTGCCGTTTGCCCGATGGTGTCGATGCGGCCGACGTGGCACAGAAGGCGCTACAGCGGGAGATCGTGCTGGCGCCCGGCAACGTCTTTTCCCATGCCGGCACGGCCAACGGCTTCATGCGCTTCAACGTCTCCCAATGCGAGGATGAGCGGCTTTTCGAAATTCTGCCCCTGATCATGCGCCAATGCGGTGTCGGGCGCGCAGGCTGAGCAGACCGGAGTGCTGAAGGCGATTGCTCGTTTTAGAGGCAATCGCCGGCGATTGCTGGGGAAGGGCCGTTGATCTCAGCCTTGCCACTTTGCTTTGCCGCGGAGTTGGGCAGGTTTTGCCTATTTTTTGCGCAACTCGCTTTTTCCTTGCGCTGTTGCTTCTGCTCGCCGGGCCTCCTGCCTGCGACCAAAGGCAAATTTCTCTGGATTTTCGGCGTTGAACCCGAGTTGGCACGATTAATGCTTCTTAACGGGCATCGGTCGTCGGGCAGCCGATCTGGATTGCCCAGCCGCTTCGGAACCCAGCCATTCCTGGCGTCATGTGAGAGAACGAAATGACAAAGTTTAAGCTCGAATACATCTGGCTCGACGGTTACAAGCCCACCCCGAACCTGCGCGGCAAGACCTTGATCAAGGAATTCGATGCTTTTCCGACGCTTGAGCAGCTGCCGTTCTGGGGCTTCGACGGGTCCTCGACGATGCAGGCCGAAGGCAGCAGCTCTGACTGCGTTCTGAAGCCGGTTGCCGTTTATCCGGATCCGGAGCGCAAGAACGGCGTTCTGGTTCTCTGCGAAGTCATGATGCCCGATGGCACGACCCCGCATCCGTCCAACACCCGCGCCTCCATCCTCGACGACGAAGGCGCCTGGTTCGGCTTCGAGCAGGAGTATTTCTTCTATCAGAACGGCCGCCCGCTCGGTTTCCCGGAAGCCGGCTTCCCCGCGCCGCAAGGCCCCTATTACTGCGGCGTCGGTTTCAGCAATGTCGGCGATGTTGCCCGCAAGGTCGTCGAAGAGCACCTCGACATCTGCCTGGCTGCCGGCATCAACCATGAAGGCATCAACGCAGAAGTCGCCAAGGGCCAGTGGGAATTCCAGGTGTTCGGCAAGGGCTCGCGCAAGGCCGCCGACGAAATCTGGCTCGCCCGCTACCTGCTGCAGCGCCTGACGGAAAAATACGGCATCGACGTCGAATACCACTGCAAGCCGCTCGGCGACACCGACTGGAACGGCTCGGGCATGCACGCCAACTTCTCGACCGAATACATGCGCACAGTCGGCGGCAAGGACTATTTCGAAAACCTGATGGCTGCCTTTGCCGAAGCCCGCGCCGACCACATCGCCGTCTACGGTCCTGATAACCACATGCGCCTGACCGGCAAGCACGAAACCGCTTCGATCCACCAGTTCAGCTACGGCGTTGCTGACCGTGGCGCTTCGATCCGCGTTCCGCATAGCTTCGTCAACAACGGTTACCGCGGTTACCTCGAAGATCGCCGCCCGAACTCCAAGGGCGACCCCTACCAGATCGCTTCGCAGATCCTGAAGACGATCTCGACAGTGCCGACCGACGTCGCAAAGCGCGAAGCCGCCTGATTTTCCCTTGCCCGGCGCATACGAGGGCGCCGGGCAAACTCGACTATGTCGCGCCTCTCGCGACGACAAACAAAAACGCCCTGCGGATTGCGGGGCGTTTTTTGTTTTGGAGCGATGCGCGCGTGGTTCCGAGCTTTAGACCGCGCGCACGAAATGATCGGGTTCCACTTCGCGAATCGACTCTTGCGTCGCTGCCGAGCGGCGGCGTGTCTCGTCTGCCTCGGAGGCGCTGACTTGCGCGTTCGGATCGTCGAAGCGGATGTCGGGGTCGGGAACGGCCGAGAGCAACAGCTTGGTATAGGGATGGGCCGGATTGTCGATGACCTTGCCGGTATTTCCCCATTCGACGATCTGGCCGGCATACATCACCGCGATATCCTCGGCCACATAGCGGGCGGTCGCGATGTCGTGGGTGATGTAGAGCAGGCCGAGGTTCATCTCGCGCTTCATTTCGCTGAGCAGATTGAGCACGCCGAGGCGCACGGAAACGTCGAGCATCGAGGTCGGCTCGTCGGCGACGATGACCTCGGGCTTTGCCGCGAGTGCGCGGGCGATGTTGACGCGCTGGCGCTGACCGCCCGAGAGTTCGTGCGGGTACTTCGGCGCGACGATATCGGGATCGAGCTTCACTTGCCGCAGGAGCGCCTTGATCTCCTCCGCGATTGCGGCGCCCTTGATGTCGGGGCGATGCAGCATCAGCGGCCGCTTCAGATGATAGGCGATCGTGTGGGCCGGGTTGAGCGAGGCGAACGGATCCTGGAAGATCATCTGCACCGATCGGCGATAGTCGGCGTTCTCCTTGCTTTCCGCTGAAACGATGGGCTTGCCCTTGAAGAGCAGCCGCCCTTCGCTCGGTTCGTATTCGCGCATGGCGATGCGGGCGCAGGTGGTCTTACCGCTGCCGGATTCGCCGACGACGGCGAGCGCCCGTCCCGTATGGAGCGAAAAAGAAATCGACCGCGCGGCACGCACGGCGCCCGGTCCGTTGCCAAAGGTCTTGCTGACCTTGTCCAAGGTCAAAATGGGTGCGGATGTGCCGGTCATCGAAGAACGCCTCCATGCAGCGAGGGAAAGGAGGCCCAGAGCTTCTTCGTGTAGTCGTGTTCGGGCGTCCGGTAGATGGTGTCGGCGGTGCCCTGTTCGACCAGCTTGCCGGCAAGCATGATGCCGATGCGGTCGCAGAACTGCACCATCAGCCCGAGGTCGTGGGTGATGAAGAGCACGGCGAAGCCGAGCTTGCGCCGGAGCTCGTTGATGCGCTGCAGGATTTCGCGCTGAACGACGACGTCAAGCGCCGTCGTCGGTTCGTCCATGACGATGAGGCGCGGATCGAGCGCCAGGCAGATGGCAATCACGATGCGCTGGCGCATGCCGCCGGAAAACTGGTGCGGATAGTCGCGCATCCGGTCCGGCGAAATATCGACGAGCCGCAGCATTTCTGCAGTGCGGTCACGCGCAGCGGCCCGGCTTATGCCCTTATGTGTCTTCAAGACGTCGTAGAACTGCTGCTCGATGCGCAACACCGGGTTCAGCGAGTTCATCGCGCTCTGGAACACCATCGCCACCTCGCGCCAGCGGAAATCGGCAAGGCCCTTATGGTCGAGATCGAGCACGTTGCGGCCGTCGAGCAGGATGGCGCTCTCCTTGCGGATCAGCGCCGGCGGCCTATGCAGCCGGCTAATGGCAAAGGCGATCGTGCTCTTGCCGCAGCCGGATTCTCCGGCAAGGCCGAAGACTTCCCCGGGCGCAACGTCGAAGCTGACGTCGTCGACGGCGCGGAAGTCGTTGGTCTCGCCGATATAGTCGATGGTCAGGTTTTTGACCGAAAGCAATGGCGCTGTCACAGGCGGCCCTCCCCGGAACGGATAAGGGCCGACCAGCGGCCGAGGCGGTTGCCGGTGCGCAGCCGCGGATTGGCGATCTCATCGACCGCGAAGTTGAGCAGCGACAGGCCAATGCCGAGGAAGGCGAGCGCGAAGCAGGGCGTCAGGATGTCCCACCAGGCGCCGACCGAAAGGGCAGAGGCCTTCTGGGCGCCATAGAGCATGGTGCCCCAGGAAACGACCTTGGGATCGCCAAGGCCGAGGAACTCGAGCGTTGCCTGGGTGATGATCGCAAAGATCACGCTGCCGATGAAGTTGATGCCGACAATCGAAATCAAGTTGGGGAAGATCTCGAAGGTCATGATGCGCCAGCGCGGCTCACCCATCATCTCGGCGGATTTCACATAGTCCTTCTGCTTGACCGAGAGCGTTTCGGCGCGGGTGACGCGTGCGCCCCAGGCCCAAGAGGTGCCGCCGAGAATAAGCGCGATGACCCACGGGCTCGCCTGGCCGATGAAGGCGGCGAGCACGAGCAGCAGCGGCAGGTTTGGGACGACGAGCACCATGTTGGTGAAGAAGCTGATGACTTCGTCGACCTTGCCGCCGCGGTAGCCGGCGATGATGCCGAGCGCGGTGCCGACGGCGGTGATCAAAAGGCCGGCGCCGAAACCGACCGCAAGCGAGGTACGAGCGCCATAGATCAGGCGTGCGAAGACGTCCTGGCCGATGCGGGTGGTTCCGAGCCAATGGTCGAGCGACGGCGCCTGGTGCGGCCGGCCGACGCGGGCGCTCGGGTCGTAGGTAGTCAGCAGCGGGGCGGCGATCGCCACGAGCAGAATGAAGGCGACGATCAGCGCGCCGACCATGGCCTTGCGATTGTGGATCAGCGGGAAGGAGGAGGTCTTCATGTCAAGCCCTCTTCAGTCGCGGGTCGAGCAGCACATAGCTGATGTCGACGACGAAGTTGGCGACGAGCATCGTGGCGGTCATGATCAGAAGCTGTCCCTGGATGACGGGGTAATCGCGGGCGAGGATAGCCTGGTAGAGAATGTTGCCGAGACCGGGGTAGTTGAACACGACCTCGGTCACCAGCGAGCCGCCAAGCACCGTGCCGATGGCAATAGCAAGGCTCGAAACGGTCGGCAGCAGCGCGTTGCGCGCGGCATACCAGAGCATCACGCGGGTGTCGGAAAGCCCCTTCGCGCGGGCCATGACGATATAGTCCTCGCCGAGCAGGTTGATCATGTTGTTGCGCATGGTCACGGCGAAGCCGCCTGTCAGAACGGCGCAGAGCGTCAGCATCGGCAGCAAGCCGTGATAGATGACGCTACCGAAATAGGTGAGCGAGAAAGCCGGATCGAGCGCCGGATCGGCGGCATAACCGGTCGGAAACCAGCCGAGGGTGAAGCCGAAGGTGAAGACGACGATCAGCGAGGTGACGACGGCCGGCACCGAGGTCGCGAAGATCGCGCCGACGGAAACGATGACGTCGAAGAGGCTGCCGCGTCGCCAGGCGGCAAGAATGCCGAGGAAGGTGCCGAGCGCGAAGCTTACCAGCGTCGCCGTGCCCATCAGCCCCGCGGTCCAGACGAGCGCATTGCCGAGAACCGTCGTCACCGGCAGCGGGAAATACTTGATCGAGCGACCGAGATCGCCGCTGAAGATGCTGCCGAGATAGGTGAGGTACTGCTGCCAGAGCGGGCCGTCGACGAAGCCGAAGGTCAGTTTCAGGGCCTGCAGGCTTTCGGGCGGCAACTCGGCGCCGGCGCTCGAAAACATGATCTGCACCGGATCGCCGGGCATCAGCCGCGGCAGGAAGAAGTTGATCGTCGCCGCGGCGACGAAGGCCGCCAGGTAGAAGCACAGGCGGCGTAGCAGAAAGGCCATCGGGAACTCCATCGACTGCGGCCGCCGCATGTGGGCGTCAGGCGGCAGGGCTGTCTTTTTGTCGGACCGTCCGAACGAGCAAAAGCCAGGACGGTCGCGTGGCGGACGAAGGGCGTCCGCCACTGTTTCCGGATCAAGACAAGGCGCCCTCCCGGAGCATCGTCCGTGAGAGCGCCGCGCCTGCGATCGGGTTACTTCACCGGTTCAAGCGCCAGCAGGTGCAGGAGACGCGCCGGGTTGTTGCGGGTGATCGACGGGTTGACGAAGGGGTTTTCCGCCGTCGCCCAGCCCTTGAAGCGCTTAGTGTTGTACTGGTACCAGTTCGGGTTGTTGAATACCGGCATCATGGGCATGTTCTCGGCGACGACGCGTTGTGCCTTGTTCATCGCTTCCTTCTGCTTGATCGGGTCAGCGGTCTGGGTGAACTCCGTCAGCAGAGCCTCGACGTCCGGATTGAACCAGCGCTGCGCGGTGAAGCGGGTCTTGCCCTTGTCCGAAGCGCTGAAGGCGCGCTTGTAAGGGTAGTAGGGCGAGGCCGATGCCGGCAGGCTGTTGATCGCCGCGTCGAAGGTGCCGTTGATGAGGTTACCGGTCCAGACAGCCTCTTCCGGCGTCTCGATCTTGGCGTCGAGGCCGACCGCCTGCAGGCCTTCGGCCGCGATCGTCACCGTGTCGATCCAGTCGGTCCAGGAGCTCGGCACAATGATCGAGAAGGCGATCTTGCTGCCATCCGGGTTGTCGCGGAAGCCGTCGCCGTCCTTGTCGGCATAGCCGGCTTCGTCGAGCAGCGCCTTGGCGGCGTCGGCATCGTACTTGCCGTATTTACCGAAGTCGGCCGCAACCGACGGATCGGCCCAGCTCTTGTAAAGTTCGCCCATGCCGGCCGGGTCTTCGTTGAGCGTCGGATAGCCGTAGCCGGCGACGTCAACCATGGTGCCGCGGTCGAGCGCCATCGAGGCGGCGCGGCGGAACTTCACGTCGTTGAAGGCCTTACGATTGTTCTCGTTCGCGGTTTCCTGGTTGAACAGGAAGGCGACCATGCTGCTTGGCGAGTACCAGAAGTGATAGTGCTCCGGGTCCTTGGCGACATAGACGTTCTCGATATCCGGGATGAAGGAAACGCCCCAGTCGAGCGTGCCGGAGGCCGTCGCCGTCAGGATCTGGTTGTTGTCGGCGAGCTGCGGGAAGCGCACGCAGTCGATCTTCAATGTTGCGGCATCCCAATAATGCGGGTTGCGGCACTGGTCGTAGGTCTGGCCGGTAAAGCGCGGGATCTCGGTCAGCGGGCCGCTGCCGACGGGCGTCTCGTTGGCGAAGGTCACCGGCTCGGCGATGTCCTTCCAGACATGCTCCGGAACGATCGGCAGCTGCGCCAGCTGCTCGGCTGCGAGCGAGCTCGGATTGGCGAGCATGAAGCGCACCGTCTCAGCATCCACGGCCTCGACGCCGGTGATGAAGGTCCAGATGCTGACGAAATCAAGCGCCGGGAACTTCTTCAGATAGTCGTAGGTGAACTTGACGTCGGTCGCCGTCAGCGGCTTGCCGTCCGACCACTTCAGGTTCGGCCGAAGCTTGAACTCGATCGACTTCAGGTCGTCGGCAAGCTTGAAGCTTTCAGCCAGGCGAAAGACCGGCTTGTTGCCGTCGAAGCGATTGAAGACGACGAGCGGCTCGTAGATGAAATCGAGCGTGCTCTGGCGCGCCGAGGTCTGATTGAACGGGTTGAAGTTGCGTACCCAGGTGGTCGCCGGCTCGATGTTGGCGGTGAGCACGGTCTGGGCGGCCGCCGGGCCGGCGAGGAGGGCAAGCGCGGTGGCTGCGCCGAGAATGGATTTTTTCACGGTAGTTCCCCTTTTGATTTTCGGATTGGTCAGGCGACGAGGGCGCTGTTGAACATGTCCTCGACTTCCGCTTGGGCCGCGCGCACGTCGACCTTCAGCGTGCCGAGACGGGCCTTGCCGGCGTCGATCCGCTTCTGGGCGGCGGCGGTCAGCGGACTTGCCGCCTTGGCTGCCGCTTCGCTTTCAGCGAGCGTGCCGTGGCTGTGGAGCGCAATGTCGAAACCGGCGTCGAGCACCTGGCGGACACGCTCTGGCAGCGTACCGCGAAGCGATTCCATGAAGATGCAATCGGAAACGAGAACGCCGTCGTAGCCCATGTTGTTGCGGATGACGTCGTGCATGACCGGCGAGATGGATGCCGGCAGCTCCTTGTCGAAAGCGGAATAGACGACATGGGCGACCATGGCCCAGGGCGTGTCGCGAAGTGCTACGAAGGGCTTGAAGTCGGTAGCGGTCAGCGTCTCGCGCGAAGCATCGACGATGGGCCGCTCCTTGTGCGAATCGAGCGTCGCCCGGCCGTGGCCCGGGATGTGCTTCATGACCGGCATGTTGCCGGTCTCAAGCAGGCCATCGACTACCTCACGGCCGAGCGCTGCGATGAAGTCCGGATCGGCGCCGAAGGAGCGGGCGCCGATCACCGAGCTGGTGGTTGCAAAAACGAGGTCGAGCACCGGCGAGCAGCCGCTCGTGAGACCAAGTTCGCTCATCATCGTGCCCATGGCCTGGCTCGAAAGGCGAAGCGCCTTCTTGCCGAGGGCGACATCGCGGCGGGCGAGCTCGGCGAACTCGCCGAAGGAGCGAAACAGCGGCCAGGGGCCGGCGTCGAGATGCTGGACGCGGCCGCCTTCCTGGTCGGTGAAGACGGGGGCATCTTCGCGGCCAACCGCTTCGCGAAAGCGTTCGATCAGCGCCCTTGTCTGCGCGGGTTCGCGCTGGTTGCGGCGGCCGACGAACAGGCCGAGCGGATTGGTTTCGCGGAACAGAGCGAACTCGTCGTCGGAAAGTGTGGGATTGGGAATGCCGACAAAGAGGGCAAGCGGGGTCGAGGACATTGGGAGGCTCCGATAGTGGAAATTACTTGGAAGGGCGGCGCAGCATGCCCTGGTAGATCCCCTTGTCGGGGGCCGGGATCGGCACGGCGCCGACGGTCTTTGCGTAGAAATCGACGGGGCCGGCATCGCCGATGAAGGCATAGGCGTGGCCAAGGGTCTTCATGGTGTCGAGACAACTGGAGAGCAGCGCCACGCCGATACCCTTGCCACGGCTTGCGGGATCGACGCCCGTCGGGCCGAAAAAGCCCGGCGCCGTCGTGTCATAGCAGGCAAAGCCGACCAGCTTGCCGTCGTCCACGGCAATGAGGCATGCCACGGGGCGGCGCGTGAAGGCGACAGCCACCTCGCTTGCCCAGGTCTCGCTGAAATTCTCCCGCACCCAATCAATGACCAGGCGCATTTCCGGCGGCAAGGCGGGCCGAATGGTCGCCTTGTCGGTTTCGGTTCTTCGCTCGAGTTCGCCAAGGATCGGCGAATACAAGCTCACCAGCATGTCAGGCATGTGCTCCTCCACATATTCCGTTATTAAGGAATTGCTGCCTTTGTAATGCAATAGATGGAGCCAACCCGACCGGCTTGTCAATCGCCAATCGCCAGATTCGCGGTGCTATCCTCTTTTCGCGCCATCAGACGTCGACCGATGAAACGTTCCAGCGGTGCAGCCTAGGACCGCGTATCCCGGCCGGCCTCGGGTGCATGGCTGCGGTAGCGGTGCCGGAAAAATGGCGGCCAAAAGAGCCGAGCAAAGCGCTTCGCTCTGAAGATTGCACGTTTGTACAACTTTGTTCTTGGGTTGTTCGAAATATATCTTGATTTACAAAAACACTAAGTATGAATATTCGCGCTCTCATGAAGTGCATGCTTAAGAAGAGCTCGCCATTTTCGATCGCGACCAAGTATTTCCTGAGAAGAAAAGTATTGTTTTTCTGCGTGGGCGGCGCAGGTTCTTGTCCCGCTGCCTTTATGGCTACTCCGCCGGACGCGTCAGGATGAACAGCGCAGGAAGCGCCATCGACGCCGCGACGATCGCGGCCAGCGTCAGGCTTGGATTGCCGAAGAAAACGAAGAGTCCGAAGCTAGCGGCCATCAGGCTGACCGCACCGGTTTTGGCGCGCTTGGAGATGGCGCCCTTTTCACGCCATAGCCGCAGCGAGGCCCCGAAGACGCGGTGATTGAGCAGCCATTGCTCCAATCGCGGCGAAGCGCGAGCGAAGAGGCCCGCCGCCAAAAGCAAGAACGGAGTCGTCGGCAGGACGGGGAGGAAGGCGCCGATGACACCCAACCCGACCATCAGCCATGCAATACCAAGACAGAGGATACGAAGGGCGGGGTTCATACGATGGCTCCGGTGAGCGTCATGCTTCGGATGTCTCGACGATCGGCGTCGTGGCCGCCTCGCTCGGCGGCCAGCGGCGAAGCGCCTCGGCTCCCAGCTCCGTCAGGGCATAGATGCCGCGGTCGATCCGCTCGAACCAACCATAGACGTTGCTGAGCAGGATCTTGGCGGCATCCGGTGCGACCGGGCGAAGGTCGCGCGGGCGCTGCTGGCCGCTCTGCAGGGCGGCCGCACAGGCAAGCGCCTGCTGCCGATAGGCGGTCATGATCGGCGAACGGGTGGCACCGCCGGCGGTCGGGTCGCCCTTGCGGCGGCGGTGCTCGCTGATCAGGCGCGACCGCTTCCTGTTGTTCTTGCGAGGCATTACCGCGGAGGCTGCGAGAATGACGTCGACCATGCCATTGTCGGCGACCGCCAGCATGCCGAATCCGAGCCTGCGGCAGAGATCGCGGAACCGGCGATCGCTCTCCCGCCCCTTGCCTTTGGCCGAGACACGGGCGGCGATCCACACCTCGTCGCCGGCGGTGGCGCGGTCGACGGCCTGCAGGATCAGCTCGAGATTGAAGCTCAGCTTGAGTTCGCAGATGACGACAAGCGGCGGCTCGTCATCGCTGAGCGCCACCATGTCGCAGCCGCCGATCTCGCCCTTGACGCTGTAGCCGCGGGTTTCGAGAAAGCTCTTGATCGGCTGATAGAGGGTCGTCTCCAAACCCGGGAATCCTGTTCTGGTCGAAATCGGGGAGGCTCAAGCAGTGACGCATCATTGCGAAAGGAGACTAGCAGATAACCCCGATCGCCGGACTTGTCATCACGTCGCAGCAGGAAGGAGGGCTGACCTCGTTGCTCCGAGGATCCAACCGATGCAGTAGCAACCTCGCTTCGTCCTAACCTTGTGTTGTGCTATTATTCTCGAATGGACTCCTCTTCGGAGGCGTCGGGCATGCGAGGTTTTGACGACGGATGTTGCGAATCCTCACGCTGTTGTTTGTTTTGATCTCGTCATTCGCGTTTCCAGCTTCGCCGCAGGCCGAAAACGATCGGGTCGCCTTGGTGCTGCATGTCAACGGCGCCATCGGCCCGGCCACGGCCGAATATGTCAGGCGCGGCTTGACGAAGGCGGAACAGCGCCGCCTTCCGCTGGTGGTCTTGCAGATGGATACACCCGGAGGTCTCGACACGTCGATGCGCGAGATTATCCGCGCGATCCTCGCTTCCCCCGTGCCCGTTGCAAGCTACGTTGCGCCGAGCGGCGCGCGTGCGGCGAGCGCCGGCACCTATATCCTCTATGCCAGCCACATCGCGGCCATGGCGCCGGGAACGAACCTCGGGGCGGCGACGCCGATTGCGATCGGTGGTGACATGTTCGGTCAGGGGAAGGATGGCGATACCAGCAAGGACGGCGGCAAGCAGCCGGCGGCTCAGAACGCCGCCGAGGCGAAGCTCGTCAATGATGCCGTGGCCTATATCCGAGGACTGGCCGAACTGCGCGGGCGCAATGCCGACTGGGCCGAGAAGGCGGTGCGCGAGGCTGCAAGCCTCTCGGCCGAAGCGGCCGTCAGGGAGAAGGTCGTCGATTTCACCGCCGCCACCGTCGCCGATCTCTTGCAGCAGGCAAACGGGCGCTCCGTGCAAGCGGGGCAACAGGAGATCGTGCTCGATACGGCGGCGCTTGCCGTCGAGGACTTCGTGCCCGACTGGCGCACCAGGCTGCTTTCGGTCGTTACCGATCCCAATATCGCGGTCATCCTGATGATGATCGGCATTTACGGTTTGATCTTCGAGTTCCTGTCTCCGGGGTCGGTGGCGCCGGGCACCATCGGCGGCATCAGCCTGTTGCTTGGGCTCTATGCGCTTTCGGTGCTACCCGTCAGCTACGCCGGCATCGGACTGATCCTGCTTGGCATCGGCCTGATGGTTGCCGAGGCGCATTCGCCGTCTTTCGGCGTGCTCGGCGCCGGTGGCAGCGTTTCACTGGTTCTGGGCGCGGCAATCCTCTTCGACACGGATACGCCGGGCCTGCAGGTCTCCTGGTCCGTGCTGGCGGCGCTTGCCGTCGCAAGCTTCGGCTTCAGCCTGCTGGTCGCACGGCTGGCCTTCAGCTCACGCCACCACGCGGTGGTGACCGGCGGCGAACAGATGATCGGGATTGCGGGCAAGGTCGATAGTTGGACAGGCGCCGCCGGCTACGTCATCGCCCATGGCGAACGCTGGCAGGCGGTGAGCACGGAAACGCTGTCGAGAGGTGAAGATGTGAAGGTTGTCGGGCGGAACGGACTGACGCTCGAAGTGGTGCGCGAAGGTCAAAAGGCATAGCGCTCCGCGGGTCCTATGGGCGCAGGCGAAAGCGTCCGGAATGGAGGAATGGTCATGGACATGTTTGGGAGCCTCGCTCCTCTTGCCGCGTTGTTGGTGCTTGTCATTCTCGTTATCGCCTATTCGATCCGGATCCTGCGTGAATACGAGCGCGGGGTGATCTTCACGCTCGGGCGGTTCACCGGCGTCAAGGGACCGGGGCTGATCCTGCTGGTGCCCTATGTGCAGCAGATGGTGCGGGTCGATCTCAGGACCCGGGTGCTGGACGTGCCGAGCCAGGACGTGATCTCCCATGACAACGTTTCAGTTCGGGTCAGCGCCGTGATCTATTTCCGGGTCATCGATGCGGAAAAATCGACGATCCAGGTCGAAGACTTCATGATGGCGACCAGCCAGCTGGCGCAGACCACCCTGCGCTCGGTGCTCGGCAAACACGATCTCGACGAGATGCTGGCGGAGCGGGACCGGCTGAACGAAGACATCCAGAAGATCCTCGACAGTCAGACGGATGCCTGGGGCATCAAGGTCGCGACCGTGGAAATCAAACATGTCGACATCAACGAGAGCATGATCCGCGCGATCGCCCGCCAGGCCGAGGCCGAGCGCGAACGGCGCGCCAAGGTGATCAATGCCGAGGGCGAGCAGCAGGCTGCCGCCAAGCTGCTCGAGGCTGCCGAGATCCTGTCCAAGCAGCCTCAGGCGATGCAACTGCGCTATCTGAGCACGCTCAACGTCCTTGCGGGCGAGAAGAATTCAACTGTCATCTTCCCGTTCCCCATGGAGCTCGGCCGCCTGTTCGGGCTAAAGGCCGACAAGCCGCCCGGTCAAACGTGAGCGCCGCGAAGGCGCTCAGGCCGCCGCCGTTTCAAGATTGGCGACCTTCATGAGGTCGTCGACTGCGCCGGGCGCAGCCGCCAAGACCGGAGACCAATGCGTCAAAGCCTCGCCGCGCGTCGGGAAGGGCAATGTCCAGCCGCCGGCTTCGTTCACCAGGCAGTAGCCACCGAGGCAATCCCAGGCATGCATATAGGGCTCGTAGTAACCGACGAGGCGACCGGCGGCGACATAGGCGATCATCAGCGCACCGGAGCCGTTGCGCATGAAGTTGCCGCCATTCGAAAGCAGACGCTCGACGATGGCACCCATCTCGCCGGGTTTCACCTGATCGTTGGCGCCAAGCCCGGTGACGGCGTTGCGGATCGTGCGCGTGTCGTCGAGGCGAAGCGGCTTGCCGTTCAGCGTCGCGCCGCGGCCCGTTGCCGCCGCGTAGACTTCCTGATGGCAGGGCGCGTGGATCACGCCGATGACGGGCTTCTCCGCATGCACGACGGCGATCGAGACGCACCAGTTCGGCATGCCGTTGACGAAGGGCGTGGTACCGTCGATCGGATCGAGCACCCAGGTGAAGCCGGATGTGCCGTCGAGAAGACCATGCTCCTCGCCAAGCACGCCATCATCCGGAAACGCGGCGGCGATCTTGTCGCGGATCAGCGTCTCGACGTTGCGATCGGCGATCGAGACGACGTCGTGCGCGTCGCGCTTGGTTTCGATGACAAGCGTTTCCCGCTTCAGGAAATAGTCGTAGGCGAGCCGACCGGCCTCCTCGGCCATGGATTTGGCAAGCGCGAACCGGGCGTCGAGGCCGGCAATTTCAGCAGTCATGCAAGTGTCCTTCTCGTATCCAGTTGTAAAAAGTCATGCGTCAATCAAAGCGAGGCCCCGGTTGCGGAAACCGATCGCGACCTCCGTTGCCGGAGATAGCATGTCCTCGACCGCCTGATCGACAACAAACAGGAGGCCGGTAGCCGTTTCGACCTCGTATTCGACATGGCCGCCGAGATAGGCAGCGCTGCTGATCGTGCCGGAAAGTGCTGCGCCCTTGGCCGGCGTCAGGGTCACCGCATTGGGACGCACTGCAAGCTTCGACGGCCCTGGCCGAGCGGTCTTCGAGGGCAGCCGATGTTCGAGGCCGCCGATGCGGATCGTCGCCTGACCGGCTTCGGCGGCGGTGACCTCGCAAGGCAGCACATTGGCCTCGCCCATGAAGTCGGCGATGAAGGTGGAGGCGGGCGTCTCGTAGAGATCGCGTGGTGCTCCTTCCTGCGCGATCGCACCATCCTTCATGACGATGATGCGGTCGGAAACGGCAAGCGCCTCATCCTGGTCGTGGGTGACGTAGACGGCGGTGAAGCCGAGCCGCTGCTGCAACTCGCGGATTTCCGTGCGCACCTTGCGGCGCAGGCGCGCATCGAGGTTCGACAGCGGCTCGTCCAGCAGCAGCACTTGCGGTTCGAGCACGAGGGCGCGGGCGACGGCGACACGTTGCTGCTGTCCGCCGGAGAGCTCCGCCGGGAGCCTTTGTCCGAGGCCGCCCAGGCCGACGAGCTGCAGGCCTTCCTCGGCGCGCTCGCGCGCCTCCTTCTTCTTGATGCCGGAGGATTCAAGGCCATAGGCGACATTGTCGAGCGCCGACATGTGCGGGAAGAGCGCATAGGACTGGAACACCATCGAGACGTCGCGCTCGTTGGCCGGAAGCATGGTCACGTCCTTGCCACCGATCAGGATCTTGCCGGCGGAGGGGTGCTCGAGGCCGGCAAGCATGCGCAGCGTTGTCGTCTTGCCGCAGCCGGAAGGCCCAAGCAGGGTCACGAGTGTACCGGGCTCGATGGTGAGCGACAGGTCGTGGATTGCAGTGAAGGCGCCGAACTGCTTGCGCACGTTCTGAAAGACGACCGAGCCGGTGCGCGGGGTGCTCATGTGGGTGCTCATGCGGTTTTCTCCTGGGAGATGGTGGTGGCGGCTGGACGGGCGGGGGCGGCACCGAGGACGCGGTTTTCGCGCCTCAGTTTGCGTTCGCCGACGAGGAGTTGCAGGCTGGTGATGACGGTGATCATCACCAGGATGAGGGCCGAGGAATAGGCGATCGCAACACCGAACTCGCCGTTTTCGACAAGGCCGACGATATAGGCAGTGGCCATGTTGTATTCGGCGCTGACGAGGAAGACGACCGCGCTGATCGAGGTGATCGCCCGGACGAAGGAATAGACGAGCGCTGCGACGATCGCCGGCCGCAAGAGCGGCAGGATGACCTTGCGCAGCGTGCGGAAGCTGGTTGCCCGAAGCGTCAGCGACGCCTCGTCGAGGCTCTTGTCGAGCTGGCTCATCGCCGCTATGCCGCCGCGCACGCCAACCGGCATGTTGCGGAAGACGAAGCAGGCGACGAGGATCAGTGCCGTGCCGGTCATTTCGAGCGGCGGCAGGTTGAAGGCGATGATGTAGCTGATGCCGATGACGGTGCCGGGAATGGCAAAGCTCAGCATCAGCGCGAACTCGAAGACATCACGGCCGGCAAAGCGCTGGCGCACGATGAGGTAGGCCGTCAGCAGCCCGACGAGTGCCGTCAGCGGTGCGGCGAGCAGCGAAATCTCCATGGTCGTCCAGAAGGAATTCCAGGTAACACCGGTCCAGGCAATCGCGCCGTCTACGACGGAAATCGAGAAAGCCTTGGCGTAGTGGTCGAGGGTCAACGAGTTGTCGAGGCCCCAGGTCTTCACGAAACCGCCGAAGAGGATCATGCCGTAGACGACGACGGTGAAGATCATCCAGGGGATGACGATGGCGTGGACGCCGATCGACAGCGAGCGTGGAAGCGCGCTGTGGGCGCCGGAGTCGCCCTTGCCGGTGACGGTCGAATAGTTCTTGCCGGCGAGCCAGTAGCGCTGAGCCAGGAAGGCGGAAAGCGTGAAGCAGAGCAGAATGATTGCGAGAACCGCTGCGCGGGACGGATCGTTCTGGGCGCCGACGACGGCGAAGAAGATTTCGGTCGAGAGCACGCCGTGGCTACCGCCGAGCACGAGCGGGTTGCCAAAATCGGCCATGCTTTCGATGAAGCCGATGAGGAAGGCGTTGGCGAGGCCGGGCTTCATCAGCGGCAGCGAGACGTTCCAGAAGGTGCGCCAGCGATCGGCGCGGAGCGTCTGCGACGCCTCTTCCATCGATGGGCTGACGCCTTCGACGACGCCGATCAGCACGAGGAAGGAGATCGGCGTGAAGGAGAGGACCTGGGCGATCCAGATGCCGGTAAGGCCGTAGAGCCAGCGGCCGGGCTCGATGCCGAAGGCATCGGACAGAAACTCGGTGACGACGCCGGCGCGGCCGAAGAGCAGCGTCAGCGCCAGGCCGATGACGAAGGGCGGGGTAATGATCGGCAGGATAGTCAGGAGCCGCATGCCCTTCTTGAAGGGAAAGCGCGTGCGGGTGGCCACAAGCGCGAAGGCAAGGCCAAGGAGCGTCGAGCCTGATGCGGTCATCAGCGCCAGCCACAGGGTGCGCCAGGCGACGCCGCAGCGGCCTTCGCCGATGACGCAGCCCAGGCTCCAGATCGAGCCGTCCTGGATGTTGCGAATGAAACCGTCAGGCTTGAACGAGCCGTCGAAATCCTGGACGGAAGCTGCGAACATGCTGCCGACCGGATAGAAGACGAAGACGATGACCAGGGAAACGAGCAGCGAAATCGCCGCAACGATGAAGGCGTCCCCTTTGAGCACGCCACGCTCGGCGAGCCCGAAGGCGAACAGGAGAATGAAGGCGAGGGCAGACAGCACGGCGCCGGCGCCCATCGATGGCTGGCCGTCGGCAAGCGGCCCGAACAGGGTTTCGCTGATTGTCCAGGTCCAGCCGGTGAAGCCGATCGCCAGTCCCTGGAGGGCGAGATAAAGGACACCCGTTGCGCCGGCGACGGCAAGCAGAAGCCCGCGGCGCGCGGGATCGCTGACGAAACGCGCTGCCGCGCAGATGCCGAGCAATAGCAGTGCCACGACCAGCCACGACCGGCCATGGGCGAAGATCTGCATGAGGCCGGGGGCTACGGCCGGGTCCCCCGGGAAATCGGCGAGCCAGCCGAGCCCGAAGAAGCCACCTTCGATGCGATACCAGGGGACAGCCAAGAATGCGGCCAGTCCGAGCCCGAGGGTGAGGTCGAGCCTGCGGTTGCGATATTCCATGACGGTCCTCGCGTGATTTGAGATGAAAATGGTGCGCCGTTGGCCCCGATTCAGAGATCGGAGCCGACAAACGGGCGTCTATGCCAGGCGGTGCCGGCCGGATCGCTTTTCCGGCCGGCCGATCCTGCGATCAGTTGGCGCTTGCGCCCACTTCGCGATCCCAGCGCTCGAGCAGCGCCTTGCGCTTCTCGGCGTCGCCGAAGGTGGCGAAGTCGTAGTCGATCAGCTTGATGTCCTCGAACTTCGGTGCTTCCTTCGGCACTTCGGCCGATTTGTTGGACGGCAGCTGGAAGGACTTGGCGTCCTTCATGCGCGACTGCACTTCGGGCTTCAGCGCCCAGTCATACCAGGCCTTGGCATTGTCCAGGTTCTTGGCACCGCGAATGATCGACATCGAGCCGATCTCGTAGCCGGTGCCTTCGCAAGGCGCGATAGACTTGACCGGGAAACCTTCGGCGGTCTGGGCCACCGCGTCGTGCATGAAGACGATGCCGAGGCCGGCCTCACCGCGCGCGGCCGCCTTCACCGGTGCCGAGCCTGACTTGGTGTATTGCGCGATATTGCTGTTGAGCTTCTTCAGATAGTCGAAGGCCTGGTCCTCACCCATGATCTGCACCAGCGAGGCAAGCGCGGTATAGGCGGTGCCGGAAGAGTTCGGGTTCGCCATCTGGATTTCGCCCTTCAGCGAGGCGTCGAGTAGATCGGCCCAGCACTTCGGTTCCTTCAGGCCCTTCTTCGAGAAGATCTCGGTGTTGTAGCCCCAGCCGAGTGCGCCGGCATAGACGCCGACCGTGCGGTAACCCGAGCCCTCGGCCTGCTTCTTCGCCCAATCCTGAAGCTGATCGAGCATCGGTGACTTGTATTCGAGCGTCAGGCCATCGGAGGCGGCCTGCAGATGCGGGTCGCCGGTGCCGGCCCACCAGATATCGGTCTTCGGGTTGCGCGCCTCGGCGCGGATCTTGGCATAGGTCTCGCCCGAGGACAGGCGAACCATGTTGACCTTGATGCCGGTCTCTTTCTGGAAGTCGCCGGTCATCTGCTCGCAGATCACCACGTCTGCCGAGCAGATGAGGTTGAGGCTGCCTGAAGCCTGAGCCGGTAGCGCGGCGAGCGCCGTGCCGGTAAAGAGCATGAGGGAAACGGTCGTTGTTTTCATTGGGGCATCCTCCTGTTGCCTTGGTATATGTGGGCGCGAACGAGACACGGCGCGGCCATCGGCCTGCCCGCCGGGCAGCACGTTCACGGTTTCGGATTTGTGGTTTTCGAGAGCGGGTAAGGAAAAGTGCTTGCGGTTATCCGCGCCCATCCTGACCCAGTTTATGCGGCCCGGTCAGTTCGTCGCTGTGATCTCCGCGTCGAACCTTTCGAGCAATCGACTTCGTTCTTCCGGCGAGCCGAAGGTGGCGAAGTCGTAGTCCACCATTTTGATCATCGAGATATCGGGTGCGGCGAGCGGCAGGTTCGAGCGGGCGTTGGACGGCACCTGGTTCTGTCCGGAGGCCGCCCCCGTGCCCTGACCCTCCGGGCTCAAGGCGAAATCGACGAAGCTTTTCGCCACCCCCAGATGCCGAGCACCCTTGACGATGCTGACGGCGCCGATCTCGTAGCCGGTGCCCTCGCAGGGCGCGACGATAACGAGCGGCGAGCCCGCCTGCTTCTGCGTGACGGCGTCATGCATGAAGGAAATGCCGATCAGCGTTTCCCCTCGCGCGGCCGCCTTCACGGGGGCGGAGCCGGCGGTCGTGTACTGGTCGATGTTGCGATTGAGCGCTGCCAGGAAGCGGAAGGCTTCGTCTTCGCCGAAGAGCTGAACCAGGGTCGCAAGCGTCGTGAAGGCGGTGCCGGAGGAATTCGGGTTGCCGCTGCGGATGCGGCCGCGATAGGCGTTGTCCGCAAGATCCTTCCAGCAGGTCGGTGCTGGCAGCTTCAGCGCATGCAGAAGATCGGCATTGTAGGCAAAGCCAAGCGCCCCGGCATAGATACCCGCCGAACGGCCGCCGGAAATGGCGAAGAAGTTCTGCGCCCAGGGCAGCATGTCGCGTTCATGCGCCGGCTTGTAGGGTTCGAGCAGGTTCTCGGATCCGGCCTGCAGATGGGTGTCGCCCGTGCCGCCCCACCAGACATCGACGGTCGGCGCGTCTTTCTCGGCCCGCAGCTGGTTGAGGATGTCGCCGGTGCTCTTTCGGGTCATCGAGATTTCGAGGCCGGACTTCGTCTCGAACGCCGTCTTCATCGTCGCGCACCACGCTTCGTCGACACCGCACAGCACGGTGAGTGCCGGCGCCGTCATGCCTGTTGTGGCGGTGCACAGCCACAGGGCCACGCACCCGCCGATAGCGGTGATGCCTCTCACGATGTCCTCCCATTTGGAACGCTGCCGTTCCAATCTCCGCAGTCAGGATGTCGATATTCCCCGCCTGCCGCAATCGGAGAATGGTTACCGTTCTTACAGCCTTGGGCGCTCTCCGCGGTTTCAAAATTACAAAGATTACAAATATGACAAATCACATAATGTGAGCTGCTTTGAACATTGGGACGGCCCCGCCTATGATGGGGGCGGGAGGACGTGCATGCTGAGTGAGAGGATACGGATTCTGATCGTCGAGGACGATCCGGACATGGCGGAGCTTATTTCCGATCTGGTGGAGGCAGAAGGTTGGCTACCCCTGACCGCGCCGTCGGCGGAGGCGGCGGCCAATGTCCTGGCGCGCGAGGCGGTGCATCTCGTGCTTGTCGACCACAACTTGCCGGGCACTTCGGGCCGCACCTTTGCGCAGAGGCTGCGGGCACGCACCAATATCGGCATCGTCATGGTGACGGCGGCAGGCAGTGCTGCGGACCGGGTGCTGGGATTGGAGACGGCGGCGGACGATTATGTCGTCAAGCCGTTCGAGCCGATCGAGTTGACGGCGCGCATCAAGGCCGTCCTACGCCGCACCTATCCCTCGCTCAAGCCGGAGCGGGAAAGCGAGCGTGAGACCGAGCCGGCATCGATGAAGCTCGGCGACTGGTCGATCGATCTCAGGAGCCGCCGGGCGATTTGCCTGAACGATCCTTCGAGGTCGCTGACGAGCGCCGAGTTCGCTCTTCTGGAAATCCTCGCGGAAACACCGAACACGCCCGTCGGCCGCGCGCAGATACTCGACCGCCTCGGCGCCGAAAGCGACCGCTACATCGACCGCAACGTCGATGTGCTCGTGCTCCGGCTCCGGCGCAAGATCGAGCGCAATCCGGACCTGCCGCGCCACATCAAGACGAGACGCGGCAAGGGATACGTGCTCGATACCGACGACGGCGAGTCGAAGCCGTGATCGTTCGCCCTTTTCTTTCGTCGATTGCCTTCCGGCTCCCGTTCGCTATCGCCTTCATCTGCGTGCTCGTCTTCGGCCTTGCGACGGTCGCAGTTTTTGGTCTGCAACGGGCGCGCGACGAGATGGCGGCCTACGGGCTGCAGGCGTTCACCAGCCTTGCCAAGGCCTCGCTCGTGTCGCGCCAGGTTTCCGATCTTGTGTCGAGCGCGCCGTTTCTGATGAACGCCACTTCGCCCTACCGGGTTTCGAGCGAAAGCCGCTCGGTGGTCGCGCAGGTCGATGCGCTGTTGCGCGCCATGGCGCCGCAGAACGGCGATGCGGCGGTCAAAGGTTTTGCCAGCGGGCATATCGTCGAGCTTCTGGAGACCATCCGCACGCAGACGATGACGCTCGCCGGCGACGCGGAATCGGCGCAGCAGCACAAGGCCGAAGCGGCAGCCGCGCTTGGCGAGATCGCGACCGGCAGCGGCATGGCCGATGCCGATTTCCGCCGCCGCCTCAATGGGATTGTGCAATCGGCATCCAACTCCGACAGCCTGTTCCAGCTCGGCGAATTGCGCCGCCGCTATATTGCCGAAACGGTGCCGCGCCTTGAGCATGCGGCGCCGGATATCCGGGTTTCCGCTACCGAACTCGCGCCCTATGAACGGGTCTTCGAAGCGCAGACCCAATATCTCCTGGAGATGTTCGCCATTCGCGCGGCCGTCTCGCGATTGCACACCGTTTCGCGCGACCTCTCGCATGCGACAGAAACACAGAGCGAGGCCGTCGCCCGCGGCCTCAACGACGATCTCGTTTCGACCTCGAATGCTCTGAGCCGCCTGCTCGTCATCGTCGCCGTCGCTGCGCTGCTCGTGCTTGTCATGGCGATCTTCTCCATTCGCTCGGTCATGCGCGTGTCGCGAGGCATCGTGTCGCTGTCCAACGGCATGAACGCTCTTGCGGAGGGGCGCCGGGACGTCGATACGCCGACCTACAAGGGGACGGAGACCGAGCTCGTCCGGCTGCTCGAAGCCTTCAGTGCCTTTCGCGAAAGCGTCGAGCGTGTCTCGCGGCTCCGACGTACGGCCGAGGCCGCCGCACGCACCATCCGCTCTACCTTTCGCAACATGAACGAAGGCATCGCGCTCTTCGATCCCAGCGGCAAACCAATCACGATGAACCGTCGCGTCATGGAGCTCGTCGGCTGGCCGGGCTCGGCACGGAAGCTGCCGCTTCGCAATTTCGTGAGCCCGATGCCCGAGATCGACCCGGCAATGCTGCCCGCCGATCGGGAAACCGGCACGCTCGGCGACCGACTTGTGCTGCGGCATCGCTCCGACGCGGGCCGCGTGACAGAGGTTTCGCTGTCGCGGCAACCCGATCGCGGCATCGTGTTGCTGGCGCGGGACGTGACCGACATGGATCGGCAGGAGGCTGAAGCGGCAAAGGCCCAGCGGCTGGATGGCATCATGCGCATGACGCACCAGGTGAGCCACGAGGTCGGCAACATGATCGGCATCATCACCGGCAGCCTGGGGCTGCTGGAACGGGATACCGGTTTCAACGATCGGCAGAAGCGTCACATCGCCCGCATTCGCAAGGCGGCCGATCGCGGGCGTTCGCTTGCCAGCAGCATGTTGTCCGTTGGCAGCCAGCACCCGATCCAGCCGGGCGCACTCGAGGTCGGCGCGGTGTTGCGTGGCATGGCGGATGTGCTGGAAATCGCCGTCGGGGAAAGATGCCGTCTCGCCTTCGAAATCGCCGACGGCCTGCCCAATGTGCATCTCGATGCCGCCCTCTTCGAGCAGGCGATCCTCAATCTCTGCCTCAATGCCGCCGCCGCGATGCCTCAGGGCGGGACGATCCTGATCCGTGCTGCCAGCATTGACGCCGATGTCGTCGTCGCCGTCGCCGATGAGGGGATCGGCATGTCTCCGGAGGCCGTGGACAAGGCGTTCGAGCCGTATTTCACCACGCGCGACGAGGAGGGCGGTGCCGGTCTCGGGCTCGCCGTCGTCTATGGCTTCGTCCGGCAAAGCGGGGGCGACGCCCGTATCCTCTCCCAACCGGGGAGGGGAACGACCGTCGAGCTGGTCTTTCCGAGCTGAAACGGATGTAGAGCGTCGGCTGCGGGTCTACGGATTTCGCCGCCGCCCGAGCCGTTGGAAGGCGGCATCGATGCGTTCGCCATTGTCGGTGAAGACCGCCCAGAGCCACGTCATCAGCCACAGCATCAACAGCCAGGCGAGCACGACGTCGGAGAGGAAGTGAGCACCAAACACGATCCGGTTGAGCGAGAAGGCGAGGATCAGCGGGATGAGCGCGATGATCGCCAGGCGTCGCCACTGAAGGGGCAGAAGCAGCGCGAGTGCTATGAGGGCAATCGCCGTTGCGGATTCGCCGGACGCGAAGGAACAGCTGCGCGAACAGGCGCTTGAGACTTGCCAGGCGGGCGTGAACGGCAGGGTGCCACCGAAATCCGTGATGTCGTAGGGGCGGGCGCGGCCGATCAGCCGCTTCAGGGCCTGGATGAGCAGCCCGGGGCCCATGGCGTAGTAGGTGAGAAAGCACAGTGCCTTGTGCGGCCGCAGTAATCGGCGGCGCGGTGCAATCGCCTGCATGATTAACAGCGCCAGGACGCAGGGCAGAATGCAGAAGGGCAGGACGCGATTGAAGTCGCGAAGTGCCCTGAGCGCGGGCTCTCGGGAAAGCGGGAAATCACCTGCCGCGGACGCCGCCCAGCGCGAAACGACGAGATCGATACCGGGAAAGGCCATAAAGACAAAAGCCGCGCAAATGGTCAGCGCGCCAGCAACGGCGATGGGCTGATCGTTAACGCGGGCACGGGCTTGCCCAGTCCATTGACGTGGGCTCGCGCGCAACCATCGGATGCTGTTTGAAGATACTACTGTGGAGGGAAAGAGGCTGGGCATGCCGGTCGCTCGCAGATTGTCGGTGTGTGCGGGCCGGACATTTGCTCTGCTTTGTCAAGGCTAAGTGGAGGATCAGGGAGAGCTTGACGCGCAGAGCCGGGCGGTTTTTGACTACACCTTTTGGTTGATGGCGGGCGGCGCCACCTATCAGTGTGCCGGACGCCTCGGTGCCGATTGTCAAGAAACAGCGGAGATTTGTCGGGGGCTCTATCCGGAAGGCCAGGTAAAGGGCGGCAGTGCTGTGGGGGCGAATTGCAACTCGAATCTATTCAGCCCATAAGCTGCTGATCACAACATCGGGCCAGGGAGTTGCTTTATGGTCGACAAGGGTCTCATCCTTTTGGCGGAGGACGAGCCGGAGATCGCGCAGATACTCGACGCCTATCTGGTGCGCGATGGTTTCCGGACGGTACGTGCCGCCGATGGCGAGACGGCGCTAACGCATCATGCGGTGCTGTCGCCCGACCTGGTATTGCTCGACGTGCGCATGCCGAAGCTCGACGGCTTCGAAGTCCTCGCCCGGCTTCGACGTGAGGGCAATACACCGGTCATCATGGTCACGGCGCTGGCCGAGGATCTCGACCGGCTGACCGGCCTGCGGCTCGGCGCCGACGACTATGTGGTCAAGCCGTTCAACCCCCAGGAGGTGGTGGCGCGCGTCAACGCGGTGCTCCGGCGCACCCGCAACGGCGCCGGCGCGACGGTGCTCCGCTTCGAGAACGTGGAAGTCGATCTCGATGCCCATGTCGCCTTCGTCGAGAAGAGCGGCCGCCGCCACTCGGTGCCGCTGACGCTCAGCGAATTCCGCATCCTCGCCCACATGATCCGCCGCCCGACGCATGCCTTCGAGCGCGCCGATATCCTCGACGCCTGCCTGCCGGACAGCGATGCGCTGGCCCGAACGGTCGATACCCATATCGCCAATCTCAGGCGCAAGCTCGAGGATCTGGGCGCCAGCGGTCTTTTCAGTGCCGTTCGCGGTGTCGGCTATCGCTTCGTGGAGCCAAGATGAAGATCAGCCTCTCGCGCTTGCCCCTCGGCATTCTCACGGCCCTGGTGACGATCGTCCTGCTCATCATCAGCGTGTTCATCATCTATGCCGGCGTCGACTACATGGAGCCGCGGCTGGAGGCGCGGCTCTTGGAGCGGATGCCGCCGGAAGCGGCTCAGGCCTATACCGATTTCAATTCCGGCAAGCTGCCGAGCCAGGAATCGCTGCAGAAACTGCTTTCGACCATGCCCGAACTCGAGGAGTGGGCAAACTGGGAGGTGGACAAAATCATCCTCGGCTTCGGGGCGACCGCGGTGACCTTTTGCGGTCTCGTCGGCTACTGGTTGGCGCGCAAGATCAGCCGGCCGCTCGAGGTGCTCGCCCAGGCGACGCAGAATCTCAGGGCGGGCGATTTCGCCGTGCGCGTCGGATCGATCCGCAAGGGTGCCAAGGAGGTGGCAACGCTCGTGAAGACCTTCGACGAACTGGCGGCCGAGCTCGAAAACATGGAAAGCCGACTGCGTTTCAACACGATGGCGGTCGCCCACGAGTTGCGCACGCCGCTGACGATCCTTCAGGGCAACCTTCAGGGCATGGCCGACGGCGTCTTTCCTCTCGAACAGGAGAGGATCCAGCAACTCTTGCTCCAGGTGGAGGGGCTTTCCGCCCTGGTCGAGGACTTGCGCACCCTTTCGCTCGCCGCCGGCCAGACGCTGGTCACCCAGTGTCAATCGGTCGATCTCGCTGCCGAGGCCTCCCAGGTTCTCGGCGCGTCCTGCACCTTGCTGGGCTCCGCCGGAATGTCGGTCGAGACGGCGCTGGAACCGGTCCGGGTCTCGGGAGATTCGCAACGCCTGCGCCAGGCTCTGCTGGCGCTGATCGAGAACGCCACGCGTTACGCAGCCAGTGGCGGGGTATTGCGGTGCGAGACGGGCCGACGCGGCGCTGACGAGGCCTTCATCCGGTTGCTGGATCGCGGTCCAGGACTGCCGGACGATGTCTCGACCCATTCGATCGATCTTTTCTGGCGCGGCGATGCCTCGCGGTCGCGGGCAACGGGAGGCACCGGTCTCGGTCTCTCCGTGGTGCAGGCGATCGCCAAGGCGCATGGCGGGCGGCTGGAATTCGCGTCCCGCGCCGGCGGTGGCGCCGTGATCACGATCGTCCTGCCGCGCGCCATCCCAGCCTAAGGCCCGGCGCCGGCAGTGCCGCTTCCTGGCGCCGAGCGCGGAGGGCGTCAGCTCCTCCGGACGTCGCGCCCGGCCCGCAGGTACCGCGCTCAATTGCCGACCACTTCTCCGCAAATCCTTGACAGTCCACGGGCAAACCGAGGCTGGCCGAATAATCCGGCCGGCAGAGTTTGCTCTCAAGGATTGCACCATGTCCCTGGAAATCAGGCAGGAATACAGCGTCGATCTACGGTTGTCCTCTCAGGATAGTACAACGTTTGGCGGTGAGCCGCTATCGTCTTCCGGACGCTCGGTTTCTGGGCCGGTCGTCAGAGATCGGTCGCAAGCCAAGGTATCGATCCTGGGTCACGTCCTGAAGCTCGGCCTCCGGGTGAGCCTGAAACGCGCCGTCGTCTTTTCGATGCGATTTGTGCGCCACCCCTTGCTTACGGCGCGCTGGATCGCCTTTCTCGGCGAGTTCGGCGAACGCTATCGTCTGGGGCTGCCGCACGACGATCTCGTGCGCAAGTCGATCCCGACCTTCTTCCTGCACGGTGCATCCTCGCCAGAGCGGCTCGAATTGATGCTCAATCATTTCGACGTTGCAAGCGAAGTCCTCTCGCGCCGCTCGCTGATGGCGCTCTGGCGCGGTGGCACGCTGGAGATGGGAACGGTCTCCGGTCGCAGCGAAAACTATCGCATTCAGCTGCAATTGGCGGATCATTGCGGTGCCCGCCACGAAGGCGCCTTCGCAATCCGGCTTCGTCGTCAGAGTGACGAATACACGCTTTGCACGGTCGGTTTCGTCTTCGTCCGCTGTAACGACGATACATACAGCCTTGCGATGGGCGGCATGCAGGGGCCGAAGGGCGAAGACGCGAAACGAGCGCTGATAACGGCAACACGCGATCTTGGCGGTCTGCGCCCCAAGGATGCGGCACTGCTCGTCCTCCAGGGGCTGGTGGCGGAAGGCCACACGGCCTCAATCCATGCGGTTTCGAACGAAAGGCATGTGATCAATCGCCGTCGCCGCAAGCGACGGAAGATGATGATGGCTGATCTCGATGCCTATTGGTGCGATCGTGGTGGGGTGCCGTCCGAGCCCTTCGGTTTCCGTCTTCCCGTTGCCGACGGCAAGGCTGCGCCCGAGGGCAACCGACGCGACCAGAGCAAGCGGGCGTTTCGCGACATCGGCGCCTGGTTCTATTGAACCGGGCGCATTTCGCCCGCGACCCTCGGCTTTTCTTTAGCGGTTGACACAACGTACGGTGGCGCAAGTCGAATCACGGCTGGAGATTGGCCTATGTCGACCGTTGCCTCTGGGAAGAAAAAACCGCTTTTCACCGGAGGCTGCCTCTGCGGAGCGATCCGTTTCGAGGCCAAAGGAGCGCCCCGCAAGCCGCACACGTGTTCATGCATGACGTGCCAGCGCCATTCGGGCGCGCTGACGTTGGCGTGGGTCGAATTCGACAAGGACGTGATTGCGTGGACCGGTCCGGGCGGTACCCCTTCGGTCTACCGCTCGTCCGACTATTCCAGCCGCGCCTTCTGCCCGGCCTGTGGCAGCAGCATTGGGGCGATCGACGATGCACCGGTCGTTGCCTTACTACTCGGCATCCTCGACAAGACGAATTCCGCCGACTTGATCCCGGCCGTTCACAGCTACCGTTCCGCACGGCCCAAGTGGTGGCACGTGGAGGCCGTGAAGCCCGCGACTTGATGAGAAACGGCCAGGCTGCAAGTCGTTGGCGCGCCGGGTAGGCTGCGCCAATTGTTCTAGACCAACCCCTCGGCGGCGGCGGCGATGGCGATGATCCCAAAGGAAATTAGGACCAGGCCGGAGAGGCGCGACACCCAGGCGACGAAGCTGTCCGGCAGCCGTGTTCGGGCAATCGCCACCCCGCCGCTCAAGAAGAACCACCAGCCGAGCGAGCCTAGGAAGACGCCCACGACGACGATGGCGGCGCTCAACGCATCGCCTGCTTCGGCAAGGCCGAGGCCGGCAAAGATCGCAGCGAAGGAGAGGATTGTCGCCGGGCTGGTCATCGTCAGGAAAAAGGTGGCGATGGTCGTGCGGACCAGATCGCGTCCGCCGACGTCGGCCGCGGCCGTCACCGGTTTCGGCCGCAATCCGCTCCAGCCGAGCCAGATCATGAACAGTCCGCCGGCGAGGCCGAGCGGTGTTGCGATCATGGAAAGCACCGCCGCAAAGGCGGCGAAACCGATCGCGGCAAGCGCTGCATAGGTGGCATCGGCGGCGGCTGTTCCCAGCCCACCGGCGACGCCCGCCCAGAAGCCGCGCTCCAGCGTACGGTTGATGCAGAGCGCTCCGATGGGGCCGAGTGGGGCCGCGACCGCGAGACCGACCAGGAGGCTTTTTCCAAACAACAATGTAGACATGGGCATAGGGCTCCGGCCGCGGCATGGCTCAATCCATCCAGATCAAGGATGGAACATGTGCGGCAGTTCAAAAATGTTTCAGCAGTCTTTACGCGTCCGTTCAGGCGCGCGATGCAGTCGTTGCCAGGCTTTCCCGCACGGTCGACAGCGCGATCACCGTTTCGCTTCGCGCCAGGAACCGCTGGCGCTTCAGTTCGGCAAGGAACGGCTCAAGATCGCCGAGCGACGGCATCCGGACCTTGACGCAATAGGACCAGGCGCCAGTGACGTGATGGCATTCGGCCACGGCCGGATGACCGGCCATGAAGGCGCGGAACGCCGCCTCGTCCGCATCGGGCGCCAGGCCGACCCAGACGAAGGCAAGCACGTCGAGGCCAAGCGCGCGATGGTCGACTTCCAGCGTGAAGTTTCGGATCACGCCATTGGCGACGAGCCGACGAATGCGCTCGTTGACGGCGGAGGGCGAAAGCTCCACCGCAGCGCCGATGTCAGTCAGCGACCGCCTCGCATCTTCAGCGAGAATTTCGATGATTTTTCTGTCAATCGCATCCATTGCCAATTAATACGTGGAATTTAGTGGCCTGTACAGATGATTTTGTTGTTTAGAAGTGCTGTTGGCTGAGAAAGCACTGGTCGGGCGGCCTATTCGATGTCCTTTAGTGCATCGAGCGGGCCGGTCAGCGCCGTTCGCGGCTGCACCAGTTCGGGCTGGATGAGGTGGATCCGCGGCTGGGGCCGGGCCTCCTCGATGACGTCGAAGGCTTTGGTGATCATGCCCTCGACGTCCTGGCGGATCATGATGACGGGGAAGGGCAGGAAGGATGCGAAGGGATCGTAATCGTAGCAGCCCACGACGAGGTCGGCGAAGTTCTCGTGCGGATGTCCTGCCATGAAGCGCAGCAGGCCTTCGAAGTTGATCGACGAGTTGACGAAGAGGCCGCGCGGCAGTTTGCCGTGCTTTTCGTAGAAGGCCTCGAAGGCAAGCCTGGCATTGTTCGGCGCATAACCGGTCGGCTGAATGCATTCGTCCGGATCGGCGCCGAGCAGTTCGTTTTTGACGGCGCGGAACCCGCGAATACGCTCTCGGCTGGCATGGTCGTTGCGGCCGCCGAAGAGGTAGAGTTCATGCGGTTCCAGCGGGCCCGTTGCTTGGAAGTGACGGATGATCGCCTCCGTCAGCATCCGTCCGCCCTCGTAGTTGTCGCTGATGACCGAAGGAGCCTTGGTGCCGGGCAGGTCGATGTTGATGTGCTTGAGGCCGGCCGCCTCGCAGACCTCGTGCACGCCATCGGGATCCGTGGCGCCACAGATGAAGAGTTCATCGATCGAATAGGAGATCAGCGTCTCCGCGGTCTTGCGCTCCTCCTTCGGATCGCGGCTGGCGCTGACGACGATTGGGCACTGTCCCTTGCTTCTGACATGCGCCTCGAAGGTTTGCGCCATCGACGAGAAATAGCGGTTGTCGTGGATCGGTAAGAGCAGGCCGATCAGGCCCGAGCGCGAGCTGCGCAAACCACGCGCCTGGCGGTTGGCCGTATACTGATGCGTTTCAGCGAGGTTGCGGATCAGTTCCGCCGTGCTTTCCTTGATCCGGCGCTTCTGCCAGGTGCCGTTCAGGACTGCACTTACGGTTGAGGGTGAACTCCCCGACAACACCGACAGGTCGTAGATCGTCGCTTTCTTTTTGCTGCTGCTGGTCATCGTTTTCTCCCTTGATCGTTTTAGTGCCGATTTCCCCTTGACGAAAGATTAAGTCTGCACAATAGTTCTTGCACCATCGATTGTGCAAACAAGAAATATCGATTGTGCAATTTGTTGGTGCCGTCTGAGGAGGCGGCTGTCAGGGAGGCGAGGAAGCACTTCGCCAGTGATGGTTTGAAACTGGAGGCCGGCGCTTAGATGGCGACCGGGCGCGTTCCTTCTTGGGAACGAGTGGAGGAGAGACATGATCAGGAATATTCTCGTCGCCGCCCTGGCGACATCGATGGCGCTTGCCAGCTCTGCGGCTGCCTTTGCTCAAGATGCCGGCAAGGTCGGCGTCGTAGTCAAGATCGGTGGTATCCCCTGGTTCAACGCCATGGAAGCGGGCATCAAGGAGCGCGGCCAGAAGCTCGGCATCGACGCCTTCATGGTCGGCCCGACCAGCGCCGACCCGGCGCTGCAGGTGCGCGCCATCGAAGACCTCATTGCACAAGGCGTGAAGGTGATCGGCGTGGTGCCGAACGATGCCAAGGTGCTCGAGCCGGTGCTCACTAAGGCCAAGGAAAAAGGCATCATCGTCATCACCCATGAATCGCCGAGCCAGAAGGGTGCCGACTGGGACTTCGAACTGGCATCCTCGACCGGCTTCGGTGAGGCGCATGGCAAGCTGCTTGCCGAGAAGATGGGCGGCAAGGGCGAATATGCCGTCTTCGTCGGCTCGCTGACCGTGCCGTTGCACAATGCCTGGGCCGATGCGGCGATCGCCTACATCAAGAAGAACTATCCGGAGATGATGCTGGTCGGCGACCGCTACGGCGTTGCTGAAGACGTCGATAAGAGCCGGTCGACCGCACTCGACCTGATCTCCGCCCATCCAAACCTGAAAGGCTTCCTCGCCTTCGGCAGCCAGGGTCCGATCGGCGCTGGCCGCGCCGTCGAAGAACGCCGCAAGGTCGGCGAGATCTTCGTGCTCGGTCCCTTCTCACCCGGCCAGGGCCAGAAGCTGGTGAAGTCCGACGCGATTTCAGGCGGCTTCATGTGGAATCCGAAGCAGGCGGGCGAAGTTTTCGTCACCCTTGCCGACAAGTTGATGAAGGGCGAGGAGGTCAAGGACGGCGACGAGATCGAAGGTCTCGGCAAGGTCAAGCCCGACTTCGAGAACCGCAATATCATCGTCGACCAACTGGTGCCGATCAACAAGGAGACGGTCGCGGATCTCGCGGCCATGGGCCTCTGAGGTCCAAAGTTTAAGGGTTCTCCCGGCTGCTGGGCCGGCTCCGGCCGGCCTGGCAAGTCCCTTCAACGGTACAGGAGCGGGCTGAGGAAACGTGTTTGCGGTTTTCCGCCCGCATCCCGCTCCAACTTAACGTGATTTACGGGCACAGACACATGCACCAGCTTGCGACCGCGGGAGGAGGCGAAAGGCCGCTTTTGTCCCTGCGCGACATCAACATGACTTTCGGTGGCGTCCGAGCGCTCAAGAATGTGAGCTTCGACGTGCGCCCGGGCGAAGTTCATTGCCTTGCCGGCGAAAACGGCTGCGGCAAGAGCACGCTGATCAAGATCATCACCGGCGTCTATCGCCCCGCCGATGGCGCTTCGATCGAGTTCGATGGCGAAACCTACTCCCACATGTCGCCGGTGACGGCGCAGGACCGCGGCATCCAGGTGATCTGGCAGGATCTGGCGCTCTTCCCGGAGATGAGCGTTGCCGAGAATATCGCCTTCCAGACGGTGCTCGGTCGCTGGCCGAAGCTTGTCGACTACGGCCGCATGCGCCAGATCGCGAAGGATGCGCTCGCCCGCCTCGGCGTGACGCTCGACGTCGATCTGCCACTCAAGGAATACGCAATCGCCCAGCGCCAGATCGTGGCGATCGCCCGGGCTCTCGTCGGCGAAGCGAAGCTCGTCTTCATGGACGAGCCGACCGCATCGCTGACCCAATCGGAAACCGATCACCTGCTCGATATCGTTCGCGGTCTTTCCGCCTCCGGCGTCGCCGTCGTCTTCGTCAGCCATCGGCTTGCCGAAGTGCTGGAGATCTCAAGCCGGATTACGGTGCTGCGCGATGGCGCACTGGTCGGCGTCTACCCCGCCGCCAGCATGACCCAATCGCGCATCACCGAGCTGATGACCGGCAAGACCTTCGACCAGCAGGTGCGTGCGAAGTCGCGCGATGGGCAGCCGGCCGTGCTCGATGTGAAGGGACTGTCGCGCCCTGGCCAGTTCGAAGATATCTCGCTGACCGTGCGCCGTGGCGAGACACTCGGGATTACCGGGCTGCTTGGTTCCGGGCGCACGGAACTGGCGCTGACGCTCTTCGGTATGCTGAAGCCTGCATCGGGTTCGATTTCGATCGAGGGCAAGCCGATCCGCTTCTCCTCGAACCGCGACGCGATCGAGGCGGGCGTCGCCTATCTCTCGGAGGACCGGCTCTCGCTCGGTCTCATTCAGCCGCAGCCGATCGCCGACAATCTCGTCATCAGCTCGCTCGATAAGGTCCTCTCCGGCGGCCTGCTCTCGGAAGAGCGCAAGCGCAGCCTTGTCGGCCGCTGGATCGCCGATCTCGGCGTCAAGATCGGCCTCCAGCAGGATGCGATCTCGACCCTTTCCGGTGGCAACCAGCAGCGTGTGGCAATCGCCAAGTGGCTGGCAACCGATCCGAAGCTTTTGATCCTCGACGCTCCGACCGTCGGCGTCGACGTTGGCGCGCGCGCCGGCATCTTCGACATCGTCGCCCGATTGGCTGAGAGCGGGCTCGCGATCATCCTGATCTCCGACGAGGTGCCTGAGGTCTATTTCAACGCCGACCGCGTTCTGCACATGGCGCAGGGCCGCATCGTCGGCAGCTATGATCCGCGCACATCTTCGCTCGGTGATATCGAAGGAGCTGTCTATGCCTAGCTTCGTCCGTACCCATGCGACCGAAGTGTCCTTACTGGGCGTCATCATCGCGATCTGCGCCGTTCTATCGGTCACGACGGCCAACTTCTTCTCGCTCGGCAACGCCTTCGACCTGCTCAACATCAGCTCGGTCAACATCATCTTCGCCGTCGGGCTGCTCGTGGTGCTGATTGCCGGCGGCATCGATATTTCCTTCGCCGTCGCAGCGTCCGTGGTGCAGTACGGTACGGCGATCGCGCTCGGCTGGATCGGTGGCGGCGGCTGGGTCTCGGGGCTGTTGATCGCCGGGTCGATCGGCGTCCTGCTTGGTGCCGTCAACGCCTTCCTGATCCACCGCTTCCGGGTGATCTCGATCGTGGCGACGATCTCCACCTTCAACATCTATTTCGGCCTGTTGATGTTCTTCACCAAAGGCGTGTCGATCTATGACCTGCCGGACTGGCTGACGGACCGCGTCGTCCTGTTCGAACGCGAGATGCCTGATGGAACCTGGATCGAGATCACCCTGCCGGTGCTGGTGATGGCGATCTGCGTCATTGCCACCTGGGTACTGATCACCCGCACCACCACCGGCCGCCAACTCTACGCCTTCGGCGACAATCCAGAAGGCGCCCGCCGCTTCGGCATCAACATCGGCGCCATGCAGTTCATCGCCTTCGGCTGGCTTGGCCTGATGGCCGGCATCGGCGGCCTCATCCAGGCTCACTACGCGCAGGAGGTGGTACCGAATGCACTCTATGGTCGCGAACTCGATGTGCTCGCGGCAGTCGTCCTTGGAGGCGCTCGCCTTGGCGGCGGCAAGGGCTCGGTACTCGGCTGCGTGCTCGGCGTGCTCCTGATCTCGATCACGCAGAACGGCCTCAACCTGATGGGCGTCTCGCCTTTCGCCTTCAAGATGATCATCGGCGCCATCATCCTGGTCGCGATCACGCTCTCCAACACCAGCATCGAACGGCTGTTGCCCTTCCTCACCCAAAAGGGGACCGGACGATGAGCGCGGTTGTCGATCGCATAAAGAACCTGCTTGGGCCGGAAATGGCGGGACCAGGACTGGCTTTCCTCGCCGTCATGCTGGTCTTCGGCATTGCCTCGCCGCAGTTCCTCAGTGCCGCCACCTTCGGCTCAGTCGCCTTCCAGCTTCCCGAACTTGGGCTTCTGACGCTCGCCATGCTGCTGCCGATCCTGACCGGCGGCCTCAATCTTGCGATCACGTTTACCGCCAACATCGCCGGGCTGACGCTCGCCTGGGTCCTGCAAGCGAATGGCGGGGTGGATGCGGGTCTCGGCGCCTTCCTGCTCGGTTCGGTTCTGGCGATCCTCGTCGGGGCAGTGAGCGGCGTCGTCATGGGGTTGGTGATCGCCTTTACGCGCGCTCACCCGATCCTTGTTTCGCTGTCGATGATGATCTTCCTGCGCGGCCTCGGCGAGTTCCTGACGCGCGGCGGCGATGTCTCCGGCTTTCCAGCCTTCCTCGGCCCGCTTGGCCATGGCTCGTTCCTCGGTCTGCCGATCCCGCTCATCGCCTTCATCGTCTGCGTGCTCGCCTGGCACGTGCTGCTTTCCCGCACCAAGCTCGGATTCAACACCTACATGATCGGTTCCAACCTCGAGGCGACACGCTATTCCGGCATCAACACGCGCAAGGTGATCGTGCTCGTCTATGCGCTCTCGGGCGCCATGTGTGCGATCGCCGGCATCATCATGCTGGCGCGCTTCAACTCCGTGCGTATCGGCCACGGCGAAAGCTACCTGCTGATCACCGTGCTTGCCTGCTTCCTCGGTGGCGTCAATCCGTTCGGCGGCTTTGGCCGGGTCATTCCCGTCTTCGTCGCGCTGGTTGTGCTCCAGCTTCTTTCCTCCGGCCTCAACCTCATCGGTGCCAACCAGCATCTGGCGACCGCCGTCTGGGGGCTGCTGCTTGCCGGCGTCATGGTGCTGCGCTTCGTGGCCACCAAGTTCAAGATTTCATTTGTCAGAAAGGAAACGTGACCATGCAGGGTTTTGGCGTCCATACGAGCATGTGGACCATGAATTGGGATCGTCCCGGTGCCGAGCGCGCCGTCGCCGCGGCGGTGAAATACGGCGTCGATTTCATCGAGATCCCGATGCTCAATCCGCCGGTGGTCGACACCGCCCACACCAAGGCACTCTTGGTGAAGAACAAGCTGCGCGCCGTCTGCTCGCTTGGTCTGCCCGAGCACGCCTGGGCATCCGTCCGCCCCGATGCGGCGATCGAGCACCTGAAGGTGGCGATCGACAAGACGGCCGATCTTGGCGGCGAGGCGCTGTCAGGCGTCATCTATGGCGGCATCGGCGAGCGTACCGGCGTGCCGCCGACTGAGGCCGAATACGACAACATCGCTCGCGTACTGACGGCAGCCGCCAAGCATGCGAAGACGCGCGGCATCGAGCTCGGCGTCGAGGCGGTCAACCGGTACGAGAACCACCTGATCAACACCGGCTGGCAGGCAGTCGACATGATCAAGCGGGTCGGCGCCGATAACGTCTTCGTCCACCTCGACACCTATCACATGAACATCGAGGAGAAGGGCATCGGCACCGGCATTCTCGATGCGCGCGATTTTATCAAATACATCCATCTCTCCGAGAGCGATCGCGGCACGCCCGGCTACGGCAATTGCGCCTGGGACGAGATCTTCGCGACGCTTGCCGCCATCGGCTTCAAGGGCGGCCTCGCGATGGAGAGCTTCATCAACATGCCGCCGGAGGTGGCCTATGGCCTCGCCGTCTGGCGTCCTGTCGCAAAGGACGAGGAAGAGGTCATGGGCAACGGCCTGCCGTTCCTGCGCAACAAGGCCAAACAATACGGTTTGATCTAAAGCGCCTCCGCGTGCGTTTGGGTTAGGACGGGAGGGTCGCAGCATGTCAGTCGCGGCAGACGAGGAAGCCGGTACGGTGGCCGTGCTCGATGTCGGCAAGACCAATGTGAAGCTGAACGCGGTCACGGTCGATGGCGTCGTCCTGGAAACGCTGAGTGTGGCCAACCCGGTGCTGCCCGGTCCGCCCTGGCGACATCACGATCTCGCAAGCCTCTCCGAATGGATCTTCTCTAACCTTGAAGCGCTTGCCAGCCGTCATCCGCTGCAAACCTTCGTCGCCGCCGGTCATGGCTCTGGCGGCGTCCTCGTCGGCGATGACCCCGATGCGACGGCTGGTGCCGCCCTGCCGATGATCGATTACGAGCAGCCCTTGCCGGAGGCGATCCGGCAAGGCTACGCGCCGCTTGCCGGTTCCTTCTTCGACCGCGGCAGCGCGATGATGCACAGCGCCACCCATCAGGCGCGCCAGCTCTTTTGGATGCAGGAGCACGCGCCGGGTGCTGTCGATGCTGCGTGCTGGTATCTGGGCCTGCCGCAGTATTGGGCGTGGCGCCTGTCGGGCGTTGCGGTATCCGAGGCGAGCTTCCTCGGCGCACAGTCGCATCTCTGGAACGTTGCCGAACGCCGCTTTGCGCCCATTGTTACCACTCGCAGCTGGCAGCGGTTGATGCCGGATTTCGCCGACGCCTGGCAGGTCCTCGGCCCTGTGCGTCCGGAGCTTGCCCGCCGCCACGGGCTGCGGGACGGACTGCGGGTGCTGGCGGGCGGCCACGACAGCAGTCTCAATCACTATCGTTATCACGCGGCCGGCTTGACCGATTTCATCGTCGTTTCGACCGGGACCTGGATCGTCGGCTTTTGCGGCCGCACGGCCCTCGACCGGCTCGACGAGCACCGCGGCATGACGCTGAACAGCGACGTCTTCGGCAAACCGCTCGGCGGCGTGCTCACCATGGGCGGGCGCGAGTTTTCGCACGTGGCGGGCAGCGCACCTCCAGCGGCCCCGGTGCCCGACGATGTCGTGCTCGGCCTGATTGCCAGACGTACCATGGCGCTGCCGTCCTTCGGCGACGACGACGGTCTCTTTCCGGGAAGCGCCGGCCGCGGCCGCATCAACGGGCCACCGCCGGAGACGCCGGTCGAGCGCAAGGCGCTGGCGCTGCTTTACTGTTCCCTGCTGACCACGGAATGCGTCGAGGCGTTGGGGCCGGGGCCGCTGGTCGTGCTCGACGGAAGCTTCCTGCGCGATCCCCTCTATGCCCGCCTCGTTGCGGCGCTCATGCCAAACCGGCGGGTGCGCTTCAATCTCGATGCCTACGGCGTGGCCTCCGGCGCCGCACTGCTTGCAAGCGAAGGCCAGCGCCAGCGTCCGGCTCCGCTCTCGCTCGCCGATCCGGGCGACGTTTCGCATCTTTCGCCAGCTGTCGCCGTCTATGCGTCGCAATGGCGGGCCCGGGCGCGCACCGGGCACAACAACAGTTTCACTCGCGACTTCGAAAGGACATATCGATGACCAAGACAGACACGCTGTCGTTCCGCCGCGAGATGGTGGACATCTGCCGGCGGATGAATTCGAGCGGCATCAACCAGGGCACTGCGGGCAACATTTCGCTGCGCACCGATACCGGTTTCCTGATCACGCCCTCGTCGCTGCCCTATGAGACGATGCAGCCCGAAGATCTTGTCGAGATGGATTTCGACGGCACCTATGTTGGCCTTCGTCCTTCGTCGGAATGGCGCTTCCACCGTGATATCCTGAGGGAACGCACGGATATCAACGTCGTGCTGCATTGCCATTCGGTCTATGCGACGACGCTTGCCTGCCATCACAAGACCATTCCCAGTTTCCACTACATGACCGGCATTGCCGGTGGCACGACGATCCGCTGTGCCGAATATGCGACCTTCGGCACCCAGGCGCTCTCCGACAACGCGCTGGTGGCGCTCAAGGACCGCGTTGCCTGCCTGCTTGGCCAGCACGGCCAGATCTCACTCGGCAAAACGCTCGAATCCGCCCTGTGGCTGGCCATCGAGATCGAGACTCTGTCGCGCATGTATGTCCAGGCGTTGACGCTCGGCGAGCCGCCGGTCCTTCCCGATGACGAGATGGAGCGGGTCATCGCCCAGATGCGTCGCATGAGCTACGGCCAGGCACCGGATGGCGAGGGCGTCAACGACGTCGCCCGCCCCCGTGCTGCAGTTTGAGACATCGTCTGAGACTTGCATGAGCCGCCTTGTTCACCCGGTGCCGCGACGGTATCAGGGAGAGCGAGCGCGGCAGATGCAAGGAGCAAGGCCATGTCGAACGATCACGCGTCCGAGGCTGTTGTCCGCCTGGCATTTCCCGGTTCCATCGTGGTGATGGGCGTATCCGGTACCGGCAAGACCTCGGTCGGTGAGGCTATCGCAGCTGCCTGCGGTTACCGCTTCGTCGAGGGTGATGCGCTGCATCCGGAGGAAAACATCCGCAAGATGTCGGCGGGTATTCCGCTCGCCGATGCGGACCGCTGGCCGTGGCTGAAGGAGATCGGCCGACAGCTCGCGTCGAGTGATGCGCCGGTAGTCGTCTCCTGCTCGGCGCTGAAGCGCAGTTATCGCGATCTGCTGCGCGAGAGCGCCGGCAGGTCCATTGCTTTTGTCTATCTCCACGGCGATCGCGATGTTCTTGTCGGGCGGATGCAGCGCCGAACGGGACATTTCATGCCCGCCTCTCTGCTCGACACGCAGCTCGCGACGCTAGAAGACCCTGTCGGCGAGCCTTTGACCGTAACCGTGGACATCGAGCCTCCGACGCAGGCCGTGATCAATGAGGTGCTCGCTCAGCTTGTGGGACTTGCGAATTGGGGGGGCACCTGAGCGTGGTACGATCCAAAACGGACGTGGCGCGCGAGCGCCCGGTGACCGCCTCACGCACAGGATGCAATCGGTGGGCGCCTCCGGATTTTCATATCGTGCTTGGCTTCGCCCCTCTTTGGAAGGAAATTAGCGGAACGCGGTGCTATCGTCCGGCCATGTCGCGGCGTTGATATCATTGCATTCGCCGCGATCCGCGTAGAGGATGGAGCGTTATCGTACGGCCGCTGTGGGAGGAGACCGCGCGGCAGGCACGATGGGAGGATAAACATGTTTCAGGGCGGATTGAGCTTCGCACTTGGCGAGGACATCGACGCATTGCGCGAGAGCGTGCGGCGCTTCGCAATGGACCGCATCGCGCCATTGGCGGATGAAACCGATCGCAACAACGCGTTTCCGATGCAGCTCTGGCGCGAGATGGGCGAACTCGGCCTGCTCGGCATCACCGCTGGCGAGGAGCATGGCGGTGCCGGCATGGGCTATCTCGCCCATTGTGTGGCGATGGAGGAGATCAGCCGCGCGTCGGCCTCGGTCGGCCTCAGCTACGGCGCCCACTCCAATCTTTGCGTCAACCAGATCAACCGCAACGGCAATGACGACCAGAAGGCGCGTTACCTGCCGAAGCTGATCTCCGGCGAATTTGTCGGCGCGCTTGCGATGTCGGAGCCCGGCGCCGGCTCGGACGTCGTCTCGATGACGCTGAGGGCCGACAAGCGCGGTGACCGCTATGTGCTCAACGGCAACAAGATGTGGATCACCAATGGCCCCGACGCCGACGTGCTCGTCGTCTATGCCAAGACCGATCCGGCGGCCGGTCCGCGCGGCATCACCGCATTCCTGGTCGAAAAAGGCTATGCCGGATTTTCCACCGGCCAGAAGCTCGACAAGCTCGGCATGCGCGGTTCCAACACCTGCGAGCTGATCTTTAAAGACTGCGAGGTGCCCGAGGAAAACGTGCTCGGCACCATCGGCGGCGGCGTCCGGGTTTTGATGTCCGGGCTCGACTACGAGCGCGTGGTGCTGTCGGCCGGTCCCCTCGGTATCATGGCCGCTTGCCTTGATGTCGTCGTCCCCTATCTGCATGAGCGCAAGCAGTTCGGCCAGGCGATCGGCGAATTCCAGCTGATGCAGGGCAAGCTCGCGGACATGTATGTGACGGCAAATGCGGCACGCGCCTATGTCTATGCGGTGGCAGCCGCCTGCGATCGTGGCGAGACGACGCGCAAGGATGCGGCGGGTTGCATCCTCTACGCGGCCGAGAAGGCGACGGCGCTCGCGCTCGAGGCGATCCAGGCGCTAGGCGGCAACGGTTATACCAACGACTACCCGGCGGGTCGTCTGCTGCGCGACGCCAAGCTCTACGAGATCGGTGCAGGCACCAGCGAGATCCGCCGCATGCTGATCGGCCGGGAACTGTTCACCGAGACGAGCTAGAGCGGGATGAGACGAAAGCGGCCGAACTCGATCCAATGAGGACCTCATGACCGTTCTGAAATCTCACATCTCACCGTCCTCCGAAACGTTCAGGGCCAATCAGGCGGCCATGGCCGAGGCGATCGTGACGGTCGAGGAGGCTGTGAAGCTTGCGGCCGGCGGCGGCGGCGAAACCGCGCGCGAGCGCCATGTCAGTCGAGGCAAGCTTCTGCCGCGCGACCGGGTGGCCAATCTCATCGATCCCGCAACGCCGTTCCTCGAAGTCGGCATGACGGCCGCGCACGGCATGTACAATGGCGATGCGCCGGCGGCCGGACTGATCACCGGCATCGGCCGGGTGTCGGGCCGCGAATGCATGATCGTCTGCAACGATCCGACGGTCAAAGGCGGTACCTACTATCCGCTGACGGTGAAGAAGCACCTGCGCGCGCAGGAGATCGCCGCGGAAAACCATCTGCCTTGCATCTATCTCGTTGACTCCGGCGGCGCCAATCTGCCGAACCAGGACGAGGTTTTCCCGGACAGGGATCACTTCGGCCGGATCTTCTACAACCAGGCCAACATGTCGGCTGCCGGCATTCCACAGATCGCTGTGGTGATGGGATCGTGCACAGCCGGCGGCGCCTACGTGCCGGCGATGTCCGACGAAACGATCATCGTCGAGGGCCAGGGTACGATCTTTCTCGCCGGCCCGCCGCTCGTCAGGGCGGCGACCGGCGAGGTGGTCTCGGCGGAGGATCTCGGCGGCGCCGATGTGCATACCCGCCTTTCCGGCGTGGCCGATCACTTGGCGCGTGACGACGCCCACGCGCTGGCGCTGGCGCGTCGGGCTGTCGCCGCGCTCAACCGGCACAAGCCGCTGTCGGTCGAACTCACGGCATCTGAACCGCCGCTCTACGATCCGCACGAAATTGCCGGCATCGTGCCTTCCGATCTGCGCACGCCCTACGATATCCGCGAGGTCATCGCCCGCGTCGTCGACGGCTCCCGTTTCGACGAGTTCAAGGCGCGCTACGGTACGACGCTCGTCTGCGGCTTCGCCCATGTCCATGGCATTCCGGTCGGCATCATCGCCAACAACGGCGTGCTGTTCTCCGAATCCGCACTGAAGGGCGCGCATTTCGTCGAGCTCTGTGCCCAGCGCAAAATTCCGCTCGTGTTCCTGCAGAACATCACCGGCTTCATGGTCGGGCGGAAGTACGAGACGGAAGGCATAGCCAAGCACGGCGCCAAGCTGGTGACGGCGGTGGCGACGGCGCGGGTACCGAAGGTGACCATGCTCGTCGGCGGCTCCTTCGGCGCGGGCAATTACGGCATGTGCGGCCGCGCCTTTTCGCCGCGCTTCCTCTGGACTTGGCCGAACAGCCGTATCTCTGTCATGGGCGGCGAACAGGCGGCCGGTGTGTTGACGACGGTGCGCAGCGAGGCGCTGAAGCGGGCGGGCACGCCCTGGAGCGAAGAGGAGGAGGCGCGTTTCCGCCAGCCGATCCTCGATCTCTTCGAGCGCCAGAGCCATCCGCTCTATGCCTCGGCAAGACTTTGGGACGACGGTGTCGTCGATCCGCGCAAGACGCGCGATGTGCTGGGCCTGTCGCTTTCGGCAGCGCTCAACGCGCCGATCGAAGACACGCGCTTCGGCCTCTTCAGGATGTAGGGATGAGCTGATGAAGCGCGAGAACATCAACGCCAAGAATGCACCTCAACCGCGCGGCGGCTATTCGCAGGCCGTGCGCCTTGAAGATTTCGAGCGCCTGCTCTTTGTCAGCGGCCAGGTGCCGCTGACGGCCGAAGACGCATTGCCGGAGGGTTTCGAGGCGCAGGCGCGCCAGGTCTGGGCGAACATTGACGCCCAGCTGACGGCGGCGGGTATGACGAAGTCCGACATCGTCAAGGTGACGGTCCTGCTTGCCGACCGCCAGTACACCATGGCCAACCGTGCTGCCCGCCAGGAATATCTGGGCGCGCTCGCACCCGCCATGACCGTGGCGATCGCCGGCATTTTCGATGCCGGCTGGTTGCTCGAAATCGATGTGATCGCTGCGCGATAGGGGCCGAGGATGCCGATGTTTTCCAAACTCCTGATTGCCAATCGCGGTGAGATCGCCTGCCGGGTGATGCGTACCGCCAAGCGCCTCGGCATTCGCACGGTCGCCGTCTATTCCGATGCTGATGTCGGCGCGCTGCACGTGGCACTTGCCGACGAAGCGATCCGCATCGGCTCAGCCCCGGCCCTCGAAAGCTATCTGTCGGCCGAGCGCATCATCGCTGCCGCACGCGCGGTCGGTGCGGATGCGATCCACCCGGGATATGGTTTCCTCTCTGAGAATGCCGATTTCGCCGACGCCGTCGAGGCGGCCGGGATCACCTTCGTCGGGCCATCCGCGCGGGCGATCCGCGCCATGGGTCTGAAGGATGCCGCCAAGGCGCTGATGGAGCAGTCCGGCGTGCCGGTCGTTCCCGGTTACCACGGCGAGCGGCAGGATGCCGACTTCCTCGCGGAAGAAGCCGTGAATGTCGGCTATCCGGTGCTGATCAAGGCGCGCGCCGGCGGCGGCGGCAAGGGCATGCGGCGCGTCGACAGCGCCACCGAGTTTCCGGCCGCGCTCGAGGCGGCGCGCCGTGAGGCGGAAGCCGCCTTCGGCGATGGTTCGGTGCTGATCGAGAAATACCTGACGAAACCCCGGCATATCGAAGTCCAGGTCTTCGGCGACCGGCACGGCAATATCCTGCACCTCTTCGAGCGCGACTGCTCGCTGCAGCGCCGCCACCAGAAAGTGATCGAGGAAGCGCCGGCCCCCGGCATGACCGCGGAAGTGCGGCGCGCTATGGGCGATGCTGCGGTTCGGGCAGCGCAGGCGATCGGCTATGTCGGCGCCGGCACCGTCGAATTCATCGCTGACGTGACGGACGGGCTCTGGCCGGACCAGTTCTATTTCATGGAGATGAACACCCGTTTGCAGGTGGAGCATCCGGTGACGGAGGCGATCACCGGTATCGATCTCGTCGAGTGGCAGTTGCGCGCCGCCGCCGGCGAAGCGCTGCCGAAACGGCAGAGCGAGATCGGCATCGACGGCTGGGCGTTCGAAGCCCGCATCTATGCGGAAGACCCATCTCGCGGCTTCCTGCCGGCGACCGGGCGGCTGACGACGCTGAGCTTTCCGGAAGATGGCGTGCGTGTCGATGCCGGTGTCCGGCAAGGCGACCGGATCACGCCATTCTATGATCCGCTGATCGCCAAGCTGATCGTTCATGGCCCGAACCGTTCGGCAGCGCTGGCAAAGCTCGAAAGCGCATTGAGGGCGTGCCGCATCGGCGGCACGGTCACCAATCTCGACTTTCTGGCGCGTCTTGCCGCCGAGCCGGATTTTCGCGCCGGGCATCCCGATACCGGCCTCATCGACCGTTCCATCGATCAGCTCACGGCAACGAAGGCGCCAAGCGATGCGGCGCTGGCGCTGGCGGCGATCGTCTCCACCGGCGCCCTGCTGCCGGATGGATCTGCCGATCCGTGGTCGTCACTCGGCCATTGGCAGATCTGGGGCGACGCCAGCAGGAACGTCACGATCGAGCACGCAGGCGGCCGGGCGATTGTGACGCTCGCCGCCCGCGGCCGCGACCAGTTTGCGGTCCACACCGGAACGGCGGCTCTGCCTGTGGTGATCCTCGACCGGTTTACCGACGGCGCCCGCGCCGAGATCTCCGGAGCGCAGCATGAGTTCCGCTTCCTGCGCGAAGGCGAGCAGATCACCCTGTTCCTCAACGGTGACACTTACGTCCTGCGCCTGCCCGACGCGCTTGGCACTGGTCATTCCAGCGAGGTGGCCGACGACGAGGTGTCGGCGCCGATGCCCGGTATCGTCAAGCTCGTCCGGGTCCGCCCCGGTGATACGGTCGAAAAGGGGCAGGCGCTCGCCGTCATGGAAGCGATGAAGATGGAGCTTACGCTGTCCGCCTCGCGTGCCGGCGTGGTCGAGAGCGTACTGGTCAGTGAAGGCGAACAGGTGAGCGCCGGCGCCGTGCTGGTGATGCTCCAGCCGGAGAGCGCAGAATGAGCGGAGCGGTGCCTGAGCACGTGACGATCGTCGAAATGGCGCCACGTGACGGGCTGCAGAATGAAAGCCGTATCGTTGCGACTGCCGACAAGATCCGCCTCGTCGATCTGCTATCCGACTGCGGCTATGAGCGGATCGAGGTGACGAGCTTCGTCAGCCCGAAATGGGTGCCGCAGATGGCCGACGCCGCCGAGGTGATGGCCGGCATTGTCAGGCGACCCGGTACGCGCTACGCCGTGCTGACTCCCAATATGCGCGGGCTTGAGGCAGCACTTGAAGCTGGCGCCGACGAGGTGGCGATCTTCGCCTCCGCTTCCGAAACCTTCTCGCAGAAGAACATCAATTGCTCGATCGCCGAAAGCATCGCGCGGTTTCGCCCGATTGCCGACGCCTGCCGTGAGCGCGGGCTTCTGCTGCGCGGCTATGTCAGTTGCGTGGTCGAATGCCCCTATGAGGGGGCGATCGCGCCGGCCAGTGCCGCCGATGTCGCCGGCCTGCTCGATGATCTCGGCTGCTATGAGATCAGTCTTGGCGACACGATCGGTCGCGGCAAACCGGAGGCGGTGGACGCGATGCTGGCTGCAGTGCTGGAGCGCATTCGGTCCGAGCGGCTTGCCGGACATTTCCATGATACGTGCGGCCGCGCGCTCGAAAATATCGCCGTGGCGCTCGACCGCGGTTTGCGGGTCTTCGATACCTCGGCCGGCGGTCTCGGCGGATGTCCCTATGCGCCGGGAGCGGCCGGCAATGTCGACACGCTCGCCGTCAACGCCTTCGTCACCGGCAAGGGGTTCTCGACTGGCCTCGACACGGCGAAGCTCGAACAGGCCGCCGCTTTCGCGCGGACCTTGAGGACAAGATCATGACCCTCGAAACGATCCGGATCGCGACCGACGCACGCGGGGTCGCGCGGCTGACTTTGGCACTACCGCAGAAGCACAATGCGCTTTCGGCGAAGATGATCGGCGAACTTACCGAAGCCGCTCATTCGCTTTCGGACGATCGCTCGGTCCGGGCCGTCATACTGGAAGCCGAAGGCCGCAGCTTCTGCGCCGGCGGCGATCTCGGCTGGATGCGTGAGCAGTTCGATGCCGATCGGGCGACGCGGGTCGCCGAGGCGACGCGTCTGGCGATGATGTTCAAGGCGCTGAACGAGATCGCCAAGCCGGTGATCGGCCGCCTGCATGGCAACGCCTTTGGCGGCGGCGTCGGCCTCATGAGCATCTGCGATGCGGCCGTCGCTTCGGCCGACGCCAAATTTGGTTTGACGGAGACGCGTCTCGGCCTGATCCCGGCCACCATCAGCCCCTATGTCGTCGCCCGGATCGGCGAGGGCAAGGCGCGGCCGTTGTTCATGTCCGCCCGCCTGTTCGGCGCTGAGGAGGCGCGCGCCCTGGGGCTGGCCACGGTCGTTGCTGCGGCAGATGCCCTGGATGCGGCGGTCGAAGCGGAGATCGAGCCCTATCTGGCAGTGGCGCCCGAGGCGACCGGTCGGGCCAAACGGTTGGCCCGTTCGCTTGGACCACCGATCACCGGGGACACCATTGCCGCGACCATCGAGCAGCTTGCTGATTGCTGGGAATCCGACGAGGCCCGCGAAGGTGTCGGCGCTTTCTTTGACAAGCGCGAGCCATCCTGGCGGCAATAGGCTTTCCTTGAAATGGGCGCCTTTTGAGCTTATTTTGATTACGTGATGATCAAAAAGAGCTCGGATTCTGCCATGACTGTCAGTTTCAATGTTTCTGCCGCCCACTACGGCGAGAGCCACTCGTCCTTCCTCTCCGCGAGGCTGGTTTCCGATCGCCTCGGCGTGACGCTTGCGGAGCTAGCGAAGCTGATCGGGGTCGCGCGCAACACGCTGACGGCGAAATCCAGCGCCCGCAAGGTCGATGCGGCGTTGAGCAACGTCGTGCGCATCCTCGCCATGGCCGGCGAGATGGCGGGGGACGACAGCCGCGCCGTGATCTGGTTCAAGCACCAGCCGATCCCAGGCTGGGCCGGAAAGACGGCCTATGACCTTGTCGGCGAAGGCAAGGCCGACAAGGTGCTCGCCTATCTCGAAGCCGTACGTTCCGGTGTCTACGCCTGATGGCAGGAAGCGAGCCGGTGCGCCTGTGGCGCGCCTACGTCCCGCGCTGGGCGCATGCGCCGCTCTCGGGCGACGGTGCTTCGCGCTTTGGCGGACGGTGGAATCCCCTGGGTGTGCCGACAATCTATGCGGCCCGCGAACTCTCGACCGCCTGGGCCGAGTACAATCAGGGTTTCGTCCAGCATCCGGCGCTGATCGCGCAGCTTGAGCTGCGCTTCGCTCGGCTCGCCGACCTGACGGTTGTCGAAACGCTTGCCGCGCTTGATCTCACCGAGGAGATTCACCGCTGCGAATGGCGCGATGCGCTTGATCGCGGCCTCCTGCCGGAGACGCATCGCCTGCAGCGGGAGCTGAGCGATCGAGGCTTCGATGGCCTGATCTACCCGTCCTTCATGTCACCTGGCGGTACTTGCGTCGCACTCTGGCGCTGGAATTCAGGCGAGGGGGCAGAGTTGAAGGTGATTGATCCCGATGGGCGCTTGCCGAAAACGCCCGCCTCCTGGCTCTGAACCGACTTATTGAGAGTTCTTCCCGGGAGCCGTTCTTCTCCAGTCGTACTCTCAGAGCACCTTACCCGGATTGAGGATGCCGTTCGGGTCGAGCGCCAGCTTGATCCGGCGCATGAGATCGAGCTCCGCCGGACTGCGCGAATGGTCGAGGAATTCCCGCTTCAACGTGCCGATGCCGTGTTCGGCCGAGATCGAGCCGCGATAGCGCCGCACGATCTCGTAGACGATGCCATCGACGATGTGCGGCGTTTCCGCGTCGCTGTCCGGTTGCGAGAAGGCGATGTGCAGGTTGCTGTCGGCGACATGGCCGAAGAAGGAGACGTGAGCGGCCGGGAACCGCGCAGAAAGAGCCTTGCCGCAGTCCTCGGCGAAGCGCCCGATATCGCCGATCGGCAGGCTGACATCGAGATTGATGAGCGACGGCAGCAACTGGTCCATCGCGTGGCCCTCGCGGATGCTCCAGAACGAGCGGCTTTCCTTCTCCGACTGGGCAATCAGCGCGTCGCTGATAATGCCGGCTTCGAGCGCTTCGCCGAGAAGGGCCTCGAACGCATCGCGCTCGCTGTCGTCACCCAGGAGATCCTGTTCGACGATCACGGCGAAAGGCGGAATTTCATCAAAGAGCCTTTGCTTTTCCGCCTCTGCGTTGAAGCGGAAATAGTTCTGCCACATGGCCTCGAAGGCCGAGAGCCCCGGCAGGCGGCGCTGGCAATGTGTGAGAAAGGCAACCACATTATCAAAGCTGTCGAGGGCACAGAGCGCCGTCAGCCGGCCGGCTGGCAGTGGCCGCAGACGGAGGACCGCGCGGGTGATCACGCCGAGCGTTCCCTCGGAGCCGATGAAATACTGTCGGAGATCGTAGCCGGTGTTGTTCTTGATCATCTTGTTGAGCGACGAGATGACAGTCCCATCGGCCAGCACGACTTCGAGGCCGAGCACGTTGTCACGGGTGACGCCGTAGCGAAGCACACGGATGCCGCCGGCATTGGTGGCGAGATTGCCGCCGATCTGGCAGGAGCCGCGGGCACCGAGATCGATGGGCAACAGGAATCCGGCGTCTTCTGCAGCGCGTTGCGCAACCTCGAGCGGCGTGCCGGCGCGCACCGTCATGGTTCCTGCCTGCGGGTCGATCTCCTCGATGCCGGTAAAACGTTCGAGCGAAATCACCACCGCGTCGCTGCCGGCATTGGCGCCGCCGGCAAGCCCGGTCAGGCCGCCCTGGACGACGACTGCCCGGCCGTTCTCGTTGCAGAGGCGGAGGACTTCGGCGATCTCTTCGCTGCTTGTCGGTCGGATAACGGCCTTCGGCAGTTCGCGGCCGGTCAGGCTGGCGTCACTGCGATGGCGTTCGCCAATCTCTGTTCCTGTCAGGACGATATCGCCGAAGGCTTGTTTCAGGTCGTCGACGATCGTCATGCGCTTCTCTCCGTTTCCGAGGCCATTGTCGGCCGCGGGCGTCCCTGCTTAGCGCATATCGAAGCAAACCGAAATCGGCCGGCGAAGCTCAAGCGCGCTTCGCCGGCGTATGGTCGGTGATGAAGTCAAGTGCCCGTGCGGGCAAGTTCGAAGGCTACGGTTTCACCGGCTTCCTCGGCCGCCCGCTGCCCCACATCTATTTCTGCCTCTACAGCCTGCTCTCTGTTGTCTCTGAAGAGTTTCCACTTTGTCGGCCGGAAGGCGATGCGGCTGTGGTCGCCGGCGGCGGCGCGTTCGGGCGACAGCTCGATCTCGACATG